>Ga0136617_10000474_pt1 | contig 33641 bp, 34 predicted proteins | sample AntDrymUQ3222106_2_FD_129672 | JGI IMG/M metagenome (GOLD analysis project Ga0136617, IMG submission 129672) | Polar desert sand microbial communities from Dry Valleys, Antarctica - metaG UQ322 (21.06) | ecosystem: Environmental > Terrestrial > Soil > Desert | place: Antarctica: Dry Valley... | reverse complement strand
GAGTCGGCGATCTCGGCCATGTCGAGGCTGATCGACTCCGGCATGGCTGCCTCCACGGCTGCTGCCGCGGCGATGTTGTCCTTCTGGTAGTCCTTCTTCACGGTGGTGGTCCCCTTACTCGTCGGAGTACTTGGCGGTACGCCCGACACCTACCATCAGGCAGGTCTCGAGCGGGGGACCGCCACCTCAACCTCCACGACTACCGGGACAACCTCGGTTCGGCACCGAGGGGGTGAAGGACTTCGGCGAGATCGCCCCCGGACGGGGCCGCAAGTCGTGGTTGCCGGAGGGCACGGTCGCAGCGGTGGTGGCCGACACCCTCCACGCCCGCCCCGACGACGGCTCCACCCGCTGGACGACGCGCCTCATGGCCGCCCGTCACGGGATCGGCAAGGACTCGGTGGCCCGGATCTGGCGGGACAACAACCTCAAGCCGTGGCGGGTTGACACCTTCAAGATTTCCAACGATCCCCTCTTCGAGGAGAAGATGATCGACGTCGTCGGGTTGTACCGGAACGGGCGGTGGTCTTCAGCTTCGACGAAAGACCCAGGTCCAGGCCCTGGACCGCACCCAGCCGTCGCTGCCCATGCGCCCGGGACGGGCGGGCACGATGACCCATGACTACAAGCGCAACGGGACGACGGACCTGTTCGCGGCCCTCAACGTGGCCACCGAGGAGGTCCTCACCGATTGCCGCAAGCGCCACACCGGCGCCGATGTGCTGCGGTTCTTCAAACTCATCGACCTGCACGGAGCCAGGGATCTGGAGATCCACGTGGTGCTGGACAACCTGTCGGCGCACAAGGCGCCGGAGGTGAAGAAGTGGCTGGCGCATCCCAAACGGGCCCGCTGGCACCTGCACTTCGTCCCCACCAGCTCGAGCTGGCTCAACCTTGTCTAGCGCTGGTTCAAAGAGCTCACCGACCGGCGCCTGCGTCGGGGTGTCTTCAACAGCGTGGGCGACCTCGTCGACGCCATCGACACCTGGGTCGAGCACTGGAACGACGATCCCAAGCCATTCGTCTGGCACAAGACGGCCCAGGAGATCATCGCCAAGGTCCGCCGTGGACGGGCCGCCCTGGCACAAGTCAAATCCGCGACGGAGCACTAGGGTTCAAGTAGCTGTCAGGATCGGCCGCCGGCCTCCGGAATGCAACCCTGGCATGGGAAGTACCCCCGACCAATGGCCACTTGGACTGCGACTTCTTCCACGACGCCGACCGATCCAGAACGGCGAGCGACACTCGCCTGACCGGACACGAGGAGATCACATTCCTTGGTCGCGTGGAAAGCAGAGCCGCCGCTCGTGATGAAGACTCCCGGAGGAAGCGATCTGGGCCTGCACCGATGGCAGAACACGATGCCATCGTCCTCGCATGGGGTGCCGGCATTCCAGGCGTCCAAGTCCACCGTTCAGCCCTCCTGATGCAGTTGGGATTCATCCGGCTCGGGGGAATCACGCTGCCTGAGCGAGCGCAACTCGTCGAGTGCGGCTCGGTCCTTTGGACGGTCGGCCCACTCCTTGCTGGCGATCACGTCCTCGAGCGCAGCCACCCGGAGAACGAGCCCGTCAAGGTCCAGTTCCGCGGCGCGGGTTGCCAGTTCTTCATAGGAGAGATGGCGGCCTTGGCGGTCGGGGATGTCAGCCAGCACGTCGAGGTCGCCGGCGTCGGTCCGCCACGTCGAGATTTCCATCCGAGCCAGCGTCGCACCGCTGAGATGGACTGGCAGCAATGCGGCCTCATCGTCGCTGAGCCCTTCGACGCGTAACCGGGCGTGGAGATCTCGCATCGCCCACGCCAGCCGATCGAGGTTCCCCTCGGCCCGAGCCGCCACGCAGTCGACGTCGTAGGTCAGTCGACGTGCGCCGTGGGCGCGCGCCGCGACACCGCCAACCAGCAGGTACTCGACCCGGTGCCGGGCGAGCGTGTCGGCGATTCGTGCGAGATCGGGAACCTCAGGTTTGGAGCCCACCGCCACGGCCGGTCGCGGCCGCCTCCTCCGCCTCGACCTCCGGCGCGACCTCTGACCACCAGGCGACCACCGCTTCCTTGCTGTCGAGGCGACGGCCGTCGCTGGTGATCGACACGTCGTCGGACGTGGGCGGTCCGTCGAACCCCCGCTCGAACTCCTCCAAACTCATGCGGATCACCTTGGAGGGCATGGCTTCAGGCTACCTGCCTCTGGTTATCCTTCGACTCTCCAGGGCACCGTCCGCCTGGTCGCCACCGATGAGGGCGGATGGCAGGGGTCGCGCCCGAGGTGCTGCACGGCGACCACGAGCCGAACGAGAGTTTGGGCCTCTACGACGTGACCCCGTCTTCGCTCGTGTCTGACCGACCAAGATCCGCCCCGCTACCAGCTCACCGAGACCATGACCAGGGTCACATCTCTGGCGTCCTGCACGGGAACCACGAGCCGGCGACAGGCGCAGCGTTCAGCCCCAACTTGGTTCAAGTGAATGCTCGCGGGTTCGAGCGAACCAGTGTCTCTGGACGGTCGTCCGGGGATTCTGGCTATCTCACAGGCACACTTTGGATATCCTGGTCGGGTGACCAAACGACTTGTCGACGTCGATGACACGAAGCTCGAGGCCGTTCGAGCCCTGCTTGGTACGAGCACGCTGAAAGGCACCGTCGATGCCGCGCTGAACGAGGTTCTCGCGCTCGATCGCCGGCGCCGCGCGCTGCTTGCGGAACGCGGTGTGACCCCGGATGCGTTGGCGGACGCCGATGCGCGCCGGCAGGCATGGGGCTGAACCCCTATTACCTCGCTGACACCTCGGCGCTGGCTCGGCGATCACGACCCGAGATCGCGGCACGACTGGATCCCCTCCTCGAAAGCGGACTCATCGCCCGGTGTACGCCGACGGATCTCGAGGCGGGATACTCCTCGGTCAGCCCGGAATCCCACCGTGCCATGCGGCAGCCACGGGCGGCCTGGCCCCTGGCTCCGATGGATCAGTCAGTTCTCGATCGGGCCGTCGCGGTCCAAGACGCCCTCGCGGAGCGGAGTCACCACCGGGGCGCCAAGATCGCCGACCTCCTCATCGCGGCGGCAGCGGAGGCGGCAGGCTTGGTGGTCCTGCATTACGACCACGACTTCGACCTGATCGCGCAGGTCACCGGGCAAGCCACCGAGTGGATCGTGGCTTCAGGCACCGTGCCGTGAGCGGTCGCCTCGTTGAGTGTGGCCGTGCCGCTCTGGGGAGCAGGTACGTCCCGTTCGACATCACGGTCCGCTGCCTACAGTCAGCGCGACACCGATCAGGTTGATCAGGGCATGGGTGACGATGCCCGGGTAAACGCTGTGCGCCCGGCTACGAAGGTACGCCAGGCCGAAGCCCACAGCTACGAAAGCGGGTAGCTGGATGAGCAAGCCGTGAGAGGCGCCGAATGCCAGGCCGGTGAGCACGATCGCCGAACCTTGGCCGAAGCGCTCGAGCAGCTTGAAGCCCAGGCCGCGGAACATGAGCTCCTCCAGTACGGGCGACACGACGACGAGCACTACTGCATTGAGGCCGAACGGGAGGGCGCGGCTCGGGTCCCAGGGAGCGCCGACGCCCTGATCCTCATTCCCTTGCAGGAACGGAAGGATCAGGATCAGGACGTACGTTCCGAGGATGACGGCCGCTCCGATCACCACGGCGCGCCGGTACGACAGTGGCGACCGGAGGGCGAGCATCTCCCGTAGCCCGCCCCGGCGGGCGATCATCAGCACGGCGGCAAGCTGAAGAGCGGACACGAGAACGGAGAAGACCACGGTCGAGTAGCGGTAGCGGAGGTCGTCGGGCACGTCGTAGACCGCACGCACGCCTACGATGAGCAGCGTCGAGGCGCCGACAAGAACGGCCCATGCGAGCAGCAGGCCCTTCTCGGTCGCGACCTCTTCGGTCTCGTTCATCGTGGCCCGGCCGATCGCTGCGATCGGCGTGCAACGGCTCCCCTGGTCACCCGAGGACCTCGTGACGCCGGCTCTGCCCAGGGTGGCCGCGCCGGGACCGGGCGTCGCTGCGGGCGACGACCCAGCACAGCAGCCCGAGCACCAGGCACAGCGGTGTATAGAGCGCCAGCTCCCAGGTTCTGTTGATGGCGTCGGAGCCGATCGCCGCCGGTCCGTAGAAGGCGGCCCGCAGGAACAGGACGGCCGTCACGGCCCAGGTGCCCGCCGTGAACACCCACCGGGGCATCCGGGCGCCCCACACGCCGCCCTTGCCGGTCACCACCATCGCCGCCGCGCCGAGGAGCACCGTCACTGCCAGGGTGGCCGCCGGTGGCGGAAACGTCGAGGCCGGGGACCCGAAGACGGTCTCCGACAGCGCCTCCTTGTCCCCGAACGGCCACGTGATCCCCAGCGCCCACAACCCGTGGAGGGCGGCGATGGCGCCGAACAGCACGCCGGCGACGATGGCGGCGGTGCGGGCGGTGCGGACGGTGCGGGACCCCTGTGGTTGCCTGGCTTCGTCGTTGTTCATGGCGTCGACGCTACGGACGGGGCCGGCGCCGGTCATCGGGGCTAGCCCTGAATTCCGGGTCAGCCCTGTAGCCGCGTCGCCGGAATGGTGCGACCATCACCGCATGGCAACGACCGTCGTCATCGTCGACGACCACGCCGGGTCCGGCACATGGCCCGTCGCATGCTCGACGACGCCGGCTTCGAGGTGGTCGGAGAGGCAATCGACGGTGAGAGCGCAATGGCCATGATCGCCGTGCTCGAGCCCGTCGGGACGGCCTGGTGACGGGACGGCGCCAAGCCTGGGTGCTCGCCCTCATGGGGGGCTGCCTCGTCGCCGCCCTCCTGCCATCGGTGCTCCGCGGGGACCACCTTGGTGTCACGGATGTCGCCTACGAGCTCGGGGTGGGCGTGCTCTTCGTGGTGGCCGGGCTCCTGGGGTGGGCCAGGCGCCCCGACAGCGCGGTCGGGCGGCTGCTCACCGTCGCCGGCCTGGCCTGGCTGGCGGCCCGGGTGCTGGTGGGAGCGGGCGGGAACCCTCTCGTGTTCACCACCGGGCTGGTCCTGGTCGTGCTGCCCATCGCCTTTCTTGCCCACCTGGCTGTGGCCTTTCCGAGTGGACGCGTCGCATCCAGATTCGAGCGCTTCATCGTGGTGAGCTCCTACGTCGTCATCGTTGCCGGCGTGGGTTCCCTTGACCTGTCCCAGTGCCGGGAGTGCCCGACCAACCTCCTGGCCCTCGAGGGTGGCAGCGGGTTCGGCCGCCTGCTGCGCGTCACGGTTCTGGTGTCCACCCTCGTTGTCGTGTGCTCATTCTCCGCTGTCCTTTTGGTCCACTGGCGACAGGGGACCAGGGCCGCTCGGCGGGTCCTGGCGCCGGTGCTTCCCACCGCATTGCTGTACGCGATGGTCTCCGGGACCGGATTGCTGGCCGAGCTCGGCGCCCCGGTGGGCCTGGGCCAGAGGTGGGCATGGGTGGAGCGGGTGGCCCTGGCGGCGGTTCCGGCCGCCTTCCTGGCAGGTCTGCTCCGCAGCCGCCTGGCTCGATCCGGCGTCGGCGAGCTGGTGGTGGAACTGGGAGAGCGGGCACGGGGCGGCCAGCTCCGTAGCGCGGTGGCCCGGGCGTTGGGCGACCCTACCGTCGACATCGCCTACTGGAGCGCGGCGACGGATGGGTACCTCGACGGCGATGGCCGCCCGGTGGGGGTCCCGGTCGACGACGACACCCGAGCCGTGACGGTGATCGAGCGGGCCGGAGAGCGGGTCGGTGCCTTGGTGCACGACGCTGCCCTGCGTGACGAAGCCGCCTTGCTCGGCGCCGTCTGCGCGGCGGCGGGGTTGGCGATGGAGAACGAGCAGCTGCATGCCGAGGTCCTGGCCCGCCTCGGCGAGGTACGGGCGTCGCGGGCCCGCATCATCGAGGCGGCCGACGCCGAGCGTCGCCGGGTGGAGCGCAACCTCCACGACGGGGCCCAGCAACGCCTTGTGACGCTGTCGCTCGCCCTCACGCTGGCCCGAAGCCGGTTGGCACGAGATCCCGATGCGGCGGCCGCGAGTGTTCCGGGAGCGGGCACTGCGCGAGCCCACCGCGGCATCGACGCCCTGTTGGCGGAGGCGGCTGACGAGCTGGGTGCGGCTCTACGGGAGTTGCGCGAGCTGGCGCGCGGCATCCACCCGTCCATCCTCGTCGAGGAGGGCCTGGGCGCCGCCCTCGAGTCCCTGGCCGAACGATCTCCCATTTTCGTCGAGGTATCCGCCCCGGCGAACGGCCGCCTACCCCCGCCAGTGGAGGCGGCGGCGTACTACGTGGTGTGTGAATCGCTCGCCAACGCGGCAAAGTACGCGCAGGCTTCTTCCGTGAGCGTGACGGTGGGGCGATCCGCGAACGGACTCCGGGTCGAGGTGTTCGACGACGGCGTCGGCGGCGCCGCCGCCCGTCGCGGGTCGGGCCTCGAGGGGCTGGCCGATCGGGTTACGGCCCTGGACGGGCGACTTGTGGTCGACAGTCGCCCCGGAGAGGGGACGCGGGTGACGGCGGAGATCCCGTGCGGGTGATCCTCGCCGACGACGCGATCCTCGTGCGCCAGGGAGTGGCCCGTCTCCTCGAAGACGCCGGCCTCGAGGTCGTGGCCCAGCGGCAGACGGGGTCGAATTGCGTTGAGCGAGGCGCTCGATGATCGGCGCGAACGTGTTCGCACTTCGTAGCTGGCACCTCACCCAGACACGGCGGTGGCTTCGAGTTCGACCATCAGTCCAGGCATGGCGAGACGGCTCACCTCGATGAGCGTCCCCGCGTGCTGACAGCCCCCGGCGCCAAGCTGTTCGGCGAGTACCTCGAATTGCTCGAAGAAGGCGTCGAGGTCAGTGACGTAGATATTGAGGCGCATGACGTCGGCGAGGGTCATCCCCGCTGCGGCAAGGACCGTTCGTAGGTTGTCGAGGGCCAAGCCGACCTGGGCACCCATCTCACCGGCGTGCTGAGCAGCGCCATCGGCGTCGACGGCCGTCTGTCCCGAGCAGTAGAGGGTGCGCTCCGGGTTCGTGACCTCGTTCGCCTGGTGGAAGCCGTACTCCTCCTGCCAGGTCCAGGGGTTGTGGATCGTTCGTTCCATGGCGTGCCTCCTAGTGGACGTCGGCATCGGGGGTCCGAGTGGGAATAGTCAGGGCGATCGGGATCAGCGCGGCGGCGATACACACGTCGGCTATCAGGGCGAGCACGTCGATGGAAGGTATGCGGCTCAGAGGAAACAGCACCGCCCCGACCGCCAGCAGCACCGCAGGCAACTTGGGCCCGAGGCCGATGCGATATCGCGTGGCCGCGTGACCGAACAACGCGACCGGGAAGAAGAGCCCGGGCATGAACAGGGCTGGCCCGCTGATGGCGTCGTCGTCGATCGACAGGCCGGTGACCTCGGTCCAGATCGAGTCGATACCGAATCCGGCTCCGGCACATACTCCGACGAGGGTCGCCGCAGTCAGCGCCGCAGCGACGGCCGGACGATGAGGCTCGACGTGGCGAGCCAGCCCGACCAGGCCGATGCCCAAGAAGATGACGGCCCACACCAAGATGGCACCGCCGACCTTGTCGTCACCCATGCCTTCCCCTGCGGCGTAGGCAACGCTCGACCCGAGTAGCAGTAGCGGGCCGACCACGAGCGCCGCTCGGGTCATTCTCTCGACCGGTCGGGCCACCTGAGAACCGGCGGCCATCGTTGGATTGGTCATGTCAGCCCGCCATTCCGAGCGAGACGGCCAGCGGGGGGCCGAGCACGGTGGCGCCGTGACGGGCGGCGATGGGAGCGATCACCTCGGGGTCAGGGGCGTCACCACCCATAGCGGCGACGAACTCGCCGAAGAAGCGATGGAAGCCACCTGGGCTCTGGATACCCATCACGCGGGCCGGCTCCTCGTGGAGGTTCGCGAAGGTATTGGGCCGTGCCGCGGGGAGCGAACACGAAGTCGCCCGGGCCAGCGTGAGTGTGGGCATCGGTTCCTCCAGGGGTCTGTACGGATGTGTTCATCCTGCGACGCCGGAGGGCGCGCGGTCCTCGTACCAAGGTCGGACTGTGACCGGGCCAGGTAGGAAGCGGGGGTCAGACCAGCCCGAGCTGGCGAGCGATGAGTACGGCTCGGGTGCGGTTGGTGGCGTCGAGCTTGCGCAGGACGGCGGTCATGTGGGACTTCACGGTGCGCTCGCTGATGAAGAGCTGCTCGCCGATCTGGCGATTGGCCAACCCGTCGGCGACGAGCCGCAAGACCTCGCGCTCGCGGGCCGACAGTGTCTCGCCCGTCGTGGAAACCCGCACCGGGCCCGTGGCGGGCCCGGTGGTGCCCTGCCCGAGCGCCTGCTGAACGAACTGGCCAAGGCGGCCATCGGCGCCGAACAGCTCGAGCACCGGCCGGTGAACGCCACCGTCGGGTAGCAGCACGCCGGGCGCGTCGAGATCAGCCAGCCATTCGAGCGTCGGGCGCGCCTGGTTGCGAGCCCCGTGCTCATCGCCGGCCACGACACAGAGGCCGGCCAGCTCCAACCGAGGGAATCCGTGGAGGATGAACAAGCGCAAGGCGTCGTGCTGGTCGACTGCCCGCTCGTACGCCCGGCGGGCGGCGGCGATCTCTCCTCGTGCTACGGCGGTCATCCCTGCCACCATCGCCGCGTCGACCTCCGCCCATGGCACGTACACCTCGGCGCAGGCCTGGAGAAGGAAGCGCGTCCGCTCGGCCACGACGTCGGAGCGGCCGCGGCGGACCAGCGACCTTGCCAGCGCGTGGGCTGCGCTTCCTGCATGCTGACGGTAGACCGGTGAGTCGTCCATGCTGACCGCGTACTGCTCCACCAGTCTCTCGATACGGTCGTGGTCGTTGTGCGCCAGCGCCAAGGCCAGATGAAGGATGGCGATGGTGGGATCGATCCAGGCGACCCCGCCGTTGAGGTCGGAGATCCGCTCCGCCCTACCACACAGCTCCACGGTCGCTACGAGATCGCCACGGCAGAACGACGCCGCCGCCAACGTCCCGAGAACCGACGCCATGGCGGGTTCCTCGGCGGCGACGGCACGTTGGAGCCGGTGGAGCACGCCGACGCACCAACGCGGGCCGCGCGGGCCGACGAGCAGCTCGGGGGCCATCCCCAGCGCGACGAACGACGTAGCTGCCGGGACCCGCTGGCCCAGCGCCAGGTCGACAGCGGCTTCGAGTGCGGCCTGGGCCGACTCCCAGTCGCCACCGTAGAGTCCGGACCAGACGTCGCCGACCAGAAGCTGGGCGCGCTGTCGCTCGTCGAGATCCTGGTCGTCCAGCCATCGGCGAAGCTCCGCCGCGGTGTCGATATCCCCGACGCCGTAGGCGACCTCCAACCGGGATTGGTTGGCGAGGACCAAGCCCGCACCGTCACCGGCCGCCTGCAGCGCTGCCGCGGCCCGATCCAGCTCTGGCCGAGCCAGGTCCATCCGTCCCGAACGGGCATCCACCATCCCCACGACGAGCTGCAGGAACGGGTGACGGTCGGCCGCCCCGTCGGGGAGCGACCCCAGCCAGGTGCGCAGGATCTGAAGCTGACCGCTGTAGAGGTACATCCGGGCCAGTTCGGCCAGGCGGTCGACAGCTGCGTCGATGTCCCCGGCGGCGACGAGATGACGGATCGCCTCGCCCGGAGCGACCACCCGTGCCGCCTTGCGGTGGAGCTCGGCAACCTGGTCGGGGAGCTCGGCGACCAGACGGTCACGGAGGAATTCAAGGAACAGGTCGTGCAGCCGGTAGACGGGCGGGGCCGAGTCTCCGATGCGGGCTACGAACAGGTTGCGGCGGTGGAGATCGTCGACCACGTCGAGGGCGCCGCTGTTGCCGGTCACAGCCACGCACGCGCTCGCCGTCAGCTCGTCGAGCACAGAGCACTGCAGCAAGAAGCGGCGCAGGCTCTCGGGCTGGGGGTCGAGCACCTCCTCCAGGAAGTAGGCACGCAGGTTCTGGTCCGACCCGGGCGTGGCGCCGGACCGATCGAGCTGGGGGCGGCGGAGGCCGAGCACCAGCGCCGCGGCCCACCCACCGGTGGACTCGGTCAGCTGACCGGCCAAAGACGAGTCGGCGCCGCCCTGGTGGAGCAGCTTGGCGACGTCCTCGACCCCTAGGCGCAGGTCGGGGAAGCGGAACTCGGCGACCTCGCCTCGCACCCGCCGCCGCGGCAGCTGCAGCTCCGGGTCGGTGCGCGAGCCGATGACGACCCGCACGTCTTGCGGCAGCCCCTCCAACATGCGGCAGAGCAGGTCGAGGGTGGCCGGGTCGTGCAGCGTGTGGAGGTCGTCGATCACGAGCACTGGGCGGTCGAGAGCAGCCAGATCGCGTAGTAGGCCGGCGGCGAGCTGACGGATCGTCGCCCCCGGCTCGGCGATCGCGTCGGCGAGGCAGGGGCAGGACTCGCCACCGAAGGCGTTGTCGAGGCCCGCCGCCATCGCCGCGGCAAGCATTCGCGGATCGTCGTCGTCGGGTTGGGCCCGCACCCAAGCGACTGTGCGACCAGTGTTCGCCCTTTCCCACTGGGCCAGGATCGTGGTCTTGCCCGCACCCGCAGGCGCCGATACCAGGGTCAGTGGATGCGAGTCGATCGCCTGCCGGAGCCGCTCCAGTAACACGGGCCGGTCGATCGTCCAGACGTTCAGGCCCGGCACCAGGAACTTGGTAGGCGCGAACAGCGACGCGGCCGGCTTCATCGCACCGGCTCCAGTCACGTCATCCAGCATGGCCGATCGTCTCGATGACGCCACGGTCGTTGTCGGCGCGTCGGTAAGCCGGGCCCATGAGCCGACCCGCCCGAGTCGTCGATGTCGAGCATCTAGGTGACTACCGGCTCCGGCTCACCTCCTCCGACAATCTCGCGAAGACCACGATATCGACGGGACGCTGGAAGGAGAGGCTTGATGGTTTGCGGCGGTCGTCAAGTCCTGGATCAAGTCGTTCGGGCTCGTGCGGCCACCGTCGCGCCCGCAGCGGACCCGAGAGCAAGGCGACTGGGGAATCTGCACCGCCGGTTGGCGCCGTAGTAACGTCGTGGACGTTCCCGCCGATTCACCCGTTGCCCCTCCCCGGACGCAGTACCCGACCGAGTGGCATCGAGCCCGCGCGGCGGATCCCTCCGGACCCCGCCCATCGCGTCTGACGCTGATAGACGCCACCGTGCACCGGTTCCTCGTCGCACGCAGCCTGATGCTCCTGCGCTGCAGTGTCGGTGGTGTCTTCCTCTACTTCGGGGCCCTCAAGCTGTTCCCCGGACTCAGCCCGGCCGAAGACCTGGTCATGACGACGATCGACATTCTCACGCTGGGACTGGTGCCCGGCCGGTGGGCGGTGCTGTTCACCGGCGTCGTCGAGTGCACCCTGGGGCTGTTGCTCCTCACCGGCCGTTTCCTCAGACTCTCGATCTACGCCCTCGGACTCGAGCTTTTCGGCATCCTCACCCCGCTTGTCCTGCTGCCGGGCCGCCTGTTCGACGGCCCGTTCCTCTCACCGACCCTCGAAGGCCAGTACGTCCTCAAGGACATCACCCTCGTCGCCGCGGGCATGGTGCTGGCCTGCACCATCCGGGGCGGACGCCTCGTCCGGGGGGCGCGAACGGCGCAGCCCACCGAGCGTGCCGACGGCACCGGCACATTCTCCGCCGAGGACAAGCTCCGCATCCTCCTCGGCTCCGTCCGGGACGAGCGCAGCATCGCCGACGTCGCCGCCGAGAACGGCATCGGCCCGGACGACCTCGCCCGCTGGCGCAACGAGGCCTTGGATGGCGCGGCCGCCAGCCTGGTACCACCCGAAGGGCGGGCGAAGGCCCGAGGGCACTCCGCCTGAGACGCCGAGAGCGGATTGGGCGCCTTCCTCGGCGGCGGCGGCGCTGGCGACGGCCGGCGGACCGGTCAGAAGGTGACCCGGACGACGGTGGCCCGGACGACGCCGCGGTCGTCGAGGGCCGAGTGCTCGAAGAAGACGACGGCGCCGGCCGCCTTGGTGGGGGTGCGGAACTCGATGTCGCCGGAGAAGGCACCGAGGACGCCGTCGCCTCGACCGGTGACCGGGGTCTGGCCGAGGTACTGGCCGTACAGCATGCCGTCCTCCTTCACCTGGACCACCACGTTGCCTTCGAAGGTGGCCGCTTCCCCCCGAACCGCCAGGGGCGAGGAGATCCGGTCGATCGCCACCGGCTTGGAGACCACGATCTTGGACGCCTCCGCCCCCACCACGGTCCAGGCGCCCTGCTCGCCATCGGGACCTCCCCCGATCACGAACACGCTCGTCGACGGCTGGGGGTTGACGATCGGGATGTCGTTCTCACCGGTGAGGAAGCCGAGCTGGATCTCCAGCCGACCCCCCGAGGCCGGCAGGCTCGGTCCGAAGGTGACCGGGTTCACCATTCCCAGGTACTGGACACCGAAGGCCTTGGCCGTATCCGCCGGGGTCCTGAAGGTGCGGTCGCTGGTGGCGGAGTAGGCGTCCATCTCCGCCTGCGAGGTGAACGGCCAGATGCCGGCGAACGTGCCCTCCACCGGAGCGATCGGCGGGTCGCCGTCGACGAACTCGCGGTAGTCGTTGCACCCCACCGGCTCGTCGAGCACGATCCCGTTGCCGGAGAACACGTTGATCAGGTCGCCGTCGAGCAAGAACCGCACGCCGGTGACGCTGTCGAACTGGTCGAGGGTGCACGTCACCTGGGCCAGGCGCAGGCTGAGCGACAGGCTGCCGCCGCCCGACTCGAAGTCCTTCGACAGGTCGACCCGGGCCACACCGTCGGAGATCGCCAGGCCGCGGAACCGGGTGTCGGCCGGGATGGCGGTGCCCAGGCCGTCGGCCGACTCGGCCGCCGTCGGCCCGCCGACCAGGGCCTTGACCGCCTCCGCGCCGATGCCGGCGACCTTCGGCACGGCCCGCCGCACGGCGACGATCTTCTCCCCCTGCGTCAGGTACAGGGTGACCTCGGTGGTGTCTCCCCCTGCAGTGGTGCCCGGCGCGCCGGGAGCCGTCGTCGCGGTGGCGCCGGGAGCCGTGGTCGCGGGCCGGGTGGGCGTGGATCCGGCGTCGACCGATCCGCCGCCGGACGCGCCGCAGGCGGCCGTGGCTATCGCCAGCGCCAGTCCCACGACCAACATCGTGAAGCACTGCCGCCCCGTGGTGGTGCCCATCCTCGACCTCATCTCCCTGGCCTCCCTCGCGACCGCCGCTTCACCGCATCTACCAGGCCATCGTGGCGGGCCGTGGTCACCGTCTCGTCGCCGCCGGGTAACAGGTTGGCAACAGGTGGGGCGGGTGCGTCGGATCCGGGGGCCCGCCGGGGCAGGACGACGGTGAACACGGCGCCCGCGCGGGGGTGGTTGGACACGCTGACGTCTCCGCCGTGGAGACGGACGTTGTCCCGGGCGATGGCCAGGCCCAGGCCGCTGCCGGCGCTGCGGGGCCGGGACGGGTCGGCCTTATAGAAGCGCTCGAACACCGACTCCAGGTGCTCGGGGGCGATGCCCTGCCCCCCGTCGGCCACCACCAGCCGCACGGTGGTGGCGTCCGCGGTGAGCGCCAGCCGCACCGGTGGGCTTCCGTGCTCGATGGCGTTGCCGACCAGGTTGCCGATCACGGCGTCGAGCCGGCGGGGGTCGGCCTGGATGACCACGCCCGGCTCCAGCCGGGCCTCCACCCGCCCGGACCAGCCCCGGCTGCCCAGGGCCCCCGTGACCAGGGCGGCGACATCGACGTCCTCCCAGGCCATGGCCGCCACCCCCGCGTCGAGGCGGGAGATCTCCATCAGGTCCTCCACCAGCCCGGCCAGGCGGCGGGACTCCACCACCAGTAGCCGGGCCGCCCGCTGACCGACGTCGTCGAGGCCGGCGTTGTGGGCCTCCAGGATGTCGGCCGCGGTGGTGAGGGCGGTGAGGGGGGTGCGCAGCTCGTGGCTCACGTCGGCCACGAACCGGCGCTGGCTGGCCTCGAGGGCCCGCAGGTCGGCCACGGTGCGCTCGAGGGCCCCGGCCATCCGGTTGAAGGACTCGGCCAGGTCGGCGAACTCGTCGCTCCCGGCCACCGGCAGGCGGGTCTCGAGCAGTCCCACCTCCAGGCGGTGGACGGCCCGGCGAGCCCGGCGCAGCGGCCGGAGCAGCCCCCTGGCGGCCAGGGCGCCGACGAGGCCGGACACGACCACCAGTCCCACGGCCACGCCCGCCAACACCGCCCGCAAGGTGTCGAGGTCGCGCTCGATCTCGTCCAGCGGGAAGAACAGGTAGAGGGTGGCCGTGCCCGGAATCTGCCCGCCGACCACGATCCGGGGTCGGCCGGCGACGGCGGAGCGGACCGACACGATCCGGCCCGAGGCGACCGGGCCAACCAGCGTCGACGGCACCGCGGCGACCGACGTCGAGATCGACGTGGTGTCGGCGGCGCCGTCGGGCATCACCGTGACCACGTCGAAGGAACCACTGGTCCGGGCCACCAGCCGGGCCACGAAGGCCGACACGTCCGCCATCGGCGCCCCCTCGGGCAGATCGTCGACGCCCTCGTTGAGGGCCGAGCGGGCGGCCCGCAGGGCGTCGTCGCCGGCCCGGTCGAGCACCGCCTGGCGGACCAGGACGTACGACGTGACCGCCACCGCGACCGCCGTCACCGCCGCCACCAGGGCGAAGGTGGCGATCAGACGGGGCCGCAGGCGGGCGACGGCCAGGGGCCGGCGCTCGGTCCGTTCCGCCACCTCCGGCCCGGACATCGCCGGATCCATCAGGCCGGATCCATCAGGCTGATCCATCAGGCCGGATCCATCAGGGCGGATCCATCACACGGGACCGGCGCCGGGATCGACCAGCTTGTAGCCCACCCCCCGCACGGTCTGGACCAGTGTGGGGTTGGCGGCGTCGTCCTCCACCTTCGAGCGCAGCCGCTGCACGCACACGTCGACCAGCCGGGAGTCGCCCAGGTAGGAGTACTCCCACACCCGCTCGAGCAGGAGGGCCCGGGTGAACACCTGCCCCGGCCTCCGGGCCAGCTCGAGCAGCAGCTTCAACTCGGTCGGGCTCAGCTTCACCTCGCTCCCCCGGTGGGTGACGGCCATCCCGAGGGGGTCGATCACCAGGTCGCCGAAGCGCATCGTGCGCTCCTCCGGCTGATGGGACTGCCGGCGGAGGACGGCTTTGACCCGGGCCAGCAGCACCCGGGTCTCGAACGGCTTGGTCACGTAGTCGTCGGCCCCCGATTCGCGGCCCACCACCACGTCGATGGGGTCGGCCCGGGCCGTGAGCAGGATGATCGGCACCTGGTCGGTGGCCCGGATGCGCCGGCACACCTCGAAGCCGTCCATCACCGGGAGCATCACGTCGAGTAGCACCAGGTCGGGCCGGGACTGCCGCCAACGCTCGATGGCCTCGTCGCCGGCGGCGGCCGTCACCACCCGGTGGCCGTCACCCTCCAGCGCCATCGTCACCGCCTCCCGCACCGAGTCGTCGTCCTCGACCAGGAGGATCGAGCTCACGGGGCGCCCCCCGACCCGAACCGGTGACGCTTTCGGTCGCCCTGGCCACCAGATCTGTCACCGGTTCGGCGGGTGGGGTCCACGGGTCAGGACAGTAGGGCGTCGCAGTACGGACAGCGGGGAGTGGCCCTCGAAACCGCCCGGTCGCACGACGGGCAGTGCGGCACCACCACCTGTCCGTGACGGATCCGGCTCACCGCCGACCACAGCATCCCGCCCACCGCCACCACCAGGAGGACGTCCAGCCCGACCTGAACCATGTGTCCAGTGTGGCCCTGGCGCCCGCGTAGGGTCGTTCCCTCATGAACCGTCTGGCCGAAGAGTCGAGTCCCTACCTCCAGCAGCACAAGGAAAACCCCGTCGACTGGTACCCGTGGGGCGACGAGGCCTTCGCCCGGGCCCGGGACGAGGACCGGCCGGTCCTGCTCTCGATCGGCTACGCGGCCTGCCACTGGTGCCACGTCATGGCCCACGAGTCGTTCGAGGACCCGGTGACCGCCGCAGTCATGAACGAGCTGTTCGTCAACGTGAAGGTCGACCGGGAGGAGAGGCCCGACGTCGACGCCGTCTACATGGAGGCGGTGCAGGCCATGACCGGCCACGGCGGCTGGCCCATGACGATGTTCCTCACCCCCGACGGCCGCCCCTTCTACGGCGGCACCTACTTCCCGGACAAGCCCCGCCACGGCATGCCGGCCTTCGAGGAGGTCCTGCGGGCGGTGGCGGAGGGCTGGCGGGAGCGGCGGACGGAGGTCGGCCACCAGGCCGACCGGCTGACTTCGGCACTGGGCAAGATGTCCGACCTGCCGGCTCCGGCCGACGGATCGGCCCTGCCCGACGGGCCGGCGCTGCTCACCCGGGCCCGCGACGCCCTGGCCCGCCGCTTCGACCCGCGGTGGGGCGGCTTCGGCCCGGCCCCCAAGTCCCCCCAGCCCGACACCCTCGAGCTGCTCCTTCGGGCCCACGCCCGCAACCCCGACGACACCGAGGCCCTGTCGATGGTGGTCACCACCCTCGACGCCATGGCCTCGGGGGGCATGTACGACCACCTCGGCGGCGGCTTCGCCCGCTACTCGGTCGACGACCGCTGGCTCGTCCCCCACTTCGAGAAGATGCTCTACGACGAGGCCCTCCTCGTGCGGGCCTACCTCCACGCGTGGCAGGTCACCGGCGAGCAGCGCTTCGTCCAGGTGGTCACCGAGACCATCGACTACGTCCGGCGCCACCTCCGCCATCCCGACGGAGGCTTCTACTCGTCGGAGGACGCCGACTCCGAGGGCCACGAGGGCACGTTCTACATCTGGAGCGTCGAGGAGCTGCGCTCCCTGCTGGGCGACGACGCCGAGGCCGCCATCGCGTGGTGGGGCGTGAGCCGACCCGGCAACTTCGAGGGCCGCAACATCCTCCACCGGCCGGAGCGGGGCGACCTCCTGCGGCCGGAGGCCATCGAACGGGCCCGCCGGACGCTCTTCGACGCCCGGGAGACGCGGGTGCGGCCCGGCCTCGACGACAAGGTCCTGGCCGAGTGGAACGGGCTGTTCCTGTCCGCCCTGGCCGAGGCCGCGGCCGCCACCGGGCGAGCCGACTGGCTGGCCGATGCCCGGGCCAACGGCGAGTTCCTGCTCCACCAGCTGCGCCGTGACGACGGCCGGTGGCTGCGGGCCTGGCAGGGGGGCCGGCCCGGGCGCCACCTGGCCCTGGCCGCCGACTACGCCGCCATGGTCGACGCCTTCACCCGCCTGGCCGAGGCTACCGGGGAGGGCCGGTGGATCAGCTGGGCCCGGGACACGGCCGACGACATGCTCGACCTCTTCTGGGACGACGAGGCCGGCGGCCTGTTCACCACCGGTTCCGACGCCGAGCGCCTCATCACCCGCTCCAAGGACCTGGTCGACAACGCCGTCCCGTCGGCCAACGGCACCGCCGCCCTGGCCCTGCTGCGCCTGGCCGCCCTCACCGGCGACAGCGGGTACCGCGACCGGGCCGAGGCCATCCTCCGCCTGCTGGCGCCGGTGGCCGAGCAGCATCCCTCGGCCCTCACCCGGACGGTGGCCGCCATCGACCTGGCCTCCCGGCCCGTCACCGAGGTGGTGGTGGTGGGCGACCGCCCCGACCTGGTGCGGGCGGTGCAGGCGCGTTACCTCCCCAACTCGGTGCTGGCGTGGGGCGACCCCTACCCGTCCCCCCTGTTCGAGTCCCGCACCGCCGGACCAGACGGGGCGGGCCTGGCGTACGTGTGCGAGAACTACTCCTGCAAGGTGCCGGTGGGCGGCGTGGAGGAGCTGCTGGGCCAGCTGTCCTGACCGTTGGCCCCCGGGGTGGCGGTCTCGGGGGCGAGGGTGGCCGCGGTCGCCGGCGCCACGGTCGTGGGGGCGACGGTCGAGCGACGGCGCAGAGCCAGCCGGTCACCCTCCAGGCGCACGTCGTAGGCCGGTTGGGGGGCAGTGGCGGGCCCGTGCACCACGCCGCCGTCGTCGAGGCTGAACGCGCTCGCGTGCCACGGGCAGGTGACGCACCCTCCGCCCGGGCCGCCGCCCACCTCGCCCTCGTGCAGTGGCCCGCCCATGTGGCTGCACACGTCGGAGATGGCATGGATGGTGCCGCCCCGGAGCATGACGAGCACCGAGTCGTCCCCGACGGTGACGACGATCGGCACGCCGTCCTCCAGCGGGGATTCCAGCGTCACGCCGACCCAGTCGTCGGGGGCGTGGTCCCAGGCGTGGCGGGCGACGTTGACGCCTTTGCGCCAGACGAGATGGCCGCCCAGGTAGGCGCCGGCCGTCGCCGCGGTCGCGCCCAGCACCCCGAGGGTGACGCCCTTCGCCCGCCGGCCCCGCTTGCGGGCGACCCACGACCACCCGAAGAGGCCGACGGCGACGACGTTGCCGGCGGCGTGGGCCAGGCCCAGGCGACGGTCCTCGCCGATGGTGTCCGACCAGTCGGCCAGGCCGGTGGCGGCGGTGGGCAGGGCGCTCAGCACGCCCAGCGCCACCAGCCGGTCGGCCGCCTTCTGCCCCCGGCGACCGCCGAGGAAGTCGATGGCCATGGCGCTGGTCCAGAACCCGATGGGCAGGTCGGTCAGCACCGGGTGCAGCGGGTGACCCATGAAGGTGCCGCTCAGCAGGTCCTTCACGGCCCCCTTGGGCACCACCTGGGTGACCTTGTCGGAGACCGGGCCCGCCACCTTGTCGAGCCAGTCGGCGTGGGCGATTCCGTCGATGAGCTGCTCGAGCGCTCGTGGAGCCATGGGCCACCTCCGTCCACCGGCGAGCTACCCGGGCGCCGGGGCCCCGAAACCGCATCCGGCCGGGCCGGTCCGGTAGCCACTGCACCGTCGGTCACCACCCACCCCGGTGCACCACCTCCGACGGCGGGCGGCGGCCCCGGGCCAGCGAGGGAGACGGCTCGTCGGCGAGGGGAAAGCCGAGGGCGACGGTACCCACCGGCACGAACCGTTCGGGGATGGCGAATTCGGCTCGCAGGGCCTCGGGATCGAAGACCCGGAAGAACAGCGCTCCCAGTCCGGCGTCGACCGCGGACAGCAGCGCCAGCAGCGTCGCGAAAGCAGCGTCGACGTCCCAATAGGCCACCTCCCAACGGGCCGGGTCGCGGTCAATCCACCCCTTGTCGGCCTCGGCGTAGCGGTCGAGGTAGGCCTCCCGGGAGGCCAGGGGGACGATCAAGACCGGTGCCTGCAGCACCCCTGGCCAACGGAAGCCGGACCGCCGGTGGGCGGGAAAGCAGGCATCCCAGTACCGGCCCGTCTCGACCGGTCCCTCCAGCACCAGCAACTCGGCACCCTGGGTGAACCCGGCCGACGGGCCACGCAGGGCATTGGCCAGAACCCGCTCGAGCAATTCGGCGGGCAGCGGCCGGGAATCGAAGTTGCGCACCATACGGCGGCGGCGGACGACCTCCTGGAACTCCATGAACGCGAGCATCCACCATTTCCGTGACTCGAGCGGCAATCATCTCGTCATGCGAGCCGATGTGCGCTTCCGGGTGGCGGTGGCAGGGGCAGAACTCCGAATGTTGGTGCTGGCCTCCCGACCGTCGGGATGCGTCGGTGTCGACCTCGATTCGGGCGCGTTCGTCCGGGCCGCGTTCCCGGCCCCGACCGACGAGCCATTCGCGCCTCTCGACCTCGTCGCCGGCGAGGTGGGCGAGCCGATCGACCCCCCCGACCCGGGCCGGCCCGAGGCGGTGCAGCTGAGCGATGTCCCCCGGCGGGTCGGCCGGGCCGGCACCAAGCGGATCGGCCGGTGGCTCACGCCCCTCCACCACCCCCCTCAGGGCCCCCTGTTGGGCTTCGCCGGCTCCCGGGTGCCCTACTGGACACTGGTCGGCGACCGCCCGTCCCTGGCCCTCGTGGTGCCCAGCTCGGCGGCCGAGCTCCGCCTCGGCCCCAACGGCTACGAGTGCATCTTCGGCTGGCAGGGGGCCACCCACCAGTACCCCCTGGTCGACGACTTCCTCCTCCAGACCCTCACCCGCCTCGAGCGCCGCCACATGGGCACCCACGACATGACCCGGGTGCTGGGCTACCGGCCCGGCCGCATCCTCGTCGTCCTCGGCGAGCCCCACGACGGCTACTGCTGGAAAGAGGTCGCCGCCCTCCTCCCCGGCTCGTAGCGAGCCGGCCGGGTCGAGGCCAGCGCCATTGCCCCCAGGAGGGGGGCGAGGCGCGAAGTGGTCGGAGGGGTTTGCGGTGGACTAGCGGGAGGCGCGGGCGGCCAGGTCTTCGGCCATGGCCCAGCCGAATGCGATGAGGGCGTCGCCCCGGGCGGCGTCGAGGACGCTCACGCAGGTGGCCAGCTCAGGGTCGATCGTCGACGGATCGAGAGCCTCGTGGTCGAGCCCCGCGGGGATGTCGCCCTGGCCGGTGACCACGAAGGAGCGGTCGTCGATGCGCCCCTCGGCGCCGAAGCGCTTGGCCAGCCGCCGACCCCACGCCCGTTCCTCGCCCGATGCCTTGTGGCCGACCCGGGGGACGATGTCGGCGAGGCCCTCGAACGCGGCGAACCCGCCGGCGCCGAGCAGCCGGGTGCCGACCAACACGTCCTCGTCGGGGAAGGCCAGCACCGCCCGGCGCAGCTGGTCGCCGATCAGCAGCCGCAGCACCGCATCGCGGCGCGGCGCCCGCTTCACCGACGCCAGCCCGATCAGCACGCAGGGGGTGCCCCCAATGCGTTCGAGCGTGCAGAAGGCGAAGCCCGCCAGCTTGTTGCCCTCGTTGACACGAGTGACCAGCACCCACTCGTCCGAGTGCTTGGAGAGGATGCCGACGTCGTAGCCGGCGGTGCCGTCGGCGCAGATGTCGGCCATCTCCGAGACATCGGAGTCGCTCAGTGCCGTGCAGTCCCTGGTTTCGACCTCAAGTGCCATCGACGCCCGTGACCTCCCCTGGCCCTCGATTCTAGGTCACCAGCCCATTCGGTCCTAATAGGACCCGCAACTCGGACACCAGGCCGTTGCCGGAATCGACCCGGAACTCGTCCGGCAGGCGCAGCACGGTGCGGTCGAGATGGACGTGGACGGGTTGGGGCCCGGGGTGGTCGCGGAGCACCGACTTGAGCCGGTCGAGCAGGGCGTGGGTGAGCGAGGTGGGCGACAGCTTGATGCGGACGGGGGCGGTGCCCTCGGGCGAGATGTCGGGTCGCTTGAGCTCGAGGCAGATGATCTTGGCCGGTTCCTCCCGCAGGTCGAGGCGGCCTTTCACGCACACGATGGCGTCGTCGCTCAGCATCACGCCGTACTCCAGCATGGTGCGGGGGAACACCATCACCTCGACCGCCGACTGCAGGTCCTCGAGGGTGAACACGGCCATCAGGTCGCCCCGCTTGGTGTACTTGCGGGACAGGGCGGTGACCACGCCGCCGATCCACCGGGTCTCGCCGTCGCGGCATTCCCGCAGGTCGGCGATGGTGCAGTCGACGTGGCGCCGCAGCACCGCCTCCACCCCGAAGAGGGGATGGCTGCTCACGTAGAGCCCCAGCATCTCCTTCTCGAAGGCCAGCTTCTGGGCCTGGTCGAACTCGTCGGTGCCGATCGGCGTCCGCTCGTCGTGGAACGGCGTGACAGTGGCCATCTCGCCGAACAGGCTCATGATCCCGAGGTCGTCGTCGCGGCGGCGGGCCAGGGTGCGGTCGATGATCTGCTCGAACACGGCCAGCAGGCCCTTGCGGGTGTGGCCCATCGAGTCGAAGGCACCGGCCTTCACCAGTGACTCGATCGACCGCTTGTTGAGCACCCCGGGGTCGACCCGCCGGCAGAAGTCGTAAAAGTCGGCGTAGGGACCGCTCTTCTCCCGCTCGGCCACGATGAGGCCGACCAGGCCCTCCCCCACATTGCGGATGGCGGCCATCCCGAACGGGATGCGTCCGTCGGTGGCCCCGAACTCGGCGATCGACAGGTTGACGTCAGGGACGAGGACCTCGACGCCCATGGTGCGGCACTCGGCCAGGTAGACGGCGGTCTTGTCCTTGTCGTCCTTGACCGAGGTGAGGAGGGCGGCCAGGTACTCCACCGGATGGTTGGCCTTGAGCCAGGCCGTCTGGTAGGCGACCATGCCGTAGGCGAAGGCGTGGCTCTTGTTGAAGGCGTAGTCAGCGAACGGCTCGATGATGTCGAACAGCTTCGTACCGAGGTCGGACCCGTAGCCGGTGGCATCGCAGCCAGCCACGAACTTCGCCCGCTCGATGGCGATGAGCACCCTCGACTTCTTGCCACAGGCCTTTCGGAGGTTGTCCGCCTCGAGGAGCGAATAGCCGGCGAAGCGGGTGGCGACCCGCATCATCGACTCCTGGTAGATCATCAGGCCGTAGGTGTCGGCGAGCTCCTCGGCCAGATCGGGGTGCAGGCAGGTGACCGGCTGGCGGTTGTTCTTCCGGTCGGCGAAGTCGTTGTGCATGTTGGCGGCCATGGGCCCGGGCCGGTAGAGGGCGACCAAGGCGGCCACGTCGTCGAAGGTGGTGGGCGCCAGCGAGCGGATGAGGGCCCGCATGGGCCCACCCTCGAGCTGGAACACCCCGACGGAGTCGCCCTTGCGCAGCATGTCGAAGGTGCGCTCGTCCTCCAGGTCGGGATTGTCGATGTCGGGGCGGCGGCCGGTGGTGGCCTCGATGAGGTGCAGGGCCCGCTCGATCACCGTGAGGTTGCGAAGGCCGAGGAAGTCCATCTTCAGCAGGCCCAGGTCGGCCACGCCGTGCATCTCGTACTGGGTGACGATGGGGGCGGCGGCGGGATCGCCTCCCGGCTCCGGCTTGCGCTGCACCGGGAGGTACTCGGTGAGCGGCTCCCGGGTGATGACGACGGCCGCGGCATGGATGCCGTCCTGGCGACGTAGGCCGGCCAGGCCCTTGGCCACCTCCACCACCTTGGCCGCGTCGCCGTCGGACTCGCACAGGGCCCGCAGCTCGGCCGCCATCTTGTAGCCCTCCTCGTGCCCGGGCGTGAGCTCGAGGCAGGCGTTGAGGGGCGTGTCGCGGCCCATCACGAGGGGGGGCATGGTCTTGGCGATGCGGTCGCCCACGGCGTAGGGCATGCCCAGCACCCGGGCCGCGTCGCGGACCGCGGCCCGGGCCTTGATGGTGGAGAAGGTGACGATCTGGGCGACGTGGTCGGCGCCGTAGCGTTCCGCGGCGTAGCGGATCATCTCGCCCCGGTAGCGCTCGTCGAAGTCCATGTCGATGTCGGGCATCTCCCGGCGGCCCTCGTTGAGGAACCGCTCGAAGATGAGGCCGTACCGGATCGGGTCGAGGTCGACGATGCGCAGGCAGTAGGCCACGCAGCAACCGGCCGCGGAGCCGCGGCCCGGCCCCACCCGGATGCCCTTCTGGCGGGCGTGGTGGATGAGGTCCCAGACCACCAGGAAGTACGCCGACAGACCCATGCGGCTGATGACCCCGAGTTCGTGGTCGATGCGCTGCATGGCCTCCGCCGGCACCGGGGCGCCATAGCGCCCGACGGCTCCCTCGACCGTGAGCTGGCGCAGGTACTGGTCCTCCGACTCGAAGCCCGGGGGCAGCTCGAAGCGGGGCAGCTCGGGCTTGCCGAACTCGATCTCCACGTCGATGCGCTCGGCCACACCGAGGGTGTTGTCGCAGGACTCGGGCACCTCGGCGAAAAGGGCGCGCATCTCGGCCGCCGTCTTCAGGTAGTGCTGGTCGCCCTCGAACTTGAACCGCTTGGGGTCGTCGACCTGGGCCCCGGTCTGCACGCACAGCAGGGCGTCATGGGCGACGGCGTCGGACTGGTGGGTGTAGTGGCTGTCGTTGGTGGCCAGCAGGGGTAGCTGGAGGCGCTTGGCGATGTCGATCAGATGGGTGTTGGCCATGCGCTGGTCGGCGATGCCATGGTCCTGGAGCTCGACGTAGAGGTGGTCGGGACCGAAGATGTCGCGCAGACGGGAGGCGTTGCGGATGGCGCCCTCGAGGTCGTTGCGCAGCAGGGCCTGGCACACCACGCCGCCCAGGCAGCCGGTGGTGGCGATGACCCCCTGCCGGTGGCGCTCGAGCAGCTCCCAGTCGAGGCGGGGCTTGTAGAAGTAGCCCTCGAGAAACGCGGCCGACGACAGCTTGATGAGGTTCTTGTAGCCCTGGGTGGACTCGGCCAGCAGCGTCAGGTGGTAGTAGAGCTTCTCGCCCCGCTCCCCCTCGCCGCCCCCATCGTCGATCCGTCCCCGGCGCTGGGGGCGTTCGAACCGGCTCTCGCCGGCCATATAGGCCTCGATGCCGAGCACCGGGACGATGCCGGCCTTGCGGGCGGATCGGTAGAAATCGAGGACGCCGTACATGTTCCCGTGGTCGGTGATGCCGATGGCGGGCTGGCCGTCGGCGACCGCGGCGGCGATGACGTCGTCGATCCGCGCAGCACCATCGAGCATGGAGAACTCGGTGTGGACGTGGAGATGGGTGAAGCTCTTGCCCACCGGCGGCGACCCTCCAACTCTTTCCACAGGCAGGTGGAGAGCCTGTGGATGAATTACAGTGATGCAATTCTAGCCCTGTTGCGACGGGGGGTCGAGAGCCGGGACGGATGGCGGGTGATCCGGTTGCCCACGGACGTCGCCGGACGGCCGGATGGCGGACCCGGACCGGCCCCACCCGTCGGAAACCGGCGAATTGTCCCCAAGCCGGTCGCCAATGCTGGGGATAACCGGTGGTTACTCGATGGGTCATTGAAGTGAACCGGGGGCTCCGATATGGTCCGCACATCGCCTCCGGAGGAACGATGTGACCGACGTCGCCAACCGCCACTGGGGCCTCTCGCTGGTCCGGGCCCCCACCGCCAAGGACGCCGCCGCTCCTCTGCCCCTCTCTCCTGCGTCCTCTCCCCCGCCCACCCAGGCGCAAGGCCAACCAACGCTGCTGAGCCGCGCATCGGCCGTGCTCGGCCGCTCCCCTGCTCCGACGCAGGCCCGGCCCGAGCCCCGGCGGCCGGGTCCGCCACGCCCCGCTCCGGCCGCGTTGAAGCCGACCCCCCGCCCCGAGCCTCGTCCTGCGACCGTGGCCGCTCCCACCACGGCGACCGTGGCCGCTCCCACCACGGCGACCGTGGCCGCTCCCACCACGGCGACCGTGGCCGCTCAAGCGACGAGCGCCATGCCGGCGACGAGCGCCGTTCCGGCGACGGCGACCGTGGCCGTTCCGGCGACGAGTGCCGTTCCGGCGACGAGCGCCGTTCCGGCGACGGCGGCGGTTCCTGGGACGGCAGTGGTTCCCGCTGCCGCTCCGGCTCGTATGACCGCGGCGACCCACGAGGTCACGGCACAGCTCCCGCGGCTGCCCTCCGTCGCTCCCACCGGGCCTTTGCCAGCGGTGACGACACCGGTCGTGACGTCAGCCGCGGCATCGGGGGCCGACACCGGCGGGCGGGCGCGCGACCATGACGGCCCGGTCGACCCGTCTCTCGCCCGCTTGGCCCGTGGGGTCCAGGACTGCGCCCGCGCCCTGTCCTGCCTCGCCGACCGGCTCGACAGCCTCGAGCGCCGACTCGACGCCGGCGCGGCCCGGGCCGGGCCCCATGACGGCCCCGCCGCGACCAACGGCCAGCAGCCACGACCCCGCCCGAACCCGGCCGACGCCGAGAGCCTCGAGGTGATGGGGCGGGCCCTCGAAGGCCTGTCGGCCGACCGCCTCCAGGGCCTCGACCAGCGCCTCCGGAGGCTGGAGACACTGCCCGCCTCTGTCGGCCGCCTGCAGAAGGACACGGCCTGGCTGGCCGAGCTAGCGACCACCCGCCGGCTCGAGGCCGCCGCCACCACCAGGGCAGACGGTCCCGCCGAGCTGGCGCCCGTCTACCACGAGCTCGATTCCGTGGCCGAGCTGGTCTCGACCCACCACGCGGCCGCCACCCAGAGCCTCGACCGGGTGCGCACGCTCGAGCGGGCGGTACTCGAGATGCGCCGCCACATGGAGCGGAACCTGGCCGAGCACACCCGGGCGGCCACGTCGGAGCAGGCGCTCGCCGGCGCCCGTATCGACACGGTGGAAGCCCGGCTGACGATGGTCGAACCCGTCGTCCCGCCAGCCGTCTGATCAACCCTCCCGTCGCGCTCCGCCGGGCGCGGCTTCGGACCCAGACGCGAGCAAGGGACCGACCCGGGCGCCTGGCGCCCGGGTCGGTCCCTCTACTTCGAACTACTCGACGTCCTGGCCGGAGGTGCCGGAGCCGGAGTTGTTGGGCTCCATCAGGTCGCCTTCGACCTGGCCGACCGGACGGCCCGTGTCGCCCTTCGTCTCCGTGGGCTCGGGGGCCTTGTCCTCGCCCCGGGGCGTGCCTTCGGTGTGCGTGGCGGTGTCATCGTCGGGCATATCTGGCTCCTTCTATCGACGTCGGTGATCCCTGACTACCCGCTGGCGCGATCCGACAACCTCGCCGGCATGGCCGTGGCGGGACGCGGGAACAATATGACAACCACGACCGGGAGGCGACAATGTGCCCCAGTCGGCTCGCCGGGCGGCGGCGCCGCCACCGCCGGGGCCCGTTGACGCTGCCGCCTACGGGCCCGCGTCTCTCTAGGCTAGAGGTAGTTCCCGTGGCGGGTCATGTCGGGGCCGGGCTGTCCCGGGCCCTGCTGGCCCATGGGAAGGCCGCGGCGGCGGGCTTCCTCCACCTGGGCCTGGGCCGCCTGCTGGGTGAACATGGCGGCCTGGATGCCGTGGAACAGGCCCTCCAGCCAGCCGACGAGCTGGGCCTGGGCCACCCGCAGCTCGGCGTCGCTGGGGACGCCGCTGTCGAACGGGAGGGTGAGCCGGGACAGCTCGTCGCGCAGATCGGGTGAGATGCCGTCGGCCAGCTCCCGCACCGAGGTCTCGAAGATGTCCTTCAGCCGGGTCCGGCTGGCCTCGTCGAGCTCGGCCCGCCGCACCTCCTCGAGCAGCTCCTTGGTCATCGCCGCGATGCGGATGACCTTGGCCGGCTGCGAGATGGTCTCCGTCGACGGCTCTTCGTCGTCGGGCTCGGCCACCACCACCTGGGGCGTCAGCTCCGGCGCGTCGTCCTCGTCCCCGTCGGGTCGTTCGTCTGCCATGGCTCATCCTTTCCCACTCGGCCCCGTCCGCCAAGACCGCCGACCGTCCGGCTGGGGCGAAGAGCCGATGACAGACGCACGATAGGCCGTACCATGGGCGTGTGAAGGTGTCTACGCGTGGCGACTACGCCAGCCGGGCGTTGCTCTCCCTGGCCCTCCACGCCGACGGGAGCCGGCCCACCTCGGTGCGCGACATCGCCGAGCGCACCGGCCTGCCCCAGCCCTACCTCGAGCAGATCCTGCTCGCGCTCAAGGGGGCGGGCGTAGTGCGCTCCAAGCGGGGCGTCGGCGGCGGCTACGTGCTGGCCCGCCACCCCTCGGAGATCACCCTGGGCCAGATCGTGAGCGCCGTCGACGGCCCCATCGTCGCCGGCGACTTCGGGGAGCCGCATCAGAACGGGGCTTGCGACCACGAGGGCCAGTGCGTGCTGCTGTCGGTGTGGGCCGAGGTGGGCGGCCACATGCGGGTGCACCTCGACTCCTTCACCCTCGCCGACATGGTGGTGCGGGCCCGAGGGTCGCTCGCCGACCCCCTCCCCAACGGTGAGATCACCGCCGGCGGGATCGCCGAGGGCGACATCGCGGAGCCGGCGCACTCCACGGCGTAGGCCAGCAGCACCGGCCCCGGCTAGACCGGACGGGTGCCGGGCTGGCCCACCTTGGTCGTCTCCTCCGGGCGGAGGCCACGGTACGAGGCGTCGGAATCGTCCGACGGCACCCGCCCCACGTCGACCAGGCGCACGCCTGCGGTGGCGCTCAGCGCCTTGAGGGCCTCGGCCGAACCCCGCACCACGACACCGAAGACGACGGCGCTGGTGGGAGACACGCTCTCGATGGCGGCGTCGAGGCGGACGAGCTCGGACTCGTAGAACTGCTTGAACGCCGGGTCGTTGGTGACGGTCGGGAGCAGCTTGCGGATCTCGTCGCGCTCGATCTCGTCGGCCTTGCGCTGGCTCTTGGCCCATTCCTCGAGCCCGTTGGTCACGACCGACGGGTGGGCGCCGGGCGCGGCGGCCAGCAGGGCTTGCACCTTCGCCGACCCGAGTTTGGCCCGGGCGTCGGATTCCGAGGCGTAGGCGTCGAGCGAGACCACGGCCACCAAGTCCCCCGTGGCCGTGGTGAGGGCCAGCTTGCGGGCTTCGAGATAGGCCCCCACGTCGGCCCCGGCGAGGGGGCCGATGGCATCGTCGTCGGCGGCACCGGTGACGGCGTCGGTCGTGGCCGGCCCGCCCGAGCGCGCCGCCGACTCGTTGTCGCCCTCCCGGGTGACGGTGAAGGCGAAGACCGCCCCCACCACCAGCACGAAGATCGCCACCCCGAAGAAGCGGACCGTGCGCCGGGCGGCCCGGGCGTCGCTGGCGGCCCGCTCGTGGGGAGGGAGAAGCCATGCCGGCGGGCCCTGGTACTCCTTAGCGAAGAGACCCAAGAACCTTCTCCAGCTCAGGCGGCAGGTTGGACGAAAAACGCAGCCGTTCGCCCGATACCGGGTGGTCGAATCCCAACTGGCTGGCGTGCAGGAACGGCCGGCCGGGATCGATGGAGGGGCGGGCTCCGCCGTAGCGGTCGTCGCCGACGACAGGGTGGCCGATGGCGGCCAGGTGCACCCGCACCTGGTGGGTGCGTCCCGTCTCCAGCTTGCAGGCGACCAGGGTGGCCTTGGCCGGCTGGGTGAAGAGCTGCAGGACGCGGTAGCTGGTGCGGGCCGGCCGTCCTCCGGCCGACACCGCCATCTTGGTGGGGTTGCCGTAGCCCCGGCCCACCGGAGCGTCGACCGCGCCGGCGGCGCTGTCGAAGCGTCCCCAGACGAGGGCCAGGTAGCGGCGCTCGACACTGCGCTCGCTGAGCTGGGTGACGAGCGAGTCGTAGGCGATCTGGGTGCGGGCCACGACCAGCAGCCCGGACGTGCCCTTGTCGAGCCGGTGGACGATGCCGGGACGCTCCGGGGCCCCCACCGAGGCGATCTCCGGGTAGGTGGCCAGCAGCCCGTTCACCAGGGTGCCCGCGGTCTGGCCGGCACCGGGGTGGACCACCAGGCCGGCCGGCTTGTCGACGACGATGACGTCGTCGTCGACGTGGACCACCGGGGCCTCGACGTCGTCCTGGGCCCACGGCCGCACGGGCACCCGGGGCGGGGGACGGTCGATGTCGAGGTCGTCGCCCTGGGTGACACGGCTGGAGCGCAGGGTGACCGGCCGCCCGCCGACGCGCACGCCCCCCGCCGCCACCAGGGCGGCCGCCTCCCGGCGGGTCAGGTCGCAGAGCAGGCTGACGACGCGGTCGAGCCGTTCCCCGTCGAGGGCGCCGGGGATCACCATTACGCCGGCCCTCCGGACGGCTTGCCGAGCCGGTCAGCCGACGGGCTCTGGTCCACCGAAAGCGGGGCCGCGTCGTCGTCGCCGGAGGACCGTCCGGACCACAGCACGAGCATCACGCACCCACAGCTGATTCCCATGTCGGCCACATTGAACACGGGCCAGAACTGGAGGTCGATGAAGTCGACCACCGCGCCCCGCAGCAGGCCGGGGGCCCGGAACACCCGGTCGGCCAGGTTCCCGACCGCCCCTCCGAGGAGGAGCCCCATGGCGATGGCGACCGGGAGCCGGGAGGCAGCGGCCCCGGACACGATGAGGTACACGACGACACCCAGGGCGGCGAGGGCCAGCAGCGGTACCAGTCCCCCACCGAGGCCGAAAGCGGCGGCGGTGTTGCGGACGAGAGCCAGCCGGAGGGTGCCCAACACGTGGATCGGGCCGTCGGCGAGGGACGCGAGGGCCCACACCTTGGTGAGCTGGTCGGCCACGAGCACGGCGGCGCCGATGCCCAGCACGAGCCGGAGGCGGGACCCCGTCGCCCCGGCATCGGGGCCGGTCGCATGCGGGCTGCCCGCATCGGGGTGAGCGGCATCGGGGTGAGCGGCATCGGGGCCGATCGCATGCGGGCTGCCCGCATCGGGGTGGGCGGCATCGGGACGGGTCGCATCCGGAAGGGCGGGATCAGGACGACCCGGCGCCGGCGCGAGCCGCCCGGCGTCGTCGACCCTGCGCCTGGGCGACCTCAGCGCCGCGACAGTCCCCCGCTCTTGCAGCCGACGCACAGCGCGGCGTAGGGCAGGGCCTTCAGGCGGGCCTTGGGAATCGGGGTGCCGCACTTGGCGCAGACTCCGTAGGTGCCGATGTCGATCTTGTGCAGGGCCTGGTCGATCTCGTCGACCGCGGCCCGGGCCTGAGCCGACAACGTGAGATCGCGCTCGCGCTCGATGGCCATGGTGTCGCCCTCGCCCGACTCCTCGTCGAACTGGATGTCGCCCGGCTCCATGTCCTCGGCCAGGGCCCGGGCCTCGGCCTTGAGGGCGTCGGCCTGAAGCACGTAGGTCTCCCGCTCGCTCAGCAGCAGCGTGCGCTGCTCGGCGAAGAACTTCTCGGCGGGCCCGTGGTCGTCGTCGTCGGTACGCGTGGTCTTCGGTGCGGTTTTCGGCATGTGAGGGCTGGCTTCCAGGAGAATGACGGAAGGGGAGTGTACCAACGGCAGGAAAACTACAGGCGCCCGACTTGGGGGTTTTCCGGACCCGGCCGGGACCCGGGGCGGGACTGTCCGGCCCCGACGACCTGCTCGAGGTGGCGGCGGAACTCCTCGACGTCGAGTCCCGACAGGGTGAAGGTCTTGGAACGGCTGGTGTCGCCGCCGACCAGGGCCACCTGGGCGCTCTTCAGGCCGAACTCCTCGGCCAGCAATTCGGCGCAGGCGACGTTGGCCCGCCCGCCCACCGGCGGGGCCGCCACCCGCACCTTGAGGGCCGTGCCGTGGCGCCCGACGACCGCCGATCGACCCGAGCCGGGCTGCAGGTGGACATGGAGGGAGACGGCATCGTCGCCCTTGATGGTGAACAGATCGTCGACGTTCATCGGTGTCCGTACTGTAGGGCCCCTGGGGCGGCCGTCCGAGCCGCCCGACCGGGCCGACTTCGGCGAATTGGTTTGGCCCCGGTCGGTGTGCGGGCCAATGTAGAGCGCATGCCCTTCGGCCCCGTCGACCCCCAGCTCGATCTCGTGGCGTTGGAGCAGCGGGTGCTGTCGCGGTGGCGCGAGCTCGACCTGGCCGAGGTCGTGCTGCACCTCCGGGACGGGGCCCCGCCGTGGGTGTTCTACGAGGGCCCGCCGACGGCGAACGGCCGTCCCGGACTGCACCACGTGTGGGCCCGGGCGTTCAAGGACCTGTTCCCCCGGTTCCAGACCATGCGGGGCCGCGACGTCCCCCGCAAGGGGGGCTGGGACTGCCACGGGCTGCCGGTGGAGATCGAGGTGGAGAAGGAGCTGGGCTTCACCAGCAAGTCCCAGATCGAGGCCTACGGGATCGACCGGTTCAACGCCCGCTGCCGCGAGTCGGTGCAGCGCTACGTGGGCGACTGGGAGGCCCTCACCGAGCGGGCCGGCGTGTGGATCGACACCAAGGACGCCTACTGGACCCTGTCCAACGACTACGTCGAGTCGGTGTGGTGGCTGCTCAAGCAACTCTTCGACCGGGGCCTGCTCTACGAGGGCCACCGGGTCATCCCCTACTGCTCCCGCTGCGGCACCGCCCTTTCGTCCCATGAGCTGGGCCAGCCGGGGGTGTACCGCGACGTCACCGACCCGTCGGTGTACGTGCGCTTCCCCGTCGTCGATCGCCCGAATGGTGATGGGGATGGTGATGGGAACTTCGACCTGCTGGTGTGGACCACCACGCCGTGGACGCTGATCTCCAACGTGGCCGCCGCCGTGGGGGCTGACATCGACTACGTGCGGGTGCGGGCGACCGACGGGTGCCGGGACCTGGTGATGGCCGAGGCGTTGGCGCCGGAGGGGGCGGAGGTCGTCGAGCGCTGGCGGGGGGCCGACCTGGTCGGGTGGCGCTACCGGCGCCCGTTCGACCTGCTGCCCATCGACGACCGGGGCCAGCGGGTGGTGTCGGCTGCGTTCGTGAGCACCGACGACGGGTCGGGCATCGTGCACCTCGCGCCCGCCTTCGGCGCCGACGACATGGAGGCGGCCAAGGCGAACGACCTTCCGGTGCTGAACCCGGTGGGGCCGGATGGCACGTTCGGCGCGGAGGTCGGCCCGTGGGCCGGCGTGTGGGTCAAGGACGCCGACACGTCAATCGCGGCCGACCTGGCCGGCCGCGGGCTGCTGGTGAGGCAGGTGGCGTACAACCACTCGTATCCCCACTGCTGGCGGTGCTCGACGCCGCTCATCTACTGGGCCAAGACGTCGTGGTTCGTGCGCACGTCGCACCACCGATCCGACCTGCTCCGCGAGAACGAGCACATCAACTGGTACCCCGACCACATCAAGCACGGCCGGTTCGGCGACTGGCTGGAGAACAACGTCGACTGGGCGTTGTCACGTGACCGGTACTGGGGCACGCCACTTCCGATCTGGCGGTGCGGGGAGGGCCACGACACGTGCGTGGGGTCGGTCGAGGAGCTGTCGCGACTGGCCGGGCGCGACCTGGCCGGCCTCGACCTGCACCGGCCGGCGGTCGACGACATCGTCTTCCCGTGCCCCACGGCGGGGTGCGATGCGTCGTGCACCCGCGTCGCCCCAGTGCTCGACGCCTGGTTCGACTCGGGATCGATGCCGTCGGCCCAGCACCACTACCCGTTCGGTGATACGGCCGAGTTCCGGGCCGCGTTCCCCGCCGACTTCATCTGTGAGGCGATCGACCAGACGCGCGGGTGGTTCTACTCACTCCTGGCGGTCAACACCCTGGTGTTCGGGTCCAGTCCGTACCGCAACGTCGTGTGCCTGGCCCACGTGGTCGACGAGTTCGGGGCCAAGATGTCGAAGTCGAAGGGCAACGTCCTCGACCCGTGGCACGTCTTCGACACCTTCGGCGCCGACGCCCTGCGCTGGTACTTCTTCTCTGCCGGGTCGCCGTGGATCAACCGCCGGGTCTACGAGGACGGCATCCGGGAGGCCACCCGCAAGACGCTCATCACCCTGTGGAACGTGTTCGCCTTCTTCGCCACCTACGCCGACCTCGGCGACTGGCAGCCCGACGCCGAGGCCGCCGGGGAGGGGGTGGCCGACGGTGACTGGGACCCGGCCGCGGCCTGCGGATCGCGGCCGTCCCACGTGCTCGACCGGTGGGCCGAGGCCCGCCTGGCCCAGACCGTCGCCGTCGTCACGGACGCCCTCGACAACTTCGACGCCCTGGGCGGCGCCACCGCCCTCGCCGGCCTGGTCGACGACCTGTCGAACTGGTACGTGCGGCGCTCGCGTCCCCGATTCTGGGGACCGGCGGGCGGCGCCCCCGACCCCGGGGCGCCGGCGACGCTGTACCGGTGCCTCACCGTGGTGAGCCAGCTGCTGGCGCCGTTCTGCCCCTTCCTGGCCGACGAGCTGTATGTGACGCTCACCGGCGAGATGTCGGTGCACGTGCAGCGGTGGCCCGACCCGCCCGACCCCGAACCCGCCGACGCCCGCCTCCTGACCGACATGGACGCCGCCCGCCGCCTGGTCGGCCTGGGCCGGTCGGCTCGCACCGACGCCGGCGTCCGCACCCGCCAGCCCCTCCGCCGGGCGCTGGTGCTGCACCCGGGCGCCGACCTGCCCCCCGAGGTGCGGGCCCAGATCGCCGACGAGCTCAACGTCAAGGTCATCGAGGACGTGGAGACCCTGTCCGACCTCATGTCG
>Ga0136617_10000472_pt1 | contig 33662 bp, 25 predicted proteins | sample AntDrymUQ3222106_2_FD_129672 | JGI IMG/M metagenome (GOLD analysis project Ga0136617, IMG submission 129672) | Polar desert sand microbial communities from Dry Valleys, Antarctica - metaG UQ322 (21.06) | ecosystem: Environmental > Terrestrial > Soil > Desert | place: Antarctica: Dry Valley... | reverse complement strand
GCGGAGTTCGTTCAGCTCGACGCGGTGGATCGCATGTACCTGGACAAGGTCTACTACCTGGGGCCCGATAAAGGTGGCGATCGAGCTTACCGCTTGCTGGGCGAGGCCCTGAAAGCAACCGGCCGAGCCGCACTGGGACAATACTCTGCTCGGGGCAAGCAGCACCTGGTTTTGGTCCGGCCGCTGGACGGAGTACTCGTCATGGAGCAGTTGCACTACGCCGCCGAGCTCCGTCCGGCCGCGGAGGTCCCGCACCCTGACACCCCGGTGAAAGAAACCGAACTTGCTTTAGCCAGACAGCTTATTGAGCAGTCTGCCACCGACGAGTTTAGACCGGAGAACTACCGCGACACCGTGCGCGAGCGAGTGCTCGAGGCCATCGAGCGCAAGGTCGTGGGACAGGAGATCGTCGAGCAGGCCGAGCCTCCGGAGACCAAGATCATCGACCTGATGGACGCACTCAAGGCGAGTTTGGCCAAGCAGGGCGCAGGCACCTCCGGGAAGAAGCCCACTAAGCGCTCCCCAGATGCGGCCGAGGAGGACGAGGAGGAGGTGGCGCCAAGAAAGCGGAAGGCGGGCGGACGCGGGTGAGCCTACATGAACATCCTGGTCGGTACCAGCGGCTGGTCTTATAAAGAGTGGAAAGGAAGCTTCTACCCGCCGAAGCTGCCGGCCGAGGAAATGCTCCGATTCTACGCGGGGCATTTCTCTGTGGTCGAAGTTAACAACTCGTTCTATCGTATCCCGGCTGAGCGGGTGCTGGCGGGGTGGGCCGAGCAGGTGCCGCCAGGCTTTCGCTTTGTCATGAAAGCTTCTCGCAGGGTTACGCACAACAACCGACTCTCCGACGAGGATGGGTCACTGGGGTACTTTCTCCGGGCGGTTAACCCGCTGGGAGACCGGCTCGGCCCGACCTTGTTCCAGCTCCCTCCTACCTTCAAAAAGAACATCGACCGGCTCCGGGAGTTTCTCGACAAGCTTCCCAGGCGCTGGCCTGCGGCACTCGAGTTTCGGCATCCATCGTGGTTCGTGGATGAGGTGTACGACACGCTGCGCGTGCGAGACGTAGCTTTGGTAGCGGTCGACGACGACGATATGGCAGGCACGGGGTCGCCACTGGTCCCCACTGCGTCGTGGGGGTACATCCGGCTTCGCCGCTCAGGGTACGATGAAGCTTCACTCGAGAGCTGGGCTTCCCGCATTCGCAGCACCCCATGGAGCGACGCGTATGTCTTTCTGAAGCATGAAGATGGGAGTCCGACCGGTCCCGCAGCAGCAGCTCAGTTGCAGGCGACTCTGGCTGATTCATCCTAAACGTGACCTCGGTCACGACTCCAGCCAGTTTCCGGGGCTAGAGTGTGCTTCCGACGAAGGGGAACATCGTCCACGGAGGGCACTATGGCAGAGAACAACAGCTGGAACGATGAGGACACCTGGTGGCGCGACAACTTCAACTCGCGGCCCTACGCTACCGGCCGCAAGTATGATGACTTCCGTCCCGGCTACCAGTATGGCTTCGAATCAGGCCAGCACCACATGGGGCGCAATTGGGATGACGTCGAGTCCGATCTGAAGACCGGTTGGGACAAGTTCGAAGGCAAGGGCAGCGGCACGTGGGAGAACGTCAAGCATGCCGTTAAGGACGCCTGGCACCGCATCACCGGCCAAGGCGATTTGGACGCCAACCGGATGAGTGAATCGAACCGGCTAAGCGATTCCGATACTGACCGATTCTCTCAGAGCAGGCGTAACCTTTAAGGCTCCTGCCAGAGCTCGAAGGGGAGGACGCAAGGCCCGGGACCTCATGTCCCGGGCCTTGTCATTCTGACCCGTAAAATATGAGTCATTCGTGACGTACGACACGGCACCATTACCACTGCGAGTGTCTTTTGAGTTGGCGTCAGGGCGAGTCGGTCGCATTTCCTTCCGCGCCCGCTCCCAAGTCCCTGCGTTGCAATCCAGTTTATCTCTGCAGGCCTGCGGTCGGGGCTCAGAAACCCAACGGTCGCTCTACCGCCAATACCGGCTGGTTGAGATGATATTGGCGAACGGTTTAGAAAAGGAGCAACACGATGACGATGCCAAACACGGAAGCCACCGGCTCCCCCATCGAAGGCGCCGGCCCCCAGGGCAGCGGGAGCGCCCGGGAACAGATCCGTGACGTAAAGGACCAGGTAGTGGACAAAGCCCGCAACACCTTGGAGCAGGCCCGTGACCGGGCCAGTTCTAGCCTGGGTGAGAGCAAAGGCCAGTTCGCCGACCAGTTCGGCACCATCGCGGACGCGCTTCGGCGTACTACTGAGCACCTCCGGTCCGAGGATCAGCAGCGTATCGCGGGCCTCACCGACACCGTGGCTCGGCAGGTCGATCAGGTGGCCAACTACCTTCGGACCAAGGATGCCGTCGCCATGCGGACCGATCTCGAGAATCTTGCCAGGCGGCAGCCGGCTCTGGTGCTCGGCGGCGCCCTGCTCCTCGGACTGATGGGCGCAAGGTTCCTCAAGAGCTCGCAAAAAGAGCAGCGTTTCCGCGGCAGCTCGCAGGGCTATGGTCGCCAGCAGCGTTTCGGAAACGGCGGCCAGGACCAATTCTCAGGTGGCTTCAATCAGTTCTCCGAAGACGCCGAGCTGCAGCGGCAGGTACCTTCCAGCGGTCGCAGCGGCTATCAGGGAGGCGGCTATGCCGGCGCTTAGAGAAGATCGCAGCATCGGCGAGCTATTCGGCCAGCTCACACAGGACATGACGCTCCTGGTCCGACAGGAGCTGCAGCTTGCACGGGCGGAGATGAGCGATAAGATCTCTCGTCTTACAACCAACGTTATCTCGGTAGCTGCCGGCGGATTTGTCGCCTATCTGGGTGGGCTGGCATTGGTGGCCGCCCTCATCCTGGCTATTCGGGATCTGGCGAACATATCCCTTGCAGTATCGGCGCTAATTGTAGGTGCAGTCCTCGCGATCGTGGGCTACGTAATGCTCCAGCGAGGCATGAAGGAACTCAAGCGGGTGGATCTCGCCCCCCGCCGAACAGTTGAATCCCTTAAAGACGACGTCCAGTGGGCGAAGGAGCAACGGTCATGAGTGAGTACCAGAGACAGAATCCCGGGCTCGCTTACGAGCCGACAGGTCAGGACTTCGAATCCTCTGAATCGAAGACCGACAAGAGTCCCGAAGATATCGAGCGCGAGATCGAGGAAACCCGTAACCGGATGAGTCAGAACATCGACGAGCTGGGAGACCGGCTCAGCCCTCAGAATCTCAAGCATGAAGCCAAGAGCGCAATCAAGAGCGCCGCTCAGGATGCGGTGTCGAATGTCGGTGAGCAGGCCCGCCGAACCGGCTATCGCCTGGTGGACGTGATTCGGGAGAATCCACTCCCCGTTATCGCGGTGGGCGCCGGAGTCACATGGCTTCTTACGCAGCGGTCAAGCAGCGACATATCGGGCAACCGGATGGCGCGCTATGCCTATACCGCTGCCGATCGCCGGCAGGGCGAAGGCCGGCAGTCCGGCTCCGGGGTCAAGGGGCGGGTTGGCGGTGCCGTGAGCGACGTCAAAGACAAGGTGAGCGATGCGGCCAGCGGGCTCGCGGATCGGGCCAGTGAGTTCGCCAGCGGTACCCAGGAGCGCATAGAAGAGTTCGGCGGGCAGGCCCGGCGCCAGACCATGCGGGTCAAGACCAATCTGGAGCACGTGGCTGAGGAGAATCCTCTCACGGTGGCAATCGGTGCCGCAATCGTCGGCATGGCCATCGGGCTGCTGTTGCCTGGCACGGACCGAGAGAACGAGCTCATGGGAACAACCCGCGACGAGCTGGTAGATCGGGCCGGGAAGACAGCCGAGCGGGTGAAGGACGCCGCGGTGGAGGCCGGTCGCGAAGTTAAGGAAGCGGTCCGTACTGAGATCACCGAGCATGCTCCCGACATGAAGCAGGCGGTGCAGGAAGCCGGCATGATGGTCAAGGAACAGGTGAAAGAGTCGGCGAAGAAAGTGAAGAAGGAAGCAAAGGATGCGGCTACTGAGCCGGGAAACAACCCGAGGAGCAAAGCATGAGCTTGGACTCACTGGAGAAACTCTTCATTGAAGAGCTGAGGGATATTTACAACGCTGAGAAACAACTGACTCGGGCCCTGCCACGCATGGCCAAAGCCGCGGAATCTCCGGACCTCGAGCGAGCTTTTACCTCGCACCTGAATGAAACAGAGGGCCAGATCAAACGACTGGAGCGGGTTTTCCAGGAGGTTGGGCAAGCGGTTCGGGGCAAGAAGTGCAAGGGGATGGAAGGTTTGATCGAGGAAGGCAAGGAGATGATGGAGGAAGACGGCGAACCGCAGGTAATCGATGCCGCGCTTATAGCCTCCGCCCAGAAGGTTGAGCACTACGAAATTGCCGCCTATGGTTGTCTTCGGACCTATGCCGAACTGCTGGGTTATTCAGAGGCAGCAAAGCTGCTGCAGCAGAACCTCCAGGAAGAAGAAGCGGCCGACAAGAAGCTGACCCAGCTGGGCGAGTCGGGAATTAACGAAGCGGCGGCATCAGCCGGCGCTGGAGTCGAAGAGGAGTAGCACTACCGGATAGTAGAAGGGAAAGGCCCGGGACCGCTCCCGGGCCTTTTTCTTGTTTGAGCTGCAGCCCTCGTCAAAGCGGAACGCCACCTTAGCTTCAAGCCCCCCGGGAATCGCGAAGACCTATGGCCGCAGCCACCGCTGGACCTGGTGTATCTCAATGTGGTTTCCCTTCGGTGGGGACTGCGGAGGCGAGCGATCATGATCCGGCGGTTGCCTGGCTCAGGTAAGGATCTGGTAACGGCAGACCGGCCAGCTTGACCCACCCACCTCCCCGGATATCATAGCTGACAGACTCTGAACGAACATTCTCAAGACAGGATACCGAAGATGAAGCTCTTTCATGGTCACCTGAGATCCGCCATCCTGACCCTCGGACTGCTTGCGGCTGGGTGGGTCGACGCTAATTCCCAGGGAGTAACGGGATCTGCTGTCCAGGGAAGGGTCACCCGGAGCGGAGGAGGAGGTGCTGACGGAGCGCTGGTGGAACTGCGAAGTGCTGAGACGGGACAGACATATACGGCAAACGCCGACTCCGAGGGCAGATTCTTCATCGACAACGTGCAGCCCGGGACGGGGTACGTCCTGACTATCCGGGCGATCGGATTCAGACCTTCAGCACAGCCTGGAATAGCACTGGTGCTGGGCCAGCGGCTTGCTGCGGATGTGACGCTTCAGCCGGAAGCGGTGCAGCTGGAGGAGATCGAGGTGGTGGCGGCAGGAGACCCGTTGCTCAGCGCGAGTCGGACCGGTCCCTCGCAGCAGATCTCGGACAGTGCAATTGCCCGCCTTCCGCTGCAGGGCCGCAACTTCACCGACCTCATCCAGCTCAGCCCGCAGGTGGTGGGAACGTCGGTGGCCGGCCAGAACAACCGTTACAACAACCTCCAAGTTGACGGCGGGGTCAACAACGATGTTTTCGGGCTGGCTGAGACCGGCTCGCCCGGCGGCCAGGCACGGGCCCGCCCGATCTCCGTAGAGGCCGTGAAGGAGTTCCAGGTCCTGGTCGCTCCGTTCGACGTGCGGCAGGGCAGCTTCAGTGGGGGGCTGGTGAACACAATCACCAAGTCCGGCACCAACAACTGGACCGGCTCGATCTTCGGCTACTACCAGGACAAGGGAATCTCAGGCTTCCGCACCGATCCCACCTTTCCCGGCCTCTCAATAGGCCAGTACGGCGGGTCTCTCGGCGGGCCCATCGTAAGGGATCGGCTGCACTTTTTCACTGCCGTCGATATTCAGGATCGTGACGCGCCCTTTTCCTCCAACTTCAACCTGTCGGGAGACGATGTATCGGACCTGGCAAGAACCGGTTTCACCCTGGCTCAGGCCGACCGCTTTCGGGACATCCTGGCGGCGACCTATGGGGTGACCGGCGTAGGAGACGCCAGGTCACCATCCCTGTCGAACCCCAACGTCAACATCTTCGGTAAGCTCGACTGGCAGCTTGGCAGGCTGGGGCTGGTCGAGGCCAGCTACAACTTCGTTGATGCCAGCCGCGGCATCCTGGGCCGCCTGGCCTCGAGCCCGGCGATTCCGGGCCGCCTACGCGACGGCTACCAACTTTCCAACAGCGGTTACGAGTTCGAGAACACCACCAACACCGCCCGGATCAAATGGACCAGTCAGTTCGGCTCGGGAATCTCCAACGAGTTCCTGGCCGGCTATTCGGCCATCAGCGACCTGCGGAAGCTCGGCAGCGACCGGCCGCTGGTTCTGGTGCGTGCTGGACAGGTTGGTGCCGCCGGCAGCTGGCTCGCGGCGGGTGCGGAGCGGTTCTCTCAGCTCAATTCCCTGGATCAGAACGTTTTCTCGATCCAGAACAATCTCTCGTTCGGCAGCGGCGCTCACCGCTTCACGGTTGGTACGGCCAACGAGTTCTACAAGTTCGATAACGCTTTCTTCCAGGCAAAGATCGGCGTCTGGGCATTCAACAGCCTGGATAGCCTCGAGGCCGGACTTCCCGCGGCATACCAGCGGCGGCTTGCGACAGCCGCGCGACCTGAAGGTCCGGTCGCCACCTTTAACGTCCAGCAGATAGGTGTGTACGCCCAGGACGAGTGGACTCCCAACAACCAACTGACGCTGACCGCCGGTCTCAGGATCGACGTGCCGTTCAGTGACAAGCCGGCCCAGAACCCCGCTCTGGCCGCCAACCCGGCCCTACCGATCAATACCGCCGACTTTCCCACCGGCAATGTACTTTGGTCGCCCCGGCTCGGAATGAACTTCGATCCGACCGGGCGGGGGCTCACAATAGTACGGGGTGGCGTCGGCTACTTCACCGGTCGGCCACCATATGTGTGGCTCTCGAACGCGTTCGTCAACACCGGGCTCGAGCAGGTGGAGCTGACGTGCGCCACGGTTGGTGACATCCCCGTATTTACGGTGGACCCGGGCAGTCAACCCTCAAGTTGCCCTTCCGGCGCAGGCGCCAGCGCCGCTCGTCCCGAGCCGAACTACTTCGAGCCTGACTTCAAGTTTCCCCAGACCTTCCGCATCAGCCTGGGCGCCGATCAACGGCTGCCAGGTGGCCTGGTGGGTACAGTCGACCTGCTCTACTCTAAAAATGTGAACCAGCTATACGTGCAGGACGCCAACCTGGTCAACCGCGGTGTCAACTCGGAAGGTCGCTTCATGTACGGCACCATCGGAGTGGGCGGAACCGGGGCCTTCGCTGCAATCCCCAGCCGGATCGCGCCGTCCAGTGGACTCGATGCGGTGGGGGCGGCAGTGCTGCACACCAATACCTCCGCCGGTCGCACCTACTCGGGAACGGTGCAGCTCCAGAAGAGTTTCTCGGGGGGAGTCGAGCTCAACGCGGGATATACCTATTCCAACACCACTGATGCCATCTCGCTCACCAGCAGTCAGGCGTTTTCCAATTATCAGTTCGCAGCTGTGGACGGACCGCTGGAGAGCCGGAACCCGCGTACCTCCGTATTTAACGTGCCGCACAAGTTTACGGTAAGCGGGACCGTCAACCTTCCACTCCGCTCCAGCTTCTCGCTGATTTACCTGGGCCGCGCGGGTGATCCGTACGCCTGGATAGTGAATGGAGACGCCAATGCCGATGGGATCAACGGGAACGACATACCTTTCATCCCGGCCGATCCGAGTCAGATTACCCTGGTCGATCCGTCCCAGTTCGCCGCCCTGGATCAGTTCATCTCCAGCCAGGACTGCCTCGCGGAGGCGAGGGGCGGGCTGATGGAGCGGAATTCCTGCCGGAACCCCTGGCAGAATTACCTAAATGCCCGCCTTGGTGTGTCGATTCCAACCGTCAGCGGCCAGGGCATCGAGCTATCTCTCGACCTGTTCAACGTGCTCAACTTCATGGATCATGACTGGGGGCTTTACAAGCAGGTTAGTGAGTTCGAGGAGGGGCCGCGGTTTCTCAGCGCTACCGGCTTCGATGCCGCTAATAACCGGCCCATCTACCGGTTCAGCCCCCCGACCCAGATCGAGCAGATCGTAAGCGGCGAGAACACTGCGGGAGTGAATCGTTCCCGCTGGACGATGCAGGTAGGGGCCAGGTACCGTTTCTAGAAAAAGCAGGTTGTCACCCTGAGCGCTTCGATCGTGCTCAGGGTGACAACTTTCCGCTATTTGTTCTGGTCTTCATCCTCATCCGACAGTGCGGCCACCGCCGTCTTCAGGTCGCAGGCAAGATCCCGCTCCCGGCGCAGCGCTCCGATCAGGGCTTCTGCCTGTTTCATCTGAAAGCTGAGTGCGCCGGCCGACTCCATCGCGTGCTCCACCACGGTCTTCTGGGCGGTCAGCGACTCGACCGTGGAACGGATCCCGAGCGCCAGCGCCTCCGCCCGGGCCAGGCGCTGCTCGGCCCGCTCCAGTTGACGCTTCCTTACCTCGAATCCCTTTAGCGTCTCCTCGGTGGCCTTGAACTGATCCTGAGTCGCCTGCAGCATAGCCCGGGTCTCCTCGATTTCCCGCCGGGCCGATCCAATGCTCTGGACATCCTCTACGGTGCGCTCTGCCAGATCGAAGACGTGCTTCACCTGCGCCTCGATGGCCTCGACGCCGGCCTGGCGTGCAACGGTCTGCTCCAGGGCCTTGGCGGCTTCGGTCTGGGCTGACTCCCACTTGCCGAGCAGCTCCTCGAAGTGTGCCAGCTGGCGGTCAACCACCTTCAGTGCGCCGGCGCGAGTTTCCAGGTCACTGGAGATGCGCTGGAGGTTTCCGGCCCGCTCTTCGGCCTGGCCCAGCGTGGTACCGACGGCGCGGGTAACCTCCTCCATCCGCTGAGCCGCCTCCGCCGCCTCTTTCCGGAGCGCGGATGCCCGGGTGAGATGCTCGGTTGCCTTGTCGAGCGCGCCCTGGCGCTGCTCCAGCTCCTGTCCCAGAAGCCGAATGCGCTCCTCCACCTGATCGATCTGCTGGGTGCGGCCTTCCAGCCCCCGTACCGATTCATCAACGGTATCCATGCGCCGCTCAGCCTCTTCCACCGAGCCGGTTACCAACGAGATGGTGTCCGATAGGCGCTGGGCACCCTCGGCCTGGCGTGCGAGCTGGGTAAACTTCTGCTCCGCTCCCTCCATGCGGGCCCGTAAGCCCTCGGTCCGCTCCTTCAGCTCTCCGGCGGCCGTCCCCACGTCCAGCAAGCCGCGCTGCACTTCCTCTACTACCTCCCGGCGAGACTCGATCTGCTGCATGGAGCTCTTTACCTGCTCGACCTCCGTGCGCATCCGCTCGACTGCCGGCTCCATACCGCTGAGCTCCTTCACCTGCGTCTGAACCTTCCGGGTCCACACATCAGCGTTAGCCAGCCAGGCCTGCGTCTCTCCATGATTCTCCCGGAGCCGGGTCATCTCCTCGGCCGCGGCACGCATCTGCTCCAGCCCGTCGGCCAGAAGCTCACGGGTGCCCCTCAAGGTTGAGAGTTGTTCCACCGCCTGCTCCACACCCGGCCTGATCTCGTCGATCCGGCGCATGCGTGCGGCCAGGTCGCTTGCCACACCGTCGAGCCGATGAACATCCTGCCGCAGCGAGGCGTTGCGAGCGGCCTCCTCCGCCACCGCCATCAGCTCCCGATGCAGCTCCGCGGCCTGCTCGCCAGCCTGACGGACCTGCGCCTGCACTGCCGCGGTACCCTGGCTCGCGGCATCCAAAACCGCCAGGCGGGCCTCGCATTCCTTGACCGCATTCCGGAGATCGGCGATACGCTCGCTCACCGCGTGCAGCCCGCGATGCTCCAGCTCAAAGCCTTCGCTGCTCTTCCGCATCTGCTCGCGCAGATCGGTGAGAGACTGGCGGGCGGATTGCTGGGCGTCCTCGATCTTCTGGGAGGTGGCCTGAAGCTCCTCGCTCCGGGACAACACCTTATCCTGGATGGTCTTCACTTCGCTGAGCTTGGCCTCGATCGGTCCGAAGCGTCGGATCTGCTCTTCCTGCCGGCGGAGCCAGGCATCCAGTTCCCGGTCCATGCGGGTGAGCTGGGCGATCTGGCTGGCCGCGCGGTCGATCGCCTCGCGCTCCTGCTCCAGCATAGTGGTTTTCTGGGCTACCTGATCGGCCAGGGCCTTGAGCACGGCAAGCTGGTGCTGAACATCGGGGATGGCGCTGGAGGCCTGGTTGATGGGCTCCAGAGACTGCTCCACTGACTGCACCCGGCGGACCATGTCCTCCAGCTTCCCGGTGGCGGCCTGGAAGTCCTGATCGAAGTTTTCCAGCCGGGACGTGGTGTGGCGGTGAGCGGTGAGCGCATCGTCGTGCTGGGTCCGCATCCGGGCAACGTTCTCGGCCTGGTCGGAGAGCTGAGTCCGAAGCGATTCAGAATCGGTTCGGAGAGCGGTGAGGGGACCCTGCAGGCTGATGAAGGAGTCGACCTGCTCCCTCAGAAGAAGCGCTGTTTCCACCTTGTCGCTCAGGGTGCCCATCTGGCTTTGGAGCCGCTCCACGTCCTCGCCTGAATGAGAGATTCGAGCCTCGGTGGCGGTCTGGGTCTTGATGACCCGCTCGACCTGCTCCTGCGCCATACTGAGCTGGCTCCCGAGCTGCTCCAGCCCGGTAACCTGACGCTCGACCGCTTCGCAGCGTCCCCGAAGTTCGTCGAATTCTGCCGTTCGCTCCAGGATCGGGGCGAGCGACCTCAGGTCGTTCGCGGCGGCTTCGGCGCGGGCGACAAGTGCCTCCAGCGCCGCGGCAACATTTCTTCCGCTGGAGTCGACGGCGACCACAGAGTCGTCCTCGCGGCGGCGACCTTTCAGGAAGCTGACCATTGGTTTACTCCGGAATTGCGCGCGGGATCGGTCGGACCATCGGGCCGGCACTTCTTGCGATCTCGGGTTTTCGCGCGTAGTTGTGAAGATTGTAGCTGAAGGCGGACGGGGCCCTAACTGCAACGCGTGTGCCTCGACGCTAACCGGGCCTGGGGCAATCCCGACGAACGCGGCTGCGAACGCAAATCACTACAGGCGAGCGAGATTGGTGAACCAGGTCCGATACATCGTTGGACGTTGCTGATTTTTGCGGCGGCGGGTCGGTTGGCGAGGTGCGAGGCGACCGGGCAGGTCGCAGGTCGCGACCAGTCACCCCCGAACCGCAAACTCATGGTGGACCTGCCGGCTCCAGACTGTAGCTGCGCCGGACGGGCGCTGGCCCGGTGACCACAACAATCTCTTCCTTTGTCTGATAGCCCTCCTGCTCCAGGCGAACTCGGTGCCTGCCTGGTGGCAGCGGGTAATCCGTCACCGGCGTCGGACCGATCTCGACGTTATCCAGGTACAGCATGGCCCAAGGCTCGGAGTCGACCGTCAGCTGGACCGGGTCTTTCTTCACCGCTTTCTTGGGTGAAACCGGAGTCGCTGTGTCGACCGGAACCGGCGCAGCTTTCAGTACCCTGGGCGTCAATTCCACGGCTGCCTGGAGCACGGGCTCGGCTGCGGCCGGTTCCACGGGTGTAAGAGCCGCCGGCGGAGCCGGAGACTGCCGCAGGCTGGTCCATGCGGCTCCTCCTGCCAACAGGCAAACACCAGCCGCCACCAGGCCGCGGTGCAGCGCTGAGCGGACTCTACCCAGCTTCGCCTCTACCAGAGGCTTGTCCACCGGCTTCACCGGCGCGCTCACCACGGTGCGAACGGCTCGGCGCTCTCCACTCACCGCGGTGGCGAACTCCTCCATCGTGGTAAATCGTTGGTCCGGCTCCTTCGCGAGCGCGCGCTCCAGCGCGGCGCACAGGTCGCGGGGTACCTCGGGCCGCAGCTCGAGCACTCGCGGTGGCGCCTCGAAAACGTGCTTGTAGAGGATGCTGTGAGCCGCGCCGTCGAAGGGCTGCTTACCGGTAAGTATCTGGTGCCCCACCACAGCGAGGGCGTACTGGTCCGCTCTTCCGTCCACCGCCAATCCCTTGGCCTGTTCCGGAGCCATGTAGTGCGGGGTACCGATAATGGTGCCGGTACCGGTCAGTTGCGAGGCCCCCTGCACTGCCTTGGAGATGCCGAAATCGGTCAGAACAACCCGCCCGTCCTCCTCCAGCATGATGTTGGCGGGCTTCACGTCCCGGTGCACGATCCGGCGCTTGTGGGCGTGGCCGAGCGCCAGCGCGGCTTCTCGAAGTACCCTGCGGGCGAGATCGATAGGTATCGGTCCATCCTCCAAAACCTGCTCGAGTGAGCGGCCGGTAACGTACTTCATCACGAAGTAGTCGAGCCCGGCCTCGCTTTCCACCCGATAAATCGGGATGATATTGGGGTGGTCGAGCTTGGCTGCGGTCTTGGCTTCCTGCTGAAAGCGGGGAATCAGCTTGGTATCGTGAGCCATCTCCGGGGGCAGCACCTTGATTGCCACCTGCCGCTCGAGAGCGAGATCCTCCGCCAGGAACACCACCGCCATGCCCCCCCGGCCCAGCAGCCTGATTATCTCATAACGGCCCGCGAGAGTACGGGCCAGGCGCTGTCTCAGTTCATTGGTCGGATCAGGCGGGCAGACATGCGCTAACTCTCCCGATGGGGTGCCGCAATTGGAGCAAAAGCGGCCATCCACCGGAATCGGGGTGTGGCATCTAAGGCATTCGGTCACCACGTTACCATGAGACTGGCGGGTCGCACGTCGGGCGCCTCTCAGGGAAATGCTCTAGTGAAACCCGGCACTATCGGGCGTACTCCGCATGCGGAGCGACCGACATGGACGAGATCTTGATAGGAAGTCGTGGTAAGAGGCGGGTTTACCCCGTACTCAGGTAGGCTGACGAGGCAAGGGCTGTGCCCGGGATGGCCGGACGGGCGGAAGGGGCGACTGTATTGCTGGGGTGCAGTCCGGAGCAATTCCTCGCCGTCAGCGGCGCTCCAAGTACAACACCCCACCTCCCACGTTCCCCACTACCAGATCCAGATCGCCATCGCCGTCTAAATCACCCGCCGCGGGAGTGGCGAGCGCCGGCACCTCAGGCATCGGAACGGTAGCGCGCTCGAAGCGAGGGGCTGACCGGGTGCCGACATTCCGGAACAGGACCAGCCCGTCGAGCTCGGAGCCTACCACCAGATCGAGATCGCCATCGCGATCGATATCCAGCAGCAGCGGCGCGCTCCGGCGGCCTACTTTCATGCCCCCATATTCGTCGCCGACCAGGGTGAACTGAGGCCGCTGCCCCGTGCCGGTATTCCTGTAGTAGTTGAGCCACCCGGAGGATTCCCCCACCATGAGATCGAGGTCGCCGTCGCCGTCCAGGTCGCCCAGTGCGGGCACCGTGTTACTGCCGCGGGTGATGGTTACAAACGCTGTGTCCACTGCCTCGAAGCTGTTTTGGGTGCCCCGAAACCATGCGAGCTGGGCACCCCAGTGGCCCAGTATCAGATCGGGCACCCTGTCGCCATCCAGGTCGCCGAAGGCCGGCGCATAGTGATACCGCGGGGGAAGGCTCAGCGGCCTCCGTAGCGCGAACTCAGGGCGGGTGGGCGAGCCCGTGTTCTCCATGAAGTAGAGCCGCGATGTCTTGAGATCGGCCGGATCCAGTTTGTTGGCCAGCAGGAGATCCAGATCGCCGTCTTGGTCCAGGTCGACTACCGCTGGTGTGCTTTCGCTTCCGATATCCAGCATCGGCAGCAGACGCCGGCTCAGGAGAGTCCAGCCGCGGGGTGTGCGGCGCAAGTAGTAAAGATTCTCAGCGGAGGTGCGCAGGGGATTGAACGCGCCTCCCAGTACGCCGAGAACCAATTCCCCTTGAGAAGCTCCCTCGGACTCGCCGAAGGTGGGCGCATTGTAGCCGGACGTCAGGATCGGATTGCCGGACGGGAACTGAACGGGGGTACCCCGAAGGTTCGGCTGGGGGCAGGAGCCGGTGTTCTCCAGCAGCAGCAGGCCCGGCTCGAAGAAGTCACCCCAAAAAAGATCCAGGTCGCCATCCCGGTCGTGATCCGAAAGCGCCATGGTATTGGCGCCGTGCATACTCGGCCCAGGAGTGAATGCTCCCGGATTCATCTGACCCGGGGTCGTTCCCTGTTGCCCTACGATCTTTATTCCCTCGAATTCAGCCGCCACCAGACGAAACGCCGGCGCGCTGCCGCCGTTCGCGGGCTCGGCCTCGTAGCGGGCCACGGTGCCGTCCAGCCGCCCGATCAGGAGATCGGACCGGCCATTGCAATCGAGGTCGCCAAGCTGAGGAATGTTCTGGCGGTCGGAGAATATAGGGCGGCCTTCGGTGTCCTTGAGTGTATCGGCCACAAGAACGAACTTGTGGGCACCTGATGCACCATCATTCCGGTAGTACTTGATGTAGCTGTAGGGCTGCTCCGCCAAGAGATCCAGATCTCCATCCTGATCCACGTCGGCGAAACGGTACCACTCTCCTACATCCAGACCGGCGTAGTGCGAGGTGCTGAAGCGAAACTCGGGTACGGCTTCGGCTGCGCTCCCGCGCTCCGCTCGGGCCAGGCTCTCCCGTTCGAATAGCGCGACTTTACCGGTGACCTCTTGCAGGAAGAGGTCGAGATCACCATCACCATCGGCATCCACCAGCTGGGGACGGGGCGCGTTGAACCCGCCAAGGAACGCGAGCTCGAGAGCCTTGCCAGCGGAGTCGAAGAGCGGGAACGGAGAGATGATCTGTTGGTAGACTGGGAGGGCGGAAACGGCGGGACGGCCGGCAGCGCTCCTGCCCGCCGACCGGGCGCAACCTACCAAAGCGGGCAGCAGCAGCAGCCACAGCCTTAACGGCACGGACGCGGGGGCGGCACCGTGGGAGGCAGCGGCGTGCCCATGCCGGCGGCGTAGTTGCCGACTTGGATGGCTGCATCGGGCCTGCGATTCGCGGCGCAGATTGCAACCACGGTACCGGCGCCGGTGGGCTTGCCTCCATGATGGTCATGGACACCGCCCAGCTGGTGCCGGTTGCCGACGAACACATGCTGCCCATCCGGCGAGAGTGCAGCCCCGTGGGGCTGGGCGAATGCGTCGTGCTGCAGAACCGTTGCGACCTCCCAGCTGCGGGTATCCACCACCGCCACGCGGTTGGCACCGAGACAGGTGACGTATATCCAGCTGCCGTCGCCGGTAAACAGGGGCTCGAACGGACCATCCGGCATCGGCACGGTGCGCGCCAGCTTTGGCTCCCGCAAATCGGTCAGGTCGAAGATCATCAACTCGTCGGTCAGCTCCGCGGTTACCGCAAGCCAGTGGCCGTCGGGCGACACCGCCGCCTGTACGAAACCGTGGGCCGGCCCCGGCACATCCACGATACGTACCTCTCGATCAGCCACGCCTACGCTTGCCAGTTGATTGGTGCCCAGACTGGCCGCGAACACTTGCTCGCCCGAGGGGTGGACGGCGATCCCGTGGGGCCGCGGGAATAGCAGGTCGATCTCATCGAGCACCCGCATGTCCGAGCGGCGGATCACCGCGATCCGGGGCGGAGGGTTGACCGCGCTCATGGAGCGGCCGACGAACATGAGATCCTGAGTCGGGTGTAGGGTCATCAGGCCGGGCACCTGGAGATCGGCACTGGCCAGGAGGCGGTTGGACCGATCCAGTTTCACCACCTTCCCTGCCCCAATCAGGGTGACGTACCAGGCGCTGCCGTCGGGCTCCACCTGAACGTGGTGGGGCTTGGCGTTGTCGGCGAAGCCGTAGCGTCTGAGATCCACGGTCTCCGCCAAAACCTGGCTCTTGGCGTCGATGATGGAGACGGTGGCATCGTCCTGGTTGGCGACATAGAGCCGCGCGGACTGGGCCGGAGCCGCACCTTCGGGAGTTGGGCCGGCGCAGCCCGTCAGGATGATGATAATGAACGCTGTCATCCCGAGCGCAGCTCTCATCAAGGCACCAGCGTCTGCGGCTGGTAGCGCACCATGAACAGCCCCTCCCTCATGCTCGTTACCGCCACGACGCCGCTCTTGAAGTACGGGAAATTACTCCAGCTGCCGGCAAAGCCCGGCTGGTTCTCGCCGTACGGCACCGTGTCGAAGTAGCCGACCTCTACCGGGTTCGCCGGATCCTTAACGTCGATGACCCGGAGCCCCGACACATAGTTCGACTGGTACATGTACCGGTCCCGGACGTACAGGTTGTGGTCGGTGGCGGGAGTGGTGCCGAAAAACTCCTTGGACACTACCGGGTCATCGAGATCGGCCAGGTCGAACACCAGCGTCCGGGTCATTGGTGCCGTGCCGGCCAGCTCGTCTCCCTCGTCGTTCAGATAGAAGTAACGATGATCCTCGGTCAGCCAGCCCTGGTGCGCGTAAGCAACATTGGGGTAGGAAGCCACGCTGATAGGCTTGGGGCTCTTCTTGTCGGTCACGTCGGCGATGCCGAGCGCCGTCTCGGAAGAGTTGAAGCAGATCTCGCGGCCCTTGTACTGCTCGTCGGGACCGTGGTAAACGACGCACTGTGCATCGTGGGTGTAGCCGGTGCGGGCCTTGCCGGTGGATGGATCGGCATAGCAGCCGGCGAACTTGGGAGCCGATGGATCGCGGATGTCGATCATGTGCAGGGCGCCGCCGCAGGTCTCCCCACCCATGCTGTTGCCCACGGGATACGCGAAGCCGGTTGCCTCGTTGATGACGATGTTGTGCGCGCTGTGAATGCGATCGTAGTGCGCTGTTTCCTTGAACAGCACCGGAGCCTTCTGCACGGTGCGGAGCTGGGTCAGGTCAAAGATCTGCATGCCATGCGGGCCGGCGCCATCCGCAACTATGTAGGCGTGGTTTTTGTAGACCTTGATATCGCGCCACATATTCGCCTTGGCGCCCTTGGTCATCGGGAGCTCACCCAGGTACACCGGCTTGGCCGGATCGGTCACCTCCACGAACGACGTGCCATCCACCCGGCCGACTATCGCGAACTCGCGCTGAGTGACGCTGTCGGTCCAACCCCAGATGTCGTTGAGCAGTACTCCACGCTTGGCGCCGATTGCGCTCTTCGGCAGGAAAGACACCAAGTCGGCATCGCGGCAGTCGAACCCTCCCGCTTTGCCGGTCTGACACTTGGCCTCGCCTCCGGTAATGGCCTTAAGTCCACCCGCGCTGGTGTCCACCACGCTGGTGCCGGCGCGCCACTCACCTCCCGCATCGCGCTGGTATATCAGAGCCGTCCCCTCGAAGAAGTCGGCCAGCGGAGCACCTGCCACGGCCGTGCCCCCCGAGGCGGCGAGTGCAAAGCCGAGCTGAGTAGCCGGACCCACCCCCGTGGTGGTGAGCTTCTGAGCCTCGCGCCAGTTGGAGCCTTCTCGCCGGAATACGTGAACACTGCCCACGCCGTCGTTGCTGAAAGGAGCACCCACCAGCAGATCCTGGCCGTCTCGTGCTAACGCCATACCAAACAGGGCCGGATGCTCGGGCGCGACGGGCACCACCCGCCCTACCTGGCTCCAGCCCGAGGTACCGCGGCGAAACTGAAGCACGAAGCCCGCAGCACTATCGCTGGTAGGGGCAGCTACGTAAGCCTCGTCGCCATCGAGCATGACAGCAGCTCCCAGAGCACGAACCTCTTCACCACCAAGCACTGCTTCCCTGGTCCAGCCGGCGCCGTTTCGGCGGAAGACCACAGCTCGGCCGGCGCTCCCTGCATTGGTGGAGATCTCACCCGGAGCTCCGATCAAAGCGCGGTCCCTCCCGAGAGCTACGGCGGTGCCGAACCGCTCGCCCAGGTTGGCGGAGGAACCCACCAGCGTGCCCTGCTGAGTCCAGGTTGCCGCTCCCACTTCCTGGCGGAACACCACAACCCGTCCCCGGCTCTCCGCATAGCCCGGGGATCCGGCCAGGAGAATGCCGCCTTCAAGAGAAAGTGCGCGTCCGAAGCGGTCGCCCGGAGCGGCACCGCCCGCTGTCAGCCTTCCCCGCTGAATCCACTGTCCCGACCCTTCCCGCTGGAAGATGTACACCGCCCCACGCCCCTCGGCGGTACCGGGCGCGCCCACGGCCAGCAGCTTGCCATCGGTGGCCAGCGCCTGGCCAAAACCGTCCTCGATCCTGAGACCCTTGGCTGTAATCGAGGCCACCGGAGCCCATTGACCGCCTTGCCCACGGCGGTAAACCAGCACCGCGCCGGTCTGGGAGGGCGGCAGAGGAAAACTGGACACAAGGCCAGGGCGCCCGATCAGAACCTCGCCCCCCACGACGGCCACTGCGGTTCCAAAGCCGATGGCTTCGGATATCAAGACCGGTCCCTGGCCCGGAGCGTAAGACTGAGCGGTGAGCGCCACTGGGCTAATCAGCCAGAGCGCGGCCAGGGAGTGCAGCGGCAAAGCGGATCGCATATGATATCCTAAGAGGGCGTGGAGAATTGGACGTGGGGAATCTAATGAAGCCAGGGGACCTTACGGCGCGCCCGGGTAACCGGTTCCAGCCAGTCCCGGTTCGGTGAGCCAACCCACAGCAGGCGAAGCTCCCGCGTGCTAAACACTTGAGGTGTAAGTCCCTGGCATTGGAGGCACGATGAAGCGATTAATCATGACTCTGACGAGCATAGCGCTGGTTTCAGCCTGCTCGGACGCAGACGACCGGGGCATCCGGGCGGACGAAACCATCACTCGGCCGCTTGAGGTGGCTCGAGTGGACACCACCCAGCCGCTGGCGGCGGTAGAACACCAGGTGCCCAAACCCGCTGAGCCCACTGTGAAGCCATCGCCGCGCAAAGCCAAGCGCCAGCCCAGGAAGGCTGTGGCAGCGATCAAGCCGGCAGTAGCGGCTCCGAAGGAAGACACCAGCACGGTCCAGGGATACGCACCGACTCCGGTATCCGACTCGGCCTCGCCGGCAGACAGTGTCACAGTCCCTGTTCCGGACACCTCTGTGAAGCCGGCCGCTGATACTGTCCCGGTGTCGGCGGCCGATACCGCCGTCTCAGCCCGGATGGCGCCGGATACCGCTGCTCCACCCGTGGCAGATACCGTAGCCCTCAACACCCGGGACACTGCCTCACGGGTCCCTACACCGGACACCGCTTCGACAGCCGCAGCCGACCGGATGGTTGGCCGGGACAGCTCTCCGGCGGTCATCATGCCTTCGCCGGCGGCAGTTACCGCAGCCCTGACCCTTCCGATAGGGACCGAGATTCACGCAGCACTGGATGACTCCATAAACTCCCGTACCGACACGACCGGACGAGCGGTCACGGCCGTAGTGATGGAAAACGTCACCGGTTCCGACGGTAAGACGCTCATTCCCGCGGGAGCCCCTGTGCGATTTACTGTAACCCGACTAAGAGCGGCCAGGTCCAAGAGCGCACAAGGCCGCCTTGCGCTTCAGGTAGAAGGCATAGGGATCGGGGGAGAGCTTCGGAAGGTCAGTGCCGACGTCAGACCGGTTCCTCTCGAGCTTCGCGGCCGGGGAGTCACTGCGGGCGACGCAGCGAAGGTTGGCGTCGGAGCGGCCGGTGGGGCGGTGATCGGAAAAGTGATCGGGAAAAACACTAAGGGTGCGGTGATCGGTGGCGTCATAGGCGCTGCAGGAGGCGCAGTAGTTGCCAGCCAAACCGCTACCCGCGACGTGGTTGTCAAGGCGAGGACACCGGTGACGTTCGTGCTGACCCAGCCACTGGTGGCTCAATAATAAGAGCGAAGATCCTCAGTCACACTCCTCATCCCGAGTGAAGCGAGGGATCTACTTGGCTATCTTCCGAAATCGCTGAGTAGGTCCGCCGGTCGTCGCACTCCCTCGGGATGAGTAGTATCTACTACCTGAATTCACCCTGTGGACGACTCCAACTCTCCTACCGGACGCTTTTCCTGCTTCATCCGAATCGCTCCGGGCTCCGGCTCGATTCCCTCACCCCGTTCTACCGCCCACGTCTCTGTAAACTCGGCGCCGAAGAGCACGATGAGAGCCGAGTAATAGATCCAGAGCAGCATGACGATCAGCGATCCTGCGGCACCGTATGCCTGGCCCGGGTTGCTCTGTCCGATGTAGAGGCCGATCAGGTATTTGCCCACCACAAAGAGCACGCCGGTAACTAGGCCGCCCACCAATGCGCTGCGCCAGGCGACCTTGGCGTCTGGCAGCACCTTGAACATCGCGGCAAAGAGCAGGCTGATCACCGCGAACGAGACCACCAGGTTGATCACGTGCAGAACGCCCTCGGAGAGCCCGGCGGGAAGAAGTCCCGACAGCCGGTCCCCAGCTCCAGAGAGCATCGTGCTGATCACCAGTGACACCAGGAGCAGGAACGCGACGGACAGCAGCATGCCGAGCGAGAAAAGCCGTTTAGTCAAAAAGCTCTTGATCCCACCCTGCTTCGGGTCGGGGGCCACCTCCCACGCCCGATTGAGTGCCGCCTGGAGCTGACCCATGGCCCCGGTGGCCCCGAAGATCAGGGCCACAATCCCTACGATAGTCGGGATAAGCCCGCCGCCAGGCCGCTCGGTCTCTTGCAGCATCGTCCGTACTTCGCCCCCGGCACTGGGGCCCATGAGAGATTCCAGCTGCGACTCGAGTCCGCCGCGGACATCGGCCGGGTCCATGACCGAGCTAACCACCAGCATGATCAGCATCAGGATGGCCGGAAGAGAGAACACGGTATAGTAGGAAAGCGCGGCTGCGGACGTCATGCAGTCGTCTTCCATAAAGTCCTTGAAGGCCTGCTTGAACACTCCCAGCAGTCCGGTTTTTGAGCTCGCCATCGTGATTTCCGTCAATTGTGGTGACTCAGGGTCGCCCTGTGCGACGGGAGCAAGATGGGAGGGTTGGGGGAGGGCGTTCGTGACCCGAGTCACGGGCGGACGGGCGGGCGCGAGTAGTGTCCATCCGTCCATCCGTCCATCCCTGTTACTCCGGCATCAGGACCTGGTCGATCACGTGAATCACGCCGTTGCTGGCCGCGATGTCGGCGGTAGTGACGGTCGCCTTGTTCACCTTCACCTTCCCGTCTTTCGCTTTGATCGAGAGCTCTTGGCCATTCACCGTCTTACCGGACGACATGCCGGCGACATCCTTCGACATGACGTTCCCGGGCACGACGTGGTAGGTAAGGATGGCGGCGAGCTTGGCCTTGTCCTTGAGCAATGCGTCGAGCGTGCCCTTGGGCAGCTTGTCGAAAGCCTCGTCAGTTGGGGCAAAGACCGTGAACGGCCCCTCGCCTTTGAGCGTTGCGGTTAGATCGGCTGCCTCGATCGCCTTGGCCAGCGTGGTGAAAGAGCCCGCGGCAGCAGCGGTCTCGATGATGTCGGACGTGGAAGTGGTAGCGGGAGACTCGGAATATCCCTGGGCCTCCTGAGCCGTGAGCGCAGCCGGAACCGCCAGCGTTGCGGCCAAGGCAAGCGTGCGAAGTGAGTTCATGATCTTCCTAAGTGCAGAGGTTTAGAGTGAAGAAACCTTATCGAGCGTTGGAACGGGCCGGCGCGGTTTCGCCAAAGGACCAACGGTGCTGCATTGCCTTCCACTGAACCGCCTGATAAAGCGCGGACAGGCCAACCAACAGATAGACCACGCGGCTGAGTGCGCTCATTTCACCGAACAGGGCGGCGACGAGATCGAAGTTGGCGGCACCTACCAACCCCCAGTTCAATCCGCCTACAGTGAGCAGGATAAGAGTAGTAATGTCTAGCGACTTCATATAGGCCTCCAAGTAGGTTTTGTCTAGCTTCTATGTGGTAAATTATCAGTATTGTCTAGATTGTCAAGGCCGTCCCTAACATCCACTTGATAATAGTTAGACAAAAGTTTATTTTAACTTATGGAAAGTTCCCATTCGTCCATTCCGCGCCATCCGGTTCGCTTTACCGCCCTTCGCACTGGTCTGAGCCCACACGTTCTGCGAGCTTGGGAACGGAGATACGGCGTGGTGTCCCCCAGCCGGACTGGGGGGGGGCAACGGCTGTACTCTGATCTTGACGTCGAGCGGCTCAAGCTGCTTCGCCGCCTGACTGAGCGGGGGCACAGCATCGGGCGGCTGGCGGACTCTTCCTTGGCTGACTTGGAGCGGACAGCCCGAGAGGAGAACCTCCCGCGATTGCGGGAAGCGAAGGAGCCACCGAGCGATGCCGGGGCGGAGGAGTTCCGGCAGGCGGTACTGGGGGCGATCCGGAATCTGGACGGCAGCGAGCTGCAAACCGTACTGGAGCGTGCCGCAGTGACCCTGGGTGTGCCTCTCTTTCTGGATCGCGTAGCAGGGCCTTCAATCCAGGAGATCGGTCAGGGGTGGAGCGAGGGAACGGTGTCCATAGCCCAGGAACACCTGGCCAGCGCCGTCTTCCGCCGGGTGCTGGGTTGGATCCTTCAGGTGTACGAGGCCAGAGACGGCGCCCCACGGCTGCTCGGGGCCACCCCGCCACGGCACGTCCACGAGCTGGGAGCTTTGCTCGCGGCCGGCGCTGCCGCTGCTGAGGGATGGGATGTGACCTACCTGGGGCCCGACCTTCCGATAGCCGAGCTACTGAGTGCAGCTCGCCATGTGGGTGCCAGCGCCGTCGCCCTCAGTGTGGTCTATCCCAAGGTGGACGCAGGTTTAATCATCGATTTGGAGCAGCTTCGGAGTGGTCTAGATACCCAGACTACGATCCTTCTTGGCGGAGCCGCTGCAATCGAGGACCGAGAGCGGCTGACTGCCCTGGGAGCGCAGGTAGTGGACTCATTGGGCGAACTGAGAACCACGCTCCACCGGTTGCGGGAGCGCACATGATCCTCCTCACCGGTGCAACCGGCTACGTTGGCGGCCGACTCCTTGGCGCCCTCGAAGCCAGGGGGAAGGGGGTCCGTTGCATGGCTCGACGGCCCAGCTTCCTCGAGGCTCGCGTTGGCACCACTACCGAGGTGGTTCGGGGTGACGTGCTCGACCCCGAGTCGCTCCGAGCGGCACTCTGCGACGTCCACACCGCCTACTACCTGGTCCATTCGATGGCAACGGGGCCCAGCTACGCCGAAGATGACCGGCGCGGGGCAATAGCATTTGCTGGCGCCGCTCGCGAAGCAGGGGTCCGGCGGATCGTGTACTTGGGAGGCTTGGGCGATGGGGAACGGCTCTCGCCCCACCTGGAAAGCCGGCAGGAGGTGGGAAGTATTCTGCGCTGCTCGGGCGTGCCCACTATCGAGTTCCGCGCCTCGATCGTGATCGGCTCGGGCAGCCTCTCGTTCGAGGTCATCCGTGCCTTGGTGGAAAAGCTGCCGGTGATGGTGACGCCCAGCTGGGTCCATACCCGAACTCAGCCGATCGGCATCGAGGACCTGATCTCCTATCTGGTCGAGGCGCTGGACTACCCACACGACCAGAGTGCGGTCTACGAGATTGGTGGCCCCGACCGGGTCTCGTACGGTGACCTGATGCGGGAGTACGCCCGTCTGCGGAATCTGAACCGGATGATGATCCCGGTGCCGGTGCTGACCCCCCGACTCTCCAGTCTTTGGCTGGCCCTGGTTTCGCCGATTTACGCCCGCGTCGGCCGTGAGTTGATTAGCGGGCTTCGAAATGAGACCGTGGTTCGAGACCCGGGCGCACTGGATGCGTTCCTTGTGCGGCCGCGGGGAGTAAGGCAGTCCCTGACCCGCGCACTCGCCAACGAGGACTCCGCCTTCGCCGCCACCCGGTGGAGCGATGCCCTCTCGGCCCATCGCTCGGTCCCTACCTGGGGCGGACTCAAGTTCGGCTCGCGCCTGGTGGATTCCCGGGTGGCGTGGGTGCCTGCCACCCCGGAACAGGCGTTCCGGCCGATCGCCCGAATCGGAGGCGAATCAGGATGGTACTACGGGAACCGACTGTGGCGGCTCCGGGGTGCCCTCGACTGGCTCGCGGGAGGACCCGGCATGCGGCGCGGCCGGCGCCACCCCGAGACTCTCATGACTGGGGACGCCCTGGATTTCTGGCGGGTCGAGGCCGTGGAGCAGGGCCGACTGCTCCGCCTGGCCGCAGAGATGCGCCTGCCCGGACGCGCCTGGCTTCAGTTCGAGGTAACCGGCCAGGCCGATGGCAGTCTGATTCGCCAGACGGCGCTGTTTGATCCAGTAGGTCTGAGTGGGCTGGTCTACTGGTACGGCCTCTGGGTCATCCACCAACTGGTCTTCGCCGGGATGCTGCGAAGCCTCGTCAGGGAGGTGACGTCGGCGTGACCATCGTTGCCGACCTCCGCATTCACACCGCCGAGCAACCGCCACCTCGAACCAACGGCGAGCTGGTCCTTTACTGGATGCAGACCACCCAGCGGGTTCAGTACAACTTTGCACTGGAATTCGCTATCGAGCAGGCCAACCGGCTGAGACTGCCGGTGCTGGTGTACCACGGCCTGCGCCACGACTACCCCTGGGCCAGCGACCGGATCCACACTTTCATCCTCGAGACAGTAGGCGATCTGTATCACGATTTCGAGGCTCGCGGAATTCAGTACGTCTTCTATCTCGAGCGGACTGGGGACGACGCCGACGCTCGGCGGGGAGCCGGCAAGCCTTCCCCGCTGGTGGATCTGGCCCGGCGCGCGGCCCTGGTGACGACCGACTTCTTTCCCACTTTCATAGTCCCCCGTCAGATTAAGGCACTCCGGGCCAAGGTGAACACGCCGATTTTGGCGGTGGACTCGGCGACCGTCGTCCCCATGAAATACTTCGAGCGAGAGCACGCGACCGCGGTCGGCTTTCGGCCACGATTGATGGCCGCACTTCCTGAATTTCTGCGGCCCTTGGAGGGTGCTGAGCCCAGGATTGGACGCAAGGTCGAGGTTCCCTTCGAGCCAACCACTCCCACCCATGATGGCATTCCGGCATTAGTTGCCTCCTGCGACATCGACCACAATGTGCCGCCCGCACGGACCCTCCGTGGCGGACCGGGAGCGGCCCGAAGGCGGCTCGATCACTTTATCGAAAGTGGGTTGCCACGCTACGAGGATGACCGGGGCGATCCCAACGAAGACACCACCAGCATGCTGTCTCCCTACCTGCACTTTGGAAACATCTCCCCTCACGAGGTTGTGCTCCGGGCGCGCGAGGCGGGTCCACCGGCGCAGTTTGCCAAGTTTCAGGATGAGCTCCTGACCTGGCGAGAGATCTCCCACAATTTCGTCTACCACAACCGGCGTCACCGGACGGTCGACTCCATCCCCGGCTGGGCCCGGGAGGAGCTGCGAAAGGGCGAGGCAGACCCCCGGCCGGTGATCTATTCCGAAGAGGAGATGGAGCTGGGCCAAACCGGCGATGAGCTATGGAATGCGGCCCAGCGTGCGTACCTGATAGATGGCTGGATGCACAACTCGCTGCGCATGCTCTGGGGAAAGGCGGTGCTGCAATGGACTCCGCATGCTCAGGAAGCGTTGCGAGTCCTTGAACACTTTAACAACAAGTACTCGCTCGACGGAAGAGACCCGAACAGCTACGGTGGAATCCACTGGATCTTCGGCAAATTCGACCGGCCGTTCTACCGGCGGCCGATCTACGGGACGGTTCGTTACCAGTCGCTCAAGGCGGCCGCAAAGAAGTTCGATGTGGCCAGGTATGTGATGCGGCATTCAGCGACCGCAATCTGACCATCAGTCACCGTAGTCCGGCGAGCACTACTTCGATGCGCTTCTTGTTGTCCGGATCCTTCGTGAGCGCCAGGGCCCGGGAGTAGTTGGCAATCGCCTGGCGTTTGTCGCCCTTGAGGGTATACGCCTCGCCCAAACTGTCATAGGTGTTCCATGAGCGTGGGTAGTCTTTTGCGTTCTTCCGGAACACCTCGATCGCTTCGTCCACCTTGCCCTGACCCAGAAGCTGGTATCCGTACCCATTCATGTCGGCCTCGGTGGCGACCTGGAGTGCGTTCCGGCGCAAGCTGTCGGCCGCGACTCGGTCCCCCCGCTTTTCGAGAATCGCCGCCTTGGTGCGGAGGTTGGTGAAGTTCTCGTTGAGGCCGATCGACCGATCGGCCCAACCCAGCGCCTCCTCGAGATTGACCTCGTTGTTGAGGCTCCACCTGGCCGCCTGATTCCACGGCTGCCAGAAGAAGCGGCCTAACCCGCGGAGCTGCTGCCGGATGCTGTCGGTCACCACCGCCTTGCTGTTCACCCCGATGGTGAAAGAGATAGCGAGCTTTTCCCAGCGGAGCGTAGTCACCACGGAGTCTGCGGTCGGGTTATCGAGGGTGTAAGCCAGCCGCTCGTGGAACTCCGCCGGTCGGGGCGTGGCCGTCAGCCGCAGGGCGTCTTCAGCAGGATCGTAGCTGAAGCTGCCCCACGCACCCGCCTGGCGACTGAGTATCACCGTCCATTGCCGTGCTGTGGGGATCATGTGAAGCCCATAGCGTCCAGCGGGAAGCTGCTTCCCTCCGATGGTGACCGGTGAGCTGAACGCGATAACCGGGACTGGCGCATGGTGATCCCCAATGGGAGATGGATTCGGACACTACGAATGGGCTGGAGGTTGAGTGTCAGTTAGCGCCCTCGTTTCGCTGGGGATGAGACGGCCAAGTTATATTTGAGTGATGCCGCTGTCCTCCTTTCACCCCGTCATAGCCCGCTGGTTCGAGCAGAAATTCGGCGAGCCCACTCCTCCGCAGCGCCTTGGCTGGCAGGCAATACGGGAAGGCCGACACACGCTCATTGCGGCCCCCACCGGCTCGGGGAAGACCCTGGCCGCCTTCCTCGAAGAGCTCGATCGCCTGTTCCGTGAGGGGCTGGAGGCCCCGCTGGCCGACGAGACCCGGGTGGTGTACGTCTCCCCGCTGAAGGCCCTGAGCGCCGATATCCATCTCAACCTGGCCGAGCCGCGACGTGAAATTCGCCGGCTGGCGGAGGAGATGGGGATCGAGGCACCCAGGATCACGGCAGCCATCCGCTCGGGCGACACGCCCACCTCGGAACGGGCGGCCATGCTGCGGAAGCCGCCGCACATCCTGGTCACCACCCCAGAGTCGCTATACCTGATGCTCACGGCACAGCGCAGCCGGGAGATGCTTCGCACCGTCCGCACCGTAATAGTGGACGAGATTCACGCGGTCCTGGAGTCCCGCCGCGGGGCGCATCTCGCGTTGACCCTGGAGCGCCTGGCTCACGTCGCCCAGCAGCCGATCCAGCGCATCGGCCTCTCGGCGACGATGGAGCCGATTGAGGAAGTAGGCAAGTGGCTGGTAGGACAGGTGGACGGGCGGACAGGCGGACAGGCGGACGCCGTAATTGTGAACCAGGGTCACCGGAGAATCCTCGATCTAGCACTCGAGCTCCCTCGCTCGCCGCTCGAAGCGGTCATGGCGGGCGAGGTATGGGACGAGGTGTACGATCGGCTGGCCGAGCTGATCAAGTCCCACAAAACCACGCTCGTGTTCGTGAACACCCGCCGCCTGGCAGAGCGCGTCTCGCGCCACCTGGCCGAGCGGCTGGGAGAGGAATCGGTCACCGCGCACCATGGCAGTCTCTCCAGGGAGACCCGGCTCGACGCGGAGGAACGGCTCAAGAGTGGAAAGCTGAAGGCGCTGGTGGCGACTGCATCGCTGGAGCTCGGCATCGACATCGGTCACGTGGATCTGGTAGCTCAGCTCGGCTCGCCCCGGCGGATCTCCACCTTTCTCCAGCGAGTCGGCCGGTCGGGACACACCGTGCATGGGACGCCCAAAGGACGTCTCTTCCCGCTCACCCGCGACGAGCTGGTGGAATGCACTGCACTTCTCCGGTCGGTCAAAAAGGGACAGCTGGACCGGTTGATCATCCGTGACAAGCCGCTGGACGTGCTCGCCCAGCAGATCGTGGCCGAGTCGTCGGGCCAGGACTGGGAGGTCGATGGGCTGTTTCAGTTGGTGCAGCGGGCTTATCCCTATCGCGATCTAACGCGAGCCGGGTTCGACGAGGTCATCGGGATGCTGGCCCAGGGGTTCTCCACCAGCCGGGGACGCCGCGGTGCCCTGATCCACTACGACTCGGTCAACCGAACGCTCAAGGGCCGGCGGGGGGCGCGCATGCTGGCGATCACCTCGGGCGGCGCCATTCCGGACAATGCCGATTACCGGGTGATCCTGGAGCCCGAGAACACCTTCATCGGTACGGTGAACGAGGACTTCGCGGTCGAGAGCCTGCAGGGCGACATCTTCCAGCTGGGCAACACGTCGTGGAGAATCCTCCGGGTGCAGCAGGGCACCGTACGGGTGGAGGACGCGCACGGCCAGCCGCCCAGCATCCCATTCTGGCTGGGTGAGGCTCCCGCGAGAAGCAACGAGCTGTCGGCGGCGGTGGCGGAGCTCCGGGGAGAGGTGGAGAAGCGGCTGGAGGATCGGGCAGAGGCGACTCAGTGGGTTGTCTCAGCTCTGGCTGGCGACACTGCTGGGGAGTGTCATCCTGAGCGCAGCGAAGGATCTCTCCAACTCCTGAGACATCCTTCGGTCGCTCCGCTCCCTCAGGATGACAGTGCGGCTGCAGCAGCCCACCAGCTGGTTGAGTACCTCGCCGAATCAAAGCGCCTGCTCGGCACACTCCCCACCCAGGACACCATCGTCGCCGAGCGGTTCTTCGACGAAGCCGGCGGCATGCAGCTCGTTATACACTCCCCCTTCGGGAGCCGGGTGAACCGGGCCTGGGGCCTGGCGCTTCGGAAGCGGTTCTGCCGCCAGTTCAACTTCGAGCTCCAAGCCGCGGCAACCGAAGACGCGCTGCTGCTCTCGCTCGGCCCGCAGCACTCCTTCCCACTGGATACCGTGTTCAAGTTCCTGCATCCCGACACCGTGGAAGAGATCCTGGTGCAGGCCCTGCTGGACGCGCCGATGTTCGGCACCCACTGGCGGTGGAACGCGACCATTGCCCTGGCCATCGCGCGGAGCCGGAACGGCCGGAAGACCCCGCCGCAGATCCAGCGGATGCAGTCGGAAGACCTGCTGGCGGCGGCGTTCCCTCATGCGGTCGCCTGCCTGGAGAACATCCCGGGCGACCGCGAGGTACCGGACCATCCCCTGGTGCGGCAGACCATTGACGACTGCGTGCACGAAGTCATGGATCTCGATCTGCTCACCGCGCTGCTCCGGCGGATCCACGAGGGCCGGATCCAGTATATCGCGCGCGATTTACCGGAACCGTCACCGCTGACCCACGAGATTCTGAACGCCCGGCCCTACGCCTTCCTCGACGATGCTCCGGCCGAGGAGCGCCGGACCCTGGCGGTCTACACCCGACGCGCGTTCGAGCCCTCCTCAGCCGACGATCTCGGTGCGCTCGATCCCGCCGCCATCGAGTGCGTGCGCGAGGAGGCGTGGCCGGATGTGCGCGATGCCGACGAGCTGCATGACGCCTTGCTAACGTCCGGCTTCCTGACCGAAGTAGAAGGGCTTTCGGGCCGTGAAGGGGAGTCGTGGAGCGGCTACTGGCACGAGCTGATGGATGCTGGACGGGCCCAGCGGGTGACCTTACGCGACGGCCAGGTGCTGTGGGTAGCTACGGAGCGACTTGAGGAGTTCAGCGGGGCGGCGGGGCAGCGGACCAGTGCAAGCCTAGAGGCCAGTGCTGGGCAGTCACGGGAGAATTTCATTCGGGAGCTGCTCCGTGGAAGACTGGGGATTGCGGGCCCAACTACCGCCCTGCAGCTGGCGACGTCCCTGAACATCGACGAGTCCGATGCCGACATCGCACTGGCGGCGCTCGAGAGCGAGGGCGTAGTCCTGCGCGGCCGGTTCAGTCCAACCGACGGGGGCCCGGCCAGGCTGGAGTGGTGCGACCGCCGGCTGCTGGCGCGAATCCACCGCTACACACTCAACCGGCTCCGCGCCGAGATCGAACCGGTGAGTGCCGCCGATTTCATGCGGTTCCTGTTCGCCTGGCAACATGTAGATCCGGACCACCGCATGGCCGGGCTCGAGGGTCTCGCGGCAGTGATCACCCAGTTGGACGGATTCGAGCTTCCGGCGGCGGCCTGGGAAAGCGACGTGCTGTCCTCGCGGGTATTGGAGTACGACCCGATGCTGCTGGACACCCTGTGCATGATGGGGAGAGTGGCGTGGGGACGGCCGGGCGCGCGGACGAACGGGCCGACGGGGGGACAGGTGGATGGGCGGACTGGCGGGCGGACAGCGGGACCGATCCGGTCGACCCCGGTCGCGCTGTTTCTGCGCGAGAATGCTGCCGCATGGCTCGAAGACCGCACTGGTGCTGACAGTCAGCTCTCCAGCTACGCGCAGACAGTGTTCGAAGTGCTGCAGCAGCGGGGCGCGTCGTTCTTTCACGAGCTGGTTGCGATGTCGGGGCTCCTTCCCACCCAAGTGGAGCAGGCACTGGGTGAGCTGGCCGGGCTGGGAATGATCACCTCGGACAGCTTTGCGGGACTGCGGGCGCTGATCACTCCGTCTAGCAAGCGCAAGCCGCTCAGCGGGGCTACCCGACGGTATCGGACGGCACCAGTGGGAATCGAAACCGCGGGGAGATGGTCGCTTCTATGTCACCCTGAGCGCAGCGAGGGGACCGACCCGGCATCGATTTCTGGCCCTCTCGCCAAGCTCGGGGTGACAAACTCGCGGTCTACTGAGTTGTTTGCTCGGGCACTACTCCGCCGCTACGGCGTCGTATTCAAGCGGCTCCTGGCGCGCGAGACCGGTGCCCCTCCCTGGCGTGAGCTGCTCATGGCGTACCGCAGGCTGGAAGCCAGGGGTGAGATCAGAGGCGGTCGTTTTGTGACCGGAATGTCAGGGGAGCAGTTCGCCTTGCCCGACGCCGTGGGTCAGCTGCGATCGATCCGTCGCCTGGAAGGCGGGGGCCGGCTGATCGCGGTGGGAGCAGCTGACCCGCTCAACCTCACCGGCATCATTACCCCCGGAGAGCGTGTTACTGGTGTAACGCGGAATCGCATCCTCTACCGCGACGGCGTGCCGGTCCTGGCACTCGAAGCGGGAGAGCTCAAGCCGATCGGCAGTGAGCTGCCGCCCACGCCGGAGATGGTTCAGGCCCTCGTGCGGAAATCGATGAGCCCGGCGCTGCGAGCCCGTCTCGCCATGTCAGGAATGTCGGCCGCAACGATGCCGCTGAAGAGGAGGCCAGGCAAGCGGCGAAAGCGATCCGATAGGGTGTCACCTGGCGCGTAGCGAAGTGATCGTCGTCCTGACCTCACTCGTCTTACAGACTTGGATGAACCGATGACCATCGAGTGGCTTTCTCAGTGCACCGACGTGGCCCTCCTCCTTATGCGTCTCATGGTTGGCCTGGTCTTCGTCACAAGCGGCTGGAAGCACGCCCAGGACCCCGTAGCACGGGGCAAGGAGATCGAGATGAGCCCCGGCCTCACCCGTTTCATCGGAATCGCGGAGGTGGCGGGCGGCCTCGGAGTCGCTCTGGGCGTTCTGACCCAGTTTGCTGCGCTGGGACTCATCCTCATCATGTTCGGTGCGATCCAGAAAAAGATCTTTGTCTGGAAGACCGGCTTCTGGGGCAAGCACAGCGACGGCTGGCACTACGATCTCCTGTTCGTCGTAATGTGTCTGGTGATCGCGGCGACGGACGGGGGACGGTATGTGTTGGAAAGGGCTATTGGCTACTAGCTATTGGCTATTGCCTGTTAGCTATTCGGCAATCAACGAGGATTCTACAAATGACCCACACCGAAACCTGGTCACTCCCTCAGATGTTGCTGAGCGAGCTGGAACAGGAGGGGCAAACCACGCGCCGAGTGCTTCAGCGCGTCCCGGAGGGCAAGTTGGGTTGGAGGCCACACCCGAGGTCGTCGTCGCTGGGGCAGCTCGCTCTCCATGTGGCGATCATCCCGAGTCTTGGAATGCACGTGCTGGGGCCCGATGTGCTGGAAGCACCCGAGTTCGTCCAGCCTGAGGCTCGTACCGCCGCCGAGCTGATACCGACTCTGGAAGAGAGTCTCGTGCTGGCTCGCCGGTTTCTATCGGAGCTCACGCCTGAGCGTGCCGAGGCGATGTGGCGGCTGATGAGCGCCGGCCGGGAGCTGATGGCCGCACCGCGCGTGACGATGATCCGAACATTGATGTTCAATCACTGGTACCACCACCGCGGCTCGCTCATGGTTTATCTCAGGCTGCTCGACGTGCCGCTTCCGGCCGTATATGGGCCAACCGCGGATGAGAAGGCGTTTGGCTGACAGTCGCGAGACACGAGTCGCGAGTCGCAAGCTCGATTGGCTCTGTCCGTCGACTCGTGACTCGAGACTCGAGATCTTTGAGTCGTAACTAACCTTCTTCTGGAGATTCAACATGCGCCACCTCGCCCTGACTGTTACCGGCCTCATCGTCACCGCTCTGCTCGGCTGCGGAGACCGCAACCGCAGCGAGACCGGTGGCGTGTCCGATACTGCGCTCACGGTCACAACCCCGGACGTTGTCGAGGCGCCAGTAGAGGCGCGCGATTTCGCCTTCGATGAGCGCCAGGGTTTCGCCACCTCTATCCGACAGCAGTTGGCCGACCTGGATAGCCGGATCGAGCAGCTCTCCGCCGAGGCCAAGTCCCAGGGTGGAGCGGTGAGCGACAGGGCGCTGGCCCGGATTCGTGAGTTCCGCAGTGTGGCTAACAGGAACCTCACCACTATCGACAATGCTACCGCGGATAAGTGGGAGGATGTGAAAGGGCGGGTAAACGGCTCGGTAGAGGATCTGGCCGAGGCGGTCGAAGGCGCAATGCCGAAGTGACCCATAGTTTCGGCTCCTTCGCTTCGCTCAGGATGACAACCAGGAGAAACAGATGAATTCAACTGCACTGGTATTTTCAGCCCTGGCACTGAGCTTCGCACCAGTTCAACTCGCGGCCCAGGTTCCCATAAAGGAGTGGCCGGTCCCCTACGCCGATTCCCGCCCCCGCGATCCGTACGTCGACGGCAAGACCCGTGTCTGGTTCGTGGGTCAGAAGGGCAACTACATCGCCTACCTCGATCCGGCTACCGGAAAGTTCAGGCGCTACGAAATCGAGGACGGCGCCCTGCCCCACAACCTGATCGTGGACCGGAAGGACATGGTCTGGTACGCCGGCAATGGAAACGGCCACATCGGCAAGCTCGACCCGGCCACCGGCAAGATCACCCGGCACCCGATGCCGAACGCCGATGCGCGCGACCCGCACACGCTGATCTTCGACGGGAAGGGCGACATCTGGTTTACCGCCCAGCAATCCAACTACGTCGGGCGCCTCCGTACCGCCACCGGCAAGGTGGATTTGATCCAGGTGCCCAGCCCCAACGCGCGTCCCTACGGAATCGAGGTGGACTCCAAGGGCCGGCCCTGGTTCAACGAGTTCGGCAACGAAAAGATCGCGATGATCGATCCGGCCACCCTGAAGATCACCGAGTACTCGGTCCCCAACGACCGATCGCGTACTCGACGGATCGCAATCACCTCGGACGACCGGATCTGGTACGTGGACTACACCCGCGGCTACCTCGGCCGCCTCGATCCCGCCAGCAAGGAGTTCAAGGAGTGGGCGCTACCGGGTGGAGCAGGCGCGTTGCCATACGCCATGGCGCGCGACAGCCGGGACCGGCTCTGGATGGTTGAGACCGGTTCACAGCCCAATCGCATGGTGGGCTTCGATCCCAAGACCGAAAAGTTCTTCGCTAACACGCCGGTTCCGAGCGGCGGCGGCACCGTGCGCCACATGATGTACGACAAGCGCACCGGGCAGATCTGGTTCGGGACCGACAACAACACGATCGGCCGGGCGACGGTGGACAAGGCAGACCCGCCGCCGGCATCCTGAGTCGATTGTCATCCCGAGCGAAGCGAGGGAGCCGAAGCTATGGCCCCCTCGGTCGCTTCGCTCACTCGGGGTGACAACCTCTCATCACTT
>Ga0136617_10000471_pt1 | contig 33690 bp, 16 predicted proteins | sample AntDrymUQ3222106_2_FD_129672 | JGI IMG/M metagenome (GOLD analysis project Ga0136617, IMG submission 129672) | Polar desert sand microbial communities from Dry Valleys, Antarctica - metaG UQ322 (21.06) | ecosystem: Environmental > Terrestrial > Soil > Desert | place: Antarctica: Dry Valley... | reverse complement strand
TGGCGTCGTTGATGTCTGCCGGGAGCGGGCGCGTGTAAATCCTGTGGAAGACCGGAACACTCGCCGCGCCGTTCGTGTAGTTGGGATTCGCGTCCGCATAGTTTTGCAGCGCGTCCGCGATTTGTTGCTGGAGCGCGATGTATTGCTCGCGCGTGACCGTGTTCGTTCCGCCATCCGGCCGGTTGAGCAGGTTGATGTAAATGTTGGCCGCAGGACCGGAAGTCACAATGCGCAGCTTGCTCGTGTCGATGCCCGCGGCCTGCAGGATGGGCTGCAGCTGGACCGCGGTATGGAAGGCGGAGAAGCCATGATCGGAGACGACAAAGATGTTGCTGTTTGGAACGCCCCCGCCGTCCACGCCGACGGCGTTGATCACTTCCTGAACGGCGTTGCTCGCAACGGCGTAGGCGGTTTCGAGATAACTGTTATAGCGCGCGACCTTGACCGGGTCCTGCCCGGCGCCGATCGAGTTTGGGTTGGTGAAATCACTCGGCTGGCGCGGATCGATGAGGAGAAACTGGTGACCGGCGCCGTCGGGCTGCTCGATGTACATCATGACGAGATCGGCGTTCGGAAGACGGGTCACAGCGCGCAAACCAACCCGCGTTTGGTATTTCACAAACTCGCGCACCAGCTCCATGTAGATGGCTTCCAGCTCGAGGTCGGGGAAGGCGGCGAAAGTCGAGGGCGTCGCGTCGATCCGCTCCACGATGCGGAAGTCCGGTTGCGGCTGCCAGAAGCCGACGTTGTTGTTGATGTCATCCACATCGGCCAGGACGGGCGCGTTGCGCGGGATGAAGGTGGTGGAAGTGCGCGCGACACGAACAGTCGAGAGATCGGGCGCGAGTTGGGTGGCGAAGTAGCGGGTGCCGGCTTTTTGCGGGTGACCCTCGAAGTAGAACAAGGCGGAGATTCTATCGCTCGGCTTGATGTAAGCCGGGCCAGTGGCGGGCAAGGCAAACGGGCCGGGCTGGATGCCCTGCGTCTGATTGAAGAAGACCAGCGTGTCGTAGTTCACGGTTCCGTCGTCCGTCGTGTCGAACGCGGCCAGCTTGATGTCGTACATCACGGCCGAACCCGAGGGGAAGCCGGAGCTGAACGTTTCGAGGTTCGCCTGCCGGACCGCGCCGAAGAAGATTCTCCCAGCCGCGGTGAGCTGATCTCTGGTCGTTTGCGGAGCATCGCTAAAGCTCGCCGCATTGAGCGAGAAGCCCTTCTGGAACGGCTGCGTGGCCGAGCCAAACGGGACCGTGAAATCGACCGTGCGTTTGTCGGCTGACTGGATGATCGGGCTGCCGGTTAATCCCGGCACGGTCACGTTGACTCCATCGCCGCCGGGCCAGGTCGCGGTCGCGACCACTTTTCCCGCGGCGCGCAACGTGAGCCAGAGCGGGCGCGCCGTCGGATTGCCCGTTTCCATGGGCCCATCAATGGAATAGCCGCCGATGGGCGCGCCGAAGCCGCTGATCGTGTTGCCGCTCGCGTTCGGTGTCGCGAGGAGACGGAATCCATTAGCAACCACATCCGTGCTGGCGGCGGTGGCGCCGGCCGCGATCGCGATGTGAGCGGCTGCGGTGAGCGAAGGTGAGATGGTGAAATTCTGCGAAGCTTTCACGCCTTTCTCTTCCAGCAGGCGAAGCCCGGTGCCGGGAAGGAGCGCGCCACTGGTCGCAAATTGATCGACGAGCCGCGGCGTCGCGCCATCGAGGGAAATGATGATGGTCTTCGGCACGGCCGACACATTGGTGGCAAGGAGCGCGAAGGCGGGCACGAAGTAGCGCGCGCGCAGGATTCTCTTCGAGAGCAAATGCGAGGTAAAGAGCAAGCGTTGGATGATCGAAAGCTTCATGATGGAACGAATGGTTATTTGAGTGGCGTGTGTTTTGGTTGACGAACCAGCAACACCAAAAGTCCTGCAGCGCGAGAAGCTCGAAATCACTCCGTCGCGTGATCTTTACCTAGTCGACACTTGCCCCTCACATTGGTAACTTTGCCGTCACCTTTTCGTTCCTTTGGTCTTTAAACGTGGGGTGGCCTAACGAGTTGTAGCCGGGATCGTTGATCCCGGCCGCCCCGCGTTAGTAAGAGCTAGCGCAGGTCTAACCCCCGGGATCAACGATCCCGGCTACAACGCCCAGACCGGCGAATTGCCATAGCTTCGCACCGAGCCACTGAAGAGAAGCGAACCGGGACCGTGGGTTGGCCTTCTGCTGGGTAGAGCAAGATCAGATTCCGCGAGACGACCTAGCGAATGCCCGATTGTTATCATTCAAGTCGGCCCTCCGCGCGGCGAGCGTTGCGCAGTGACGCTTTCCGCTGGGGTCAGGCCGCGCGCCCGCCAAGGTGACGATTAGGTGAAGTTAAACGCTCGCCGAATCCAAGTCTCGAAGCGTCCTGCAGCGCGCAGCGCCTTTCGGAAAAGAAACCAGAAAGTTACGGGGCCGCCATCACGGTGTCACATGAGCGGGTTAGAAATACTGCGAACTCACAGAAATCATAAAATCCACCATGTATAAACCACGTCTTACTATTCTCGCCGCTCTCGGCTTTCTCGCATTGGCCGCTGCACCGGTCCGCGCTGAAGTCATTTTCGCGGTCAACGGCAACAACGAGCTGCTCAGCTTCGACAGCGCTGCGCCCGGCATCATCCTGACCCGCACTGCGATCAGCAGCGGGGGCGATGCCATTCTAAACATCGACTTCCGTCCGGCGACCGGGCAACTGTTTGGCCTCAGCGCGAACAACAATCTGTTTACGATCAACGTTGGAACCGGTCTCGCCACGTCCGTCGGGCCCACAACCATTACCGGCGGCTTTGATTACGGCTTCGATTTCAATCCGGTCCCGGATCGCATCCGCGTAGCTACGGACGCCGGCGGCAACTTCCGGGTGAATCCTGCCAACGCTGGGGTCACGACCGACGGGAATCTCTTCTACGTCCCGGGTGACGCAAACGCCGGCACCGCGCCCCAGATTACCGGTGCCGCTTACACGAACAACTTCCCGCCTTCGCCGCGCACGCCCCCGCCGGGGACCCAGCTCTATTATATTGATTCCAACCTCGATATCCTGGGCCTTTCCGCTGATCCAAACAGCGGGGGTATCCAAACCGTTGGATCGCTCGGTCTCGATGTCACCGGTCTTCTCGGCTTCGACATTTCCGGATTATTGGGCACTGCGTATGCCTCGCTTTCAGGAGACGCCTTAACCTCCGCGCTCTATCGGATAAATCTGTCCACCGGGTTTGCGACGCTTATTGGCAACATCGGCCTGAGGAATGGAGAGACCATTCTCGACATTAGCGCCGCGCGCGTGCCGGAAGCCGGCGGCACCGCCGTTCTGGTTGCGATCAGCACGATTGGCCTTCTCTATTTTCGCCGCCGCATTTCCTCAAACGCCTAACAGAACCTCATAGATCATCTCATCCCACTTAAATGAAACGTCCTAGTTCAAATATCCTCCTTCAGGGCGGCGCGGTTTGCGCAGCTCTCTTCCTCGCCAGCTCTCCGCTCGGCGCGCAGGGTTTCGTCACCTCCGTCAAACCGTACGCCGTCTCCGACGCTCGGACGCCGAACAGCCAATTCAATCTTCTGCCGCTACTGAGCGTGGCTGACCAGGTGCCGCGGACTGGCAGCTCGACGGGTGAGCAGTATCGGATGATCGGAATCCCTGACGGGCTCGGGGCCACGCGGAATGGCGATGGCTCGGTCTCTCTCTTCGTCAGTCATGAGCTGACCGACTCAACCCAATCGCAGCCCATCGTAGGCGGAGCGAATTTGCGTGGCGCCTTTGTCTCTCAGTACATTCTGAGGAGCGATGGTCGCGCCGTCCTGTCGGGCGACCTGGCGTATACCAAGGTTTTCCAGGACGACACATTGGTAGGCGACATTCAAACCACCGCGAACCCGACCGTGCGTGCCTTTACTCGCTTCTGCTCCGGGTCCCTCTCGGGCAACGAAGCTGGCTTTGACCGTCCGATTTATTTTGCGAACGAGGAAAGCTCGACTGGCACGTTCGACCCCCGGGGGGCGCAGGCGGTCGCCATTTTTAGGAACAATGCAGGAGTCGGCGAGGCGCATGCGCTTTCCCGGTTCGGATTTTTCCCGTGGGAAAACACCCTCGTTCAGGCGCGCCGCGACGCTCTTACCGTCGCGATGGGAATGGAGGATGGCCCCGCCACCCTCGATAACCAGCTCTATATGTATGTCGGGAGGAAGCAGCGTGGCGGGAGCATTCTGGCGCGGAATGGGTTGAACAACGGAGGGCTTTACGCCTTTCGTTCCACCAACCTGGCCATGAACAACGAGAGCGCGTTCACCGCGGGCAGTATCACGGGCGAATTCGTGCTCGTGACGAATGATGCCTCGCAGTTGAACCAGACGCAGCTGGAAACGGCTTCAGATGCAGTCAACGCGTTTGGTTTCGTGCGAGTAGAGGATGGCTCGTGGGACACAAGTGCGCCCACCCGCGTGTTCTACTTTGCCACCACCGGGAGCGGCGCGCCCGGAACGAATGTTCTCGGCCGCATTTACAAGTTGACCGTCGATCCGGTCGATCCACGCCGCCCCGGATCCGCTACCCTTGAGATCATCTCCAATGGGGACACGATTGACGGCGGAGCTGCGAACACCGGCGACACTGCCTTCAGTCCGGACAACATGGATAACAATGGCAGCCTCCTGATGGTGAACGAAGACGGCACGGCGCAAAGCCGGGCGGAAATGGCAAATCGCGGCCGCGACGGCCTGGTCTGGAGCTTCAATCTGCTCAGCAGCTTTGCGCGGGAAAAACAGGCTACTCTCAACCCGCCGGGCCGCGATGGGGTGCCTGTCGGTCCGGGAGTTTGGGAAACCTCCGGCATTATCGACACCGGCGCGCTCTTCGGGGCGAACAGCTGGATCATGGATGTGCAAGCTCACGGGCCGACCGCTGCGCCCGCACCGAACACGGTCGAGGACGGTCAGATCCTTCTCATGACACCTAAGATCAATCAGGCCGAGACCCCTGCCGCCGAATAACGCAGCCGGTAATAAATTACTAGCCCGTGTGCACGGAAGTGCGCCGGGCGCAGGTCTGGGGGCTGAGTTCGCTCGAGCGAATTCAGCCCTCCTTACTTTCCCCGCGGACCGAAGCGTCGCGTGGAGATGAAGAATTTTAATTCGTGAGTCACTTCACGCTCGTTCGTTTCTCCGCTCGCTAAATTCTCCAGCTCTATTTCGAACCTTTCCGCGTTCGATCGTGCGCGGTTGAGCTGGTTCGCGACCGCCTTTTTTCGTCCCGGGCTCAACGAACAAAGCCTACATGGGCTTACGAATGCGGGCTTCGTCGGGATGAATGGCCAGTGCAATGTGCGGCTAAGTTGGACGCAGGCGATAACCCGCACCGCGCACCGTCTCGACCAGATCGGCCGCCTTCCCCAGCTTCCGCCGTAGCCGGCGGATGTGTGTGTCGATCGTCCTACTGTCCACTAGCTCCCCATTTCCTCGCGCTTCACTAAGTAACCTCTCCCGGCTTTGCACTTGCCCCGGCTGCTTTACTAATGCGCGTAGCAATTTGAACTCGACTGCGGTCAGTTGAACCCGCCTGTTGTTCACTGCCACCTGGCAGCGTGCGGTATCCACGCTGATCGGACCGCGCACAAACTGCAGCTCGGTCGCAGCGCGCTTTCCGCGACGGAGAACGGCCTTAATCCGCAGGACAATCTCACGCGGGTTGCAAGGCTTGCCCACGTAGTCGTCCGCTCCAGCCTCCAGACCGGCAATGCGATCCGCGGTTTCGTTCGCGGCCGTGATGATAATAATTGGAATCGACCTCGTGCCCTGATCCGTTTTGAGAACCTGGCAAAGGTCGAACATTTCCGAGCAATGCGGCAGATCCAGAATAATTAAGGATGGCCAGTCGCTCTGCGTTTTTGTCAGGCCGGATTGGATGTCGGAAGCGGTCACGACGTCAAACGCTTCTTCTTGGAGAAGGCGCGTGGAAAGGGCGCTGACCGTCTCTTTTTGATCTGCAATGATGAGGACCCGCGTGAGCACCGAAGCATTCATGCGACGCAAAAGACCTGAGAACGGAGCAGTGTGATCGACATGTCCGGTTGCCGAAGCTGACAGCCGAATACGACGAAGAAGTGACGGCTTCGTTACAGTTCCGTGACTTTGACGATAGTTAGGTCAGCACACTTACTTGTGGGGCACAGCTAGCGCTAATACCACACACGGATTCGCCGTCTGCGACGCCGTTTCCCCCAAGAGCAAGGTAATGTCGCGCGAGCTCCAGCTATCGCCTGGCGCAGTCGCCTCTGAAGGGCTTCATAGCGACGCCAAAGCTTAGACATAACGACGCCATACCCGATTAACTCTCGATCCGTCTAGCTTCCGCCCCGCGCGACGCAGGACATTCACATCGCTGAAACACCCTTGTTACAATCGAACCCAATCAAGAAGCGCAGCTACGCAAGAATGACACACACCTGTCACCCAGATTTCACAATCCATGAATTGCCGCGGTTATGGGGCGCATGAGATAAATCGCGTAGCCCAAAGCTGCTGCGCAGGGCTTGCGACAATGTTTACTCCCCACCGCAGGCTACTGCCACAGCCTGTCCTTGGCAGGTTCAAGGATGGGTTATGGCTGGCACTCGCTTTCGCGTTGCTCGCTACTCCGCTTTCCAGCGCGGTTGCCGCGGAAGCAGTGGCGGAGTTGCCGGAAGAGAGCTCACCTCCCGATCCCGAATCCGCGCTGTCAGAGCCGGCGACCTTTCCCGAACAACGACCGCAAAGCTCCCTTTTCATCCGCGAGTACCGCGTTCAAGGCGCGAAGCGCCTCAGTAAACTAGAGGTGGAGCAAGCTGTTTACCCCTATCTTGGTCCTGCCCGGACTGAGCGGGACGTGGAAGAAGCGCGCACGGCTCTCGAAAAAGCTTACAAAGACAAAGGCTTTCAGGCGGCCAGCGTGCAGATTCCAGCGCAGCAGGCGAGGAAGGGGATTGTTATCCTGCGCGTTTCCGAAGGGACCGTCGGTCGGCTGCGCGTTACTAACTCGCGCTACTACTCCCTGAGCAAGATCAAGCAGAATGCTCCGTCTCTGGCCGAAGGGAGAGTTGTCGACTTCAACGCCGTTACCCGCGACATCGTTGCCCTTAATCAGCTACCTGATCGTCAGGTCACGCCCGCCCTCCGCGCCGGTGTCGAGCCTGGCACAGTGGACATCGACCTGAACGTCAAAGACAAGCTTCCGCTGCATGGCAGCCTGGAGCTGAATAACCGCTACAGCGCCGATACTACAGAACTGAGAGTCAATGGCTCGTTGAATTACGCTAATCTTTGGCAGTTAGGGCATGCCATCGGATTTAACTTCCAAGTATCTCCGCTGGACGTAAGCGAGGTTAAAGTGTTCTCGGGTTACTACCTGGCAAGGTTCCCGCGCGTGCCCTGGTTTAGCCTCCTCGTCTCAGGCACCAAACAGGACAGCGATGTAAATACGTTAGGCGGCATTGGCGTCGTCGGGAAAGGCGAGATCCTGGGTGCGCGAGCGATCCTTACTCTTCCGATGGGCAAGGATTTCTACCACTCCATTACCTTCGGTGCTGACTACAAGCATTTTGATCAGAACGTCACCTTGACCAACGCCACGCTAATTACGCCGGTAACTTACTATCCGATGTCGATAGCCTACGGCGCGACCTGGGCCGGAAAAGGTAATACCACGGAGTTGAACGCGGGCGTGACTTATCATCTTCGCGGTCTAGGCAGCAGCGAGTCTGAGTTCGACTTCAATCGCTACAAAGCAGGCGGCAGCTTTTTCTACTTTCGAGGCGATCTCGCGCATACCCATGACTTGCCGGCGGGCTTTCAATTATTCGGCAAACTGCAGGGACAGGCTGCCAGTCAGCCGCTCCTCAACAGTGAGCAATTCAGCGGCGGCGGATTGGCCACCGTCCGGGGCTACCTCGAATCGGAGGTGTTGGGAGACGATGCCATCTTCGCCACGTTGGAATTGCGATCTCCCTCATTCCTTCGAGACACGAAGGAACGAAAGGACGAGTGGCGCTTGTATGCCTTTGCGGAAGGTGGAGCAGCCACTCTCAATGAGCCGCTTCCCGAGCAGGACTCTCGCTTCAACCTAGCCAGCATCGGGGTCGGCAGTCGCTTTCGAATCTTCCAGCATTTAAACGGCTCTCTCGACCTGGGTCTTCCACTCGTTAGCCAGATTCAAACAAGCGCGCTGGATCCCAGGCTTACCTTTCGTCTCTGGGGTGATTTTTAACGGACGAGCTATTGCTACTAATCAAGAGGACAAGACCATGCAACCGGTAACGAAACGCACTTATGTAAGTCTGCGAAACAGCCTCCCTCTGACTGCGGCTGTCTTTCTCGCTTGTTCAAGTTCTGCCTCGGCCTGGTGGAACAAGGATTGGACGGTGCGCAAGAAGATTACGATCGATGCCAGTGCGAAAGGCACGGATATTTCCGATCCGATCGGAGCCACTCCCGTGCTGATTCGGTTGCCCGAAGGCGCCTTTCAGTTCGCCGCGGCCAAGGAAGACGGCAGCGACATCCGGTTCATCGCGGAAGACGATAAGACACAGCTCACTTTTCATCTCGAAAAGTACGACCCGCTGATGGGCGAGGCCTTCGCCTGGGTCAAAGTCCCCGAGGTAAAGTCCGGCGCTCAGACAAGCTTCTGGCTCTATTACGGTAACACCGCGCAGGCCGATCCGGTGGGCGATCCGAAAGGCACCTATGATGCGGATATGGCCTTGGTTTACCACATGGCGGAACGCGGTGCACCACCGGCGGACGTCACCAAGAACGCCAACAACGCCCAAAATGCCGGCACGCCGGTTGACGGTTCCATGATCGGCGGCGGTGTGCGGCTCGGTGGCGCACCGATTAGCATCCCGCCTTCGCCGTCACTCGCGTGGGAAGAAGGCGCCGCAGTCACGATCTCAGCCTGGATCAAACCCGTTACGCTTTCGTCCGGCGCTCTGCTGCTCGCTCGACAGGAGGGCGCTAGCACTCTGGCCGTCGGCGTGGACAGCGGTGTCCCGTTCGTGCAAGTGAACGACCAACGCTCCGCCGCCGGTGCGCCGATCGTCGCTAACTCCTGGCATCATATCACCGTCGTGGCGGCTGGTGCCAAGGTCACCCTCTTCCTCGATGGTGAAGAATACGGAACGCTGAACGCAGCTGTCCCTGCCCTGAACGCGCCCATTCTTCTCGGAGGTGAAAACGAAACCGCTTTCGCGGGCGAACTTGATCAGTTGGAGATCTCGAGGGTCGCGCGCTCTACTGGCTTCGTTAAGTTTGCCGCCTTCAGCCAGGGCGGGGAAAAAGCCGCGAAGTTGCTCTCGTTAGGTCAGGATGAGCAGACACACAGTTGGCTAAGCGGCGGCGGCACGATGGCGGTGCTGGTCGGTTCCCTCACCGTCGACGGCTGGATCGTGATTGCCATTCTCATCGTCATGGCCATCGGCAGTTGGGCCGTGATGTTCAACAAAATTCGTTACCTGAACGGCATCAGCAAAGGGAACGAGCTGTTCATGAAGCAATGGAAGCATGTGGCCCAGGACCTTACCGCGCTCGACGACGCCGACGCTGAGCAATTCCGAACCATGGGCGGCCGCGTGGACGGGGCCGGACAGCGCGCGATGCGGAACGCTTCCGTTTACAAGATTTACCACATTGGCGTCGAAGAGATCCGGCACCGTCTGGCGGAGGACAATGCGAGCGAAGGCACGCGCAAAGGCCTCTCCGGTCGCTCGATCCAGGCCATCCGCGCCAGCTTGGATGGCGGCCTCGTGCGCGAGACCCAAAAGATCAATCGCCTCCTGGTGCTGCTGACGATTTGCATCTCGGGCGGACCCTTTCTTGGGCTGCTCGGGACGGTGGTCGGCGTCATGATCACCTTCGCGGCCATCGCCGCCGCCGGCGACGTTAATGTGAATGCGATCGCGCCTGGCATCGCCGCTGCGCTCCTCGCGACTGTGGCTGGCCTGGCCGTCGCGATCCCGGCCCTCTTTGGTTACAACTACATCATCTCGCGCGTCAAAGATGCCAAGGATGACATGCACATCTTCATCGATGAGTTCGTCACCAAGATGGCGGAGTTCTATCGCGAGACTCCCGCGCCTTATAGCGAGCGCGGATACTATCAAGAGACCGTCGCTCGTTAGCTACCTTCCACAATCCTCTCACCATGCAAATCCAAGACGAGAAACCTTACGATGACATCAACATCACACCGATGTTGGACCTGGCTTACGTGCTCCTTGTCATCTTCATTTTGATGACGACCGCATCGGTTCAGGGAACGAAGGTCAACCTACCTAAGGCGAGCAATTCGCCTAGTCTGGCCAAACCGAAAACCAAGTCGATCACGGTAAACAACGAAGGGAAAATCTTCCTCGATACGGTGCCGGTCTCGCTGGCTGAGCTTGAGCAGCGCTTAGGCCAGCAAAAGGCGCAGGTGCCTGATCTGCCCGTGGTCCTGCGGGGCGACAGTCTTACCCAATACCAGGGGGTCATGGATGTGCTCGACGTGATCGGACGCGTTGGGATCACCCAGGTTGGATTAGCGACCAAGCCACAAGGCAAATAGCGGCGCGCGGTCGGACATCGGATATGAGAGGCTACGAAGAGGAGGAAGCAGACACGCGGAGTTTTTTCCAGCGCTTCCGGCTTCCGATCGCGGTCGGCGCGGTTCTGGTGATTGGGCTTGGCTTCCTCATCAGCAAGCTTGCATCGAACAAGAGCTCGTCTGTGCAGCGACCGCCGTCGATGGTTGTCGTAAGTTTGCCGCCACCACCGCCGCCGGTGCCCACGCCACCGCCGATGGAGCAACCGAAGATCGTCGAGCAACAGCAGACCTTTGTCGCGGAAGAGAAACCGCTCGAGCAACCGCCACCGGACGAGCCACCGATTGGGACCAACATCAAAGGCGACGGCAGCAGCGATAGCTTTGGCTTGGGGAACAAGGCGGGGAACGGTCGTCTGGGCGGCAATACCGGCAACGGCAGCCGCTTTGGCGCCTACGCTGGCCAGGTGCAGTCGCGCATCGAAGAAGCGCTGCGCAACAATCGCAAAACACGCGAGGCCAATCTGAGCGTGAAAGTCCGCATCTGGCCGGATGGAAGCGGACGAATCAGCCGCGCGAAGCTGGCCGCTTCCTCGGGCGATCCGGCGCTCGACGCGGCAATCGAAAACGAGGTGCTGAGCGGCTTGCAACTGCGCGAGCCGCCGCCAGCTGGAATGCCAACACCGATCCTGCTGCGACTAACCGCCCGGAGGCCAAACTAAGTGCACGCGCACGTTGTAGCCGGGATCGGTGATCCCGGCCGGTCTAAGACATGGCCACGCGCTAACCAGCCGGGATCAACGATCCCGGCTACAACGTGCGCTAACCAGCCGGGATCAAACGATCCCGGCTACAACTAGCTTTTCATTCTTGTGAAGAACAAAAGTCCCAAAGAGAAGAAGTCCGGACTCACTGAAGGAAGCCGCCCCAATGGGAGCTCAAGTCAGCGTGTGATCTTCCCCTCCTATCCCCCGCGGAAGCGAGTGCGGCCGCCGCTGACGGAAGATTGGATAGAAGGCCGCGCGACTTACGGTGGTCGCAACAAGCGCGCATTGTCGAAACTGTCGGCACTCGTCCTGATCATTTGGTGCGTTGCGCAGCTTCCGGCTTTCATCTCCGCCGCGGATCCACAACTCGACCCGGCGCCGTTGCCCTCCATCGAAATCGCGCAGAACGACCTCGCCGGTGCGGTCGAACCGCCTTCGTTAGTCAACCCGCCGCCACTGGCCGGAAATCCGCAGCCACCGCGTGATAACCCGCAGCCGGGGTCAGCGACCCCGGCTGCAATTCCGCCTTCACAGAATGTCACCATTAACCTCATCAACCGTCTCGTGCAGCGGGGCGTGCTTACACAGGAAGACGCCACTGAGCTAATCCGCATGGCGGAGCGCGACGCGGAAGTAGCCCGTGCGCATGCTGCCGCCGCGCACCAAACTGCGGCAGCCGCCGAAGTTCGCGCCTCCGCTGCACAGGCTGCGGTCGCACAACTTGCCGTCGCGCCATCTCCGCCCGCCGAGGGACCGGCGGACGATGAAGTGCGCGTCACCTACGTCCCGGAAATCGTTAAACAACAACTGCGCGATGAAATTCGGCAGGAAGTGATGTCTCAAGCGCGCGAAGAAAACTGGGCCGCGCCGCGCACCTTTCCGGAATGGACCTCGCGCTTTAAGCTCTTCGGCGACGTGCGGGTGCGCAGCGAAGGCGACTACTTCCCTTCCGGCAACGATAACACCGGCGCGTTTCCCAACTTCAACGCCATCAACACCGGCCCGCCTTACGACGTGAGGGGGGAGCAATTCGCGCCGCAGCTAAACGTCGATCAGGATCGGAACCGATTTCGTTTGCGCGTCCGCTTCGGCGTCGCGGTCGATCTTACCGAAGGCTTCACCGCCGGGTTGCGCATTGCCACGGGCGAGAACAACTCTCCCGTCACGACCAACCAGTCGTTAGGCCTGGCCAACCAGGGACAGGGCGGCAATTTCAGCAAGTATGCGATCTGGCTCGATCGCGGCTTCCTGAAGTATCAGGTCGGCGGCGAGCTGGGGAACAACTTCTCAGCCAGCGTTGGTCGCTTCGACAATCCGTTCTTCGGCACGGAAATCATCTGGGACGACGACCTCGGCTTCGACGGTCTCGCGCTGCAAGGCAAATACGAGGTCGCGAAAGGTGTGACGCCGTTTGCGAACGTGGGCGCGTTTCCGGTTTTCAACACCGACTTTAACTTCTCCTCCAATCGGCCGGATAAATTCGAGAGCGACGACAAGTACCTCTTCGGCGGCCAGGTGGGCGTCGACTGGAAGATCCACAAGGAATGGAGTATCAAGCTCGCCGGAGCCTACTACCATTTCGACAACGTCGAGGGCAGACTCTCCAGTCCGTTCACCCCACTGACCGCGCAGGATGCCGGCGACACCGATAACACCCGGCCGTCCTTCGCCCAGAAAGGCAACACTTACTTCCCGATTCGCGATATCGTCCCGACAGACGCTAACAACTTCGGCAAGGCGCGACAGTTTCAATATTTCGGTCTGGCGACGCCGTTCGAGAACTTCGCCGCGACCGGCCGGTTGGATTTCAACCACTTCGATCCAGTGCACATCTCGCTCATCGGTGAGTTTGTGCACAACCTGGCCTTCGATCACGGTGAGATCGAGCGCCGGGCGGTCAACAACCGCGGGCCGGACATCCCGCCCCCGGACAGTGCGCCGCCGAACTCGCCCTCTACGCCGGGAGATTATGAAGGTGGCGACACGGCCTGGATCGTGGGCCTCCGCGTTGGCCATGCGGCTCTCGAGAAACGCTGGGATTGGAATGCAGGCGTCGCCTATCGCTACGTGGAAAGCGATGCGGTGATCGATGGCTTCAACGATTCGGATTTCGGCCTTGGCGGAACGAATCTAAAGGGCTTCACCATCTCTGCTTCGGTCGCCATCGCCTCACATGTCTCGCTTAGCCTCCGCTGGCTCAGCGCGGACAGCATTGCCGGCCCAACCTACAAAAACGACATCATCCAGTTCGACGTGAACGCGAAATTCTAAGAATGAAAACAAACGAATCTGTTGCAGCCGGGATCGTTGATCCCGGGATCGTCGTTGTAGCCGGGATCGTTGATCCCGGCAGACGCAGGACGTGGCCGCGCGCCAGACCAGCCGGGATCACCGATCCCGGCTACAACCTGCTCCTCGCGATCAGCGTTCTATTCCTGGCGTTCAGCAACGCTGTCTCCGCCGCGGATGACGCGGAAACAAAGCTGCGCGAACAACTCCGCAGCACCATGTTGCAGCTGCGTACAATTCAGAATGAAAAAGCCGCCCTCCAGGCGCAGCAGACTGACAGCGAGCAGAAGCTGAAAACACTGACCGCGCAGGTCGAGAGCCTGACGAAGCAAGCGAGCGAGGCGGAGAAGACGAGCGCCGACCAGGCGGCCGAGATCGTGCAATACAAAGAAGCACTCGAGAAATGGAAGGTCGCCTATCAGCAGGCGAATGAAGTGGCGACAGGCAAAGAAGCAGAGCGCGCCAGGCTGGCCGACAAGTCCATTACCCTGGAGCGTCGCGCGGCTGATCTTCAAATGAAAAACGCGGCTCTATTCAAGCTCGGGAATGATATTCTGAAACGCTACGAACGCTTCGGCCTCGGTGATGCGCTTGCCGCGAAGGAGCCGTTCACCGGGATCACGCGAGTGAAGCTCGAGAACCTGGTGCAGGATTACCAGGACAAGCTGATCGAGCAGCGTGCGAAGCGGTGATCCGGTGTCGGCCCGGTTGTAGCCGGGATCGTTGATCCCGGCGGAGATACGTGTGGTCAGGTCTGGACCAGCCGGAATCGACGATCCCGGCTACAGCGGTCACACAGATGTAACGCTTCCGTAACAGTAAGTTCGTTGTTTTGAATGGCTGGCCTGCGACGCTCGCAACGGCGGCGGATAGGCGCACAACGTGAGCCGCTTGTTCGCCCAGAAACATCGCAAATACATGCCGCGTTCTCGTCGCCCCCGTCGCCATTCGTTTGGGCCGCCTTCTCCGCTCACTCGCGTGTTTTCGAGCATACTCGCGTTATTGATCGCCGTTCTTCCAAGCAAGACCGCGTCCGCCGGCGATATTCTTCGTGGCGGCGGCACCTCGAGCCCCACGCGCCAACCCGGCGTTTCGGCTGCCGGTGGGGATGTGCAGACAGAAGTGGGCGCGGCCGGGCGCGATAGTCTTGCGCGCACGGCGCAGGCGTTGCAGGCGGTAAAAGCAATGCAGAGCGCGGCGCGCAATGCGGCCGTGACCGGGCCGAACAATCTCGGGCTCAATCCAAACCAGGCCGGTGTGCAACTACCGAACGTGCCGAATGGCCTAACGACTGGTGGGCTGCAAGTCGCGCCGACCGTCCCGCTCAATCTGAGTGTACCAGTCGCAGGCGAAAATCGAGCACTTTGGACCGGGGCCAATCTTCCCACGCAGTCGATCAGCGGCAGCCTGACGAATGTCACGATCAAACAAACCAATCAACAAGCGCTTTTGAACTGGCAGACGTTCAATATCGGCAAGGAGACGAAACTGACCTTCGATCAGACGGCCGGCGGCGCCGACGTGAACAAATGGATCGCCTTCAACAAAATCAACGATCCGACGGGAAATCCTTCTCAGATTCTCGGCTCCATTGCCGCGCTCGGCCAGGTTTACGTCATCAACCGAAACGGCATCGTGTTCGGCGGCTCTAGCCAGATCAATCTGCACACCTTCGTCGCTTCCGCGCTTCCGATTAACGACAATTTGGTTAGTCAGGGTTTGCTGAACAATCGCGACGCACAGTTCCTGTTTTCGGGGCTGAGTGTTCCGGGCGGTTCCGACGGCACGCCGAATTTTACGCCGGAGCCTCCTCCGGCATCCGGGCGTTATGGAGATGTGACGGTGCAGCCAGGTGCAGTCTTGCAAAGCCCCGATGACGGAAGTGGCGGAAGAATCATGCTGGTAGGAGCGAACGTGTTGAACAGCGGAACGCTTTCGGCGCCGACCGGGCAAACGATTCTCGCGGCCGGTCTTCAAGTGGCGGTGGCGCCACACGCCAGCGATGATCCGAGTTTGCGCGGTCTCGATGTTTTTGTAGGCGGGATCGCTGATCCCGCTTCGTCGCTTCCGGTCTATGCGGGCACAGTCACGAACAGCGGCTTGATCGAAGCGTTCAGTGGGAGTGTCTCGTTAGACGGCCGCTATGTGAACCAGCTCGGCGCGATCGACAGCTCTACTTCCGTCGATCTCAACGGCCGGATTGATCTCCGGGCCAGTTACGGAGCGGTTGGAAACCCCAGTTTCGACAACACCGGAGCGGGATCAGGTGGGCCGCCATTCCTTTTTCAGAATACCGGGGTGGTCACGTTCGGCGAAGGGAGTGTGACGCAAATCCTGCCTGATTACCTCAGCACACGAACAGTCCCTGGACTGGCTCTGCCGGAGAAATCGCAGATCAATGTGGAAGGGCTCGCAGTCTACTTCGGCGAAAACTCGACCATGCTGGCGCCGAATGCGGATGTGACGATCCGCGCCGGCGTCTGGCCCTACCAGGACATAGATGGAAATCGCACCACGTTTGGCGCCGATGGTTTTATCGAGCCGGATATCGGCAGCTTTTTCTCGGGCGCCGAGCAGAGATTTTTCTTTTCCGGCGGGCAGATCTATCTCGACCGTTCTTCGCTCATCAATGTTGCCGGCAGCGCCGATGTCTTCGTCCCTCTCGCGCAGCGAATTCTCCAGATCGAGTTTCGGGGATCGGAACTGGCCGATTCGCCCTTGCAACGCGATGGCTTTTTGCGCGGCGTTCCATTGACGGTCGATCTGCGCGATTCCGGCGTTTTCAACGGCCGTTTTTGGATTGGGACACCTCTCGGTGACGTAACCGGCCTGGCTGCTCTGATCCAGCGGAATGCGGCGCAACTGACCGCCGCGGGAGGAAATGTTTCGTTGCGCGCGGGCGGGTCAGTCGTGGTGCAGGAGGGCGCGACGATTGATGTTTCGGGCGGCTTTTTTAGAAACGAAGGCGGACTGGTCCAAACGACACGGCTGATCCAAGGCAACCGCCTGATCGATATTGCGAACGCGTTTCCAGACCAGATTTACGACGGTCTGTATGACGGATTCACCGAGACGAATTCCAAATTCGGTATTAGCCTAACGAGCACAAATACGCTGGCGAGCGGAGCAGTCTTCGAGCCCGAGTACTTCGAGGGCGCGAATGGAGGGTCGTTAAGCCTGACCGCGCCGAGCATGGCGATCGATGGCGAGCTGCGGGGTTTTACCGTGCAGGGTCCTCGTCAGCGAGAGGCGCCGGCAGAGCAGAGTCGGTTATCGTTCACCTTCGCATCGGAGAAAATATTCGCGGAGAATCCTCCGCGTTTTCTGCCGGACTCGCCGACCCCGCCCGAAATCCTTTTCTCGCTGACCGCGACCCAGGCACCAGCGGACGCGTTTCAATTGCTCGGCGATGCGCCCGTCGCACTGCGTGCGGATCGGGTCGCGTCGGTGGTCATTTCGCCTGCGCTCCTGGACGCACAAGGCTTTGGACATCTCTCGGTCGAGAACACGGATGGAAACATCACGGTCCCGGTGGGTACCGATCTGGCCGCTCCCGCATTTGGATCCATTTCACTTGCCGGGGCCAACGTCACGATTCGCAGTGATGTTTCTGCCCCCGGCGGGCAGCTGACCTTTTTGGCCTACAACATTTCTCCCGCGTTTGCGGCGGAGTTTCCGCTGGCCAACCCGGTTGGGGCCCTGGCTCCCCCGCCGAACATCGGCCGGGGGCTCTTCACGCTAAGTCCCGGCGCGACCTTGAGCACAGCGGGTCTGATCGTCGATGATCGCGCCGGCAGTCCGGGAGCGTTAATCACGCCGATGGTGCTCGATGGTGGTAACATTTCGATCGCCGCGTTCAGCGCGAATCTTGAGCTCGGCAGCACGATCGACGTGTCCGGCGGCGTGGCGGTGAATGGCCGCAGCCAGGTCAGCTATGGGGATGCGGGCCGCATCGCGATTCGCACCGGCCGCGATCCCGGCTTCGGAAGAGTCATCGGCGGTGGGCTGTCGCTCGCCTCCACCCTTCTCGGATATTCGGGCTCGGACGGAGGGTCGCTCACGCTCCAGGCCGGCGTCATCCAAATCGGAGGCAACGTGACATTCCCGAATACGCTTCTCCTACGACCGGAATTTTTCAGCGAAGGCGGGTTCACGAATTATTCTCTCCTCGGGATTGGTGCGCCGTCGGATGAACCGGTGGGCGTTGGCGAACCGGAGACTTACATACCCGGGATTATCATTGCCGCGGGAACCCGGATCGAACCAGTGGCGGAAAGTTTGATGGCCGTTCCCTTGGCGAACTCGCCCCGGATCATCTTAAACCGTTTCCTTGAACCCGTCGGTGTGCGCGCGCCGGCCAGCGTCAGTTTCACCGCCCTTGGTTCTGACGACAGTTTCACGACAAACATCCTCGAAGTGCGCGGCGATATCGTGATGCAGGCGGGTGCCCAGATCATCACGGACCCGGGCACGAACATTTCTTTTCGAGGGCAAACGGTGAGCCTGCTCGGCTCCGCGACGGCTCCGGGCGGCACCATCCTAATTGCGGGCGCGGGAGAGTTCCCCTTGGAAGAGACAAGAATCCCGACCTTCGCACAGCCAACGGTTTACCTCGGCCCGCAGGTTCGACTCTCGACCGCGGGTACTGCTGTCTTCCTTCCTGATCCATTCAATCTGCGAGTCGGTAGGCTTTTGCCCGGCGGTACCATCTCTGTTTCCGGAAACATCGTCGCTGAGGCGGGCGCGATCCTGGACGTCTCGGGATCCTCGGAGGTCTTCGACCTCGATCCGAATCTCCTCGGAGGAGCGGCCTCTCCCATCGTGCCGCCGAATAGTGGCCTGACCGGTCCACCATTGAATCGGCAGACTGTCGCGACCCGCCTCGATAGCAACGGCGGGCTGATTGATCTGGACGGTTCCCAAATGTTGTTCTCGGACGCGACCCTTCTCGGGCGGGCCGGCGGACCGATGGCCACCGGAGGAACCCTCTCGGTATTTTCCGGAAGGTTCACGACGGGATTGCAGACGAGTGCAGACATCAGTTTGATCGTGACGCAAAGCGGCAATGTGATTCCCGCGACCAACACGAACTCCGGAATTGGCGTCGCGCTGCTGGATGAATCTGGCATCCCCTTTGGCGGCATCGGCTATTTCGCTGCGGACCGGTTCGCGCAAGGCGGATTCGAATCTTTGGACTTGGGTTTTAAATTCGTCGGGGCAGATCCGAGTTCTTCCGGAGGAAATGTCGAGTTCCGGGGCCCGGTATCAATTACGGCGCCGGGCAACCTGCGCCTGGCGGCCGGCGGGGTGATCGAGGCCGACGCGGCAGTATCGCTCCGTAGCTCTTACTTCGCCGTCGGTCAGCCCTTTCGCCCTCCCTTGCATCCCGATGACGCATTGGTTTCTCCATTCACGCAGATTATTTCCGGAGTCGTTCGTCCGCTTCTTTTGCAGCCGAGTTTCGGACCGGGAAGCCTGACGGTGAAGGCCGAACTCATCGATATCGGGATTTTGTCGCTGCAGAATATTGGCGCAGCCAGCTTGATTGCGGATGGCGGAGACATTCGCGGCAACGGCACACTTAATATCGCCGGCGATCTCCTTCTGCGCGCGGCGCAAATCTATCCGACCACGTTGTCGATGTTTAATATTTTCGCCTACAATCACGCCGGTACTCCGGGCTCCATTACGATTGTCGGCTCGGGTTCGCGTGAGACACCTCTCTCGGCGGGCGGAAACCTGAATGTCTTTGCTTCCACGATTTCCCAGGGCGGCGTTCTGCGCGCACCGCTTGGTTCGATCGCGCTCGGTTGGGATGGGATCGACCTTGATCCCTCCGATCCTGACCTCGACCGGCCTTTCAATCCTATTGCGGGGAACCTTAATCCAACGCAGGTGACGCGACAGGTCACTCTCGAATCCGGAAGCATCACCTCGGTGGCAGTTTTGACGAACAACGGTTCGGAAATGTTGATCCCGTTCGGACTAAGCCCGGATGGTTCTTCCTGGATCGACCCGCGCGGAGTCAACGTCACGATCGGCGGTTTGCCGGAGAAGCGCGTCGCGATACTAGGCGACAGCGTCATCAGTGAAGTTGGATCAACGGTCGATCTTCGCGGCGGCGGAGATTTCTATGCGTATCGCTTTGTGCCGGGCGCTGGCGGCAGCATCGATTTTCTTGGAACGGCCTCCTCAGGATGGAGCGCCGGAACCGAATACGTGGCGGGTGATCTGGTTAACTTCGGCGGTAGAACATGGTCGGCCCGAGTTCGTCACGCCGGCCAGACTCCTTCTTCCAGCCCGTTTTGGTCGTTAGTGGCCGAGTCGTTTGCCGTCCTGCCTGCCTACCAATCGGAGTTTGCACCCTATGCCTCCTTCAATACCGGAGCGAATGCGGAGCTTCTCGGAGGCGATCCCGGATATGTCGGCGACGGCCTGCAAGTCGGCGACCGGATTTTTCTCGAGGCAAGCCCGGGACTCAGCGCCGGGTTCTACACTTTGCTGCCTCGCAGATACGCGCTCTTGCCGGGAGCATTCCTGATCACGCCGGAAAATGAAACGCCTGTCGGCACGGTTACGCTGCCCGAAGGCGCAAGTCTCGTTTCCGGATATCGACTGAACGATTTCAGTCAGGCGGCACAGAGTCCGGCTCTTCGGACACGCTTTGAAGCGGCGCCCTTCGAAGTCCTGCGAAACCGCGCGCAATACGACAACTATCTCGGCAACGCTTTTTTCGCGGAAGCGGCGACACGTTTTGAAGTCGGGGAACCGCAGCGTTTGCCAATCGATGCCGGCTATCTGGCGATTCAGGGCATCACCGTTCTGAGTCCTGATGGAGGCGTCCTGACCTCCCACCCGAGCAAGGGACGGGGTGCGCTGGTCGATCTGAGCAGCCTCGCGCCGATCACGATCGTGGGCGGAAACGGAGCGCCCGGTGGAGCAACCGCGCTCTTGAACACTGATGTTCTCGGAGCGTGGGGAGCAGAGAGTTTGTTAATCGGCGGCAGCCGCCGATCGACCGCCGCGGAAACGCTGATCGATGTTAGGACGAGCAGCGTCGTTCTCGACAATCCCGGCGCGTTATTCTCCGCTCCAGATATCACATTGGTCTCTAGCGCAACTCTGACGATGACTGCAGGCTCCTCGATTGCGGCAAATGGAAGCCTGTCGAACAGCGCGGTCACGTTTTCGATCGCAGGCGCTGGCACCCTCTTGCGAGTGAGCGGCGATCCAGGCGCAAGCATCGTGCGCACAAATGTCTCGGGCGTAACCGGGCCGTTGATGACTATCGGCGCGAACACTCGCATTGCGGGCGCCGGCGTCATCCTGGATTCGACTTACGGAACGTCGCTCGATCCGTCCGCGCTGCTCGAGGCCGGCACACTCGTGTTAGGCAGCGGTCAAATCAGCATCCTCTTCGACCAATCGTTAGCGAATCTCGCCGGATCAGTGGTGAGCCCGCACCTTGTTATCTCAGGCCAGTTCCTGGAGGACGTGCAACAGGTGGATGCGCTGGTGCTGAACAGTTATCGCACAATCGATCTTTACGGGGCTGGGACCTTCGGCAGCGAGTCGCTCGAAACGCTCTCGCTCTTCGCCGCCGGAATACGTGGATACGACCAAGGTCTTGGAACGGTCGTCTTCCAAGCCGCTGATGTGTTGTTCGATAATCCATCGAATGTTGGCGCGCTGGCCGCGCCGGGTCTGGTCTCCGGCAGTTTGGCATTCAACACGGAGACGCTACGGCTCGGATCGAACACGTTCTCGATCGCCGGTTACGAAGCGGTGTTCCTCAGCGCTTCCGCGGGTGTCTTAGGCCAGGGCAGCGGAACATTTGCCACTCCGGCGAATCTTACCATCACTACGCCGCTCATCACCGGCACAGGAGGTTCCACGCAGGCTTTCACCGCTGGTGGCGCACTCGTGTTGGCGCGGGGTAGCGGCGTTGCGGCGATTGACGCGGAACTGGGCGCAAGCTTCGCGTTCACCGGCGCGAGTGTGCTGGTAAACACGAGCATACTGCTTCCAAGTGGCCAGCTCGAGCTTCGGGCCACCACCGGTGATGTGACGATCGGCGGCGAGCTGGATGTCTCCGGCAGGAGCCAGGAATTTTTCGATCTCACTCGCTATTCGGATGCGGGCAACATTGTGCTGACTTCAGTTTCCGGCGATATTGAGTTGCTGGCCGGAAGCAGCCTCTCGGTCGCCGCCGCGGGATTGGGACGAGCAGGAAATCTTACTCTGAACGCCGCCAACGGAACGTTCATCAATCAAGGCACACTCCTCGGAAGCGCCTCGGAGGATGCAAACTCCGGCACGTTCTTGCTCGATGTCCTCTCGACCGGCGATTACGCGAGCCTGAACGATCCATTGCAAGCCGGCGGCTTTTTCAACCAGTGCAATATCCGGGTGCGGACCGGCGCGGTCACGATTGACGGTCTTACGCGAACGCTCGACTTCACTTTATCGGCCGATGCAGGACCGATCATAGTTAGCGGCACGATCGACGCCAGCGGCGTGACGGGCGGAAAGATCGCTCTTATTTCCGGCGGTTCCCTGACCCTCGAAGCCGGTTCGCTCCTCTCAGTCCATGCGGCGGAATTCAGCTCAGCCGGAAGAGGCGGCGCCATCCGTCTGGAATCCGGTGCCGCGATCAATGGCGTGGCAAATCCGAGTGCGCTTTTGGATTTAAGAACCGGCTCCGTGCTTGATCTCGGAGTCGATGCCTTCGTTGCGGGTGCGTACACGGACCCGGCCGCGAGTGCCTTCCGTGGCCAGTTTCAAGGGACTCTGCATCTGCGCGCTCCGCGGTCCGGCAACGACGTCCGTGTCGCGGCTTTGGAAGGAGAGATTCGGGGCGCGTCTTCAATCCTGGTCGAAGGCTTTCGGGTTTACGATCGAACCGCACAAGGCACGCTCGATACGACGCTTCGCGATGCGATCGACGCTGATTCAAATAGCTACATGAATGCAGGCTATGCGGCGATGGAAGCCAGATTGCTCGGATCCAATCCTGGGCTGAGCGATGTCCTGGTCATCGCACCCGGGGTGGAGATTATCAATCGAACCGGCGATCTTGTTCTCGGCACGGATGCCGACGATTCATCGAACGACTGGGATCTTTCCAGCTTCCGTTACGGTCCGAAAAACGCGCCCGGTATTCTGACCATCCGCGCCGCGGGCAACCTGGAGTTCAAGAACGCTCTGAGCGATGGTTTTGCCGGCGACTTCTCGCCCGATGAATTCCCGAACCCGGGCCAGGAGCTTTGGTTGCGGCCGCTGATGAACATCGTTCAGGGCCTGCCCGTGAACACGCAATCGTGGTCCTACCGTCTAGTGGCGGGCGCCGACCTCTCCGCCGCCAATGTGCGCGGCCTGCGGCCCCTCGACACGCTGCCCCCTGAGAAAGGATCGCTCCTGGTCGGTAAGTTTTATCCGGCGAATCTCGTCTTCGGCCCCGACGCCACGACTGCCAGCGCGATCGATAATCGCTTCCAGGTCATCCGGACCGGCACCGGAAACATCGACATCGCGGCCGGCCGGGATGTGCAGCTCCGCAACCAATTCGCCACCATCTACACGGCGGGTATCCGGTTGCCCTATTCGAACACGATCGCGAGTCAGCTCGAGACCAGACTGATGAGTATCTCTTCGCCGAACGATTTTGCGGTGCCGTTCGTGGAACTGGGTGAGTTTGAACATCCTTTCCAAGGCAGCCTGGGCGCGGTGCAACAAGTCTATCCGGCTCAGTATTCGATGGCGGGAGGCAATGTGACGGTGTTCGCGCAGGAGGACATCGGCCGCTTCACTTTGTTCCAAAACGAGATCGTCCCCGATTCGTCGCGCCAGTTGCCTAACAATTGGTTGTATCGGCGCGGTTTTGTTGATCCAGCGACCGGATTGTTCGGAGAAGGCGGAGTCGAATTCCTCGGCGACCGGTCGGCCTCTACGACGTGGTGGGTTGATTTCAGCAATTTCTTCCAGGGCTTTGGCGCACTGGGCGGCGGTAATGTAACGCTGGTAAGCGGCCGGGATATCATCAACGCCGATGCGGTCGCGCCGACCAACGCGCGGATGCCAGGAAGGAATGGCGCGACAGGCGCGAATGTGGCGCCGGATGCAAGCAGACTGCTGGAGCTGGGCGGCGGTAGCGTAACGGTGAGAGCGGGGAACAATATCGATGGCGGGGTTTATTATGTGGAGCGTGGAGATGGCAGTCTCTCCGCGGGCGGCGAGATCAAGACCAACAGCGCACGTTCTCCGTCGCTCGGAATTCTCGGATCCTCCTTTAACAACCCGCCAGAAATCGTCCAGAGCACATCGCCCTCCGTGCTCGATCCTCTGACCTGGCTGCCGACAACGCTGTTTGTCGGCAAAGCTCAATTCGACGTGAGCGCGGCGGGGGACATTTTGCTCGGACCTGTCACCAATCCGTTTTTCCTCCCCCAGGGTCTCAACAACAAGTTTTGGTATAAGACCTATTTCAATACCTATTCACCCGACGCCGGGGTCTCCGTGTCGTCCTTCGGAGGAAGTGTGACCCATCGGCTCTCTGCCACCCTGCCCGGAACCACCAACGCGACGCCCATTCTGGGAGCGTGGCTCGATCGGCAGAACCGGTTGACGTCCGAGAACGCTTCCTTTTACGAACCTTGGATCCGCCTGGCCGAAGCCGAGGTCTCGCGCTTCGCTACCGTAGCTACCGTAGACGCACCCACCCTGCGAAGCACGGCCTTCGCGGGCGATGTGACCCTGGTTGGGGATCTCAACCTTTTCCCTTCCCCGCAGGGTACTTTGGAATTGGCCGCAGCCGGAGGTTTGCTGGGACTGGCGCCCTCGGGCCGGGTCCTGATTCAAATCGACGGACAAAGCCGAGCTGTGACGGCGTGGACTACTGCTTCCGTTAACCTGTCGGATGCGGATCCGGGCAGTCTGCCGGGTGTGACAACGCCGCTGGCGTATCAGGCCTTGGTCGGCAACCGGGATATCGCTCTCCGACAAACGCTGGTCGATCCGTTCCTTAACATTAACCCATCTTTCCGGGAGACTGGGTCGTTCTCAGGGAATGCCGGAAGCCTGGAGACAAGGCGCGCGTTGCACGCGCCCGGACCTTTGCATGCCGGCGACAGCGAGCCAGTTCGGCTGTATGCGCTGGGAGGAGATATCACCGCGTTCACTCTCTTCACTCCGAAGAGCGCGCAGATCGCGGCCGGTCACGACATTACCGACGTCGCCTTTTACATTCAGAATATTTCGCCTGAGAACATCTCTTTCGTGTCGGCCGGGCGGGACATTATTCCATTCAACGAGAATGGTCAGTTGCGGTCCACGGCGAGTGACACGCAGCGGGGGAATACAGTCGTCCCATCGTTGCTCGATAAATCCCGCGCTACCGTCACCGGCACCACCAACATTTCGCTGGAAGGCGACATCCAGATCAGCGGACCTGGAGTGCTCGAAGTTTTGGCTGGCCGGAATCTCGACCTGGGAACAGGAGCTAATCTTGTCGATGGCACCGGCGTGGGCATCACCAGTATCGGAAACTTCCGCAATCCCTTCCTGCCTTTTGACGGCGCGGACATCATCGCGCTGGCGGGCGTCGAGGGCTTCGGCGGCTCCGGACCTGCCGTAGGCCTGAGCAACAGCTCGCTTCTCTTCGACGCCTTTATCGACCAATACATAACCGACACTTCAAAACTCAAATCCGATTACCTCGAAAGTCTCGGATTAACGGGCGCTGCCTTCGATTCCCTCTCGCCGGAACAACAGGCGATTGTGGCGCTCGAGGTTTTCTATCGGCTCCTGCGGGATGCCGGCCGGAATTCATCTACGACAGGCTCGTTCGCGTCTGGGTTGGACGCGATCAAGGTCCTTTTTGGAACAACGGAGCGCGCAGGCGAGATCCTTACCCGAGCCCGGGATATCCGCACTAGCACCGGGGGCCGCATCTCCATCGGCGCGCCCGGCGGCGGAATCGCCATGGCCACCGATATCTTCGGAAACCCGCTCACCCCGCCGGGAATCGTGACGGAATCGGGCGGATCGATTTCCATTTTCACGGATCAGGATGTGAGCATCGGGCAAGCGCGTATTTTCACCCTGCGCGGAGGCGACATTACGATTTGGTCGTCGGAGGGTGATATCGCCGCCGGCAGCGCACCGCGCACGGTCGTAACCGCGCCGCCGACACGCGTGGTGATCGACGTGACGAGCGCCGATGTCCAGACCGATCTCGGCGGCCTTGCTACAGGTGGCGGCATCGGCGTGCTCGCTTCCGTTCGAGGAGTGAAAGCGGGAGACGTCGATCTCATCGCGCCGGAGGGAATCGTGGACGCAGGTGATGCAGGCATTCGCGTCACCGGAAACCTGAGCATCGCGGCCGTCGCGGTCCTGAACTCTGGCAACATTTCCGTCGGCGGTTCGAGCGCTGGTGTTCCGACGGTTGCGGCGCCGAATCTAGGCGGTTTAAACGCCGCCTCGAATGCGAGCGGCGCGACCAATGCCGCCGGCGACAACGTCCAAACGGTCAGCAATACAGGACAGGAAGCTTTGCCTTCGATCATCACGGTGGAGGTGCTGGGTTATGGTGGCGGCGATGGCGATCCGGATGGGACGGAAGACGAAGAAGAGAAGAAGCGGCGGCGGCGCTCATTGCAGCAGCAGCAACAAGAGCAAGAGCCCCCGCCGCCCGAGCCGCTGCCACAAGGTTCCACAAGTCCAGCGCCCAGCTACCCGGTAGCGGCGTTGTAGCCGGGATCGTTGATCCCGGCCGCTCGAAGACGTGGCCACGCGCCAGACCAGCCGGGATCAGCGATCCCGGCTACAACCGTAGTTCTTCGATCTGGCCTTGGAGGAGCCAATCATCTGATGTTGAGACGAGTCCTGCGCGAACCGGATTCTCCCGCACATAATCCCATTTCTGGCTGTAGCTCTCGCTCGAGCGCAAAACGTGATCGAAGAATTCTTCCTGCCAGAGCGGGCCGGTCAGTTTCATTTCGCGAGCGAGGCGTTTGCTCGTCCACTGTTTCCACAACTGCATGAATTTCGGAAGCGGCTTGGCATCCAATTCCGCCGCCGCAAAGAAATGTACGTGCTCGGGCATGATGACGTAGCGGCCGACGGCCCAGCCATGGCGCTCACGAGCAGAATGCCATTCTTCAACCAGAATTTCTGCCGCCTCCTTTGTCGCGAGCAGCGCGTGCCGACGGTTAGTGCACGTCGTAATGAAATAGATCGGCTGCTCAATCCAGACTCGCTCGAGCCGCCGGAGATGGCGATGCACGCTTGGTTGTAGCCGGGATCGTCGATCCCGGCAATCCCATGACGTGGCCACATCCTCGACCGGCCGGGATCACCGATCCCGGCTACAACGAACCCTCGTGGGCAACGAAGAGTGTTTCCAAATTGTTACATGCCGTTTCTGAGGTCCGGCGATTCATTTCCGTTTGCCATGAAAGCCACTGCCATTCCGCACTCGCTCTTTACTGTGTTACTCGGAGCGATCCTGACCGGCGCGCCGACTCGAACTGACGCGACTCCGCCGCATGAACTCGAAGCAGCCGCTTCGCAAGGGGACGCCAACGCCCAATATCTCCTTGGGCAGGCGTATCTCAAAGGCAATGGGGTCGCGAAAAATCCCGGGAAAGCGTTGGAGTGGACGAAGAAGGCTGCAGCTCAAGATCACGCGGAGGCGCTCGGCGGCGTGGGGTATTTCTACGCGATGGGTCTCGCCGTGCCGGAGGATGACAAGGAGGCTCTTGAGTGGTTTCGCAAGGGCACCGAGAAAGGCTCAGTCAAGGCTCAACTCAATCTGGGATTGGCCCTGGCGAACGGTATGGGAGCGCCAGCGGACGAGAAGGAGGGCTTGCGTTTGATTGATCGTGCGGCCGAAAAAGCTCTTCCCGCAGCGCTTTCTGCTCAAGGCGAGACTTATCTCCTGGGACAATTCGGCCGGGCTGCGGATCACACGAAAGCGCTTGCGATATTTCAGACAGCGGCCAAGGCAAATCACGTCTGGGCCCAGAATTATCTAGGTGTCATGATGCGGGATGGCTTGGGGACTTCGAAAGATGAGCAGGCGGCAATGACCTGGTTTCGCAAGGCGGCCGAGCAGGGTGACGCAAAGGCTCAGAGCAACCTGGGCCATGCCCTCGGCGTCGGTTCGAAAGACCGCGCCAGAAAGATAGAAGCACTTAAGTGGATCATGCTTGCAGCGGACCAAAGGGAAATTACTGCGGAGAAGACACTCGAAGAGCTCACGCCAAACCTGCCTCCGGCGGATTTGACAGACGCCCGGACGCTGGCGGACGAATTCCAAAAGAACAGTAGCGCAAAAGCGCGCTAAGGGCTGGGAGAGTTGCTTGGACCTTGCCGAAGTTTGTTCACCGCAGCGTCCATGCTCGCCTGAAGATACGCTGAGTCTCCGAAGAGAATTCGGTAAAGCGAATCGGTATCCGACTGCTCTGCCTCCAAAATCTCGTCAGGGGCGTCATCCGACATCGATGCTGCGGCAGAGTGTGCAACACGCTCGACCAAAACATCGGAAATATCTGCCAATGCATCGGTCTGCTCCCGTGTCAGTTCTTGAGCAAGCTCGGGCGCTGTAACCGGATCCCAGACTGCCGGGGGCGGAGCGCGGACAGGTTCGATTCCCGGCGGTAATGAACCGTCCGCGGATGAGACGTCCGCATCTCGCGAGCTCTCGCTAGCTCCGCGCACGCCACCGGGATCACCGATCCCGGCTACAGGAGTGTAGGGCTCGTTGCCTACTTCGGTTTCGGATTGAGCGTCGGGTGCGCCGCCCAGAGGTGAAGATGAAGTAACGGCATCGAACTGCGGAACGAGATTTGGACGAAAGATTTCTGCTAAAGACGGAACGCTCGCAGGTTTTGCAACTTCCCGATCGGACGATCGATAGGCACTCACAATAACCGCGAGAGCAACCAGAGCGGCGAGACCGCTGAAGGCGAGCCTATTCATGATGTTGCCTGTTGTCCTTCGCATTTTATCATCAGACGAGAACGGTCGAAAAGAAACTGGCGCCGGGTTACCCCGGCGCCAATCTTTAAATCCTCTTCTGAATTAATTCTTACTGAACCGGATCGCCGTCGTTTCCGCGCGAGACGTTCATCGACGCCAGAGCGACGCCGGACGAACCCAGATTTGCCGGGATGGCAGCGACGATCCCGGTATACACGGTGTTTTCGTTGGCTGTAAGGCTTCCGATGAAATACAGGCGCTGGTAGGTCCAGGCCGTATATTGGCCGTCCGTTACCTTGTAGAGGTCAGCAACGCTGAGGCCCGGAGAGGCAGCGATCGGCGTGATGCCCACACCGTTATAGCTGAGCGGAATCGCTCCGCCCCCCATGGCGTTGAGCGCGTCAGCCGTTGACAGCCATGTAATCAGGACAAGCGATTTCGGATTTGGGGCCAGCGTGGCCGAACCAGTCGGACCCACGGTGGTGACGGACGTGGTTTGCAACTTCATTAGATCGCGAACATTGGCGCCGCTGAAGTAGCCATTGTTACCAGTAAGGCTGTTACCCCACTGAACGGAATTGTTATTCGGGTCCGCCGCGTCCGGGTTCGGCCAGAATTGGAGAGTGTTGAGGACGTCGCCCGTAGCACCGGGACCGACTACGCCATTGAAGCCGTCAACACCCTGCTTCCACTGTTTCACCGGTCTGGATACGCCAAAGCCGGTCTCGATGAGGTAAGCCGCCCGAGTGCCGGACCCGTCATTACGACCGGTCACGAAAACGCGTGTGTTCGCGTCGGCGGCGTTGCCGGTGAATAAATCAAGGAAGGCCGTGCCTTGAGCATTGCCGAGAATTGCCCTCCAGGCCTGCTGGGTGATGTTGGTCAGGTTAGCACCTTGAGCCCCCTCGTTCTTGAGCATCGTAAAGGTCACGACACCCACCCGCGAGTCGGCCGGATTGAGAACGGGTGTGCGGAACGCGCTACTCGTCTGCTGGACATCCGAGAAGGAAAATTTCGGCTTCCGGGCGACATTGGCATTCACCGGGTTGCTGTTCTCGTTCCTGGCCGTGATCGTTCCTGCGGCCGGAATGTCGGCATCCGGATACACGAAGATATCGTTCTGCAGGGCGACGTCGCGAATACCTTCGGTCGAACCCGACCAGCGGGCGCGGATGATTGTATCGCCAATCCCTGGCCAGTTACCGCGGAAGGAGATGGCGCTCGCACTTTCGGCCGAAGCCTGCGTGGCTGCGGAATTCGAGTGGACGATGCCGACGCTAGCGAGACCGCCGTAGCCGGCGATGATCGACCTGTTGGAAGCCTGACGGAACGCGGTCGCGCCGGTGATGTTGATTTCCGTCTGCGCTTGCGCGGCAGCGGAGAGGCCAGCGGCCACGAGGGCGACCGCGAGGATGAACTTGGATTTCGATTTCATTATTTCGATGTCTGTTGAGATGGTTGTTTTGTAGGAGCAGCTGAAAACTGTTAAACCGCGGCGGGGCGCTGGCGCCATGCGATCACACCTGCAAGCACGGCAGCCAAGCCGAGTAGTGCATAGGTCGAAGGCTCGGGCACCACGATGAAGGAGGTGTTGCCGAGAGAGTCGATGAGGATGGTTCCCTGATAGGACCCCTGGAAATTAGGGTCGCCCAATCCAAACTGCCCCGGGATGTCGTTGCGGTATTGGATGCGATACAGATCGAGCGCCGCCTCTGCGTCCACGCCTCCCAGAGTTCCGAAGCTGCCGGGAGCGAAGGCAAATTGAATGCCGGCTGGGAAAACACCCAGGGCCGTTTGCTGGACACCCGCACTGATTGGATTTTGATCCACATAGTCAATGAAGCTGCCCGCGTTTGTGAGAGTCGAGATGCCGCTTCCGCCGCGGTTCTCAAAATCAGTTGCGATTCCGAAGGCCGCGTCACCGGCCTGAGTCGTCTGATTTTCAGTCAGCGAGTAGGCTCCCGAATTTGGAGAGCCCGCTGTCCCGACGGCTGTGCGTGGGTTGCTGACGTAGAGTGTATAAGTTGGATCGCCATTGAGCAGATCTTCATTGAACGCGTCCGCGTTCCACACCGTCACGGCGCCCATATAAAGATCGGTCCGCTCTTGCCAACCGGCGCCGAACTGCGCGGTTAAGGCAGCGTTCACGTTCACGAGGCTCACATTAGAGGTGCCGTCGCGCAGGGTGGCCGCCGGACCAAGGTTTACGAGCACGAAACTACCGTTTCCGGCGCCTGTGGTCTGGAATCCCAGCATCAGGTCGCCGAAGCTGTAACCGGGATTTTGTGCCTGCGCGGGGGCAACGGCGATTGCGCCAATGGCAGCCGCCACAACTGCAAGGTATTTGAAGGAGTATTTCATGTTTTTTTTGCGAGTTGGGAATGAGCTAACTTTGCGTTCGAGAGCTGGGTTGAAACGTTTGAACTGGGGTTTGCGGAAGTTAAGCACTCGGACTCGTTTCCGCGGTGAACCGACTCTACAAATCACCCCCTTATCGCCAACCGAACTTTAGTTACATTTGGACGACCCTAAGTGACGGATGTGTGACTTCAGGAATGCCCGCGACAACGAGCCAAGTCCAGGCTCCCTTCTATCGCTGTAGTAAGTAGAAAAGCGTGGTTATCTCGGCCACATCCCGATCGCCCTCAGGCCTTCGCGGCGGACTGTGACCACCTAGCGCGCATCACAGCAGGCGAGTAGCCGTCTTTTGCGCCCGTTTCGATTGTATGGTTGGAAAATAAGTCCTCATAGAAACCGCTCGGCGGACCGATCCAGTAGGACTGCCCGCGCGCTCACAATAGATTCCCTCGCTCTCTCACGGTCAGCGCAGACAAGACATGCTCAGGCAGGCTGCTCGTTAGGTCGCACCATCGCAGTCGTACCACTCACCAATAGGTCCTTCCTGCCGGGGAAGATGATGGGCTGCATTGCGTTTGGTGCGTGTTTTCTCGTTGCGTTTTCAAGCTATTAGAACCGCGTCGTCTCCAGCTTCTCCATGAACTCATGAACGCGATTTCCTGGCGTTCTCAGCGGGAAGAGTTCCTGCACTGGGAAACGGAGCACCTCGGCGAGATAGAGCATCGTTTTTGTCGTCGACGTATGAGAGGCGCGCCTCGATTTTCGAGACGCCGCTTCGGCTCGTGTCAAAACCCGCAAGTTGCAGTTTGGTGGCAAGGTCTGATTGCGACCAGCCGAGCGCGTAAGGACCGCCAGCGCACCCGCGGACCGATGTTGTTCTTGTAGCGCATGGGTTTCTCCTGCGGCTTAGGACGCCTCCGGTGGCGCGGTCTCAAAGCTGACCCGCGGCGCACACGTGGTCTGACAGAACTCGATCAGTTTAGCGGCGTCGTCGCTCGGCAGAGCGGCGACGGCCTGTTCTCGGAATTCGGGAACCGGCCGCAAGTAGTAGAGCGACGCGAACAGGCGATCCAGGGACTCACCGGCGAGCCCTAGCACCTCATCGAAAGTTTCACTTTCGGAGTCGATATGCGGCACGAGCGCAGGCGCTGGGAAGTTGACGCGGGCGATGCAGCCGTTGTTTACGCTCGACGAGACATCGCCAACGGAGCAAGCACGCGGGATGGTGGGGCAAAGTATGACAAGCGAAGCTATCCTCTCGGTCGCTTCTCTGGCGAGTCTGTGTACTAGGATTTGTGCTAGAATGACGAGCATTCTGCCCGCCATTCGTGAGTCTTCGAAAATGTTGGTAAAACCTCGCTTTCGCCTCTGAAAAGAGGCACGCAGTGAAATAAAAAGCGACGCATTGAAATCGATGATTTCGCAATCCTAAGTCTGGCGCGTCTGCCACATGTGGGGGCCAGGCATTCAAATTGTAGACCAGAAAAGATGCACTGGCGCGCGTCGGTGTGACGTTATTGACGAAAATGATCTGTTGTAAGTCCTGTTGTAAGTCGATGCGGTTTTGGCGTGTCTGTCGATGATGGCGGAAGGGGTGGGATTCGAACCCACGGTAGGTTTAACCCTACGTTCGATTTCGAGTCGAGTGCCTTAAACCGGGCTCAGCCACCCTTCCTTTTCGTGCGCGGAATCCGCGCGGTCGCGATTGCTATTATGAGAACAGCTTCGGGCTTTGCAACCAAAAGCCCTTAGGCGCTATCGCTGCGGGGGTGGTCAGTTGTCAGTTAGGCGCGGAGTTGGTAGGGACGCCGCGCTGCGGCGTCCGAGCGCGAGCCACACGAAGGGACCGTCCGGCGATCTTTAGGTCCGCGACACGGGTCGCACGGCGCAGCGCGCCATCCCTCCCTACCTGGAATCGCCCCGGGTTAGCGGCGCGTCCGCGGTCAGGACCGTTTCCAGCCATTCTGGGACGGATGTCCCCAGATGCCTCGCGAAAATTGCGCGGACGAACGCGGGAAAATTTTCGGCGCTACTCTGGCAGAGCTGATCCATCGTGAATACCCCCAGCATGCGATAACTCTCGAATTGCGATTCGGTGAAGAATTGGTCGGTCGTGCTCTCGTGCGGGAAGGCGCTCTTCGATTTGAAATACTCGTAGATGTCGCGCGGTTCATTGCCGTAGCAGGCCGGCTTGAGGTAAATGATGACGCCATCAGGCGCGTCTTCACCATCCACTTCTGAATAGCGGATCCGGCCGATAGCGGCGTTTCGGCCGGTGGAGTTTAGCGCTACATCATCGCCGCGCGAGTAGATAGAGATTTCGCTGAACTCGATCGAGATCCCGAGATCGATCCGAATCTTCCGGACCGCCCCGCCGAGATCGGCGAAGGAGCAGGCCGGATCTTCGCCTGCGTCGCTGACCACGATGTAGTGAGATCGGCGCAGGACCATCTCATAGAGGCCGAGATTTTCGAAGTGACCGCCGTCGGAAAGATAAACGTAGGGATTGCTTTCATTCGTTAGGCCAAAAGCTTCGGCCATCAGCGGCCGGACGCTGAATTTCGGGTAGCCAAGGTTGAAAGTTTTGTCACCGGCTTCTCCTGGGTTTCCGAGCCAGGCGCCGAGGCGAACGTTGAGCAGGGTGAGGATGAACGTGACCAGCGGCGATGAGTGGTAACCCATGTTCGGGCTGGCGGCCGCGCCGGAGATGGTCATGGCCGTG
>Ga0136617_10000470_pt1 | contig 33722 bp, 34 predicted proteins | sample AntDrymUQ3222106_2_FD_129672 | JGI IMG/M metagenome (GOLD analysis project Ga0136617, IMG submission 129672) | Polar desert sand microbial communities from Dry Valleys, Antarctica - metaG UQ322 (21.06) | ecosystem: Environmental > Terrestrial > Soil > Desert | place: Antarctica: Dry Valley... | reverse complement strand
GCCGCATCCAAGGCCGTCGCCTGCACGAGTACCTGACCGCCGCGATCACCGCCGACCTCCACGGCCAGCCGATCCCCGCCCTGCTCACCCCAACCTGACCGGCCGACCCCGTGAACGGTTACCCCGCCAAGCCGTCGTGTCGCTGATCGGCGCGACAACCTCGACCGCCGGCCTGAAGGTCTACGCCCAACTCGACGAGAACGCCTACAAGCGCGGTGTCAAGATCTCAAACTCCGCGCTGGCCGCGGTCAACCTACACCCCGACGACTTCCACGGCGAATGGAACTACCTCATCAAACCCACCAAATGATGATTGACGCTTCCTTATAAAACGTCATCAGGCGGATCTGCTTGCCGTGACCGTGACGCTCCTTGTCCTCGGTGTAGAAGCGCAGCCGCGCGACCGAGAGCGCGTGCGCGCGGCTCACTGCGGATCGTCGTCGTCTCCTGTGCGTGCGCCCAGCGCGTGATGCGCTGCTCGTCGGACAGGATTGCCGCGTCGCCGGGGTTCACGAGGTCCGCGAGCGGATCCTCGGCCTCGGGCGCGACGACGTTGCTCGGCGCCGTCTGATCCTGCGCTTGGGTGCCCGCCGGCGGATCCTGCGCGGTGGCGCCCGCCGCCGTCAGCGCAAGCGCCAGCAACGCAATCCACATGACAGGTCCTACCTCGCCATCTGCCGCGGAGACTGGCCCGCGTGGCGGGGCGATCGCGCAGGTTGGCGCTCAGCCCCTGCTCGCGCCCTCCTCCATGACCTGCTCCATCGCGCGGCCGATCTTCGCCTGTGTCGCGCCGCGCCGCCTGGCGAGCTCGGTCATCGGCTCGTCGCGCGCGCGGGCCGCCGCGATCTCGCGCTCGATGCGGTGCAGTTCGAGCTGCAGGCGCTCGACGCGAAACTGCGCCGGGGACGCGCGCTCCATGCCGGCCGCGCGGACGGCCAGCGCGCGCACAAGCGCGGTCAGCTCCTCGTCGCCGTCCAGCGCGTCGGTCGGCGCCGCGAGGTGCTCGCGCAGGTGCACCGCCGCGCGCCGCAGCACGGGAGTGGCCAGGTCGGCCTCGAGGTCGAGCTCGGCCAGCGCGGGGGCGCCGAGGCCGGGCAGCGCGATGCACAGCTCGAGGAACGTGCGCTCCTGCTTCTCTTGGCGGCTCAATTTGCCCCAAGCACTCTGATCGCCGGGACCGCCCGAGAAGTTGCCAGCGAATTCCCCGAGGCCGGGACGTTGCGTACCCGACTGGTGACGGCGGGATATCAGCGACGCGACTAGTTCCGCGGAGAGGCGCATGCGGTCGGCCGCGACGCGGAGGATCTCTTCCCTCTCGACTAGCTGGTCCGGCCGTAACGTCCCTATGAGCGTCTGCAGGTCGCTGAAAGCCGCGCTCTTGCCCTCGGTCGTCGATAGATCCGCGCGCTCAAGCGCTCTGTTGGCTTGGAAAAGAACATATGGCACGGCTTTCTCGCATAGGAGTCTCATCTGGTCGCCGCCGCGAAACTTGATCAGGTCGGCAGGATCCGCACCACTCGGGAGCGGGATCACACGCAGACTCAGCCTTCGCTCCGCCGCCTGCCGCTGCGCGATGACGAGTGGGTGGGCTCGAAGTCCTGCTTCCTGGCCCGCATTGTCTGGATCTAATGCGAGCAAGGCTACGGGTGCGAGCCTGGCGATCTCCACCACTTGGTCTCCCGTAAGCGATGTGCCCATGATCGCGATGCTGTTGCGCAAGCCGATCTGGTGCAGTGCGATCACATCGGTGTACCCCTCGGCCACGATTACTGTGCCAGCTTTAGCGGCAGCGGCTCGCGCCAGGTCCGCACCGAACACTTGCTTGCGTTTCTCAAATAGTGCGCTCTCGGGGCTGTTGACGTACTTCGGCCCGCGCCGCTCGTCGTCCGGCGCCAGGCTGCGCCCGGCGAAGCCGCGCACGCGTCCGCGCGAATCGGCGAGCGGGAAGATGATCTGCGAGCGGAAGCGGTCGTACTTGCGCCCGGTCTTCTCGTTGCTCTGCAGCAGGCCCGCGTCCCACAGCTCGGTCGCCTTGAACCCCGCGCGTATCGTCGCCTTCAGGACGGTGTCCCAGGCGCTGGGGGCATAGCCGACGCGAAACTCGCGCAGCGTCGCCTCCTGCAGGCCGCGCTCCTGCAGGTACTCCCGCGCGCGCTGGGCCTCTTTGGACTCCCACAGCTGGCGCGCGTAGTACGTCGCGGTGCGCTCGAGCAGCTCGAGCAGGCGCTCGCGGCGCTGGCGCTGCTCGGCCGCGCGCGGATCCTCGTCCTCGAGCTCGAGCGCGATCTTGTAGCGGTCGGCGAGCAGCTCGAGCGCGCCCTTGAAGTCGACGCCCTCGGTCTCCATGACGAACGTGAAGGCGTCGCCCGAGGCCTGGCAGCCGAAGCAGTAGTAGACCTTCTCGGTGGGGTTGATCCCGAACGACGGCGAGCGCTCGTCGTGAAAGGGGCACAGGCCCGTGAAGCGGTTGGCGCCGGCCTTGCGCAGCTCGGTGCGCGAGGAGACGAGGTCGACCATGTCGACCGCCTCGCGGACGCGTTCCTTGGAGTCGTTGGTGTAGAGGGCCACAGGCGCTAGTGGGTCTTCTCGGAACGTTGCGCCGGAAAAGCCGGGATGCCGGCGCCGTCTGGCAAGGACGCGGGATCGAAGGTGTGGCTCTGCCACATCGAGATCCGAGGACGCCGCCAGCCGGTGATCGGCGCCCGGCATTTCCGGTGGAACGTCTTGAGAAGGCCCACCAGCTACCTCACAGCGTGAACGACGCCGGCACGGCAAGCTCGGTGAAGGACCGCACGGCGTAGCGATCGGTCATCCCGGCGAGGTAGTCGGTCACGCGCTGGGCGTGGTCGGCGCCCGGCGCGCCGCCGCCGTCGGGCAGCAGCGACGGGTCCGATGCGTAGTGGTCGAACAGCGTGCGGATGACGCGCTCGATGCGCGAGTGCTCCTGGCGTGCGGCGGCCCCGAGGTAGACGTGCTCGAACATGAACGCCCGCAGCGCGCTCATCGCGGCCCCGGCGTCGGCGCCCTGCACGATCGCCCCGGCCCGCTCGGAGTGCTCGACGAGGTCGTGGACGAGCGCGTCGATCCGCACCGATCCGCCGTCGCCGAGGACGCCGATGGCGTCCGCGGGCAGCGCGGCATCGTCGAGCACGCCGGCGCGCACGGCGTCGTCGATGTCGTGGTTGATGTAGGCGATCCGGTCGACGATCCGCACGATCTGCCCCTCGAGCGTCCTCGGCGTGGGCGCCCGGCCGGAGTGACAGAGGATCCCGTCGCGGACGTCGGCGCAGAGGTTCAGCCCGGCGCCCACCAGAGCGCGATCACCATCGCCCGTTGCCTGCGATGCGGGGCGGAAATCGCGCTTCGGTCCCGGCTCGAGCACCTCGACGACGCGCAGGGAGTGCTCGTAGTGGCGAAAGCCGCCCCCGAAGCGCTCGGCCAGGCACCCGTCGAGAACGGCCTCGCCGATGTGCCCGAACGGCGGGTGGCCGAGGTCGTGGCCGAGACCGATGGCCTCCGACAGGTCCTCGTTGAGCATGAGCGCGCGGGCGACGGTGCGGGCGATCTGCGTGACCTCGAGCGTGTGCGTGAGGCGCGTGCGGAAATGGTCGCCCTCGGGCGCCACGAAGACCTGCGTCTTGTGCTTGAGCCGGCGAAAGGCCTTGCAGTGCACGATCCGGTCGCGATCGCGCTGCAGCGGCGTGCGCAGGGCGCAGTCGGGCTCCTCGATCGCGCGGCGCGCGGGGTACGAGCGCGCCGCCAGCGGCGAGAGCTGCGCGTCCTCCCACGCCACGCGGCGCGCGGCGTATCGCTGTGCGACGGTGCCCGGTGCGGTGACGGCGTCCATGTCTTGGATTGTCTCACCCGCGGTGGCGTACGCTGCGCCCGTGCTCGCCCTCGTCGTCACCGCCCACCCGCCGCACGTCGCGCTGAGCGAGGTCGCCGACCCCGAGTCGCTGCCCTTCCAGGCGCTCGTCGCGGTCGAGGCGTTCTCGCTGAACCGCGGCGAGTCGCGCCAACTGCCCCACCGCCCGCCCGGCCAGGTGCCGGGCTGGGACGTCGCCGGCGTCGTCGAGCGCGCGGCCGCCGACGGCAGCGGCCCGCCGCAGGGCGCGCGCGTCGTCGGGATCGTCCGCAACGGAGCCTGGGCGCAACGGGTCGCGGTCGCGACGCAGAACCTCGCCGAGCTGCCGGTCGCCGTGAGCTTCGCGCAGGCCGCAACGCTGCCCGTGGCCGGCGTCACCGCGCTGCGCGCCCTGGAGATCTGCGGCTTCGTGCTCGGCAAGCGCGTGCTCGTGACCGGCGCCAGCGGCGGCGTCGGGCGCTTTGCGGTCCAGCTCGCCACGCGGGCCGGCGCGCACGTCACGGCCGTGTCGCGCGACGCGGAGCGGGCGCGCGGGCTGCGCGAGCTCGGCGCAGCGGAGATCGTGCGCGACCTCGACGGCGAGGCCACCTACGACGCGGTGATCGAGGGCGTCGGCGGGGCGTCGCTCGGGTCGGCGCTGCAGCGGGTGGTCGGCCGCGGCGTCGTCGTGTCGTTTGCGTCCAGCGACGCCGATCCCGTGAGCTTCCCGGCGCGCGCGCTCTTCGCCCGCGCACCCGGCGCGCAGCTGCACGGGCTGTTCGTCTTCGAGGAGATCGAGCGCACCGGCACGGGCGGCCGCGACCTCGCCCGGCTGGCGGCGCTCGTCGCCGCCGGGGAGCTCGACGCGCAGATCGACCGCGAGACCTCCTGGCGCGAGCCCGGGCCGGCGATCGAGGCCCTGCTCGAGCGCCGCGTGGCCGGCAAGGCCGTGCTGCTCGTCGACTGACGCGGGTTGGCGACGGCGACGGCCGGGCAGACTCTGGGCAGATGTCGACCACACCGCCACCCGATCGCCCCACCGAACGCCTGCGGCCGTCGCCGGCCTACGAGGAGCGTGCCGTCCCGCCAGAGGCGGACCCCAACATCGTCCTGCTGCGCGTCGAGGACGCGATCGGCTCGCTGCGGACGGGGCTGATGGTCGTCGGCGTCATCGCCGTCGCCGCGCTCGGCGTGGCGATCTACGCCCTGATGAAGAGCGACGAGTCGGGCGGCGGGTCGCGCAGCGGCCTGGCCAGCGACGCCCGCGTGTCGCAGCTCGACGAGCGCATCGACCGCATCAGCCGCCAGGTGCAGAGCGAGCGCGCCGACGGCGCGGACACGGGCGGCGCCGGCGCCGCGGTCGACGATCGCGTCGCAGCGCTCGAGAAGACGGTCAAGACGCTCGCCGACCGCCCATCGACCGACCCGCAGGCAGCGATCGACCAGCTCTCCGAGCGCATCGACGACGTCGCCAAGGACGTCGAGGCGCTCCAGCAGGCCCCGCAGACGGCGCCGTAGCCGCCGTCAGTTTCCCCTCCGCCGACGAGCACCGATCTAGGATCGGCGCACCGAGTCCACGGATCGAGGAGGAAGGCGATGGGAACCGTCGGAGGAGATGTCGCGAACACCGCGCGCCTGGAGCGCGACGACATCGTGCACCGCAAGAACGCGGCGCTGCTGTCCGACGACGAGGTCAGCGGGCTGCGCAGCGCGTTTGCGCAGATCAAGCAGATCAGCGCCGACGCGCGCGGCGACGATCGCGGGTTCTTCGAATTTGCCGGCATGCACGGCGTCCCGTACTGGGACTGCCCGCACCACACGCCGCAGCGGATCTTCCTGCCGTGGCACCGGGCCTATCTGTACCGCCTCGAGCAGAGCCTCGCCGATCGTGTCGCGGGGGTCACGCTGCCGTGGTGGGACTGGACGACGGCGCGTGGCATCCCGACGGCGTTCGAGCAGGCGGAGGCCGGGGGCGAGCCGAACCCGCTCTTTGCGTCACGGACGCTCGTGATGCCGGCCGACATCCGCGACGGCGCGCCGCTGATCGAGCAGACGTTCCGCACCCCGGGGGCGCCGGAGTCGCTGCCCGCTCCCCAGCGCCTGCAGCGGGTCATGAACGAGACGAACTATGTGACGTTCAACGATGCCTGCGAGGGCATCCACGACACGGTCCACGGCTGGGTCGGCGGCACGATGGGCAAGCTCGGCTACGCGGCCTTCGACCCGCTCTTCTGGGCGCACCACACGATGATCGACCGCATGTGGTGGCTCTGGCAGCAGCAGGGCCGGATGAACGCGGTGCCGGTCCCGGGCTGGGAGAGCATCGTCCTGGAGCCCTTCAATCTGACGGTCGGCGACGTGCTGAACGCCAACGCGCTGGGCTTCGACTACGCCGACAGCGAGACGCTGATCGAGCGCCTGGCCGGGGCCGGCACGCCCGGCGAGGTCATCGTCTGCGAGCCCGTGCCGTCCGCGGTCGCCGTGCCCGCCGCCGACTTCAAGAGCGCGGACTTCGAGATCGGCGGGATCAGGCACACCGGCAGCTCCTACGAGGGGCTCGTCTACATCAACAACCCGGCCGCCACGCCTGATACGGGCCGCGACGCGGACGCCGGCTACGCGGGGTCCTTCGACGTGTTCGGCCACGGCGGCTGCTTCGGCGCCGAGGGGCACTGCGACAACCGCGAGGACGAGCGCCGGCGCTTCGACAACCGGCCGCTCGCGCGCTCGATCCGCATGAAGAAGCGCGTGGACATCGGCGACGCGCTACGAAACGCGGCCGAGTCCGAGCCGGCGATCCAGTTCACGATCGTCGCGCGCGCGGCTGACGCGGACCCGGAGGGCGTGCTCGACGTCAAGCGGTTGTCGATCGTGACGTACCGCTAGTACGAACGCTCACCAGCCGCCGTCGTCGCCGCGCCGGATCGCCGCCTGCGCGGCGGCGACTCGCGCGACCGGCACGCGAAACGGCGAGCACGACACGTAGTTCAGGCCCGAGTTGTGGAAGAAGTCGATCGAGTCGGGGTCGCCGCCGTGCTCGCCGCAGATGCCGAGCTTGAGGTCGGCCTTCGTCTTGCGGCCCAGCCAGGCTCCCATCCGCACGAGCTGGCCGACGCCGGGCGTGTCGAGCGTCTCGAACGGCGAGCGGTCGAAGACCTTGTTCTCGATGTACGGCGACAGGATCTTGCCCTCGATGTCGTCGCGGCTGAAGCCGAGCGCCGTCTGCGTGAGGTCGTTGGTGCCAAACGAGAAGAAGTCGGCGTGCGTCGCGATCGTGTCGGCCAGGAAGCACGCGCGCGGCAGCTCGATCATCGTGCCGACGAGGTAGTGCTCGCGGGCAACGCTCTCCTCCCGCGCGACGCGGAAGATCAGCTCCTCGATGATCTCGAGCTCGCGCTCGTAGTCGATCAGCGGGACCATGACCTCCAAGCGGGGCGGGTGGCCGAGGCGCTCGGTCACCGCACGCTGCGCGCGCATGATCGCCCGCACCTGCATCTCGTAGATCTCGGGATGCAGGATCGCCAGGCGGCAGCCGCGCGTGCCGAGCATCGGGTTGACCTCGCGCAGCGCCTCCGCCCGCGGGTCGTCCTCGTCGTGCAGCAGGAACTCGTGCAGCGGCGGGTCGAGCAGGCGGATCGTGACCGGCAGCCCGTCCATCGCCTCGAGGATCTCCTCGAAGTCCTGCTGCTGCAGCGGCAGCAGCTCGTCGAGCGCCGCGCGCCGATCCTCGATCGTGTCCGAGAGGATCATCTCGCGCATCTTCGGCTGGCGGTCCGCGGCCATGAACATGTGCTCGGTCCGGCACAGGCCGATGCCCGCGGCCCCGAAGGACCGCGCCTTGACCGCGTCCTCGGGCGTGTCGGCGTTAGCGCGGACGCCGAGCCTGCGCAGCTCGTCTGACCAGCGCAGCACGCGCTCGAAGTGCTCGCTCATCTGCGGCTCGACGAGCGGCACGTCGTCGATCGTGATCTGCCCCGTCGTGCCGTCGATCGAGATGCAGTCGCCTTCGCACAGGAGGGTTTCGTCCACTCGCAGCTCCTTCTTGGCGAGGTCGATGTCGAGCGCGCTCGCGCCGGTGACGGCGGGTCGTCCCATGCCGCGCGCGACGAGCGCGGCGTGGCTGGCCTTGCCGCCCTCGGCGGTGAGGATCCCGCGCGCGGCGTGAAAGCCGGCGACGTCCTCGGCCTCGGTGAACGGGCGCACGAGGATGACGTCGCGGCCGGCGGCCTCCGCCGCGACGGCGTCGGGCGCGCTGAAGACGATCGCGCCCGTCGCGGCGCCCGGCGAGGCGGCGACGCCCTTGGCGAGTACCGCATAGTGGACGGTGGGGTCGAACGTCGGATGCAGCAACGCGTCGAGCTTCTCGCAGTCGATCGTGACGATTGCCTCGGCCTTGGTGAGCAGGCCCTCCTGCACGCCGTCGCAGGCGAAGCGCACCGCGGCCTGCGCCGGGCGCTTGGCGTTGCGCGTCTGCAGCATGTACAGGCGGTCCTCCTCGATCGTGAACTCCGTGTCCTGCATGTCCTTGTAGTGCGCCTCGAGCGTGCGCAGGATCTCCATCAGCGTGGCGTGCGCCTCGGGCATCACGTCGCGCAGCTCGGCGATGTCCTGCGTGTTGCGCACGCCCGAGACGACGTCCTCGCCCTGGGCGTTGACGAGGAAGTCGCCGGAGGGCTCGGGCGCGCCGGTCACCTCGTCGCGGCTGAACGCCACGCCGGAGCCCGACGTGTCGCCCTTGTTGCCGAAGACCATCTGCTGGACGTTGACCGCGGTGCCCCAGTCGTCGGGGATGCGGTTGATGCGCCGGTAGGCGACGGCGCGGTCGCCCGTCCACGAGTCGAAGACCGCGCGGATCGCCTGCTCGAGCTGGTCTCTCGGCTCCTGCGGAAACGCCTCGCCGGTCGCCTCCTGGAAGATCTCGCGAAAGCGCGCCGTGAGCTGCTGCAGGGCGGCCACGTCGAGCTCGGTGTCCAGCTTGACGCCGTGCTCCTGCTTGGCCTCGGCGATCGCGTGCTCGAAGCGCTCGCCGGGGATGTCGCGCACGACGTTGCCGAACATCTGCACGAAGCGCCTGTACGAGTCCCAGGCGAAGCGCTCGTTGCCGGTTCTCTCGGCGAGACCCTGTACGGACCGGTCGTTGAGACCGAGGTTGAGGACCGTGTCGAGCATGCCGGGCATCGACTCGCGGGCGCCGGAGCGGACGGAGACGAGCAGCGGGTCGTCGGGGTCGCCGAGCGTCTTCGCGGCGGTCGACTCCAGGCGCGCGAGCGCGTCGTCGACCTCCTCCGCCATGCCGTCGGGCGCCGTCTGACCGTTCTCCATGTAGGAGACGCACGCCTCCGTGGTGATCGTGAACCCTGCCGGAACGCGGTCTGCGCCCAGGATGCGCGTCATTTCGGCGACGTTCGCGCCCTTTCCGCCAAGGAGGTTGCGCATCTCCCTAGAGCCCTCGGCGAAGTCGTACACCCACTTGGTACCAACTCGAGCGAGTCCCATGGCGGGCGATCCTACCTCGGAGAGGCCGCTCGTAGTCGGACGTGTGCGTGATGCTCGAGTGTCTCGTGGATGGCGCGTTCGGCCTCGCGCAGCGCGCGGTCGCCCGCCTGCGGGGCATCGGCCAGCGCGGAGCCCAGCGCGCCGGTCATGAAGGCGTGCGCCTCCTCGCCGAGCGCGAAACCCGTCGCCTCGCACGCGGTGCAGACGACGCCGCCGGCGGAGCCGCTGAAGCCGGCGAGGTGTTCGCCCTCGCCGCAGGCGGCGCAGGCGGCCAGCTGCGGCGCCAGCCCGGCGGCGAGCAGGAGCTTGAGGCGAAACGCGAGCTGGTTTGCGTGCGTGGCGTGTGAGCTGTCGCCCGCGGCGCCCGCGTCGAGCAGCGCGAGCTCGTTGCACAGCAGCGCGAACACGCCAGGATGCGCCTCGTCGGTCTCGAACAGCCGCGCGACGGCGTCGCAGGCGCGCGCCGCGCTGTCGAGCGCGGCGCCGTCCTCGCGCAGGCGCGGGTAGCCGTCGACGGTCTCGGCGCTCGTCACGGGCAGCAGGTCGCTGCGGAGGCGGGCGGGTTGGTACAGCACCATGTGCAGGCGAAAGAAGGGCTCCAGGCGGCCGCCGAAGCGGCTCTTCGTGCGCCGTACCCCCTTGGCGATCGCGCTCACGCGGCCACGTCGCGGGGTATAGAGGTGCAGGATCCGGTCGGCCTCGCCATAGCGCAGCGAACGCAGGACGACCGCCTCGGTCTTCAGGGAGCCTGGCATTACACTTTTCGGACCATGAGAACGATGCAGATCTACACGAAAGAGGGCTGCAAGTTCAGCGCCCAGCTCCGGGAGCTCCTGGAGGAGAAGGAGATCCCGTACGAGGAGACCCTGGTCAAGCTCGACTCGCCCGAGCACCATGAGCTCGGTGAGCGGTCTGGCTCGATGAAGCTCCCGCAGGCATTCATCGGCGTCATCCCGATGGGCAGCACCCAGGAGGTGCAGGCGGCCTCGATCAACGGCATGCTCGACGACCTGGTCGCCGACTGATCATGCGGCCGGTCACCGTCTACACCGACGAGATCTGCACGCTGTGCCATTCGGTCGAGAACCTGCTGAACGTCCGGGACATCCCATACGAGAAGGTCATGATCACGCCCGGCTCGGACGAGCACGATCAGCTCGCCGAGCGCTCGGGGCTGAAGGCGCTGCCGCAGGTCTACATCGGCAGCCTGCTGCTCGGCGGCTACCAGGAGACGCTCGCCGCCGACCAGGCCGGAATGCTCACCGACCTGCTCGTCGACTGAGCCCGCCGCGCCACCATCGCTCTGAAGTCATGCGCGACGTCACCGTCTACACCACCGAGGGCTGCGGGTACTGTACCCGCGTCAAGATGCTGCTGAAGGGCCGCGGCATCGAGTTTCGCGAGGAGAACCTCGCCGGCAAGCCCGAGGCCGTCGTGGAGCTGGCCGAGAAGACGGGCATGATGACGCTCCCCCAGGTCCTTGTCGGCGGCATCCTCATCGGCGGCTACGACGAGACGGCGGCGGCCGACGCGTCGGGGATGCTGGCCGACCTGCTGGCCGACCTATGGGAAAATAGCCGTGATCGCCCGCCATCAGAGATCTACCAGAAGACAGCGTCACGGCGTGATTTTCACCCGACCGGAGCCGCCGCCCCGCGCCGAGAGCATCTAGTTGTAGTTCCTGAGGACGTTGTTCATCCGGGCCTCCCTGGAGGCTGGTGGTGTCGAAGCCCCAGGCCCTAGGAGACACCGGATGAGGTTGCACGCTGACGCGTAGCTCAGCGTCAAGGGTCGCGAGTTGCTGATCGATCGTGTGCGGGTCGCGGGGTGGTCGCTGACGCAGGCCGCCCGAGGCGGCCGAAGTCAGTGACCGCACCCGCGCGCAGCTGGCTGGCGCGCTATCGCCGCGAAGGCGCGGACGGTCTGCTTGATCGTTCGTCGGCGCCCGCGACGGTCGCCAACCGCACCGAGGAGCGTCGCGTCGAAGCGATCGCTGCGCTGCGACGGTTGCGGATGACGGGCGCGGAGATCGCCGAGGTTCTGTCGATGGCGCACTCGACGGTGTCGGGGATCCTCACGAAGATCGGGATGGGCAAGCTCGGCCGGCTCGGCTGGAGCCCGCGCAACGCTGACGAGCGTGAGCGTCCCGGCGAGTTGATCCACATCGACGACGCCGCCCGCCTGGCCTACGTCGAGGTCCTCAGCGATGAGAAGGCGCTCACCGCGATCGGCTTCTCGCGCCGCGCGGTCGAGCACTTCGCCGGCTACGGCATGACCGTCGAGCAGCTGATCACCGACAACGGCTCGGCCTACCGCTCAACGATCCACGCGATCGCTTGCAGAACGCTCGGCATCCGTCACCTCCGCACCCGGCCCTACCGCCCGCAGACCAACGGCAAAGCCGAGCGCTTCATCCGCACGATGCTCGGCGGCTGGGCCTACGGCGCGATCTACCGCAATAGCGCCGAACGCATCGCCGCGCTATCGGGCTGGTCGGACTTCTACAATCGCCACGACCACACGGCGCCATCGGCCACAAGCCGCCCGTCGCTCGCTCACACGAGCAGAACAACCTCCTCGGCTCTTACAGCTAGCTGGGCCGATGACGCTCACGACCCTCAGTCGTAGCGCCGGATGAGGCGGACGTTGAGGGCGAGCATGATGGCGCCGAGGACGGCGACGACGGCGAATCCGGGCAGGATCGTTGACCACTGCAGGTCTTCGAGGATCAGCGAGCGCAGCGCCTCCATCACGTAGGTGACGGGGTTGAGGCTCGCGGCCGCTTCCATGGCATCGGTGAGCATGTCGCGGGGCACGAAGTTCGGGGTGAGAAACAGCAGCGGGAAGAAGACGAGGCCAGCGGAGTTTGTGGCGGCAGCGCTTCTGGTCTTCAGCGCGCAGCTGCATGAAGCCGACGAAGACGACCGACCACAGCGCGGTGAGCATGATCAGCAGCGCGAAGCCGATCGGCCCGCTGGCGATCGTGATGCCGAACGCGAGGGCGAGCAGCACGATCGCCGACGCGATGATGAGTCCTTTGACCGCTTCGGCGATCAGGCGGCCGAGCACGATCGCGGTGCGTGGGATGGGCGACTGGCGCAGCTTGTCGAAGTAGCCGCCTTCGATGTCCTCGACGAGGAACAGTGCCGCGGTCCCGAATGAGGCGGCGAGCAGCAGCGATGCGGGCAGCTGGAAGGCGCCGTAGCTTTGGCCGTTGAGGAACTCCGTCGATGCGGCCGGGAAGATCCTGCCCGCTTGTCCGACGTTGACGACGAGGAAGAACAGCGGGATGAACAGCGTCGGAAACAGCGCTTCGGGTGTGCGCCACGCTTCGCGCAGCGCGCGCTGGCCGAGAGACCATGCGTACGTCATGTCGAGACCTCCTGCACGTCTCCGGCGACGCGGCCTCGGGTGCGGCCGGTCGCGTCGAGAAACACGTCGTCGAGTGTCGGGTCAGCCGTCAGCCCCTGGCGCTCACGCAGCTCGGCCTTCAGGTCTGTGGGCGTGCCGTCTCGGACGATGCGCCCGCCGTCGATGATGGCTAGCCGGTCGCAGAGCTGATCGGCCTCCTCGAGGTACTGCGTCGTGAGAAACACCGTCGTTCCGAGCCGGTTGATCCGCCGCAACTCCTCCCACACCGTCAGCCGACTCGCCGGGTCAAGCCCAGTCGTGGGCTCGTCGAGGAACAGCACCTCGGGCCGGTGCACCAGCGCCGACGCGAGATCCAAGCGGCGCTTCATCCCGCCCGAGTAGCCCTTGATGCGCCGGTCGGCGGCATCCTCGAGTTCGACGAGCGCCAGCAGCTCCTGCGCGCGCGCCGACGCATCACGAGCCGACAGCCCGAACAGCCGCCCCTGCAGGACCAGCAGCTCTCGGCCGCTTTGGCGCGGATCCAGGCCCGCCTCCTGCAGCGCCACCCCCATCCGACGACGGGCCGCGTCAGGCTCACGCGTCACATCGACGCCGGCCACCCGCGCCGTCCCCGAGGTGATCGACAACAGCGTCGTCAGCATCCGGACCGTCGTCGACTTTCCGGCCCCGTTGGGACCCAGAAAGCCAAACACCTCCCCCGCCGCCACGCTCAGGTCAACCCCGCGAACCGCCTCAACGAGGCCCGACCGACCGCGATAGTGCTTGACCAACGCCTCGGCATGCACAGCGACCGCAGACGCGCCTTGCGCCGGCTGCCCCATCGACGCGCCTTGCGGCGTCTTGCCCGGCGACGAACTGCCAGCGCGTCGCTGCTGCACCGTTCCAGCTTCTCTATACACGCGCCTGCCCCTTGGTTCGGATGCTCCAAGTGAGAGCAGGCAACGACCCGCGCTGATACAGCTTCATCAGCGCCTTTGACCGTCACGGCGCGTCGGCGGCACACGACAGGGGCGCCAACCCCCAAGACGCTGTGGGATTGGCTTCATTCAGCTACCCGTGATCCCGGTGGCGCTAGGCACGCTTCGTCGTTCCGCCCCGCGAGATGCCAGCGACAGGAGCAGCAGTATCGGACGGTCCAGCTCACGGCTCCATTGAGGCTGTAGCATGATGCGTGCTACGCTCGATCGGATGGCGCGTTCTCTACACGTACGTCTAGACGCCGACAGCGTCGCGGCGCTTGATCTCGTGAGGGCCGAGGGCCTCAATGACTCTGAGGCTGTCCGCACCGCGTTGCGTGAAGCCGCCGCTCGTCGCCGCGGACGCGCTGCGATTCGCGACGAGGTACGCCAGCTCGCAGCAGACAACGCAGACCGCAAGGAGATGCGCGCGATCCGCGAGCAGATGGCTGAGCTCGCGCCACCACTCGAGAGCTGAGTTGGTCCGCGGCGAGGTCTTTCGGCTGCCGTCCTCAGGGCGCGCCCGCGGGCACGAGCAGCAAGGAGCGCGGTACGCCATCATCGTTCAAGCCGACGAGCTGCTGGGGCTCAGCACGGTGCTGGTTGCGCCTACGTCCCGAAGCGCGCGGCCGGCAACGTTTCGGCCGGTGATCGAACTGCGCGGCGAGGAATCGCGCGTGCTCGTGGAGCAGACGACGGTGGTCGACGCGCAACGCCTCGGAGATTGCGCCGGAAGACTCGAGGGTGCTGAACTGCGCGCGCTCGACGACGCGTTAGCGCTCGTCCTCGGTCTGTAGGAGCCGCGTTCTAGCTTTCACGCCGGCGGTCAAGGGCGATGATGGGCGTAGGTGATCGCGGTGTTGGCGGAGATCGGTGCGGGTTGCGCACGGGCGGCCGCTGAGGGTCCGGCGTGCTGATCAGGCGCCGTCGTGCGGCAGGCTTCCGTGTTCGCCGTGAGCAGCGGCTGGGCAAGCTAGGTTGCGCCGTCGTGCGGCATAGCTGTGAAGGCCGTGACCGCCCGCGCCGCCGAGCGCGAGCGTCGCGCCGATCGTCGTATGGCTGCTGGGGATTGAGCAGGCGCCAGCAGAGTCTGCAGGCGTTGCGTGCGAGCGCGACGCGGGCCTGGAGCGGCCGGAAGCCACGGGCGCGCGATGCGCTGTCGCGGGCCTTGAAGGCATCGCTGTTCGGGGGGAGTCCCCACGCGGTGCCCATCAGCGCGTCGCGGTGCTCGGGCAGTCCTTGGCGGCTGATCCGTCCGCGGCGCGTAATCGTCGAAGTCCGATACGACGCCGGCGCCAGACCGGTTGCCGAGTAGAGGTGCTCCGGAGTTGGCCAGCGCTCGATCGGCAGGGTGTAGGCACTGAAACCCCGCGGCCCGCCGGTCGCAACTCCGGGAAGTGTCGTGAGGATCTGTCCGTTGGTGCGGGCGAGCAGCTCGGTCGGTTGGCCGTCGGCGAGAGCGATGTCGTCGCGCAGGGCTTGCCAGCGGCGCAGATCGCGCGCCAGGCGCGCAGCGCGCAGCTCGGCGTCCGGGGGCGGATCGAGCAGCCGCTTCCAGCGCGAAACCCAGAACTCGGCGGTTGCGTCGGTCATGCGACCGTGCGCTCTGACAAGCAGCGAGCGCTTGGACGGCGGCCGGCCGGGCGAACGCGGCCGCGCATGCCAGCACCGCTTGCCCAGTCGGCGACTGGAGTTTGAACGCCCGGCCATGCGCGGCCGCCGACGACAGCCCCGCGCACAGCGCGTTGAGCTGATCATGCAGCCGCTGCTGCAGCACGCAGCGCGCGTCAACGAGCTGCGCGCGATGAGCACGGCGCCCCCGAGCGCTTCGATGACCTGCGGCTCCGCGCGCCGCCCGGCGCCCGGGCGCAGCAACCTCACCAACGCCGCGCAATCACGATCGTCGGTCTTCAAGCGCCTGGACCCAAGCTGCCTCCGCGCGGCAGTCGTCTCTGACGGTGCGAACAGCCGCAGCGATCCCGGCCAGCACCGCTCGATCTCCGCGGCCCACGCCCGATGCAGCCCACCAGTCGCCTCGGCCCGAGCACCGGCGGCCCCGGCACCCCGCTGCTCACGATCAGCCGCGCGAGCTCGTCGACGGCGTCGCGCAACACCGCCAGCGACACCGCCTCACCGATCAGTCCGCGCTCACCACTTGTGATCCACACCCGAATGAACGCCTTGCCCGGATCGATCGCGACCACCAGCGACGACGCCGGGACGTCTCTGCGAAGCAGACCGTCCATCTCTCCCTCTTCAGGACAAAGAAGGACCCTCCCCGACAAGCGTCGACAAGGACCTTCCAACCGACAGGACTACTCAGCTATCAGCTGGACTTCCTCGCCGGCGAGCTTGCGCACCTCGAACGGTTGATCGCGCAACGCATCGTCGAGGACGCTGACGTGCGACGGCTGATGACGATCCCGGGGCTGGACATGATCACCGCCTCGACACTGGTCGCGGTGATCGGCGACATCCGCCGCTTCCCATCCTCGCGTCAGCTCGTTGGCTACCTCGGGCTGCATCCCAAGGTCTCGCAGTCGGGCAACGCGCCAGCCCGCCACGGTCGACTGGCCAAGGACGGACCAGCAGCCGCGCGCCCCCGCTCAGCCCGACCGTCGCACCCGCGGCCGCGCCTGACATGCCTCGCACGCGTACGTCCCTCGGCCGGCGGCCACGAACTTGCGCACCGGCGTCCCGCAGACGGTGCACGGCTCGCCCTCGCGGCTGTGCACGAGAAACTCGTTCTGGAAGGCGCCCTTGGCGCCGTCGGGGTGGCGAAAGTCGTCGATCGACGCCCCGCCCGCGCCCAGTCCGGCCTCCAGCGACGCCACCACCGCGTCGCGCAGCGCCGCGACCTGCCCGCGTTTCAACGCGCCGGCAGCCCGCAGCGGATGGATCCGCGCCCGAAACAGCGCCTCGTTGGCGTAGATGTTGCCGACGCCCGCGACGCGGCGCTGGTCGAGCAGCAGCGCCTTGATCGGCGTGCGGCGCTTGCGCGTCTGCAGGTACAGGTGCTCGGTCGTGAACTCCGGGCCCAGCGGCTCGACGCCGAGCCGCTGGTCGAGGAACTCGTCCAACGCGTCGCCGCCGAACGCGAGCTCGCCGGTGCCGAAGCGGCGCGGGTCGCAGAACGACAGCACGTGCCCGTCGTCGAGCTCCACGCGCACGCGCGCGTACAGCGCCTCGGGCGGCGCGTCGTAGAGGACCGTGCCCGTCATACGCAGGTGCATGAGCAGGTAGACCTCGTCCTCGGCCTCCCAGATCAGGTACTTGCCGCGCCGCGACAACCGCTCGACGACGCGTCCCTCCAGTGCGTCGCGCAGCTCCGAGGGTGCCATCGGCGAGCACCACTTCGCGTCGAGCACCTCGAGCGTGCGCAGCGTGCGCCCCTCGACGAGCGGCGCGAGCCGCCGGCAAATCGTCTCGACCTCGGGAAGCTCGGGCATGCTGTATCGAGCGTAGTTGCTCGCGATCGGACGGCGCCAGCGCGCCGCCAAGCGTGGGGAAAATCCCGCGGCCGGCGAAGCGATCGCTCACCTTGCACCCATGGCGTGCCCGCCGGTCGTCACCGCGCACGGCTGCGCGAACCCGTCGCCTCACGGGCGCGTGGGCGCGCGCAGCTTCAGCGAGCGGAGCATCGGACCGAACGTCTGCTCGTCGATGCGGGCGAACTCCTTCGGTGGGGCGAACGCGTCCATGACGACCTCGACGCCGCGCCCGAAGGCATGCAGCGAGCGCATGGAGCGCTGGACGTTCTGGTTGGTGAGGTTCGTGCCGATGCCCAGGACCTCGACGGCGCGGATCCCGCGCTTCATCACCAGCCGCGTCGACGTGAGCTTGAACGTCGGGTCGCGGCTCTCGATCTCGGCGACGAGCGCGTCGCGCGCGGCGTCGAGCTGTGCGCGCGTCTCGGGCAGCGGCTCGGTGCGCTCATAGCGCCAGATCGCGACCTGCGCGGTGCCGATCGCGACCGTCGCGACCTGCGGCGCGGCGCCGGACACGATGCGCCAGTTCGTCGGGGCGCGGAAACGCACGCCCGCTTCGTCGAACGGCGCCTCGCGAAACGCCTTCGGCGCCGGGACGAGGCTCAAGTCGGGAACCTGCGTGCGGTCGTTGCCGCAACCGGCGAGCAGTGCGGCGAGCGCGCCGAGCGCGATCGAGAGGCGGTGGGTGCGGCGCACCCCGGCAGTCTCTCAGGGCGCCGGCGCAGAACCCGCGCCTGCCCGCGGATGCGCCCGGAAGTAGACGTCCTTGAGGCGGTCGGCGGAGAGGTGTGTGTAGATCTGCGTCGTCGCGACGTCGGCGTGGCCGAGCATCTCCTGCAGCGAGCGCAGGTCGCAGCCGCCCGCGAGCAGATGCGTCGCGAACGTGTGGCGCAGCGTGTGCGGGCTCATCCGCCCCGCCAGGCCGGCGCTGGCCGCGTGGCGCTGGACGATCTTGTAGAGTCCCTGGCGCGTCAGCCCGTTGCCGCGATGGTTGACGAACAGGTGGCGCTCGTCGCGCAGGCCGACGAGCTTCGGTCGCCCGTGCTCGAGGTACGTCCGTGCCGCGAGGATCGCCTGGCGGCCGACGGGGATCAGCCGCTCCTTGGAGCCCTTGCCGTGCGCGCGCACGACGCCGACGCGCAGGTCGACGCTGGCGACCGTCAGGTCGATGGCCTCGCTGGCGCGCAGACCGCACGCGTACATCAGCTCGAGCAGCGCCCGGTCGCGCAGCGCGGCGGGCTCGGTGCCGCGCGGCGCCGCGAGCAGCGTGGCGACCTCGTCGCGCGTGAGCACCTGCGGAAGCTTCTGGCTCTTGCGCGGTGAGCGCAGCTCGGCGGTCGGGTCGTGGGAGATGATCTCCTCGCGGCGCAGATGGCGGTAGAACGAGCGCAGGCAGGCGGTCTTGCGCTGGATCGTCGCAGGCGCGACGGGCGGACCCTGCGGGCCGCCGGCGGTCAGCTCGGAGAGAAAGCGCGCAAGCTCGGCGTGGCCGAGGCTCGTCGCGTCGAGCTTGTCGCGGGTGAGGAAGTGGCCGAACTGCAGCAGGTCTGAGCGGTAGGCCTCCAGGGTGTTGCGCGACAGCCCGCGCTCGAACTCGAGGTAGGCGAGGAAGTCGAGCACGTGGTGCTCGAAGGGACGGACTGGTCGGGTGAGCGGGTGGGTCCGGAGGACGGCCATGGGCCGGTCCTTCGCCACCGCCGCCACGAACCATTGCGGTGCAACGCGCCGTGCGCCGGCGCCGTCAGACGACGCTGCGAAGCCAGGCCAGGCCGATCAGCGTCTTGGCGTCGTCCGTCGCCGCCAGGGCGGCATCGAGGTCGGCCAGCGGCCAGCGCACGATCTCGATGCGCTCCGACGCGTTGGGCTCGCCATCCTCGCTCGGTCGCAGGCCGGTGGCGGCGAACACGTGCACGAGCTCGTCGGAGTAGCCGCTGGAGGGGTGGTAGCACTCGATCTGCGTCCAATGCTCGGCTGCCTGCCCGATCTCCTCGGCGAGCTCGCGCTGGGCGGTCTGCAGCGCGGACTCGCCCTCGACGTCGAGCTTGCCGGCCGGCAGCTCCAGGGTGTACTGCAGGATCGCCTCGCGCGGCTGGCGCACGAGCCAGACGTGCTCGTCGTCGTAGGCGACGATCGCGGCGGCGGCCACCCGGTGCACGTACTCGCGCTGCACCTCGTCGCCGTCGGCGTGGCGGAAGCGCTCCACGCGCACGGAGAACTGGCCGCCCTCAAACGGGGTGTCGCCGCCGAGCGGCTCGATCTTCGGTGGCTGGCTCATCTCATCTGCGCGAGCGCGGTTCCGGCCGCCAGCGCGGCCGCAAAGAACAGCGGGTCCTCGCGGCCCATCGACCGCGTCGGCAGGCCACTGGCCACATACCCGGCGAGGTCGACCGGGAACGTGCGCCAGTCGTGGCGCTCGTCTGCCGGTGACTGCCCCTCCGGGATCGCGACGACGACGGGCGCCAGCAGCAGGTCGAGCACGGTGCGCGTGTGGTGGCTGAGCCCGCGGTGGCGCGCGCGCAGGTCGCTTGAGGACATGCGCGCGGTCAGCAGCCCGCCGCAGCCCAGCGCGAGCGCGGTGTGCAGGGAGTCCAGCGCCTGCAGGCCGCCGTTGCCCAGCGCCGAGCCCGACCCGAGGATGCCGGGTCCCGGGCCGGTCACGGCAGCGTCCCAGCGCAGCTCGGTCAGGCCGTGGTGCAGCGCGGCGGCCGTGGTGATCGACTCGCCGTCGGCGCCGCCAAAGGCCGGCCCGGCGGTCAGATGGCCGGCCAGCAGTCCGTCGTCGCGCAGGTCGCGCACGACGCAGGAGTGCCCGCCCGGCAGCGCGCCGCCGGGCGTCTGGACGTAGCCCAGCCGCCCCGCGCCACTCGTCGCCTGCGCGAACGCCCAGGCCAGCGGCGCGAGCTGGCCGTGCAGGCCGATCGCCGCGACGGGCCGGCCGAGCGGCAGCTGCGGCGGGGCGGGCGTGCCGTCGGCGTCGCCCTCCTCGACGGGCAGCACCGCGTGCTGCAGGCTCGTGTAGTTGAGCTTCATGACGTGCGCGCGCGGCGTGCCCTGGCCCTCCAGGCCGCGCGTGAGGTTGCAGTGCACGATGTCAAAGCCGCCCGAGCCGAGGCCGAGCTCGACGGCCTCCACGTTGACGATCACCTCGTCGCCGGGCAGCGCCGCCCCGACGAGGCCGACGTCGGCGATCGCGGTGCGGCGCTGCTCGCCGACCTGGATCGCCAGGCGCTGCTCCATCGGCTCGGCCGGACCGACGGCGAGCACCGTCGCGCGCCTCAGGCGGAGCATGCGTCCAGCAGCGCGTAGGTGACGTCGAGCATCCCCTCCAGCGCGGCGACGCTGACGCGCTCGTCGGGCTCGTGGTTTCGCTCGGTGCCGTTGGCGAGGTTCGTGCAGGGAAAGCCGTTGGCCTCGAAGGCGTTGGCGTCCGAGCCGCCGCCGGTCGTGCGGCGTCGCGGCGCGTAGCCGCAGGCGCGCAGCGCCTGCTCTGCGGCGAGCACGGTCGGTGCGTCCGGCGCGTGGCGGTAGCCGTCAAACAGCCGCTCGGTCGTGACGTCGACGTCGCAGAAGCAGGCCGGGGTGTTGGCGGCGTCGTGCGCGCGGGCGATGACCTGCGCGATCACGTCCTCGGCCTTGGACGCATCCAGCGAGCGCGCCTCGCCCACCACGCTGCAGCGCGCGGCGACGATGTTCGTGCCCCCGCTCTGGCCGCCCTCGATGCGCCCGATGTTCGCGGTCGTCTCCTCGTCGATGCGGCCGAGCGTCATCGACGCGATTGCGCGCGCGGCGGCCTCGATCGCGCTGCGCCCGTCCTCGGGGCGGATCCCGGCATGCGCGGGCGTGCCGCGAAAATCCGCCTGGAAGCGGTAGTGGGTGGGCGAGGCGACGATGATCTCGCCGATCGGCGAGGCGTGGTCGAAGACGTAGCCCCAGTCGCTGCGCAGGGTCGTGACGTCAAACGCCTTCGCGCCGGCGAGGCCGACCTCCTCACAGACCGTGAAGAGCAGCTCGAGCCCGACCGGGGAGCCTTCGCCCGCACAGCGGCGCGCGACCTCGAGGATCATCGCGACCGCGGCCTTGTTGTCGGCGCCGAGGATCGTATCGCCGCCGCTCACCCAGGCGCCGTCGTCGAGGACCGGCTCGATGACGCCCGGCTCGGGCACCGTGTCCAGATGCGCGCACAGCAGGATCGTGCGCGCGCCGCGGCCCGGGATCCGGGCCAGCAGGTTGCCGCACTGCGCGCCGGCCTCGGCCGCGGCCCCGTCCTCCTCGACATCGACCCCCATCGCCGCGAGCTCGCGCGCGACGGCCTCGGCCATCGCCTTCTCCGAGCCGAACGGGCTCGGGATCGCGCACAGCCGCGCGAACGTGTCGTTCAGGCGGCGGCGCTCGGCTTCGGAGGAGAGACGCATCGGCCGCGTCAGTCTGACGTGCTGGCCGTGCCGGCGGCCCGCGCCACCGGGCGCGCTACCCGTTGGGCTGCGGGCTCGTGGCCGGGTCGCGCGGGAACTCGACGTCGCGCGTCTCGTTCTGCACGACCGTGTGCGTCGGGCGCGGTTCGTCCTGCTCCTCGCCCATCCGCGCCCGCTTGCGCTTCTGCACGTATCCACCCGCGCCGAACAGTGCGACCGCTCCGGCGACCCCGCCGAAGACGATCAGCAGCGTGAGGATTACTGTGACTCCGCCTTCCACGGCGAAGCAATTACCCGCTCACGCCGCGGTCCCAACCGCCGAATCGCCGCGCGTCAGCCGAGGTGGCGCAGCGCCGTCCACTCCTGCGACCACGTGCGCCTCGGGTCGTCGCAGACCATGACCGGCGTGTTCTGCTCCTCGTTGCCGGTTAACAGCACGATCGACGCGCCCGCATGCAGCGCGGTCGCAGCGCGCTGCGGGCGGCGCGCCACCCGTGACCGCCGGCGGTGGAGCTCGGCGGCGAGCCTAGGTGCGTGCGGCGCGGTACTCGCCGGGCGCCGGCGCGTGCTCGCGAGCGCGCCCGAGCGCGGCCCCGACGAAGGCGCGGAAGAGCGGCGCCGGCCGCTCGGGGCGCGACTTGAACTCGGGGTGAAACTGCGACGCGACGAAGAACGCGTGGTCGTCGAGCTCGATCATCTCGACGAGGCGCTCGTCGGGCGACGTGCCGCTGACGATCAGGCCCGCCGCCTCCAGGCGCTTGCGCAGGAAGAGGTTGACCTCGTAGCGATGGCGGTGGCGCTCGTAGATGACCGCCTCGCCGTAGAGCTCGCGGGCGCGGGTGCCGGCGTGGATCTTCACCGGGTCGGCGCCGAGGCGCATCGTCCCGCCGAGGTCGGAGACCTCCTTCTGCTCGGGCAGCAGGTCGATCACCGGATGCGGCGTCTCGGGATCGAACTCCGTCGAGTTCGCGCCGTCGAGGCCGACCACGTGGCGGGCGAACTCCATGACCGCGATCTGCATGCCCAGGCACACGCCGAGGTACGGGATCCGCTGCTCGCGCGCGACACGGGCGGCGCGGATCTTGCCCTCGATCCCGCGACCGCCGAAGCCGCCGGGGATGAGGATGCCGTCCGCCTGGCCGAGGTGCGCAAGGGCGGCCTGATCATCGACGAGCGTCTCGGAGTCGACCCAGTCGACCTCGATGCGGCAGGCGTGGTGAAAGCCGGAGTGGCGCAGCGCCTCGGAGACCGACAGGTAGGCGTCCTGCAGCGCGACGTACTTGCCGACGAGCGCGATCTTGACCGTGTCCGACGCCTCGGTCGCGCGGCGCGTGATCTCGGCCCACTCCGACAGGTCGGCGGGCGGCGCGTCGATGACGAAGTGATCGCAGATGAGGTCGTCGACGCCTTCGCTGGCGAACCAGAGCGGCACCTTGTAGATGTTGTCGACGTCCTTGGCGCTGACGACGGCGCCGATCGGCAGCGAGGCGAACAGCGCGATCTTCTTGCGGATGTCGTGCCCGAGCTCTGACTCCGAGCGGCACAGCAGCATGTCGGGCTGGATGCCGATGCGGCGCAGCTCGTTGACCGAGTGCTGCGTGGGCTTCGTCTTCAGCTCGCCGGCGTGGCCGATGTAGGGCACGAGCGTCAGGTGGATGAACATGCAGTCGCGCCGGCCGACGTCGACCTGGAACTGCCGGATCGCCTCGAGGAACGGCAGCGACTCGATGTCGCCCACCGTGCCGCCGATCTCCGTGATGACGATGTCGGCGTCCTGCGTCTGGGCCAGCAGCTTGACGCGCTGCTGGATCTCGTCGGTGATGTGCGGGACGACCTGGACGGTGCCGCCGAGGTAGTCGCCGCGCCGTTCGCGCCGGATGACCGCGTTGTAGATCCCGCCAGCCGTCACGTTGGAGGCCCGCGACGTGTTCGAGTCCGTGTAGCGCTCGTAGTGGCCGAGATCGAGGTCGGTCTCCGCCCCGTCCTCGGTCACGAAGACCTCGCCGTGCTGGTAGGGCGACATCGTGCCGGGGTCGACGTTGATGTACGGGTCGAACTTCTGCAGGCCGACGGTCAGGCCGCGGGCCACCAGCAGGCGCCCGATCGACGCGGCCGCGATGCCCTTGCCGAGCGACGAGACGACGCCACCGGTGATGAAGATGAAGCGCGTCCTGCGCTGCTGTGGTGTCGCCATGCTCATGTGGGCCTCCCCAGCGAGTCTAGGTGCCGGAGTCCGGGCACCTTCTCGATGACCTTCGAGATTGATCGAAATTCCCCGTACAGGTTCACGGCGAGAAGGATCAGCAGCGCGATCACCTGGCCGTTCGTGTCGAGCGTGAGGACGATCCACAGGCCGGCGAGGCCGCCGACCGCGTTGGAGCCCGTGTCGCCGAGCATCGCCCTCTCGCGCAGGTCAAACCAGCCCGCCACGAGCACCGGGGCGACGAAGATGCCCAGGCCGGCGAGCGCGGTCGTGTTCTGCGTCGCGATGGTGAGGATGAGGCCGAGCAGCACGAAGATCTTGACCGAGCGGCCCGGTCGCAGGTCGAGCAGGTTGAAGGCGTTCGCCGCCAGCACGAGCACCGCCGTCGCGAGCAGGAAGTCGATGTCGGTGCCCGGCAGCGACGAGGCGACGAGCAGCGCCAGGCCGAGCGTGCCGCCGGCCTTCAGGAGGCCGGTCGACAGCGATCCGCCGAGCACGTCCTTGCCGTGCCCGCGCCAGCCGCGGCCCTCGCCCGACAGCGCGTCGTCGATCAGGCCCAGCAGCGCGATGCCGGGGACGAAGATGACGGCGAAGCCGAGGTTGTCGGGAAAGACGTCGGCGTCCGTCAGGCGCGCGAGCAGCATCACCGGGATCAGCGCGATCAGCGCCGCGGGGACGATGACGATGCCGATCGGGATCGGCAGGCGGCGCCCGCGGTAGTTCTCGCGCGTAGCGCCGGCTTCGGAAAGGCGGCTGAGCACCAGCGGCGTGAGGGCCCCGGCGATCAGCAGCGAGAAGACGAACGGCAGTGCTTGCACCGGGACAGGAACCTAGCGGGGTGACCGGACAAAGAGCGCCCGGGAGGTGTCGCGGGCCGCCATGATGGCGCTCAGCGCGCGCGCCCGACGACCGGCGGCAGCAGCGCCTCCGCGCTGTCACGGCGGCCGTACGTGCCCTCGCTGCCGGCCAGCACGAAGACCAGCGCCGCGCGCCCCGCCTGCTCGTCGAGGTTGTCGACGCTTGACAGCTTGCGGTCGCGAAACCAGCCGATGCTCGAGGGCTCGCTCCCGCGCCGCTCGGCGCCGGCCACACGCGCGCCCGTCTGCAGGAGCCCGCGGGCGATGCCGTCCTGCAGTTCGCGCAGCCGCTGGGCGGCGTCCTTGTCGGCGGGCTTGTCGGACGAGCGCATGACGATCACGCCGTCGAGGTCGCCGAAGAAGCCGCTCTGGGACTGCAGCAGCGCTTTGCTGACCCGGCTCACGAGCCTGCCGCCGAGCACCATCTGGATTGCCGCGCGCTTGCCGAGGTCCTCGAGCAGCGTCGGCTGGCGCTCGATCTTCGCGTAGCGCGTCCCGCGGGCGGGCTCGGCAATTGCCGCGAGCTCGATGTTCTGGCGCACCACCGCGACGAACGTCAGCTCGCCGCCCGTCGGCTCGAGTGCGTCGCGCACGATCTCGGGCGCGCCGTCGTCGTCGCCCAGCAGGACCAGGCCGATACGCGCGCCGGCCAGCTGCTCGGCGGTGAGGATCGGGTAGGCGTCGTCGGCGAAGCGGTCCTGCTCGCGCACGCGCGCCAGGGCCTCGTCGCGCTCCTGGTCGGCCCTGCGCACTTCTGAGCGCAGCGAGTCGCGCAGCTCCTCGCGGGCGCCCGAGACGAGCTCCTTGTCGCCGATCGCGACGCCGAGCAGCAGCCCGACGACGAGCGCGATGAAGACGGCTGCCAGTGACAGCGCGTGGTAGCGGAAGTCGAACATCGCGCGGCGCCGGCTACTCGAGCCCGAGAAGAACCTCGAGCTTGAGCCACATCAGGTCGGCGACGTCGCGCAGGGCCGGAGTGAGCGCGACGATCGCCAGCAGGCACAGCAGTCCCGCCGTCGCGACGAAGACGAGCGGGCTGGCCCCCGGCAGCGGCCGGTACAGACGGCTCACGCCCTTGGCGTCGACGAGGATCTCGCCCAGCCGCAGCCGCGTCAGGAACGTCGACGCCATCCCGCGGCGGTTCTTGTCGAGGAACTCGACGAGGTTGAACTGCGAGCCGACGGAGACGATCAGCTCGGCACCCTTCTCGGCGGCGATCAGCATCGCGACGTCCTGGCTGGTCCCGGGCGCAGGAACGAGCTTAAACGGCAGCTCGAGCATCTCGAGGTGCTCGCGGCCGGGCGCGCGCCCGTCGGGGTAGGCGTGCACGACGAGCTCGGCGCCGCAGCGCAGCGACGCCTCGCTGGCGGAGTCCATGTCGCCGACGATCATGTCGGGCTTGAAGCCCTCCTCGAGCAGCGCGTTGGCGCCGCCGTCGACCGCGATGATCCGCGGCTTGACGTCGCGGATGTAGGGACGCAGCATGCGCAGGTCCTTCTGGTGGTCGACGCCGCGTGCGACGATCAGCGCCGGGCGGTCGCGAAAGTCGGTGTCGAAGCGGGGCAGGTCGATGCGGCCCGACAGGAGCTCGCGCTCCTCGAGCATGTGCTCGATCGTGTTCTTCGCGAACGCCTCGAGCGCGTCGCCGATCTCGCGACGACGCTCGTCGGTGGCGGCGCGGACCGCGCCCGGCTCCTGGACCTGGCCCTCGGCGAGCGTCTTGGCGCCGCGCAGGACCGTGCCGCCGCGAACGGTGAGCGGGTCGCCGTCCTTGAGCTGCTTGAAGAGCTTGTCGTCGGGCAGGTCGACGAGGTGGATCCCGGCCTGAACGAGCAGCAGCGGCCCCATGTTCGGGTAGGCGCCCGTGGAGGAGGTGCTGCAGTTCAGCACCGCCAGCACCCCCGCCGCAATGAGGTCCTCGGCCGAGACGCGGTCGAGGTCCTTGTGGTCGAGCACGGCGACCGCGCCGGGGGCGAGCGTCTTGACGAGGAGCTTCGTGCGCCTGCCCAGGCGGGCGGGTCCAGCGAGCTCCCGGGCGACGGCGACGGCCATCGGCGGAGTCTAGATGGGCGTGTTAACGACCAGCGAAGATCCTCGGGAGGCGGTTGGTAGCGTGGTCGGGCTGTGCTCCTCCCGCTCTCAGCGGTCACGCAAGAACGCATGACGGACGTCTGTGGCGAGAACCCGGACTTCTTCTGCCGCGAGATCCTCAACCTCACGGACAGCCGGGCTCTGGCCGAGCTGGCGGACAAGCTGCTGGGCACGACGCTGACGATCGTGGCGATCTTCGTCGGCGCGCTGCTCGTCAACCGCCTGGTCAAGCGCAGCGTCAAGCGCGGGCTGCGCACGCTGCACTCCGGGGCCGTTCGCGAGCGCCTCGGCGCGATCCGCCGCCGCACGCCGAACGCGCTGCTGGAGACCGACGAGATCAGCCTGCGCGCCGAGCAGCGCATCAACGCACTGACGAGCGTCCTGCGCAGCATCGCCACCGCGGTGATCTTCGTGATCGCGGGCTTCCTGATCCTCGGCGAGGTCGGCCTGAACCTGGCGCCGCTGCTGGCCGGCGCCGGGATCCTCGGCGTCGCGTTGGGCTTCGGCGCGCAGTCGCTGGTCAAGGACTTCCTGTCGGGCCTGTTCATCCTCGTCGAGGACCAGTTCGGCGTCGGCGACATCGTCGACCTCGACCAGCAGACCTCCGGCACCGTCGAGGCGGTCTCGCTGCGCACCACGCGCCTGCGGTCGGTCGACGGCACGGTCTGGCACGTTCCCAACGGCGACATCCGCCGCGTCGGCAACAAGAGCCAGCACTGGTCGCGCGCGCTGCTGGACATCGAGGTCGCCTACGAGACCGACATCGACCATGCCAAGGCCGTCATCAAGCGCATCGCCGACGACCTGTGGCGCCAGCGCGAGGACATCCTCGAGGAGCCCGAGGTCTGGGGGGTCGAGAGCCTCGGCCCCAACTCGGTCGTGATCCGGCTGGTCGTGAAGACCCGCCCCGCCGACCAGTACGACGTCAGCCGCGAGCTGCGCCAGCGTCTGAAGGAGGGCTTCGACGCCGAGAGCATCGAGATCCCGTCCGCCCAGCAGGTCGTCTGGCACCGCGGCGCGTCCGCGCCGCAGGGCGCGGGCGACGAGCAGGCGTAGCGCCCAGGCCACCGGGCGGTCGAGGGGATGGCCTGCGGCAGGCGGCGCGTGGTGTCTGGGTTTGCCCGCCCGTTCTGAACGGCATCGGTGAGGAACGGGTGGGAGCGCGCGCAGCGGCGCTCCTTCGGGTCGCCGCGTGATCGAGCCGTATTCCGTTCCCGCCCGCCCCCGCGCGGCGAGCAGAGCGCCACCAACCGAACCCCACCCCCGGACTGTGGCCGCTGGTCGCTCAGCCACCGCGCGATCACGCCGCCCGCAGCAGCCCCTCGGCGTGCTTGCGCGCCGGCCCATCGACATCGTCGGCACCGAGCATCCGCACGAGCTCGCGGACGACGTCCTCGTCGCGCAGCTCGCTGACGGTCGTCTGCGGCGGGGTGCGCGTGGCGTCCTTGGCGATCGAGAAGTGCCGGGCGGCGAGCGACGCGACCTGCGGCAGGTGCGTGATGCAGATGATTTGGCGTCCGGCGGCGAGGTCGCGCAGCTGGTCGCCCACGGCGCGCGCCGTCTGGCCGCCGATACCGGCATCGACCTCGTCGAAGACGAGCGTGGCGCCGCCACCGGCGCCCGCGGCGGCGGCGCCCATCAGGGCGAGCATCACGCGCGACAGCTCGCCGCCGGAGGCGGTCTCGCGCAGCGGTCCCGCCGGCACGCCCGGGTTCGTCGCGATCAGGAACTCCACGACGTCGGCGCCCGTCGCCCCGGGGTGGCGCTCCGACAGCGAGATCTCGAACGCGGCGCCCTTCATCGCGAGCTCATCCAGGCGCCCGCGGACGGCCCGCGCGAGCCGCGGGCCCGCCGCGACGCGCGCCTTGCGCAGCGCGTCGCTGCCGGCCTGCAACGTCGCCCGCGCCTGCTCCAGCCGCGCCGTCGCGGACCCGATCGCGACCTCGGCGTCGACGAGCTCCGCGCGGCGCGCCCGGCACGCCCCGGCGTGGGCGAGCGCTCCGGCGATCGTGCCGCCGTGCTTGCGCTCCAGACGATCGAGCACCCCCAGGCGCTCCTCGACGGCATCCAGGCGCCCGGGCTCCGCGCCGAGGCCCTCGGCGTACCCGCGCAGCTCGCGCGCCAGGTCTGCGCTCTCGTAGGTCAGCGTGCGCCAGCGCTCGCCGAGCGCGTCGAGCGCGGGGTCGATGCCGCCCGCGCTGAGAAAGCCGCGGCCGGCGCTCGCCAGCAGGCTCGCGACGCCGGACTCGTCGGCGCCCGCCGCCTCGGCGGCGGTCAGCGCGGCGGCCCCGAGCGCCTCGACGTGGCGCAGGCGGTCGCGCTCGGCGCGCAGCGCCAGCGCCTCCTCCTCACTCGGCTCCGCGGCATCGATCTCCGCAAGCTCGAAGTCGAGCAGGTCAAGCTCGCGCTCGCGCGCGCCCGCCAGCTCGCGCAGGTCCGCCAGCGCCGCCTCGGCCTCGCGCGCCGCGGCATGCGCCGCGGCGACCTTGGCGCGACGAGCCAGCTGCGCCTCGCCGCAGAAGCCGTCGAGGATGTCGAGCTGCGCGCCGGCCAACGTCAGCTTGCGGTGCTCGTGCTGGCCGTAGAACGTGATCAGCGGCTCGGCCAGCTCGCGCAGGTCGGCCACCGTCGCCGAGCGCGCGTTGACGAGCGCGCGCGTGCGGCCGTCGGCGCCGATCCGGCGCGCGAGCACGACCTCGTCGGCGTCGGGCGGCAGACGCTCGCCGAGCTCGCCACGCAGCGCGTCGGGCAGTTCGAACACGCCCTCCACGTAGGCCTCCGCGGCGCCGGGCCGCACGATGCCCGGCTTGGCGCGCCCGCCCAGCAGCAGGTCGAGCGCGTGCGCGAGCACCGTCTTGCCCGCGCCCGTCTCCCCCGTCAGCACGTTCAGGCCGGGCGCCAGGCGCAACTCGGCCCGCTCGATCAGCAGGAGGTTCTCGACGCGCAACTCGCAGAGCATGGCCACGGTGTACCAGCGGCGCCCGACGGATCGCCGCCCCGGCAGCAGTTTCGTAACGCTCGCCGCGGGGGGCGCTACGAGGACAGGCGGCCGAACTTCGCCCGCAGTCGCTTGTAGAACGACGACCCCGGCAGCTGCGCGAGGCAGGCGGCGTGGGGCTCGAACGCCGCGTGGATGTCCTCACCGGGCGCGATCTCGCAGACCGGGCGGCCGTCGACGTTGACATCGACGGCCTCGCGGCCGCGGTTTGAGACGGTCAGCGTGTCGCCGGGCGCGACCACGAGCGCGCGCGCCGTCAGCGAGTGCGGCGAGATGAATGACACGCCGAAGCCCTCCACGCCCCAGGCCAGCACCGGCCCGCCGTTGGCGAGGTTGTAGCCCGTCGATCCCGCCGGAGTGCAGACCACGAGGCCGTCGCAGCGCACGGAGCCGACCTCCTCGCCCTGCACCCCGTAGGCCAGCTGCGCGACGCGCCCTCCGACCTTGCGATGAAAGGAGATGTCGTTGATCGCCTTGTGCACGGCGCCGCCGCTGCGAAACACGATCGCGGGCAGCGGCAGGACCTCGAAGTCGCCGCAGATCGCCCGCTCGAAGCCGAACGCGTCGAGCTCGTCGGGCTCGATCGTGGCGAGGAACCCAACCTCGCCGAAGTTGACCGCGAAGACGGGCACGGCGGTGCCGGCGTAGCGGCGCAGACCTCGCAGGATCGTCCCGTCGCCCCCGAGCACGACGCACAGCGCGACATCGTCGATCGGTTGGGCGTCGCAGACGATGACGCCGTCCTCCCGCGTCTGCAGGCCATGCTTCTCGGTCTCGGTCGCGTCGAAGCGCAGCGCCACCCCGGTGGCTCGCGCGGTCTCGATGAGCCGCTGCAGCGTCGGCGTCACCTCGGCGATGCGCTGGTGCGTCATCACCGTGACCGCCCGAGGCGCCGCGCTCACGGCTCGACCTCGCGCGCGGCGGCGTCGAGATCGTCGCCGACATCACCGGCGCGGCCGGCCTCGGTTAACCAGACGAAGCTCTCCTGGTTGCCCTTCGGCCCCGGCAGGCCCGACGAGGCGAAGCCGAGCACGCAGGCGCCGAGGCCGTGCGCGCACTGCGCCGCCGCGACGAGTGTCCCCCGGCGCTGGGCCGGCTCGCGGACGACGCCGCCCTTGCCGACGTTGCCGCGCCCGACCTCGAACTGCGGCTTGACCATCGCGAGCACGTCGAAGACCGCGGCGGTCGTCGCGAGCACGGCCGGCAGGACCTTCGCGAGCGAGATGAACGACACGTCGATGACGACGAGATCGGGCGCGTAGGGCAGGTCCTCGGGCGTGACCGAGCGCGCGTTCGTGCGCTCGAGGACCGTCACGCGCGGGTCGTTGCGCAGACCCCAGTCAAGCTCGCCATAGGCGACGTCGAGCGCCACGACGCGCTCCGCGCCCGCCTGCAGCAGGCAATCGGTGAACCCACCCGTGGAGGCGCCGACGTCCAGCGCGTGGCGCCCGCGCACGTCGATCTGGAAGCGCTCGAGCGCGTTGGCCAGCTTGATCCCGCCGCGGGAGACGAAGCGCGGCATCTCGTCGACCGCCACGACGATGTCCGGCTCGACCATCTGCCCGGGCTTCTGCGCTCGCCGCCCGTTGGTACCGACGCGCACCTCGCCGGCCATCACCGACGCCGCCGCGCGCGTGCGCGAGTCGAACAGGCCGCGGTCGGCCAAGAGGGTGTCCAGGCGCACGCGAGCCACGAGGCCCAACGGTACCCGCTGCCCCGTCGCGCGCCTTGTGTGACCCTCCTCACCCATGACTGGCCAGTCAGCCAACACACTGTCGGTGGGCGACGAGTCCGAGGTCTTCTCCCGAATATAGGGCCTCCCATATATGGCTGTCGCTTGCCAGACCCAACCACATAGCAGTGTCTCTCCTCCCTGAAGCGGCCCGCCCTCCCCGGCGGGCCGCTTCGCTTTGGCCCTGCGGCTGCGTCAGGAGCGCCGCCAGTTGGCGATCCGCACGTGCACGTGGTCGTCGTGGTGCGCGATCGCCTGGACGATCCCGGCGGGGCCGCCGAGGCCGACCCGCAGGCCGACGAACGCGTGCGCGCCCGCGCCGACGAAGCGGTTGACGAGGTCCTGCGCGAGCCCGCGATCGACCTGCGCGACCGCGCCCGGCGGCTGCGGCGTGCGATCCAGGCGCGGGTAGTAGACGTCGACGTCGAGGCCGTTCTGGTGCGAGGCGTGGCCCAGGCCGCCGAACTCGCTGCCGAAGGGCCCGCCGAGCGGACGGCTGAGATCGCCGATCACGACCGGCGGCGCGCCAGGATTGGCCAGCCGGTAGTCGCGCAGCACGTAGAGCAGGAAGGCGAGCAGGCGGTCGGTGCCCCAGCGCCGCTCGGCGCGGTTGGGGACGCGGTGCCGGATCGGGTCGTAGGTGACCCAGTCCGGTCCGGTCTGCGGCAGCTGCAGGCCGTTGACCAGGCGCCCGTTGTTCGTCGGGCCGAGCGCGATCGAGCCGACCTGCGGGACCGACATCGCGGGCGGAAGCCGCGGCGCGTCGGCTGACGTCAGCGTCGCCCGCACGGGCGCCGTCCGCGCCGGCTGCTTGGTCACGAGGGCGCCCGGGTTCAGGCGCAGGACGCGGACCTGCTCGACCGGCGCGCCGTCGCCTCCGCAGCCGCCGAGCCCGACCGCGACCGCGACCGCGAGCGCGGCAAGGCGGGGCAGTGGGGGGAGGTTCGACGGCACGAGCATGGTCGGCGCGCCGCAGCGCGCCAGCGGACAGTGTGCTCGATCTCGCGCGCGGCGACTACGCCTCGGCGACGGCGAGCTGCGCCATGGCCGCCTCGATGCGCTCGGCGATCCGCTTGCCGGTGAAGCCGACCTCCGCGTGCAGGACCGGTACCGGGCCGTGCGTGACGAAGCGGTCGGGCAGGCCGACGCGCAGGATGCGCGGGATGTGCTGCCCGGCATCGTTGAGCGTCTCCCACACCGCGCTGCCGAAGCCGCCCGCGAGGACGCCCTCTTCGACCGTCACGAGCAGCTCGTGCTCGGCCGCGAGCTGCGCCATCAGCGCGGCGTCGATCGGCTTGGCGAAGCGCGCGTCGGCGACGGTGACGTCGAGGCCGCGCGCGCTGAGACGGTCAGCGGCCTCCAGGCCCTTCGCCACGCCGGTGCCGTAGCCGACGACGGCGACCTTGCCGTCGCCCTCGCGCAGGATCTCGCCCGTGCCGATCTCGATCGGCTCGGCGAGCAGCGGCAGCCCCACCCCGAGCGCCTCGCCGCGCGGGTAGCGCAGCGCGATCGGGCCGTCGTCGTGGAGCAGCGCGGTGCGCAGCATGTGGACGAGCATCGCCTCGTCGCGCGGCGCCATCAGGACGATGTTCGGCAGGGCGCGCATGTAGGCGATGTCGAACACGCCGTGGTGCGTGGGCCCGTCGTCGCCGACGAGGCCGGCGCGGTCCAGCGCGAACACGACGTTGAGCTTCTGCAGGCAGACGTCGTGGACGATCTGGTCGTAGGCGCGCTGCAGGAACGTCGAGTAGATCGCGGCGACCGGCTTGACGCCCTCCAGGGCGAGGCCGGAGGCGAAGAGCAGCGCCTGCTGCTCGGCGATGCCGACGTCGAAGTAGCGCTCGGGAAGCTCCTTCTGGAGGATGTTCAGCCCCGTGCCGGTGTTCATCGCTGCCGTGATGCCGACGATCCGCCGGTCGCGGCGGCACTCCTTGACGAGCGCCTCCCCGAAGACCGTCGTGAACTGCGGCGGCGGCTTGGGCAGCACCGGCGCGGCGGGCGCGGCGACGACACCACCCATGATCGACTTCGGCTTGGCGGCGTGCCAGCGCTCCATGCCCTCCAGACCGCCGTCCTCGGCGGGCGCGAAGCCCTTGCCCTTGATGGTCGCGATGTGCACGACGACGGGTCGCTCGGCGGCCAGCGCGCTGCGCAGCGCGACCCGCAGCTCGTGGATGTCGTGGCCGTCGATGACGCCGGTGTAGGCCCACCCGAGCTCCTCCCAGAGCAGGCCCGGCGCCCAGAAGGCCTTGATCGACTCCTTCATCTGCGGG
>Ga0136617_10000469_pt1 | contig 33723 bp, 27 predicted proteins | sample AntDrymUQ3222106_2_FD_129672 | JGI IMG/M metagenome (GOLD analysis project Ga0136617, IMG submission 129672) | Polar desert sand microbial communities from Dry Valleys, Antarctica - metaG UQ322 (21.06) | ecosystem: Environmental > Terrestrial > Soil > Desert | place: Antarctica: Dry Valley... | reverse complement strand
CATTCGTCATCTCCTCCAAAGTTAATCGAAAGTTGCGTCAGCCTTGCGCTGTAATGTTGTCGATCAATGTCGCGGCCGTCTAGTCTTGCCCGATCCTCCCGCTTCCTGGTGGTAATTTCGAGTTATGTATCGACTTCCGCCCTCTTGGGAAAGCCGTGTTGCTGTCTGCCCTCGTCGGCGTCGTACTTCTTCGACGTTTTGTACAACTGAAAACGCCCGTCGCTGGCCAGCGGCGCGCATCGAGCACGCAAGGCCTGCATCTCAGCTGACGCCATCGGTTAGAAGCCCGCGCGACCGCTAAGTTTTGAAAAAGATTGCCGAGCGTGGGCATTCCGCTAACGAGGGTCGCGACGGGCCTGGCCTTAGTCCCCTTATCACTCCCGATTGTCCTTCTCATCGATTTTTCGGATATGAACGAGAAGTGACTTTGTGCGCGCGTCGTTTGTCCTTTCCCGGATGCGCGCCACCAGCACTCGCACTGGAACCGGGCCGTCGTCAAAGTCGCAGGTGAAATGAAAACTGTTCGCCTGATCCGGTCCCTTGCTAAACTCATCGAGCCTTCGTCTAAATTCTTCGACGTTCCTGAAGGTCAGCAGTTGCGAAAAGAAGTTAAGACCACTCAAGTCGCGGCGCTCGTTGTCGTTTTCAAGTCTGGCGTAAAGCACGGTTCCCATCTCGTCGATTTCAATCAAGCCAGTTAGTTCTGGAGGAGCCATGCGATTGTTCATGGCAAAGTCCTTTCAGAAGAGCACCCGTTATCGGCCAACGCGCAACAGATTCCCACTGCCGCCGCGAGCGAGTATCGATTCAGAATTGAGGGCGAGTTTGACTCGCCCCCTCCCCTTGTTCTCCTGCTTGTCCGTCCTACCATTCCTGCACTCAGGAACGCCAACCAGAACCTAAGTTTCCCGTTTTAGTACAGGAAACAGTAGTTTCTCTGGAGAAGGACATGAGGATCTTAGCCACTCCGAGGATGGTCTGCTAGTCGGAAAGATGAGAGAAACTGGTAAGGATTTTCCCTAATGAACTAACGAAGAGTTAAGTGTCTTGGAGCCAACCTTGCAGGAGCGCGTAGCGCACGATGTCAATACGACTTCTCATGCCCATTTTCTGCATGGCGTTGGTTTTGTGCGCCTCAACGGTCTTTACGCTGAGAGAGAGGCGGGCGGCGATTTCTTTATTCGAGTGACCCCAAGCGATGAAACGTAGCACCTCTTCCTCCCGGCCAGACAATTCCTTGCCGGCAGGTGTGCCCCGCGCTGGTCGTCCCGCTACGAAACTGCTGATAACCCTTTTTGTCAGCTCCGGATCAATGTAGGTGTTTCCCTTGCAGACCGTGCGGATAGCACGAATCAATTCACTTGATGCGCTTTGTTTGAGCACGTAACCACTCGCACCGACCTTAAGCAGTCGTTGCAGATAGCCGTCATCGGTGTGGCGCGTCAAAGTCAGAATTTTCAGGTTCGGAAACAGTCCCTTTAACTTCTCCGTCGCTTTCAGCCCGTTCAATTCAGGCATCGAAACATCCATCACAACAATATCCGGTTGCAGTTGCTGGGCGAGAGCCACTGCCATGCGTCCGTTCTTCGCTTCACCGATCACTTCCATATCTGGCTGAGCGCTGACAAGGGTCTTCAATCCTTCGCGAAACATTTCGTGATCGTCGGCCAACAGGATACGGAAATTACTCATGCTGTTCTCCATCGCGCGGCAAGGGTGGCGCGGGAATGCGAATAAAAACCGTCGTGCCCTGCTGCGGTTGCGACTCAATCTCAACCGTGCCGCCGACCAGCGCAGCGCGTTCGCGAATTCCGATAAGGCCTAAGCCCTGGTGACTTCGGCCGAAGGCTTGTGCGCCGTCGAAGCCCACGCCGTCATCTTCTATGATAAGCGAGACGTGTTGGTCGCGGTGTTCCAGAATGATGTCCACTTTTCCGGCTTGCGCGTGCTTGGCGATGTTGTTAAGGGCTTCCTGTGTGATGCGGTACAACACTGTTTCGACTTCGTTCGTCATCCGTGCTTTCTTCATTCCGGTCACTTGCAGTTCGGCGAGGATGTTGAAATGCTTTGACCAGTTTTGGACGTGCGCTTTGAGCGCCGCCGGCAAGCCGAGATCGTCGAGTACGGTGGGACGCAGTTCCCAGACGAGGAAATCGACGTCCGCATCGAGTTGTTTTGTAACAGCCTCCAATATTTCGAGGTGCGCTAGCAGTTTCACATGTTCGCTGGTTTCTTCCTTCAGCGCAGCGAGATTTAAGGTGAGTGCGCTCAAGCCCTGTCCGAACTGGTCGTGCATCTCCCGCGCTATGCGCCGCCGCTCATCCTCCTGAGCGAAGATGAGACGTCGCAGCAACTCGACGCGCTCCCCTTCAATGCGTTGCCGCTCTCTTACCTCTTGCTGCAAAACGGCGTTTGTCTCGGAGAGGGCGTCGGTGCGCTCCATGACCCGTCTCTCAAGCTCTTCATTAGACTTTTGCAGTGCAGCCCGGCTGACGCGCAAGTCTTCTTCCGCCTGCTTGCGCTCGCTGATGTCTCGGGTTGAGCCAGCGACCACCTCCACCGTACTGTCGGCGTCGAACACCGGACTGAAGATATATTCGTAGTAACCGGCCTTGCCCGTGGGGCTGGTATAAGGTGTCTCGTCCCGAAGTCTCTGCTGAGTGTCCAAGACTTGTTGAATTTGCCGCTGAAGGCGCGCCGCCAGAACGTCAGGGTACTGAAGATCGAAGAAATTCTTACCCACTGCTTCGTCTAGAGTCAGTCCCCAGAGATCAAGCAGTGCCTGATTCGCGTACACGAAACGCCCATCGCGGTCGAAGATGTAAGCGAAGTCGGTGATCGATGAAAGCGTGGTATTAAAGATTCGTGCCTGCAGCTCTAATTGTCGGGTCAATTCTAACAATGAAACTTCCTGCCGCTTGCGATCGGTGATGTCGACGGAAACCCCGACAATGCCAATTAACATGCCCATGTCATCGACGATGGGGGAATTGATGATTTGTGCCGGAAAAGTCGTGCCATCACGTCGCTGCACATTAAATTCTCCTGCCCAGCTTTCGCCCCGTCGGAGGCACGAAATTATCTCAATGGCCAGCTCGGCCATTAGTTCCGGCGTCGTCAACTCAATGATGTGTCTACCTAACGCCTCGTGTGCCGTCCATCCATAAAGCTTTTGCGCAAACTTATTCCAATAAGTGACAATTCCGTTCAAATTAGTGGCAATAACCGCTTGTTCAACCGTATCCAGCAAATGTGCTTGAAATCTTATAGACTCTTCAGCCGCTTTGCGCTCGGTAAGTTCACGGGTCTTCATCGCGTATGCGAACGTAGTACCCCCTTCCACTCGATCGTCCGTCAGGAGAGTCAAAACACCGCTCGCGTAAAAACGCGTGCCGTCTTTGCGAAGGTGCCAGCGTTCATCTTCTAAGCTGCCGCTTTCGTTTGCCTCGCGCAGCACACTTTGCAGTTTTTTGCCCTTGCAATCTTCAGGACTGTAGAGGAGCGCCGCTGATCGCCCCATGATTTCGTTTTCTTTGTATCCAAAGAGAGCCTGGGCACTCGTGTTCCAGCAATCAATACGCCCGTCTGCGTCCATCGTGTACATGGCGTCATCCTTCGCATTCTCGATGAGCGGCCGCAGGCGTCCTTTTGCTTCCAGCGGTGATTCTTCAGCCTGTTTACGTTCGGTAGAGTCTACGTAAGGCAGAATAACGCCTCCCATACTGTTTGTCGCAAGTAAGCGGTCTTTTGTGCCAGGACTTTCAAGTCCGCTGATAGGAAGCTCATCGGCTTGCTCTTCCTGCTCCGTAGCAAGTTCCTCGGAGGTATCAGCCATAAAAACTTCTTCCAGACTTGTCTTGCCGCAAGTAGCGATCAAACGATAAGGGAGGCGCGATCGGTTATTTCCGGGACTCTGCAGGAAAGAATTAATCAGCCTCTTTTTTGCTAATCTCAAAATCCGGCCAGCTCACCGACCACCGCGCTCACGCGCAGTTGTCTTCAGATGAAGAACGGGTTGCGGTCCCTTGACCCTTCGCCACGTCCTTGGCCAACGTTACTCTAGTCTAAGCTCCCTGCAATCAACGGAAACTTCACAGCAAACGTTGCCCCCTGACCAACACCTAGACTGGCAGCGTGAACTGTCCCTCCGTGCGCCTCGACTAGATGGCGCACGATTGCCAAACCTAACCCGAGGCCGCCGTGCTGCCGCGTGGTCGCGTCTTCAGCTTGCCGAAAACGATCAAAGACATACGGTAGAAAGTCTGGTTCGATGCCCTCACCAGTATCACTCACAATGATGACGACGCTGGTGTCCTCGCGTTTCAGCCGCACATCGATGTGCCCGTTTTTAGACGTATACTTGACTGCATTGGTGAGCAGATTCCAAACGATCTGCTGCAGGCGTGCAGCGTCTCCCGACACTATTCCCGCCGCAGGATCGAGCATAAGCCTCAGCTCGACGCCCTTGGCATCGGCCGCTGGACGAACGGTATCAAGTGCAGCCTCGATGATCGGACCTAACTCAACCGCGCTCGCTTCAAAGCGCAACTGACCCGTGATGATGCGCGAAACATCCAGCAGATCTGAAATGAGCTGGTTCTGCGCCTGAGCGTTACGCCCAATAACCTCGAGGCCTCGAGCGGCAGTCGCTTCGTCAAGGCCGCCGCGCTTTAGCATGTGTGCCCATCCCAGGATTGCGTTGAGCGGTGTACGCAGCTCGTGCGAGACGGTTGCGAGAAACTCGTCTTTGGCACGGTTTGCTGTTTCTGCCTGCTGTCGCGCCTCATGTTCGCTCTCGAGGAGTTGTTCACGCTCCTGCTCTACCCGTAAACGCCTGATGCCCAAGGCAATCGCGTTCGCTACCGACGCCATCGCTTGCAGAGTGCTTTCCGTCAAAGTGTGTCGCCCGAACATCGCCATCACTCCCACCAGCCGATCCTCGACGATCAAAGGATAACCGGCAAAAGCGACCATTCCCTCCCGCTTCGCCCATTCTTGATCGTGGACGCGCGGATCGCTGCTGACATCGTTGGTCAAGTGGGGCCGCCTCTCCTCGGCGATGAGTCCGATCTTAAACTCACCGACTGTGATGCGCGCGTGCGCACCGTTCAGATGAGTGTACATCCCGGCGCTAGCTTGCAGCTCCAACACGTTCTCTGCTTCGTTGAGGGTCCAGATGCGTGCAAACGCCGCATCGAGCTGTTGCACCAGAGTTTCAACGCAGTGACGCAACATGTCCGGCAAATTACCACTTTGGGTAAGAGCAAAGCCCACTTCAGCACCCAACGCCGACAGACGAGCGCGCTCGGCTCGTGACTCCTCCGCGCGCTTCACATCGTCAATGTCCGTATTCGAGCCGATCCACATCAACACGTTCTCTTCGGCATCGCGGAGGGCATGAGCGCGGCTGAGATGCCAGCGATACTCGCCATCGGCGCGTCGGAAGCGATGCTCGAACTGAAACGGTTCTCCTGTATCAATCGAGTGTTGCCATCGCCGGACATTCTCGTCGACGTCGACGGGGTGAATGAACTGCGTCCAGCCCCAGTCCTTAATCTGTTCGAATGAAAGTCCAGTGAACTCGGTCCACTGCTGGTTGAAATAGTCAACCTCTCCGCTGGATTTGGCGGTGAAGAGTTTTTGGGGCATCGATTCGGCCATGAAACGCAGCCGCTCCTCGGACTCCGCAATCCCAGCGCGGGCTTTTACCTGGGCGGAGATATCGCGGAAATAGCAGACCACGCCGAAGCGACCCTCCGGGAGTGGAATGCGGTTGATCCGCCACTCATAGAACTCGCGCACCCCCCCGTCCCGGCGTTCCTCGGTCCATTCGGGTTCGATGTGCGGTTCTCCGGTTTCTAGCGTGTGGCGGAGTCGTTCGACGATTTCATCGGCATACGCTTTTGGCCAGAGGATTCGGGCTACCTCGCCGAAGTCCCGGCCGACCGGGTCCGGAATGTTTCCGAAGGCCGGATGCGCCGTGGGATTTACTTGACGGATACGGAAATCCGCATCGACCAGGTAGACGCCCAGTGGAGCTTCGTTGAGCAGGGTCTCGTAGTGGGCTGTGCGAAGTCGCAACGCTTCATCTTGCTGCGCCAGGGCACCCATCGACTCCCAGACCTTGTAGGCTGCCGAAGCGAACCTGCCAAGGCTGACTATCTGCCGCATATCTTCACCATCAAACTTACGCTGCTCGTCATGGGCGATCACCCAGATGGTGCCGACCGCTTTGTCCTCTATATAAAACGGAGTCAACAGCGCCTCTCCGATTGGAGGCGTCACCGGCAAAAGATAGGTGTAATAGCGCTCGGGGTGGGTGAACAATTGCACGGCATCGCGATCGAGGACGACGCCGCAAGGGCCGAAATCGCGCGGCGTGCCGCCGCCGACGTGAGGTGTCCAAGCGCCGGCGATCGCTGGCCAGTAAAACGTCTTTCCGGAATCGTCCTTATTTAGGAGACTGACGCCGGCTGAGCCGGCCTGACATAGGTCCAAGGCGGTCTCGACAAGCTTCTGAAGAATGGTGCGGGGCGAGTTAGCCAACTCCTGCGCCAATGCGACGAGCGCGCGGTTCTCGGCTTGGTAGTCCGGCGGCCGCGAGGGCCGTTGATTCAATTCGTCGGTGCTCAGAATCGATTCCATCGAGACCGCGGCGTCGCTCACGTAAGCTGTCGATTTCCGACGGCTGGTATGTGCCGACGATGTCTTCCGAGCCATCTTGCTCCCGCCTATCTTGTTTGGCCGAGACTAGGGTTTTCGATTGTATCTTAGGGTTGGGGAAGCTTTTATATCACAGTGTAATGGGTGAGCCCAACAAAGGTAAGAGATGGTTAGTGGGTCAGTTTGGGGTTCCGGCACATCATCCCGGAGGGATTCGAAAACACGTTAGATCTGACCTCAGGCTCAAACTGACCCAGGCCCAGCGTTCATTAGACGCCGAAAACTATCGCGCCCTCTCAATAGAAGGCTAACGAGCTGGGCAAGCTCGAGTGGCGGCGTCGAGGTTGGCACAAAGCGGTAACGGAAGAGCGTTTCGCGGCAGTCCTCGGTTTCGCGAAAGAGGACGTCCTGCGTGAAGTTTCCCCAACGCTCTGACCCAATGAGTTCGACAAGCCCGCCCGCGTGCGCCGTTGGCAGTAGCATGTTTGATCCGTGCACACCTACCACAACGTGGCTGGACGCGTAGCGTTCGCAGCAACGCCGCTCGTGGTCGTCATCCATCGTCGTACGGCGGAGGTCTTGGACCCATGAGGGTAGATCATCGGCGTTCCCCTCTTCGCACAACCCCGCGATGGCAAAGTCGAGCGTGGGGAATTCGCAACGCAAAGTCTCCGCCAGCTCTCCAACCAACCTGCGCTGCGCTGCGCCCAAATTAGACGGCCGCGTTACCCAGCGTCGCAGTTTTTTACTGACACCAGGAGTCGAACTGTCGGCTGGCATTTGCCACGCGCGGTCGTCGCGCCAAATGAATGTCACCGTGGGGCGCTTGAGTCGGTCTTCCCATTGCTCAAGGGGAAACGGTTTGACGCCGGTGAAGCGTTCGATGTTGTAGTCCGCAGGATTCGGGTGAGACAGCGCGAGGCTCAAACTGACAGATTGGAAATCTTCGACACGACGGTGAATTTCGCGAGCCAGCCAATCGTTCCATTCGGTACCGCGCTTAAGCGGTAAACCTACTATCCAGACTTGGGCGACGCCGTCCGGAACCATCCACGCGAGAAACGAAGGAATGATCAATATAAGGTCAACTTCTCCCTCGAGATAGTATTGCGCATTGAGCAGCTTCAGCAGCGAGTGGCCAAAGAGCGTGTCAAGACAATTGAGTAGTACGACCTCCCGGGTTATCGGTAAGCGTTTTTCCACCTCGAAAGGAACGGGTACTTCCGTGCGACGGGCATAAGAATCGCGCAGCCAACGGGCAAACCATTCAACGCCGTGTTTCTGATAAACCACACCACCCTCTTTCTCCAGCAACATCGGCGTGTATAGAGCCTGTCCAGCAGCGAGATCACCATAATACTGGCGACCGCAAATTGAGCAGCGGAGATCGGCGAGGTTACGCATGCCCGGAGTATGCCAGCCGAAGACATCCAAATGCTGGAGACAATGTGGGCAGTCATGTTCCGCATCGGGGAGTGGGTGCAGGCGAATGACTCTCATGTGAATTTCGTGGCGGCGGGCGTTGCGAGGTGCATTGAAAAACAGGCGGTCTGCGGACTCTCTCTTCCGGGGAAAACAGGGTCTTTCTCAACGACGTTTCGCAACACATAGCCGAGACCTTTTAGGTACGCTTCTATTTCGTTCGGATCATTGTCCATATCGAAGGTGGTCTGTCCGAATTCGAACGCTATGCACCGAACGCGGCGTGCTTCCAACATTCGGCGCGCTCCGAGCAATACTTGAAACTCAGCGCCCTCAACGTCCACCTTAAGGAGATCAATCGACTCAATCCGGTTTTTTTCGCAGTAAACGTCTAGCGTCGTGGCGGGCGCTTCCTCACTGCTAATTGGTCTGACGTCTATTCCATAGCTTTCAAGTGGCCGCAGGGCTTGTGAAGTCCAGCTTAGGTAATCCTCACCATACGAATGCAGTGTTACCGTCCCTTCTTTCTCCGCGAGGGCAATGGAGTTGAGTTGCACGTTACGAAGAGAGGCCGCGGTGCAGATCGCTGCCAATCGTTCAAAGCTCACCCCGCTCGGCTCGAATGCGTGCACGCAGCCGCCGGGCTCCACAAACCGCGAGAACATCAAGGTTAGCTCCCCGATGTTGGCTCCTACGTCGAAGACCGTCATACCCTCGCGCAAAAACTCCAGGTAAAACAAACGTTCCGCTCGCTCGACCTGGATGAAAGTCGCGAATGATGAGGCGCGAGAATTGATTAGTCGCCGAATAAGATCGGTGGCTCTGTTCTTCAAGAACGGCCCCCTATGTCAGCGCTTCGAGAATAACGCCGTCAAGCTGCGCGGCTCGATGAGCGAACGAGTGATCGCGTAATGTGCGGCGCTGTCCAGCCGCCGCGATGCTGCGGCGCTCGCTGTCGTGCCCAAGCAAATATTCCACTTTTTCAACACACTCGTCTTCGTCGCGATAGGCAACAACTTCCGAGTCAAGTTCAAAAAGCCCTGAAAGGTTTGACTTCCAGTCTGTTAACAGGCAAGTGCCAACACCGGTGGCCTCGAAGAGACGCATATTTGAGGCGTTGAAGGTCGAGATGTCTATATGGGTATTGAGGGCTACTCTACTGTCGTGCAGTTGCTGAAACATGTTCAAGCCGAACAGCGGCGGGTTTGAGCGAAGCCTGACGTCGTGGTCCACAGTCGGCGAAGCAGATTGATCTAACCCTCCGAGAATGAGACGTGACGCACGACGTGGTATAGGGCCGAGAAGCGGCACGGCTGACAGGTACCGACGCCACTGGGATGGCCGAAAGCCCGCGACCGCTCGTTTGTCATTGCCTGCCCGGACGTTGAACGGCGTCCTATGCTGCTGCGCAGACGAAGATTGCTGCCCGGCGTCAGACCATATCCGGAGATCGGTTTCTCTAATCAATTTCGAGAGAATCCTCTCACGGCCTATGTGAAACTGATCGGATTTAACCAGCGAACCGAGGAAGACAAAGTCGGCATTCGTCGGCGCGCGCACATCGATTTTTCTTAGAACGCGCGGATCAAATGCGTGGTTAATGTGGCGGCTGCGATGCCCGTTTTCCTGGAAACGACTGACCAGTTCCGGGACACACGATAGAACGATGTCGCATTCGTAGAAAATCGAACCATCCTGGAAAGGAGCGCCGCACCAACCAAGTACAAGGCGAATCGAAGGACAAATGTCTTTTAAGTGGCGCAGAAACACCGCGGTTACGGTTGAGTAGTCGGCAACTAGTAGCACATCGGGACGAAAGGCTTCTATCTGGGCCGCCGTGATATCAAACAGCCAATGCGATTGGTCGAACTTGAGACCCTGCTCCTTCGCCCACATCTTCTGCATAGGCTCGGCGTTGGCAACGATGTCGCAGGTCTCATAACCCAGGTTATTGAGTGCAGCGGTCCAGAAGTTAGCCGAGCCGAAACAGTCGTCCATCAGGGCGGCATGTTGTACCGAATAAGCCTGGGACGCGAGGTTGGGACATCGAGCATAAAACTGCTCTAGATATGCTGAATAGTAGACCCCGATCTTCAGTAAACGCATGACGCCACTGTTGCCAATCATCTCTTCCGCTACAGATCCATGTGGTAGACGAGATTACCAGTCTCAGACTCCATGCCTGTTTGAACGAAACCGAGTCTAAGTGCGCCGCGCCGCGAGACATTGTCAGGATGAATCTTCGCCATCAGCTTTCGCGCACCTGACAGGCGGCAAATCAGTTTTGCAGCATCGAGAGAGATCCTCATAAACGCACCGCCGCGGTATTTCGCCGCCACGAACACGCCGAATGATGGGACATCGTACCCCGCGTCCCATCCCCGCAGCATGAAGATCCCGGCTAGTTCGCCGCGCCAGAACATCCCTGAATACACGTCCTGTATTCTCTTAGCGAGTATGTCAATGATCCTTTCTTCGTTGAAGTCGAATGCATAGAAAAACCGCGCATACTCCGGCGGCTGCGCGAGCAGCATAGCCGAGACCGCTCCTGCGTCTTCGGTACGGAGGGGTCGGATTGTAAGATCGGTGTCGCCGGCTGAACCTTTCATGTTTGTCGAATGCACCAGACTGGGAATTCGCTTCAGGATACACTACTCTCACCCGACTTCAGTTGAGATTTAGCAGCTGCCAGTCGAGGGGGATTCGCCGCAGCGTGCTTTCTTCGAATATAAAGGGAGTGGTATCATTTCACTCACAACCTCCCCCCACTTAGTTGGCCTAGTCTACACAGTTTTCCTGAGTTTCAACGCAGGCTGTGCGAGCCGGTCTTCCCCTGCTGCTGGATGCGAAGTCAAACGGAGCTGTCGGCATCGACGCGTCATTGGTGATTATCTCTGGTTTTGGACCATGAGCTTAATGGGAGGGTTCTTTTTGATTAGTCTTGATAAACGCCATGACACGGACTCGGAGCGGTTCGCCGAGGGCACTCTCGGTGCGCTTCAGGAACACATAGCAGTGATTGATGCCGGGGGCACCATCGTATTCGTGAACAGAGCGTGGCGCGAGCTTGGCAAAGCGAATTCCTCGCATCCGGAAGCGCTGTGTGAAGGGGCTAACTATTTCGCCGCGTGTGATCAGGCAACAGGGGAAGATGCCGGCGACGCAGCTCGCTTCGCCGCCGCCCTTCGCTCAATCATCAGCGGCGATCTGAATGTGTTCTCACTGGAATATCCCTGCCACTCTCATGACCAGCAGCGATGGTACAACGCCAGCGTGACGCGGTTCGAACTTGCGGGGAGAGTACATGCGCTAATCACGCACGCTAACGTTACAGCGCGCAGGCTTGCGGAGCAGCGAATATCCCAAAGTGAGGAGCAGTTACGAGCTATCTTCGAGGCTTCTCGCGACGGAATCCTCGTTGAACACGACGAACGTATTGTTTACGTGAACAATTCGTACGCGCGTCTGTTAATGTACGCACCAGAGGAACTAATCGGAGCACCAGTTTCCATCGTCACGTCGAGCGACGACGGAAAACGGATGTTGGAGTTCGGTCGGCGCCGGCTGCGGGGCGAGCAAGCTCCCGCGACTTATGAATTCAGCGGTAGGCGCAAAGATGGTGTACTTATCGACTTCGAAGCGTCGGTCTCGATTCATACGGTTGCTGACAGAACATTCATCACCACAACGATCCGCGATATCGCCGATCGGAAGCGAACCGAAGAGGCTTTGAGGCAAAGCGAAAGCAAGTATCGATTGCTTATGGAGCAAGCCTCGGACGGCATACACACCTACGACTCGAGCGGGAATTTCATCGAGACCAACCTAAAGCTCTGCGACATGCTTGGCTATACCCGAGAGGAAATGCTGTGCCTCAACGTGAAAGACCTTATCCCACCCGACGAACTTAACGTCGCCCCAATCCGCTTCGACCAGCTACGGGCAGGCCAGACACTCTTGACCGAGCGGCGATTACGACGCAAAGACGGATCGCTTCTGCCGGTGGAGATCAGCGGTAGGATGGTTCAGGACGGTGTTCTGCAGTCGATCATTAGGGACATAACGGAGCGCAAGCGGGCCGAGGAGGCATTGCGCGAAGCCTACGATGAATTGGAAAGCCGTGTGGAAGAGAGAACCGCCGAGATCGCAGAAGCTAATGAAATGCTGAAGAGCGAGATGGCAGAACGCCTGCGGGCGGAGCAGGAACGCCAGGAACTGCTGCGTCGCCTCGTTCTCGCGCAAGAGGAGGAGCGGCGGCGCATTTCGCGCGAATTGCACGACCAGATGGGCCAGCAGTTGACCGCCCTAATGATGGGACTAAAGGCACTTGATGCGGCTTCTTACGGACGGCAGTCGATTATTGCCACCTTGCAACAGCTACAGGATCTAACCAATCAGTTAGCGCGTGAAGTGCACCGTCTTGCCTGGGGACTGCGGCCACCCGCACTCGACGACTTGGGACTTCACACCGCTCTCTACAACTATGTTGAGGAGTGGGCTAAGCGATCTCAGGTGCTGATTGACTTTCACAGTTCGGGCCTGGAAAGCGGTCGACTTCCCGTCGCGTACGAGAATACGATCTATCGTATTGCTCAAGAGGCGTTGACGAACGTGGTCAAACACTCCGAGGCTGACCAGGTAAGCTTCATAGTGGAGCGGCGTGACAATCAGATCGTGACTGTTATCGAGGATAATGGCAAGGGGTTTGATGTTAAGGCGTCGTTACAAGCATCAATCAAGGAGGGCAAACTAGGGCTTCTGGGGATGCGCGAGCGGGCCCATCTGCTGGGCGGAGCGCTTGTAGTCGAATCGAAGCCCGGGTTAGGTACAAGCATTTTCGTGCGCATTCCTGTCGAAGAAGAAGGCAGAGGAAGGGAAGCTTGTGAATAAACTGCGCGTGCTTCTCGCTGACGACCACATGATTGTGCGCGAGGGGCTAAAGACTCTGATCAACGGGCAGCCGGATATGCAAGTCGTGGGAGAGGCGGTAAATGGCCGAGAGGCCTTGAAATGTGCCATCGAACTATCGCCCGACTTAGTGGTTATGGACATATCAATGCCGGAGATGAACGGAGTAGAGGCGACCGAGCGGTTGAGGAAAGAATGTCCGCAGATAAAAATTATAGCTCTCACGATCTATGAGGATATAAGCTATCTCCGCCAATTGCTTAAGGCGGGCGCATCTGGCTATGTAATCAAGCGCGCTGTTGTGGAGGAATTGGTCCACGCCGTCCGCATCTGCGCTGCCGGCGGCTCCTATATCGAACCCACACTCGCCGGTCAAGTCGTCAGCACCTATATCAATCGCGGCTCCGGTTTGGGGGGCCCATCCCAGGGCGAGTTGAGCGACCGCGAAACTCAGGTGTTGCGCTTGGTCGCTTTTGGGTACAGCAATAAAGAGATCGGCGCGAAGCTCGGTATCAGCGTCAAAACCGTAGAAACCTACAAAGTAAGGTTGATGGGTAAACTCAACCTCAGGAGTCGCGTTGAAATGGTGCGATATGCTCTACGGCAAGGGTTACTGCGCGACGAATAGACCTTCGATGTAAGAAGTCTCACTTTCTGCGGGCTCTCGTGGCCCTGTCTGTCAGGGTATTCCCCTACATGCTTTTTAGCAATTTTCCTACAGACAACCGATTGCTTCACAAAGTAGAATCCATTTCCACCCCCAGAACTAGGTTTGGTGTCTTCGTAGCTTCGGTGCCGAATGTGTGATATCGCAAGCGATCCTTTTCTATTGCGGATTTATTTCAACCCCCTGCAGGGACGCCAATCCGAGTGGTGGATGACATCCGTACTCTATGAAACTCAAGGCACTTTAATAAGGAGAGCACGCAATGGGCGAATGCCTCCTCAAGAAATAGACGAAGTGAGGCGTGTAACGTTCGCGCCTTCAAACATTACCGCGTGACGTCAATTTGGGAGCCCGGCGTTGCGCCGCTCGGTGGATGACCCGGGCACACACAGGGGGAAAGAAAGAACAGCCATGCGAAAACCGCTACGAAAATTATCAATCATCATCGCCGTCACCTTGTTAGGCGTGGCGTTCGTCGTCAGCCCGCTAAGAGTGCCGGTCACAGAGGCGTCGAGCCACCGCGAAGCGCCTTTAATCAGCGCTGATCCGTTGGCTGACGGCACGGACACTTACGCGTTCGTCAGCCCGGACAGGCCGAACACCGTGACTATCCTCGCCAACTTCATCCCGGATCAGAACCCTGCAGGCGGGCCGAACTTCTTCAAGTTCGACGACAGCGTGCTCTATCAAATCCGGTTTGACAATAACGGCGACGGGCTGCTTGACCTCGCCATCCAGTTCCGTTTCAGAACGGTTGTCGGCAACGGCGATTCGTTTCTCTACAATGGCGACTTCGACAACAACGGTGAGGGGACGATCAACAACTTGTCCGACCCCGATTGGAATGTCAAACAGTTTATGGACGTGACGGCGCTGATCCGCCAGGGCAGCGCGGCCACGCCGACGTTTACCACATTTGTGCTCGGCACCAACCTGCCGACGCCGCCTGTCAACGTCGGCGTGCGTTCGACTCCCAATTACGAAACGAATCTCGCGGAAGCCTCAATCAGCACGGTTCCGACCGGGGCCGGCAACATCAGAATTTTCGCCGGCCAGCGCGAGGAAGGTTTCTACGTTGATCTCGGCTCGGTTTTCGATCTCGTCGGCCTGCGTCCGTTCAATAACGCTCACCTCGGGCCGTTGGCGGTTTCCAGGGGCGTTGACGCCCTCGCTGGCTCCAACGTCCACACGATTGCGATTCAGATTCCGACCCAGTTGCTGACGCGCACCGGCGCACCCCCGACGGGGGCGACCGACCCGACGGCGATTCTCGGCATCTACTCGACAGCCAGCCGTCCCGGAACCAGAGTGCTGAACGTCAACGGCACGAAGACGGAAGACACTTCCGGCTGCGGCACTGCGGCAGCCCCACAAGGAGCGGCCCCGAGCGCAACCTGCGTCCAGGTTTCGCGTGTGGGCAACCCACTCTTCAATGAGTTGTTCATCCCGATGGGCACTTCGCCGACCGCCTCGGAGAACGACAAAGACCTCTTCAACGCGCAACTTCCGGCGACCGATGTGAACCGCATTAACTTTGTACGCGGCGTCCCCGGCGCGCCCCCGGCAGGTCGCCCCGTCGAGCCGGTGAATCTGATTAATCTGCTCTACGGTCCGCCGGTTTTGGACGCGCCGACCTCAGGACGTAACGATCTCGTGCGCGTCTACCTGACGGGCGTCCCCGCTGGAACCGCAGGCAGCCCCGCGGGAACGCGCTTCCCATTCGTGGCTGACCCGAATGACACGGGTACGGGACCCGGTTCGGCTCCGGCAGAGTACATACGTCTGAACACTGCTGTTCCGGCGACGGCGCAAGGATCAGAAAACCGGATCGGCTTTGCCGCGGGCGACTTTGCCGGTTATCCTAACGGTCGGCGCGTCGGCGACGATGTGGTTGACATCACGTTGCGCGCGGCGGCGGGAATCTTGCTTCCGGGTAATGCCTGTAATGGTGGCACGGCCAACTGCAACAGCGCGCCGAATAACATCCTCGGCGACGGTGTCAACCAAAACGAGATAGCTTTCCGCACGTCGTTCCCGTATCTGGCGTCGCCTTATGATGGGTACACGAATCCGTATCGCGGTCGCGAGTGCGCCGCAGACACGACTTCGCCGTGTCCGTCGCCAAGCCCGACGCCGAGACCTTAGCGAAGCGGCGTTAAGTAGGGCGGGCTGGCGGGATAAAATTTCGCCAGCTAGTGCTTTTAACTGGACGGCATTTCTTCGAAAAGCCTCAGCCCGGGGTTGGGTTTCATTTGTCCAACCCCGGCTTTAGTTTGCATGGCTTGAGCTGCGGCGACGGATGGCGTGACGGATAATAAGGCGCGACGGGGTTGAGCGGAATTACGCACCCTGTGAAGTTCGGCTTGCGCGTCGAAAACTAACCTGAGCAATAAGGTGACGAGCGATGAGTGAAAGTTTTCGCTCATCGCTCGTTTACTCTTAAAGAAACAAGAAGGTATTCATGAAAACGATCAAGCTTGTCGTCTTATCACTGACCATGATCGGTCTGCTCGCCGCTGCTGTCTTAGGTATTCGAGTCTTCTCGAATCGTTCGCACCCAAGCGACGAAGGGCATAGGACGTCTGACACATCCACTCAACAAGCCACGCCCGCCGACCGACAAATTCGCGCGGCGCTTGGCACCATCGAGCGCGCGCCTTCCGCCGCTAAGGGCTACAATCTGCTGGCCGCCGCCTACATGCAGAAGGCGCGCGAGACCGAAGACTACGCAGTAAACACGCAGGCCGAAGGGGCACTCACACAATCGCTCAAGGTAGCGCCCGAGAACTACGACGCGCTCAAGCTGCGCGCCAAGCTCCTGCTCACCTTCCACCGCTTTGAGGAGGCGCTCGAAGTCGTGCACCGCCTGCAAGGCATTAACCCGCGGGACCACGACAACTACGGCGCAATGACCGACGCTCTCGTCGAACTCGGCGATTACCCGGCGGCGGTCGAGGCCGCACAGAGTATGGTAGACCTCCGACCAGACACGTCGTCGTACGCGCGCGTCTCGTACCTCCGTTGGCTGCATGGCGACGCCAAAGGCTCAATTGACGCCATGCGCCTCGCCGCCCAGTCCGCAAGTCCGCAGGATCCGGAAAGGGTGGCGTGGTGTCACGTCCAACTCGGCGACGCGTTTTTGAACTCCGGCAACCCGGCCGCTGCCGAGCGGGAATTTGACCGGGCCCTTTTTATCTTCCCCCAGTACGGCATGGCACTCGAGGCGAAGGCCCGCGCCCGTGTCGCCTCGGGCGACTTCGAAGGTGCTGTCGAAATTCACCGCCGCGAGTATGAGCGCGAGCCGTCGGCGGACACGGCGCTTGCCCTCGGCGACCTCTACGCGAAGCTCGGACGTTCGGACGAATCGAACAGACACTACGCGGCCTTCGAGTCTCTGGAGCGCGAAAATGCAGTCGTGGAGAACGACATGCACCACCTCGTTTCATATTGGACCGACCACGATAAAAACCTTGACGAGGCATTAGCGCTAGCCCAAAAAGAGAGAGAAAGACGCAAGGACATCTTTACGTGTGACACTTTGGCGTGGGCCTTATACAAGAAGGGGCAATTCGCTGAGGCGAGGAAGGCCGCGGACGAGGCGCTCAGGCTCGGCACGCGCGACGCGCGCTTGCTCTATCACGCCGGGATGATTGCCCATGCCCTCGGCGAATACGCTGCCGCCGCGAAGCACCTGCGCGCCGCGCTCGCCATCAACCCCTCTTTCGACGTACTTCAGGTGGAGGTGGCGCGGCGGACGCTAAGTGCTCGGTCTGCGTAAAACCTCGGCGTCCCGATGTCCCCGAGCCGACTAGGAGATCTTGGTCTTATGCTGGATGATCACACGGGATAGTCCACAGACTAAATTAATAGGCTACTTTCAAGTAAACTATGCCTTCTATCCAAAATAATGGCGGAGCCTCTTTAACTTGCCCGGGTAAAACCCTGGCCGGTGTGACTAAGTTTTCGATTCGCGAGACGGGGGTGACTTCAGCGAGCGCATGTGTGGAATCAGCGGCTTGATCAGTTCCAGGCACATCACCCCGGACGACGTTGCTCGAGTCGCCGCAATGAGCCGCGCCCTGATTCACCGCGGGCCCGACGGCTCGGGCGAATACCGTGCGCAGCACGTCGTACTTGCTTCACAGCGCCTCTCAATAATCGACCTCGAAGGCGGCTTCCAGCCGCTTTACAACGCAGACCGCTCGCTCGCCCTTGTTGCCAACGGTGAAATTTACAACCACGTCGAGCTGCGATCTCATCTCGAGCGGCGCGGACACCGCTTCAATACTAAGAGTGACTGCGAGACGATTTTGCATGCTTACGCAGAGGATGGATTAGATTGCGTTCACCATCTGCGGGGCATGTTTGCTTTCGCGCTCTGGGATGAAAAGCGAAGGCGGCTTCTGCTTGCGCGCGATCCGATGGGTGAAAAGCCTATATATCTCTATGAGCATGACGGGCGACTACTCTTTGCCTCGGAAATGAAGGCCTTAGTCCGTTCGGGATTGGTACCCTTTGAGCTAGATCCAGCGGCCATTGATTGCTACTTTCACTATCAATACGTACCGGAGCCACGAACCGCGATTAAAGGTGTGCGCAAGCTGGCTGCTGCGCACCTGGTCACAGTTGATGTTGAGTCATGGTATGTCGAGGAGAAGTGTTACTGGAGTATGGAGGACGCACCCGCGATCGAAGGCGACGCGCCCGCCCTTATTCGTCAGGAGTTGGACAAGGTCGGACGGCTTGTGACCCGCGCGGATGTGCCGGTTGGCGTGGCCCTCAGCGGCGGGTTGGATTCGAGTACAGTCGCAGCCTTTGCGGCGCGGCATCACCAGGGTGAACTGCATGCTTTCAGCATCGGATACGAGGGCCGACCCGAAGGGTATGACGAACGCGCTGAGGCTCGGGATTTGGCTGACCACCTCGGTTTGCACTTCCACGAAGCCGAAGTTAGCACTGCAGAGGTTGTCGAGTGTTTTGAGGTGTTACAGTTCTGGAGGGATGACCCCATCGCCGATTATGCCGGCCAATCCTACTACGCGCTGATGAAACTCGCTCGCGAGAAGGGCGTTCCGGTGGTCTTGCAAGGTCAGGGAGGTGATGAACTATTTTGGGGCTACCCACAGCTGCGGCAAGCGGCGCGCGAAACCCTCGCGAAGCAGGCACTCTCCAAAGGAGTTCTCAGCGCCATGCCTCAATACCTTTCGCCCAATGCTCCGGCGAATTTTTCCGCAGGGGCAATTTCCTCTTGGACCCGCGACTTCGGGGGTATCCGCTCCGGTTTGCGAAGAATGCGAGATCATCGAACGACTCCTGCTACTCAGATGGTCTTTTACGATCTGTCGCCGGATTTCAACGCTGCTGTCGGCGAGACGCCTGATCTATATGGTAGGGATTTCGCAGAGCAGCTTGGTGAAGGTGATGCCACGGAACTATTCACTTTGCCTTGTCCCTGGCCCAGAGTTGATGTGACTCTGACGCGTCTCGTTAGCGACACATACCTACGCGGCAACGGCGTTACCCAAGGCGACCGGCTGGCGATGGCCTCCTCCGTCGAAATGCGTCTTCCTTTTCTGGATCGCGTTCTGGTGAACACAGTTATTGGCCTGCGCAAAGCGCATTCAGATGTACATCTACCCGCGAAGGAATGGTTGAGACGTGCGGTCGATGGTGTCTTGCCAGACTGGGTTTTGGATCGACCCAAGCGTGGTTTTGCTCCGCCCGTAGCCGACTGGCACTCCGCCATCTTCGCGACGCATGGTGATTCTTTGCGCGATGGCTACCTCACGCAGTCGGGAGTGCTAAGCCAGGCGAGTGCTGATCGATTGGCGTATGGCCCGTTCCCCGCTGGACTAACGAGTCCTATTTCTTTTAAGGCACTTGTGCTTGAACACTGGTGTCGCCGAATGAGCGCTGAGTTTGATGGCTCTGAGTGGTCATGCTGATGAGAACAAGATCGCAGGCAAGAGAGTTTTGAGTGGAAAAATTACGAGTAGCTATCAATGCTCAAATCAAGCCCGACGGTCCATCGGGCGGTATTGTTACCGTTCTGCGTAGTTTGGCTGCACTAACTGAGTTAGAAGACGGAGTTGAAGAATACGTTTTTATCGGGCCATATGAAGATCCGGAGTGGATGCGGCCCATACTCCCGCCGGGCCAACGGATTGTGCGCGGACCGAGGTTTATGTCCTCCTACGGGTGGAAGATTGACAGCCTCGAACCATTCAAGCGAAGACTTGGTCCGTTGCGTCCATTGGCCCGTGGCGTTAGGCGATTTCTGGCCCCTCAAGCGCAAACCATGGTAGCGGAGGTTTCATTTGAATCTGACGGTGCGCGGCAATTTGCGCCGGCCTCGAGTCGGAGTTTTTTCCAGAACTTGGGTTGCGATGTAATCCATTTCCCGTTCCAGTCCTTCGAAGCGTGCGGTGTTCCCAGTGTTTACAACCCTCACGATCTACAGCACCTTCACCTCGGGGAGTTTTTCACGTCCACAGAAATTTCTCGTCGCGAAAGTCTCTACCCGGCGGCTTGTCGTGCGGCACACACAGTGGTAGTGGCCTCGCAATTCGTCAAGCGCGACGTAGTCGAGCGTTATGGTATCGAATCCAAAAGGGTGCAGGTAATTCCGTGGGCCCCGCCGCCCTTGCCGAGACTCTTGCCGGAAGATGAGGAGGGTATTAACCGGGCACTACAAAGAAAATTTGACTTAGCCAGGCCATTCGCGCTTTACCCGGCGATGACCTGGGAGCACAAGAACCACCTTCGGCTTCTGGAAGCGGTAGCCTATCTCCGCGACAACGAGGCGGTGGATCTGCGCGTTATCTGTACGGGCTTCAAGACTGACTTTTGGCCGACGATTGCGAAGAGATTGAATGAGCTAGGTCTTAGTGAGATCGTCAAGTTCCCGGGGCTGGTTCCGTCTACTGAATTGAACGCACTCTATCGGGCTGCGCAATTTGTTTTTGTGCCTACACTTTTCGAGGCAGCAAGCGCGCCGGTGTTTGAGGCATGGCAGCACGGGGCACCGGTTGCCTGCTCGAGAGTGACGGCACTGCCCGAGCAGGTAGCGGACGCGGCTTTGTTTTTCGATCCTTTCGCAGTGAAGGAGATCGCTTCCGCGCTCGCGCGTATGAGCACCGACTCCACCTTGCGCGAAGATTTAAGACGACGGGGAACGCACCGCTTAAAGGATTTCAGTTTGGAGCGTACGGCTAAAGCATACCGCGCGGTCTACCGTCGAGCTGCCGGGCGAGAACTCAATGAAGAAGATCGCCGCCTCTTGGGTGGGGCCGGATGCAGAAGTGCGGAAAAGAGTTCCAGGTTGAGCCGGGATGAGTGAACGATTTATCCCTGTGGCTGCTCCCGTGTTAGCAGGCAACGAAAAAGCTTATGTGCTCGACTGCATCGAGTCTTCGTGGATTTCATCCTGCGGCAAATACGTCGAGAAGTTCGAGCGCGCGTTTGCTGACTACTGCGGAGTGGGCCATGCAGTCTCATGCAGCAGCGGGACTGCGGCTCTGCACGTCGCGTTGCTGGCACTAGGCGTCGGGGCCGGCGACGAAGTAATCTTGCCGACCCTGACCTTTGTCGCTACTGCCAACGCTGTAACTTATTGTGGCGCCCGTCCCCGGTTCGTCGACATCGAGCCAGATACTTGGACCATTGACCCCGCTCTTATTGAAGCGAAGATTACCGCGCGCACGAAAGTTGTCCTACCGGTCCATTTGTATGGCTACGTGGCGAACATGGACGCCGTAACCGAGATTGCCGGAAGGCACAATCTTTTTGTCGTGGAGGATGCCGCGGAGGCGCACGGCGCGGAGTTTCGAGGCCGGAGAGTTGGGTCGCTCAGCGAGGTGGCAGCATTCAGTTTCTACGGCAACAAAATCATCTCCAGCGGAGAGGGCGGCATGGTGGTGACCGACTCAGAGGAGCTTGGTCGGTACGCGGCCCAGCTCCGCGGGCAGGGTATGGATTTAAACCAACGGTACTGGTTCCCAATTATTGGGTATAACTACCGAATGCCGAATCTGACAGCGGCTGTCGGCCTTGCGCAACTCGAACTCATCGACTGGCACCTGAACCGCCGTCGAGAGATCGCGTCGTGGTACCGAGATATCCTGCGTGACGTGCCGGGCATCGGGTGGCAATCTGCAAAGGACGGCAGGGAAAACGTCGACTGGTTGTTCACGATCATTCTGGACGAGCCAATTAGAGTAAGCCGCGACGACGTGATTGCCAGGCTCTCCGAGCGAGGAGTCGAAACACGTCCGGTTTTTTACCCGATGCATGTCCTCCCGCCTTATCGGGAGATGGGCCAGGAGGACGGTCTCTTCCCAGTCGCAGAGCGGGTCGCCCGCTCCGGCCTTAGTTTGCCCACTTGGGCGGGACTCCAGCGTAAAGATGTAATTTATGTGTGCGATGCCCTGCGGGAATGTATAGGTGAAGGTAAATAGCTCGCGGATTTAGCGACTTGATGTCGCAGAACTCATGAAATTCGAATTTAGAAACGGAGGGCTTTGAGGGTAAATGAAATCGACGACAAATCTGAGAGGCGGAAGTAGCCTTGCGATTAGTCTTGCGGTAGTGGCCCAGATAAAGAAGCGCCGACCAGCGGAGTCACCGGCACGGCAGCCGCGCTGGGGTGCTTGCGGCGTCCTACTCCAAGGAGTTGAGCTCCTCATTGGAGTGCGCTGCCTTGTCAGCTCTTTGGTATTAGTAGCCGGCATCGTCTGCATGCTTACGCTCGCCGCCTGTGGAAACGGGGCCGGGGACAAGGTCGACAGCAAAGGTTCTCAAGCCAATGCAGCGGCGGCTGACAACAAGGGCGGCGCGATCACCGCCAGCAGCAACAATCCGCCGATCTCTACCGCGACAACTACTGACATAGGAACGCAGCCCGATACAATCCCGTCACGGAACATCGAAAACCCAAAGGCTGCAAGCATTCCGAAGCCCCAAATCAGTTCAGGGGGCAGCGACTTTTCTCTTTTCACGCAAGCCCGCGGTCTACTCGGTGCCGACGCCGAGTTGACGGCAGCGAATATCATCATCGACGTTAAGGCGGGCGTCCTGACGTTGAGTGGTACCGTCGCGAATGCCGCGCAAAAGTCGAAGGCGGAGGAATTGATGCGTGCAGTCGACGGCGTCAAAGAAGTAAAGAATCGACTTCGGATTTCAAGCTGAAAAATTGACGAACCTGCGCACCCAGCGCGTTGAGTTCGACCGCCCAGGAATTGAACGATTTAAGGAGACATATGAGATCGATAAGAATCCACGCTTTCGCTCTGGTTCTCTGGACGCTGATGTTCAGCTTCGCTCTGACGACCAGTATTAGGGCGCAAGAAAAGGAGAAACAGAAGCCCGGCACCACTGTCGACGCTTGGCGGCAGGCACTTCCACCGGAGGCCGAAGCCCAGAAACAGGTCGAAGAAATGCCTGGGAGCACAACGATGCCGTCTAATGATGAAACCCAAAAGACCTTGCTATCTCTCGAAAGAGGGTGGATGGAGTCGTTGAGAGTCGGCGATGCGGATTCGCTAAGCCAAATCATCCCTGGCGATTTCACGTTTGCGAATCCACGTGTGATCGAAGTGATGGATAGGGCAAAATACTTGGAGCATTCCCTCCGCGACTTGAAACTAACTTCCTATGAATTCGATAAGACCACGGTACGACTCTTTGGGAGGACGGCTATCGTCAGCGGTCTCCTAAAGCAGAAAGCCACTATAAAAGGAGAGGATTGGGGGGGGAACTATCTCTTTACTGACGTGTGGATCCGCCGAGATGGGATTTGGCGGGTTGTTAGCCGGCACGAAAGCCCACTTCCGGAACAAAGGTAATGAACGATTCGGCAACAATAAAAGTGCGCGAAGAGTAGGATCCAGATGACGATCCTTAGATTAGCAGACCTACCCGCCCCACATCGAGCGTTGAAGGGTTGGCCGTGGACTGAGGAGAGGCCGCTCCTGCCGGCGACCCTTCATGGTAATCAGGCGTGGCCGCGAATCTCAATAGTGACCCCTTCGCTTGACCAGGGAGAATTCCTTGAACGAACGATCAGGTCGGTTTTGCTTCAGGGTTATCCCCAACTTGAGTATATTGTCATCGACGGTGGCAGTAAGGATGGGAGTGTCGGGATCATCAAAAAGTATGCACAGCACTTCGCTTATCATATCAGTGAACCCGATCGCGGGTATGTGCATGCCATTAATAAAGGCCTGCGACTGGCCACCGGGGAGATCGTCTGCTGGTTAAACAGCGACGACTTTTATCTTCCGGGAACGCTGCGCACCGTTGGAGAGAATTTAGCTAGGGGAACCGGCCGGGCCGCGATCGTGGGTCACGTGCTTAAGGTTTACGCAGATGGGCGACCTTCTCAGAAGAGTATTGGGCAATATTTAGGTCTTCACCGCCTGCTGAAGTTCTGGTGCGGCTATCAAATGCACCAGCCGTCAATTTTCTGGCGGCGCGAAGTGTTCGAGTCGATAGGCTATCTTAAAGAGGAACGAGACCTGATCGCGGATTTCGACTATTGGGTAAGGGTAGCGAGGAAGTTCGATTTTCATAATGTGGATCGAATACTCTCCTGTGCGACGCATCACCCTCAGGCGAAAACGGCCGACGAATGCCATGGATATCACACCGAGCTAAAGAGGCATGCTCGGAACTACTGGGGTCCACGTTTCTCGCCTTCTTACTGGCTCCTGATGACTTCGATGCTGAAGTATTTCTACCTTACGCAGCACCTTAAGCCGGGGATTGACGCAGGAAAGCGTTACTGCCGCGCGTTTGAGCATCGGCTAAGAATGCGGATGAGGAGGCCTACTAGTGCCTGAACACATTGATAAATTGAGCATCTCCGTGGTGGTACCCGTCTACAACGGCGGAAAGACCATCGGTCGAGCAATCGAGCACCTGCTGCGTCAGTCACTCCCGCCTGCTGAGATCATTGTGGTGGACGATGGATCGACCGATCAAACGTCAAACATCTTGCGGAGTTTCGGCAGCCGTATAACCGCCCTCTCAAAAGCTAACGGCGGGCCAGCATCCGCGCGAAACGAGGGGGTCCGCGTAGCAAACGGTACTCTCATTGCGTTTACGGACAGCGACTGCTTCCCAGAAGAAGACTGGCTCAAGGAATTGGTAAAGGGATTCCACTCCCTCGAAATAGGTGGGGTGGGTGGAACGGTGCGCGGGGCCTCAGGCGGATTGATCGGTGAGTATGTCGACCTGCATGGTTGGATGAATCCGCAATGTGCACGTGATGGTAGTGTACTCTACCTCGTAACCGCGAACGCTTGTTTTAGAAGTGATCTTCTTTTTCAAGTGAACTTGTTTGATGAGAGGTTCCGCAAGGCAGGGGGCGAGGATACCGAACTTTCTGTAAGGTTGCGTAGCTTTGGCTACGAGTTTGTTTTCGTCAAGTCGGCTGTAGTGCGTCATCTTCACCGAAGGACCATCAGAGATTACCTCAAAAATATCGCGAATCATGGTGAAGGGCAGTTCATCCTCGAAACCCTATGGCCCCAGCAAATATGGAAAGCTAATCGCCGTAAGGAGATTGTGAGAAGCGCTGCTGGCTTGGGCACAATGCTCAGATTCTACCGATCCTATCGGCAACAATACGATCTCAAGAGAGCGTTTGTTTTCTCGTTGCTGGACCATTGTCAATACATGGCTCGCATTTGGGGTTACCTTCGTGGCAAACGTGAGGTTTCCTCCTCTTCGCTGCGAAACCCCCTAACACGGGATCCCAGCGCTGTCGTCTACCCTAACGAAAACTTGGGCTCCAGTTCTGTTTTGGTACCGAAGGTCTGACAGTGGTGTTTAACTACGTATTGATTGAGTTAGACGAACGGAGGTCCCACCGAAGGAGAACTGCGGCATAGGCCATATAGAAATGACAAACGGGTATTTTCCAATGGTCACTTCATTCGCATCGAAATTCGAATCTAAAACAGTCACGGGCCCAGTCCTACGTTTGGTTATCGCACCGACGCTGTTGGGTTTGCTCTTCGCCTTAACTGGTGTTGCTGTCGCCGCCACGCCCACGATGCGTCTCGATTACTACCACACCGGCGACGCCACCCGGGAACTCTTTAGTCTCGACAAGCTTGTCATCGAGCCACTGCCTTGGCCCGGCAATCCGCGCCGGCCGGTCGACCACACTAATCTCGGCAAGTATTTGTTTGAGGTGATCGATCGCAACACGAATCGGGTTGTGTATTCGCGCGGCTTCGCCTCAATTTACGGCGAGTGGGAGACCACCGACGAAGCAAAGAAAGCGAACCGTACGTTTCATGAATCGCTGAGATTTCCGTCACCCGACAAGCCTGTCCAAGTGGTATTGAAAAAGCGAGACGCAAACTATGCGTTCCGGGAGATTTGGTCGGTTACAATCGATCCTGAAGATATCTTTATCGATCGTTCTAAACGTACTTCGCCTGGGCAATTAATCGAGTTGGAGAAAAACGGTGATCCGGCCGACAAAGTTGATTTCCTGATCCTGGGGGATGGTTACCAACCCTCGGAATTGAAGAAGTTTGAGCAGGACGCCCGGAGGCTGCTGGACGTATTGTTTGCCACCTCCCCCTTTAAGGAGCGGCGAAAGGATTTTAATGTCTGGGCGATCTGCCCTCCATCAACTGAGTCGGGGATTTCGAGACCGTCCAGCAAGATCTACCGGCAGACACCCCTGGGGGCGAGTTACGATGCCTTTGGCTCAGAACGCTACGTCCTGACCTTCGATAACCGAGCTTTTCGCGAAATCGCTTCGTTCGTGCCGTATGAATTCGTTGAGATTCTCGCCAATAATAGGACGTATGGCGGCGGTGGCATCTTTGGTCTCTATGGCACCGTGGCAGCGCAGAGCAATCAGGCGCCTTACGTGTTTGTTCATGAGTTCGGCCATCACTTCGCGGGGCTGGCCGACGAGTACTACACTTCTCCAGTGGCCTACGCTCCTGCCACAGAACGCATCGAGCCGTGGGAACCTAACGCCACTGCGCTTCTTGATCCGAAGAATTTTAAGTGGAAGGATCTGGTCACACCCGACACCCCAATTCCCACGACCTGGGACAAGGAGGAGTTTGAAAAATACTCCCGCGAATACCAGAAACGAAGAAGCCTGATCCGCAGTGAAGGGCGCCCGGAGGAGGTGATGGAAGCTCTCTTTCATGAAGTGGCGCAGTTTGAGCGCGCATTCTTCGGCAGAGAGAAATATTTCGGAAAGGTCGGTGCCTTTGAAGGCGCCATGTATGAGGCGAAAGGTTATTACCGGCCGGAAGTGGACTGCATCATGTTTACGCGCACGACCTCATTTTGTGCGGTTTGTCGGCGGGCCATTGAACGCGTAATCGATCTGTATGCCCGCGCTTAAAGCATTCATGCTTAGCGGTTGCTGCGAATTGCTAGAATAACTCAAATTTCACCGTTAGATACTTCTTGGGGTTTTGGCGAAAGTCATAAATAAGTTTGACACCTTCGGATGAGAGCTGATTGACATTGGAATAGAGCGCGTCGTCAGTTAACAATTTTCCCAAAGTGCCCTCGCCTCTTTGAGCAGCAGTTACCACGTTGTCGATTCGCTCCGCGGTGGTATTGAAACGAGCGATTGCCGCCCGAGCGTCGTTATAGACCTGCTCATCCTTAATGAGCTTGCCAATCGTGCCCCGACCAGCATTCACGTCCGCGACCATCAGATCGATCTGAGTGATCGAACGATCAAGACGATCAGCAGTACGATTAATTCGATTGTAGAGCTCGTCGTCAGTTAATAGCTTGCCTGCGGTGCCGCGCCCCCCGCGCAGGTCCTCCGCGATCTTCCGTAACTGAAGAGTGATTTCATTGGCATTACTGTAGAGCGCGGGATCGTTGATAAACCTTCCAGCGGATCCGTTGCCGGATCTTATTTGACGCATCACGTCCTCAGTCTCCAGAATCGTGGCATTGAGATTATTGTAGAGCGCCTCATCGCTGAACAATCGCCCGACGGTTCCTTTACCTCCCTTAACGTCACGGACGATGCCATTGATTTCATCAGACAACTTGCTGAGCCTCTGGGCTAAATCTGTGCCGGAGGTAGCAAAGTCATTCACGGTGTTAGAAGTAGAGGAGGGAAGGATTGCATAGTCTTTTACGGGCTGGCCCACTGCGGTGCCGGGAGTGATGTTAATGAGCATCTCGTTGCCAAGCAGGCTTGGTGAGCCTTGCTGGGCAGTCGAATCAGTGCGAATTCTTTCGTTTGCCGCGCGGCCATCGATCGTGGAATCGATGGTCATAAGTGCTTCGACCCTGGGCGCATTGGGTGCCTCGGAGGGAGGCAAGAGGGTAATCTCATCAATTTTGCCCACACGAACGCCTGCCAGGCGCACTTCCGATCCTTCACGCAAGCCGTTGGCATCCATGAAGCGAGCCTTCAAATGCAGTTTCTTGCTGAAAGGATTGAGGTCTCCCGACGCATTCAGAATCATGAAGATCAGGATCGCGATCGCTCCCAGGATAAAAAATCCCACGCGCAGCTCTCGGAATGAGACGGTCTTTTTTGATCGTGGCATGGCTTTAGTCTAAGGATGAAGGCGGAAGGATGAAGTGCGAACTGTGTTCATTGGCTGCTCTTCATCCTCTGCCTCCTTCATCCTTGATCCTTTCTTAGTGTCCTCGCAGAAATTTCTGAATGTAGGGGTCCTCTGAGCGGCGTAGGCTTTCGTCCGTCCCACTGAAAATGATGTTTCCGTCGCGCATCATCATCACTTTGCTGTTGATTAAACAAAGCCGCTCGCCTTCGCGCTCAAAAACTACCTTTCCTTCATCGTCAACCACCGCGTATTCCGAGCATATATATTCCAAATTGTTCATCTCGTGAGTCACGAACATGGAAGACACGTCTTCCAGATCCCGCAGCTTCATCGCCAGTTCGCAGATGGTCCGAGCCGTTGGTGGATCCAGGCCGGCCGTGGGTTCGTCAAACAACACAATCTTGGGATCGCCGATCAGTGCCCGCGCGATTCCGACTCTGCGGCGCATGCCCCCGGAAAGCTCTGCCGGCATTTTGTCGATGGCGTCCTCGAGGTTCACGAACCGCAGCATTCGCCGCACCTCGGGCTCAACTTCTTCCTCAGGCACACCCTGTTCGTGCAGACGATAAGCAACGTTGTGATAGACAGACAGCGAGTCAAAGAGAGCGCCCTCCTGGAAAACCATCCCAATCTTCTTGCGCACGCTCATCATCTGCACTTCGTTATAGTCTGTGATGTCTTCACCATCCACCAGAATGCGACCGCCGTCAGGTTTCAGGAGGCCCAGGACTAGTTTGATGATGGTCGACTTCCCGCCGCCGGATCCACCGAGAATGATCTTGGTTTCGCCTCTCAGGACCTTGAAACTCAGACCGTTGAGAATGACGCGATCATCGAAGGAGAGGTAGACATCTCGAAATTCCATCGCCGGGGTGATGCGGTCTTTATTGTCCACTTCGGAAAAAGTCGACTGCGCAGCGTCGTCACCCGGGTTTACGACGGAGCGTTTTGTTTGTCCTGTCACTAAAGACATAACCTCTTAAAATGGTTAGACAGTCGGCATTCCGAGGACATACTGAATAGCTCGGGCCAGGAAAAAATCCGCGATGATCACGACGATGGAAGCTGTAACCACCGCCGTCGTAGTTGATCGCCCCACTCCTACCGTGCCTCCTTCCGTACTCAATCCCTTGTAGCAGGCAATCGATCCAATGATCAGGGCAAAGGAAATTGGCTTGATTACGCCGCCAATAATATCATCCGTGCTAATACCATCCCGAACGGAAGTTAAGAACTGGCCCATTGAAAGACCGAAAAGGCTCGTCGCCACCAGACCACCACCCCCGATACCGACAACATCGGCGATAACCGTAAGTAGAGGCAAGGTGATGACGAGAGCGACTATTCTCGGCGCTACCAGTTTCCGCACCGGATCTGTACCCAGGGCGCGCATGGCGTCTATCTGTTGAGACACCGTCATTGAGCCAAGCTCGGCCGCGATAGCGGAACCTACGCGTCCGGTGACCATTAGCGCTGTAAGGACGGGCCCCAGCTCCCGGACAAGGGAAATGGCCACCAGCCGCCCGGTTTGCGACTGCGCTCCATAAAATTGCAGCGTGGGAAATGTTTGCAGGGTCAAAACGCCGCCAGTGAAGAATCCGGTCAAGAGTACGATCGTCAGGGAGCCGACTCCGATGACATCCATCTGGTCGATCATTTCCTGAATATACCGCGGACGTTTGACTAGCCCGCCAGCGGCGCGAGCCGCCATCAACGTCGTCTCCTGCAGTTCAAGCAGCGCGCGCGTAGCTAAGTTCATTCTATGATGGTTTGGGAGCCGGTCTTAAACCGCGCGTACACCCTTCGACGCCTTCCCCGTAATCTTCCGCGGAAGGGAAACGCGCCGCGCGAGTCATAGATTACAAGAACGATCGCCTTGAGTCTCTTAATGTGACAGATGCGTCTGACAGAGCGGCCTATCATGCGCAAATTGTGAGCGATGCGTCAAGTTATAAACTATTGATCTCATCTCTAAACGTTGCTTTGGCAGCGGTTAAATAAAATGCCGGTCAAGCAAGACTTGACCGGCACAATCCCGGAGGTAGGTTGTGGGGCGCGTTATGGGCGACTCCTTTGTGGCCGGACGCTTCTTCTAGGGAAGAAGGGTCCCAGGCCATTGCGTCGGTTTGACAGACCCCGCTGCCTGTCGACCCGTTCCTGGCGGCGCATTTCCATATTCTCGCGCTGGCGCTCTCTCCTGACGCTTCGCGCGTTTTGGCGCAGCGTTCGCAGCGTATTCAGTTGCTCGGGAGTCAGCACGCGTCGAATCCTTACTTCACTAAACACTCTCATGCGCGTCGCGGCCGCCTGGGCGGCTGCCACATCACGCAGACGTTGTTCGACCAAGCTTTCGTCAGGATTATCGGCGTCCAGTGCTACTTCGAGAGCCCGGTTCGTTTCGCCTAAACGCTGATTAATCGCCGCTCTCTCTTCTTGCAATTGCTCCCGAATTGCGCGAATCCGCTCACGCTGTTCCGGGCTTAGATTCAATTCTCTGATGGGATCACCACCGGGCGAACGCTGTTGAGAGTCGGGTTGTTGCTGGAGCGGGGCGCCCAACGAGTAAGAGGGAGCCGCGACGAGCATCGAAATCCCCGCCCACAACAAGAGAATTGTTTTCTTGATAATACTCATGATTACCTCAGGTTAATAACCACGTGAACTCACTTCGTTCGAGGCCACCCTTCCAACACTGCGAGAAATTCCAGCCCGAGAGATCCATTCCAGTCCTTCTGACTAGTATCGATCATTAGAACCGGCGAATTTAGGCTACTGATTGTTTCCGTCGCCCAAAAGATCGAGATCCGATTCATCTTGCGGCACTATCAATCTCAAATCCGCAGCCAATTGCTCGCGTTCCGACTTTGTCAGCGGACCACGCCCAACCTTCGGATTGGCGGCAATGCGCTCACTTGATCGGTTGGTGCCTCTTCTCTGAGGCTTAATTTGCCGGTCGTTGTTGCCTGCAACAGAAGGCAGAAGTGGGCGCTTCTGGGCCTCCAGATCCTGTAGCCCGGATCTCAGAGCATTTCCGATCTTAGCCTGCAGTTCCTTCTCTGTGTACCGTTTCTCGTCTCCGATGACGACAGGTTTTGGATTCTCGAAAACATGGGCGAGCGCGAGTACAAAGACTACACAAAACAGAACAGAGGCGAAGGCTATCGAACCCTTCATCCACAAAGGGGAGAGCTCGAAGAGCTCTCGGATAGCAGCTATTGCCGATGGCTTGTGAGGCTCCGACCCTTTGCCAACAGCCGGAGGGGCAGTGACCGGATTAGCCGTCGCGGCGCCCAACGACTCTTGTCGCCAGGCAACGACGGAGGATCGAATCTGTTTAAAAGCGCCTAGTTCCGATTCACATTCAGCGCAATTCGGAAGGTGCCGTTCAAAATCCCGCGCGGCGGGTTCGTCGATTTCGTCATAGAGAAACGCAATCAGATCGGTTCCACGTTCACAAATTGGGGCATTGGGCATTTTATACATCGTGCTCTGCTACCTCACGCCGCTCATTACCGAATTTCTGAAGTCGCATCTGCAACTGTCGCATCGCTGTGTAGAGACGACTCTTCACGGTGCTCAACGGCAAATCCAGGGCTTGGGCTATCTCTCGAAAAGTCAGCTCTTCGAATTCTTTCATCAGTACGACCTGGCGTAAATCAAGCGGTAGACTGTTCACCGCGCGTCTAACCGCATCGATGCTTTCTCTACCCTCAGCCATTCGAGCGGGAGAAAGCTCCAAAGGGGAGGAAAAGCTTGAGGCATGCCTTTGCTCTTCATCTTCAATCGCCGCCTCATTTCTTACTCTCGCTCGGCGTTGACGAGTAATACACTGGTTTACCGCGATCCTATGCAACCATGATGAGACCTTCGCTTCTCCACGAAATCCTCGCAAATTCCGAAAAGCCGCAAGGAAAGTCTCCTGTGTTGCATCCCGAGCGTCTTCCTCGCGACCAAGCATGCCGTAGGCAAGCGCAAAGATCCTGCGCTCCCAGCGATGTACTATCTCGCCAAAAGCCTCAGCATCTCCTGTTAGAGCGCGCTCTACGATCTGCTCGTCGCTCGTGGCGGTTTCCATCCTGTCTTAGTTTCCGCGTGACCGCTCGTCCCGCTTCCATTTCTTAAGTCGAGCACGGACTAAGCTTTGCGTTCACCAGTTTAGACGCGGGTAGCCTCTCTTAGGCCGATAAAACACTTGGGGTGAGATGATAATCCGAGCTTTCACCGCTTTATACCGCGAAAGGCTCACAGCCTGCCTACCGCGCCGCCCTCGCCTCGTCGAGACATTTTGTCATAGGCCCGGAATCTCAGGTAAAATACTATCGCACAAAGAGTTAACCGCGCAAAACTGATTGACATGTACCCGTTGGCTCGACGATAATGACAAGTCGGTCGACCGATATCCGGCACTTGCCGCAACCTTCCAAAACCCTCGATTCCGCACTCTTACTTAATAGGCTTTACTTAATGCTTGTGAACCTTGGTCATATTCGCCTCCTATACATAGTTCTTGGCTTGCTGTTGTTGGCTGGCCTGTTGCCACTCGCATTTGCGGGAATCCTCCTCTCTAACCGTAGCGCGCAGGAACTGCGCTCCGTGGAGGGACGTTATCAGGCCCAGTTGGTTCAGGACAAGGCGCGCCAGATTGAGCTTTATGGACAGCGGTATCGTGACGTTGTCTCAGGCCTGGCCAGGGCGTTCGAGATCTCGGGTGGAATTAGTTCCTCAAACCAACGAGGATACGACGCGAAGCTGCAGAAGACATTGCAGGAAGATCCCAACCTAATCGCTCTCGCTATCTGGCCGGTGGATGGAGAACTTCACAGGGCATTTCAGCCAGACATGATCAAGCGGGAGGAAGTCGACGAGCGGGTAAGCGAAGTGCTTGCAAGAATGAGTGGTAAGGGCTTGGTGGTGAGCCGGCCTCAAATCATTCGTTCGGGTCAGGAAATGGCGCTCACTGTTGCGGCACCCGTAATGGGTGAGAACAGCCATGATGTGCTTGCGGCGGTGATAGCGATCGTGTCATTCCAGGAAGTCTTTCAGGCTGTTCAGCAACTAACTTCCAAGAGCGAGCGCGAATTGCTCGACGCAGGTTTGCCCGTCGTCTTCGTGGTTGATCAAAACGGACGGGCGGTGGCCCATCCCGAGGCGAATGTTGCCTTCTCGTCACAGCCCATGACCGATCTTAAAGTCGTTCAGGATTGGCAGGAGTCGGGCGGTCAGGTGCAATCAGCCCTGGCTCCGTTCAGTGCCTTGCGGGACGGTCGCAAACTAGAGATGCTCGGATCCTATGCGACTGCGGAGTTGGACAAGAACTCCCTCCGGCTTGGAGTGATCGCCATTCAAGACGAAGCGGCTGCCTTGAAGTCCGTGACGGACATGCGTTGGCAGACACTGTGGATAAGTTTGGTTGCCGGGTTACTGACAATTTTCCTTGGGTTCTTCTTCGCCAAGAAATTGACCAACCCGGTTCAGGAGCTGGCT
>Ga0136617_10000468_pt1 | contig 33778 bp, 29 predicted proteins | sample AntDrymUQ3222106_2_FD_129672 | JGI IMG/M metagenome (GOLD analysis project Ga0136617, IMG submission 129672) | Polar desert sand microbial communities from Dry Valleys, Antarctica - metaG UQ322 (21.06) | ecosystem: Environmental > Terrestrial > Soil > Desert | place: Antarctica: Dry Valley... | reverse complement strand
CGCGTCATTGACGCTCGCGGAAAAATTGTCGCGCCCGGTTTTATTGACGTTCACGGGCATCTCGAAGGCGGCATCGAAAAAATGCCGCTGGCGGAAAACTATCTGCAAATGGGCGTAACTTCCGTTATCACCGGCAACTGCGGTTTTTCCGAATCGCCGCTCGGCGCGTGGCTTGCCGGACTCGAAAAACAGGGAATTTCCATTAACGTCGGCTCGCTCGCCGGGCATAACGTGATTCGTCGTCAAGGAATGAACGGCGATTTTGACCGACCGCCGACAGCCGGAGAACTAAGCAAAATGCGCGAAATTGTCGCCCAGGATGTGCGCGACGGCGCGGTCGGTTTTTCCACCGGACTCGAATATGTTCCCGGCATTTACGCCAAAACGGATGAAATCGTGGCGTTGGCGAAAGTTTCTGCAAAAAGCGGCGGAATCTATACGACGCATATGCGCGACGAGGGAATCGCCGTCGAGCAGGCTATCGCCGAATCGCTCAAAGTCGGCGAATTGGCAAGCTGTCCGGTGCAAATTTCGCATTTTAAAATCTCCGCCAAAAAGCGTTGGGGCGCGAGCGAAATTACCATTAAATTGGTTGAAGAAGCCAGAAAACGCGGGCAGCAAGTAACGGTTGACCAATATCTTTACACCGCCGGAGCGACCACGATTGATATTATTTTTCCGGCGTGGCTGTTTGACGGCGGCGCAGCGAAAGTCAAAGAGCGTTTAACAGGCGCGGAAACACGCGCCCGCGTTAAAAAAGATATGCTTGAAAAATTTGTCGGACAGGGCTTTGAAGATTTATCGTTCGTGCAAATTTCGAGCTTCGCGCCGAATCCGGCTTTTAACGGCAAACGGCTCAATGAAATTGCCTTGATGACGAAAAAAGACGCTTCGGCGGAAGCGCAAGCCGACCTTGCCATCGAGATAAAACTGAACGGCGGCGCGGGTGTCGTCGTTCATAAAATGTCTGACGCGGACGTGGAAAGAATTTTCCGGCAGCCTTTCACGATGGTTGCCGCCGATGCCGATGTCGCCGAATTAAACGGCGAATCCAGCCCGCACCCAAGAGTCTTCGGCAATAACGCCCGCGTTCTCGCCCTTTACACGCGCGAGAAAAAACTCGTCGGATTGGAAGAAGCGATTCGCAAAATGACGAGTCTTCCGGCACAAACCTTCGGTTTGTGGGAACGCGGTATTTTGCGTCCCGGCACAGCCGCCGACATCGTGGTTTTTGACCCCGAAACCGTGCAAGACCGCGCCACATTTCAAAAACCGAAACAATACGCCGTCGGATTCGATTACGTCATCGTCAACGGACGAATCACGATTGAAAAAGGCAAACACACGGGCGCAAAGTCGGGGCAAATCCTGCGCGGAAAAGGCGCGGGTTTGAAATCGTCTCAAAGCATATTTTTCAATCAGCCTGTAATGCCGAAATTAGATTTGTTTGCCCGTTCTACCGAGCGGTAATTTGGCGACTGCACATCCAGCCGTTCAGACGAGGGAGCATTTGTTTTGGAACAGAATTTCAATATCGAAGAATTTCTTGAGCGTCCGCTGTTCGCGCATCTGGCAACAATGTCAGAAGACGGAGCGCGGGAATCGCCCGTCTGGTATTTGTGGGAAGAAAACGCCATCTGGCTCATCGGCAACACGGGCGACAGTTTTCCGAAACGAATCCAGAAAGACGGACGCTGCGCCATTGGCATCGTGGACTTTGATTTATCACGCGGGTTTCTACAGCACGTCGGATTTCGCGGCAACGCGACCGTCGTGCCGCTCGATGAAGAGCGTTTGTATCGCTTGCTGCGCCGTTATCTCGGAGATGACGAAACGGCTTGGAATCCTCAGTTTCGCGCGGCTGTGATTGACGGGATTGATTTGATTGTGCGATTCATCCCAACGTCAATCGTTGCCCGCGACCAGTCCTATTTTGCAAATGAAAAACCATTGACTGAAAATTATTTGACGTGCGGGAATGATTAAAAATGAAACCAGATGAAATGCCGCAGCTCGTTCGCGGTTTGAAATTGACGGACGCGATTTCGCTCGTCGTCGGCACGGTTATCGGCACGGGAATTTTCCTGAAAACGACCGTGATGACCCAGCAGGTCGGCTCGCCCGAAATAGTTTTGCTGGTCTGGGTGGCGGCTGGATTATTGAGTTTGGCTGGCGCGTTGACTTATGCCGAACTCGGCGGGCTGCTTCCGAAAGCGGGCGGCGAATATGTCTATCTGCGGGCGGCTTACGGCGATTTGCCCGCGTTTCTCTATGGCTGGATGCGTTTTGCCGTCGGCGCGACCGGCTCGATTGCCGCGCTCGGCGCGGGGTTCGCCATTTTCTTTACCGCGCTGTTCGGCTTAAACGCGCCGTGGTTTCAGCATACTTTTCAAATCTTCGGCGGCGAATTCGTCTGGCGATTCGGCTGGGCGCAGGTGGTCGCGGTTTTGATAATCGCCATTTTTTCCTTAATCAACTGCGGCGGCGTTCGTTTCGGCGGGCGCACTCAAACGATTCTCACCGCGAGCAAGGTTTTCGGCATCGTCGTTATCATCGCAGGCGTTTATTTGTTCACGCCGGGCGTGAGTTGGGAACAGCTTTCCGACGAATTCCGCACACAGAATTTGAGCGTCATTCAGGCGTTCGGAGCGGCGATGCTGGCGGCTTTGTGGGCTTACGACGGTTGGAACAATATGCCGATGGCGGCAGGCAAAATCGAACAGCCCGGCAGAAACGTGCCGCGGGCTTTAATTATCGGCTCGCTCGCTGTTCTGGCGGTTTATCTGCTCACGAATTTAGCGTATTTTCACGCGCTGCCAATCAATGAAATCGCCACCGCCAACACCGGCTATCCGGTTGCGACGAAAGCCGTGGCAACGTTTTTAGGCACGACCGGCGCGACCTTTGTCTCTCTCGCCATTATGATTTCGATTATCGGCTCGCTGAACGGTTCGATTTTGACAAACTCGCGCGTCCCTTACGCGATGGCGAGCGACGGGCTTTTTCCGAAAACAATCTCCGAATTAAACGAAAAATCCCGCGTTCCGGTGCGGGCGATTATGGCGCAGGCGATTTGGGCGAGCGCGTTGGCGTTGCTCGGCACGTTCGACCAACTGACCAATTACGTCATTTTTGCAACGTGGATTTTCTACGTTCTGACCACATCCGCCGTTTTCGTTCTGCGCCGCAAAATGCCCGACGCGACACGACCCTACAAAACCCTTCTGTATCCGGTTACGCCGATAATTTTCATTCTGGTCGGGCTGTGGCTGCTGGTCAATACGCTGCAAACCAATCCGCTCGAAGCCGGAGTCGGGTTATTTTTGATTGCTCTCGGTTTGCCCGTCTATTTTTATTTTCACTCGAAACTTCTTAAAGAAAAAATATGATTGTGAAATTAAATTTATCAATGGGCAAGGTCGTTACCATAATTTACCAGACAATTTTTGATAACCATTTACTAAGTTTAGATTACCGGATCGAACCGAAAAATCTTTTGATATAGACCAGCTATTACCTGCTGAAGTTGATCCGAGTGAGCCGATACATCAGGTATTAAACCTTGCTGAGTTCAATAGTCAAGCGATAAGCCTGCATATTTATTCCAAGCCTTTTGATCGATGTTTGGTCTACACATGGCAAAACAATAAATATCAGGAGGTTCGCTTAAGTTATTCAAGCGAACTTGGGAAAATCGAACTCGCCTAAGCTGATGAGAAGAAAGCTAAAGAACTTCCCTAGATTTTTAAGTATTCGATTATTTAGTAGTAGATTGATGACTACAACCATAGGCAGAGAGAGACAAACAAATTTACAGTTTTATCTCCTGCCATTTTTGTGCAATACCAGTTCAAACGTCTCCAATCCACAAGAGATGCTTTTTTAATCCGGTTTTCTCCAACGCTTTGTAAAATTTCTCGTCAGCCGTAACGAATTGGCAACCAAGCGAAAGTGCCAGAGCCATATACGTCCAATCATAAACGGTTTGATTCGTCATCGCCGCGCCGGTGAAAGCCGATTTGATAATTTGCCGCTGTGGATGATAAATGAGATTTGTTTTAGAAAATTCCACTACGATTTTCTGACCTTCTTTTTCAGTTATTTCGCGTCTTCTAAGTTTTTTCCAAACGATATTGCCGAATTCGGGCAAGATGAGTTCCGGCGCGTGTAGAGTATCAACGCTTCTTTGAAGTTTGCTGGCTTCCTGCTCATAAACTTCGGGAATATACCACTTGATTGCGACGCTCGCGTCAATTACTTTATTCATCTATTTCGGTCTTCGCGCAATAGTTCCGCACTGTCGCTATGCTCTCGCCCGCGAAGCGAATCTTTGATTTTTCGGGCGACTTCCGAATCGGACAAAGGTTCTGGGCTTGCTGCATCCGTTAAAATAATCTGAACTTCCCGTTGCAAAGAACGACCGTTTTGCGCCGCCTTGGTTTTTAACTTCTCCAAAACCTTTTCGTCAACATCTCTTACTAAAACATTTGGCATAACTGTAAAGTCTCCTTTTAATTGCTATCGTTATGATATCACAAAGTTAAATCCCTATTAAAATCTTCAACAAAAAGTAAACCTAATCACTTACAGCAGCTTTTAATTTTAATTAACCATTGGTGCTAGTTTGAAAAAAGCTAAGTTGTTGAAAATAAAGGAAACATATTTTTTACTTTGAGAGCAATTTTCGGCGAATTTCAGCGAATTTTGGCAAAACCACGAAAATAACGCTTTTTGCATATTGCTAAGTCTTTTATTTTCAACATCACGAACTAGCACCAATGGTTAATTAAGGGAAATAAAAACTTTTTGTCGGGAGATTCAGCGTTTTCAGTTTTCTCTCAACTGTGTGCCGCTATCGCTCGACACGCGCTTTAAGATTTTATTTAACGCGCCTTCGATTTTCGGATTCGCTTCGGCAAAAAACGCCTTCGCTCAATTAGTTTGGAAGTCGGCGCGGGAAGTGGATTCGGATTCGCTCCGCTCAATTGCGCGGATTCGCTTCGCTCAGTTTATTGCGTCTCGGTCAAACCGCCCGCCGCCAAACCCTGCGCCATCTTCCCTACGTTCGCAAAAGAAAACAACCCGCCAAAAACGCGGGTGCTTCTCTAGCGTTTCGCCCCTTCGGGTGTTTTCTTTTGCTTCTTCGGGCTTCTGGCTTCGGGTTCGGCTCTGGGCGGTTCGCCCGTTCCGCGTTGGTTTTGTCTGCGTGGCGGCGTTGTCCGGTTTCCTTTGGCGTTCTTTCCTTTTGGCGGTTTTTATGTCTGCTTTGGTTGGCTTTTGCGGTTCTCGTTCGTTGCCGTCGGCGTTTTCGCCGCTCGTTTCGTCGTGCGTTTCGGCGGTTGTGGCGGCTGGTCGCGGCGTGGCGGTTGGCTGCGCTTCCGGTGCTGACCGCTTCGCGCTCACGGCGGCGCGTTCTTTGGGTGCGTCGGTTTCTTTGTTTTTGGTTTCGTCGTTTGGCTCTGGGCGCGGTTCGTTTGCGCGTCGGTCGGCGGCTTTGGTTTCGGCGGTTTCCGTTTCCGGTTCGGGCTGTGGTTTGGTCGCTTTCGTTTCTTCGTCGTGTCCGCCCGCGCTCGCGCCGTCGTCGGTTGCTTCGCGTTGCTTTGCCGGCTTCGGTTCGGGTTCTTGGGCTTCGGTTGCTTTTGCCGTCGGGCGCGGCGTTCTGGTTGTCGTTTTTCCGTGTGTTCCGGCTGGCGTTTCGCCGTTGTCGGTTTTGCCCGCGTGGTCTGGCTATTGGGTTGTGGCTGGTTCGGGCGTTTGGTCTTCCGGTTTTCGTTTTGTTCCTTCTTCTTCTGCTTCTTTGCCTTTCTAAACCTTTTCTTTTCTTATATTTACATTAGTTTTTCTTATTTATTTTTCTCAAAACATTAAAAAATATCACATCGTTTTCGTGGTATTTTCAGTATGATTGTGGTATTCTTAACATACTAAATAAATACGTTTAGAATAAAAATGAGAGGTGAAAATAATGTTCAAATTAGTGCTTTCCAATCCAGAAAAACAACTGAAAAACGGTTTTGAAAAATGCCGCGAAATGCACCCGAAAGTTTCAATTAACGGCGCAATCGGAAATTATCACGTCATCGGCAACGAAAACAAATACAATGTCAAACTTTTCAAAAATGAACGCGGGCAAAAAATAGCCGAATGTTGCTGCAAAGCAAATGAAAACGGAATGTTTTGTTATCACATCGCGGCGGCTGTTCTCGCGCACACCGGAATAATGCGCCAACGGCAAGCGGCGTGAAAGAAAAGAAACGGGCGCGGCGAACAAACCGCGCCCGACACGCAAGCCAAAAGGAAACCACGCGCCGCCGCGACCGCAAAACAACCCTTTATAAACGGTTTTAATTTTCCCGTTAAATAACGGAAATGATAGGAGAAAACAAAATGTCAGCACAAACACAAGCCAAAGTTTTACCGTTTCGCGTTATCGCGTTTAGAATTCCCGCCGACGAGTTCGAGAAAATTCAAAGACATATCGAATTTGCGGGAAATCTTATCGGGCAAGACGCGCCGCTTGATTGGGAAGACCGCGAAACAGCTTGCCGCCAAATCTGCGACGCGCTTTGCGCTCTGCGCGAAATTAGAGAGAAAGCGAATTTCAAAATGTAAAAAGGAGAAAAAATAATGAAATTCTTTTTTGATTGTTACACCGTCGAAGCGGTCAAAAATCAATACCGCGATTTAGCAAAAAAACATCATCCTGACTTAGGCGGCGACACAGCAACGATGCAAGCCGTCAATGTTGAATATGCCGACGCGATGCGCCGAGCCATCGCCGATGAAGAAAACGAATACCGACGCGAACAAGCAACCGCAGGTTTTGAACCGCTTCGAGAAGCAATCGAATTTGCTGTTACTTTGCCCGAAGATGTTTCGGTTATTATTCGTGGTTTCTGGCTTTGGCTCGAAGGCGAAACATACCTTTGCAAAGACCAAATAAAATCTTTCACGAGCGCGAACGAAATACGCTTTCGCTGGTCAAAACATAAAACAGCTTGGTATTTCGCCGCCGTCCCTTCAATGAATCGCTCTGGTCATTGTTATTCATTTGAGGAAATCGAAGCGATTCACGGGCGCGAAGTAGTTTCCGAAAGAGTTCGGCAATCAAAACTTGCCGCTTAAAACACAAACGCGCCGGAGAAAACTTCGGCGCAAATTTAAAAAAGGAGAAAACAATGAGCGAAAAACTTTATTTTATCGGATTAACTTCCGTTTCTGAATTTCTGCTTTCACACGAAAAAGACCAGCCGCTTTTTTATTCGATTGGACGGCAGGAAATCGGCGGCGTTCACGGAATCATACGCGAAAAATGGACGGTTTGCTTATCGGATATTCAAAACGATATTGCGCGTTATTACCTTCAAACAATCGGTTACACGGACAAAATCAACGGCGAACCATTCAACCGTGAAATTTTCGATTCGTGTCAAGCCCGCGCCGAAAACTTACGCGAACAAATCAAATCTTTGAAATCGAAGTATAATCTTGTGCAAGGCGGCGTTTCTTTTCCGAAAGATTTAATCTTGCACGAAGGAAGCGAAATCGAATATAACAAAGAAAAGAACCGATTTCGTTTTGAGGAAATTTGCGGGTGTGAAGAAATGTCAGAGCTAATCAAACAAACTAAACTCGCCGCATAAATTCAAAACGCGCCGGATGTTTGCCAATTAGCATTCGGCGCACAATAATTTTAAGAATGAAGCCGCATTAATTTTTGAGTTTTGATATTTTAATTTTGTAAATTGGTAAAGCTAAAATGAAAGCCGATTGAAATTTACCGTTTTGTTATGGCGAGAATTGACGATTTAATCAACGAAATTGGCGACGAGCGCGTCCGTGCAGGCGTTGCCGCCGAAGTGAAAAAACTGCGCGACAATAAAAAGTTCGGGCTTGTTTTTGAGAATCATTTGCCGGAACTCAGTTATCTTTACAGCGTTCCGGCGGCAAAGGGCGCGAGCGTCGTTAAGCGCGGCGCGAAAGCAGCGGAAGTTTATCGTGTGCAATCGTTCGCGGGCGACAAAGCCGTGATTCGGCGCGACATCGAAGGCGTTACCGAAACGGAAACTGTTAATCCGCAGGAACTGGTTGCGGTCAAACGCTACGGCGAAGCCATTTATCCGGCTTTGCTGCCCGTCGAAACGGTGACAAAGAACGAAGCGAAGCCTTACCACACGCTTATCAATTCTGACAATTATCACGCTCTTCAGCTTCTGCTTTATTGCTATGAAGGAAAGTTTGACGTGATTTATATTGACCCGCCGTATAACACCGGCGAACGTGATTGGAAATATAACAATGATTTCATAGACAAAACGGATTCTTGGCGACATAGCAAATGGCTTTCGATGATGAGTAAGCGATTGCATTTAGCAAAGAGACTTTTAAAACAAGATGGCGTAATCATAGTTGCAATCGATGACTTGGAGTATTCTCATCTTGCTTTATTGATGAATAGCATTTTCGATGGTTGGTCAAAACACACTATTGTTACTTTGGTAAATGCGCGTGGAAAAGGCGGCGCAAATTTTTCCCGCGTTCACGAATACCTTCTTGCGTATGTTGCTCCGTCAGGAGTTGTTTTACCTTTACCAAAAAAATTAGACGAACCTTTATTTGAAGATTTAGAAAATTCTGAAGATATTATTGAAGAAGATACAAATTCAAATACATTTTTAGCTCCGCTTAGACGTTGGGGACAAGGTAGCAGGCGAAAAGATAGAGCCAGTATGTTTTTCCCGATATATATAAATAAAGAATCTTTAGCAATTGTAGATGTAGGAACGCCTATGCCGTTAGAAGAAGAGCCAGAGCCATTTGATAAAGACGGCATTACTGCAATTTATCCAATTGACAAAAAAGGAATACAAAGACGCTGGAGATATGGTTATGAAGGTGTTTTAGACGAAATAGATGCGAATAATTTAGTTGTTATAGCTGACGGAAACAGGTTTGAAATAAAACGTAAAGAAACACCTACCGATTATGTTTCTTGGAAAACTTTGTGGACTAAAGAAGAATTTGCTGGTTCAAGCGGAGCGCGTTTTCTAAAATATATTTTTGGAAGAGACGATGCTTTTCCTTACCCAAAATCTGTTTATGCCGTTGCCGAAGCCATTTTTGCAGCAACTCATAACCGACCAAATGCTTTAATACTGGATTTTTTTGCTGGCTCTGGCACAACTCTTCAATCCGTTTGCTACTTAAATGCTAACTATGGCGGCAACCGTCGTTGCGTTCTGGTAACGAACAATGAAGTAAATGAGAAAACAACTAAGCAACTCTACAAGGAAGGTTTTATTGAAGGCAATCCCGAATTTGAAAAACACGGAATTGCCGAATCCGTTACATTTCCGCGCTGCAAATATGTGATAAACGGTAAGCGCGACGACGGAACGCCGCTTCCGGGCAAATATTTGAACGGACGCGAACTTGCAAAAGGTTTTGATGAAAATCTCGCCTTTTTCAAACTCGGTTTTCTCGACCCGAATCAAGTCGCTTTGAAAACTCAATTTGAAGCGGTTTTGCCGATTCTCTGGCTGATGGCGGGCGCGAAAGGCAAGCTCGAATTGACCGACGACAACAAAGCGTTTTACATTCCCGAAAATTCGCCGTTTGCGGTTCTTTTGAAAGAAAGATACTTTGCCGAATTTAATCAAGCGATTGCAAAGCGCGAAGATTTAACGCACGTTTTTCTCGTTACCGATTCGGAAGACGCTTTCCGCCAAATGACCGAAGAAATAAAAGCGAGCGGCGAAACGGTAATGCTTTATAAAAATTATCTCGACAATTTCCGGCTCAATACGGAGCGCGACGTATGAAGATTGAATTAAAAGAATTTCAGGAATTAGCCGTGCAGGATTTGTTCGGCAAAATTAAAAAAGCCAGCCGCGATGCCGCCGATGGCGAACTGCAAGCCGTCATTCTTAGCTCGCCGACGGGTTCGGGCAAAACCATCACGCTCATTTCTTTGATTGAACGTATTTTGCGCGGCGACGAACAAACGGCGGGCGACCCGCGAGCCGTTTTTCTTTGGCTGTCCGATTCGCCGGAATTAAACGAACAAAGCCGCGATAAATTTCGGCAAATGAGCATCTTTCATACGCACGATTTGCCCGTTATTGACGCGACATTTGACCAAGAAAAATTCACGCCGGGAAAAGTCTTTTTTCTCAACACGCAGAAACTAGGCAAAGAAAAATTGCTCGTAACCCGTGGCGACCGCCGAACCTACACGCTTTGGGAAACAATCAAAAACACCGAAGCCGATGATAATTTGCGTTTTTATATTGTGATTGACGAAGCGCATCGCGGAACGGCGCAAAGCCAGCGAGAAGTTAATACGGCAAACTCGATAATGCAAAAGTTCATTCTCGGTTCGGACGGCGAAATTCCGCCGATTAGTTTGATAATCGGAATGAGCGCCACGCCGCAAAAATTTCTCAATCTATTGGACGCTCGCCGAACGCAGCGGCAGGTTGTGATTGAACCGGCGGATGTTCGCGCGTCCGGCTTGCTCAAAGATTCGATAGTTCTGCGGCATCCGAGCGAAACGCAGCCGTCGGATTGGAGCTTGCTCGAAGCTGCCACCGAAAGATGGCGTAAATTCTCGGAAGAATGGCGCGAATATGCGGCATCGCAAAAACTTGGAACGCCCGTCAAGCCCATTTTCGTCGTGCAGGTTCAAGATGCCAACCGTGCGGAAACAAAAGTTACTCAAACCGATTTGAACAAAGTCCTGCAGCACATTACGGAAATTACCGGACAACTCGAAGAAGGCGAAATTGTCCATTGCTTTCACGATCACGGCACAATCGAAGAATACGGCTACAAAATACCGAAAGCCGAAGCCTCAAAGATTCAATACGACGACCAAATCAGAATCGTGCTTTTCAAAACAAGTTTGACGACCGGCTGGGATTGTCCGCGCGCCGAAGTTATGTTTTCGTTTCGCGCTGCGCAAGATGCGACCAACATCGCGCAGCTTGTCGGGCGAATGGTTCGCACGCCTTTAGCGCGCCGCGTCGAATCAAGCGAAACGCTAAATTCCGTTTCTCTTTATCTGCCTTACTACGACGGCAAGGCATTACAAGATATTGTCGGCAAACTAAGCAATCCTGACGCGGAAGACGGCATTGGCGTTGCCGAAATTAAAATCGAAAGTGAAACAGCCGAATTAAGTAAAGACGCGAGCCGCGCCGAGTTGTTCGACGTGCTTTCCGAATTGCCGAGTTATTCAATCGAACGCATTCCAAAGGCAACAAAGGTTACTCGCCTTATTAAACTCGCGCGGCAGTTAAATCTTGACGGCATTGATAAAGAGGCTTGGGATGAAGCCAAGAATCTAGTTGTCAAAACGCTCGTGGGTGAAGCCGAACGCTTGAAAACTGATAAGGAATTTTCAGACACAATCGAAGAAAAAAAGGAAATCACAGTTCGCGCCGTAACTTTTGATTATAACCGGCAAGCTGCCAGCGACGGCGAAATCGAAACCTTAAAAGCCACGCCGGACAATATCGAAAATCTCTTTGATTTATGCGCCAAGCAATTAGGTGAAGGTTTGCATATGGAGTTCTGGCGGCAAACGGTTGACGAGGATGAACCGCTCCGCGCCAAACTCATTCTTTATCTCATTTTGCAAGACGAAAAGGCACGAAAGAATCTCGAAACGGCTTGCGGTGTTCGCCTTGAAGAACTTTTTCAGAAATACAGCAAAGAGATTCGCGCCTTGACAACTTCGGCGCGTGAGAAATACCGCAAAATTCGCCGACAAGCGAAAGACCCCGAACCGATTGAATTGATTTATCCCGAAACGATAGAAGTCAAAAAAGGTTCTATGCGTTTGAAAAATCATCTTTACATTGATGAGGACGGCGACATTTACACAGACTTAAACGGTTGGGAGAAAGCCGTTTTGGATGTGGAAATGAAACGCCCGGATTTTGCCGGATGGCTCAGAAATTTTGACCGTAAACAATGGGCTTTGGCTATTCCATACGAAATGAACGGCGAAACAAAATCAATGTATCCAGACTTTATCGTTCTGCGGAAAGAAGGCGAAAAGATAACCGCCGACATACTTGAGCCGCACACGACGACGCTCGCCGACGCAGTTTCTAAAGCCGTCGGTCTCGCCAAATACGCCGAAAAGCACAGCGATTTCTTCGGACGCATCGAATTAATTGATATTGTCGGCGGCAAAATCAAAAGATTAGACGTGGCGAACGAAACCACAAATGAAAAAGTTAAAAGAATTTCAACCGCCGCGGAACTAAATAATTTATTTGAAGAATTATAAATTAACTTTTAGGGACAGGTACGTTTAAACCTTCCGTGCGAAGGATTATAGGTTGTAAAAGTCACTTCTTTGTCCGACAGGGACTTATTGATTGGGCTTGAGTTGAAGGTAGTTAAAGTGCAAAGCTGCTTAGAATAAATTTTGTGTCCAAACCGAGTCCAAAATTGTCCGTTTTGGCTCTTTTGGCTCGTTTATCCGTTTATTTTTCATTTGGCTAAACACTTGGATTTAGCCAACTTACTGTTTTGCAATAATTACAGAAATTAAAAGATTTGCCCTCGGTAGGATTCGAACCTACAGCCAACAGATTATGAGTCTGCTGCTCTAACCGTTGAGCTACAAGGGCATAAAATTTTTTAGTTTATTCAAAAACTTTACTATAAATTCTTTGTCTCTTCACATTTGAAGTGACAAAGGAAATTTATATCAAATAAAGCACTGTTCAAGCAACTCAATCCAAAATAAACAACTTTTTTCGGAAATTACGGAAAGCTAATCGAATTAACAATTTCTTCTTTTCGAAAAGTTACGAAGATTCTATGCCTTTAAAGTTTTGAGCATTTATTTTAACAATTGAAATTAGGAAAATCAGGAAGATAGAAACAGTCAAAAAATTAATAGTTTTTTCAATTTTTTTGTTTCCGGAAAAATAATTTGAGCGAAACCTTTTATTTCGACGACGTTATCTGCTATATTTTGCCCTATTCTTTTCAAAATTCAAACGAGTAAAAGAGGAAATTATAATGAGTGCAAATGCAGGAACGTTAGGCAACATCGGCGCGGCTGACAATACGGGCGCGATTGCTGGTGAAAATAAACATCCGAAAGGTCTTTACGTGCTGTTCGGAACGGAAATGTGGGAGCGTTTTAGTTTTTATTCGATGCTCGCGCTTTTTACGCTTTATTTGCGCGACCCGGCGGAAGGTTTTGGCTGGACGGCGGCGGAAGCCACGACGCTTTACGCCAATTATTTGATGTTCGTTTATGCCAGTCCGCTCATCGGCGGTTTTATTGCTGACCGATTCACAGGTTATCGCAAAGCGGTGATGATTGGCGGATTTTTCTTTATGGCTGGTCACGGTCTGCTTTCGATTCCCGCGCTGTGGGCGGTTTATGCCGCGCTGACTTGTCTGGTTATCGGCAACGGATTTTTCAAACCGAACGTCTCGACGATGGTCGGCAATCTTTATCCAGAAGGTAGCCACTTAAAAGACCGCGCCTACAACATTTTTTATATGGGCATCAATATCGGAGCTTTTCTCGCGCCGATTGTGATGGAAATTGTCAAACAGAATTTTGGTTTCCACGCTGCGTTTGCAGTTGCTGCTTTCGGAATGGTGATTTCGGTCGGGATTCTCTGGTATTTCAAAAATCTGGTCGAAGACCCGAACGCCTTAGCCGAGAGACAGCGCTCACGCAACGAAGCGACGGAAAAAACGAATACCGCCGCGACTGCGGTTGACGCGCCACCGACCGGTGTCAGCGACCAGGAACGCGACGAAAATGCTCCACGCACGGCAGACCAAACTCGTCAAGACACGATGAACGCCGTACCGGACTGGAAACGCATTATGGCGCTTATTGTGATTTTCGCCATCGTCATCGTCTTCTGGATGGTTTTCCATCAAAACGGCTCGACGCTGACTTATTGGGCGGATGACAACACAGCTTGGAGCGTTTCCGGCACCATTTCAAATTCAATTAATGCCTTTTGGGTTGTAACGCTGACGTTTCCGCTGATTTGGTTTTGGGGCTATTTAGACCGGCGCGGTAAAGAACCGGCGACGCCGACGAAAATGGCAATCGGAATGACGCTCACTGGACTTTCATTTTTGGTTTTGTGGTATGCGGCGACCGTTGGAGAAAATCAAGCTCCGACCGCGCAGCAACTTGCCACCGGCGAATTTCGCATCAATGAGCGCGTCGTCACCAACCTTGGCGCACAAGGCGTGCCGAAAGATGTACTAGATAAAATCGTCGCCGCTAAAGACGCAGACGGCAAAAACCTGATTTACGGCGTAAAATTTTCTCCGAAAGAAGATGCAACGACCAAACAAATGGTTTCGGGCGAACAGCAATTGATGACCGCACTCAACACAGTCGCGCCCGGACAAGCCGCGCAATACCGCGAAGCATTTTTACAGCGAGCGCATTTGTTCCGCGTCTCGGCGTTCTGGCTGATTTTCGCTTACGCAATTGTGACTTTGGGTGAATTGATGTTGTCGCCGATGGGTTTATCCTTGGTCTCGAAAGTCGCGCCGATTAATCTGCGCGGATTGTTGATGGGCGGTTGGTTCGTGGCGACGGCAATCGGCAACAAGCTCACGCAAATCGGCGTTTTCTGGGACATCTGGCTGCAATCAACATTTTTCCTAGTTCTCGCCGGAATGGCTTTAGTGATGGCAGTCGTTTTGTTCTTATTACTTAAACCTTTGAAAAAGGCAATGCCGGGCGTTTAAAAAAGGATAAGAAATATAAGGATAAAATTTCTTTATTTCTTCTCGTTCAGTAAAATTATTAAATATAGCGGCTGCAATTTTTATTTGAAAATCGCAGCCGTTTATTTTTTGGATTCAAAATTTATCTTCTCACTCGAAGAAATTTCCGCGTTGCGCTTTTGAATCGAATGAACTTGCCATTTCTCATCATTTCTTTCGGGAAAATCCGTGCGAAAATGCCCGCCGCGCGATTCTTCCCGCCAAAGTGCAGCGGTCGCAATTAGATTAGCTAAAGTTACAAAGTTTCGTGAAGAAGTTCCGAGATTTGCCTGCGAAATTTGTTCAAACTCTTGCAAAGCGCGGCGCAGCGAATCTCTATCGCGCAAAATCCCGACGCGCTCCCACATTACACGCTTGACGCGCTTTTTCACGGCAGTTGCAATTCCAGATTCGAAATTCCAAATTCCAGATTCAGACTGCAGATTTTCAAACTTTGAACTTTGAACTTTAAACCTTGAACTGTCTCCGATTGCTGCTTCGCCAGCTCTCGCTCCGAAAACCAATCCTTCGAGAAGTGAATTTGACGCCAGACGGTTCGCGCCGTGAACACCCGTGCAAGCGACTTCGCCTGCCGCGTATAAGCCCTCAACCATAGTTCTGCCGCGCAAATCCGTGCGAACGCCGCCCATAATGTAATGCGACGCAGGCGAAACAGGCAGTAAATCTTTGGTGATATTCAAACCGTAAAACTTGCAGGTTTCGTAAATTTTCGGAAATCTTTCGCGCAAAAAAACTTCGTCCATTGCCGTCATATCTAAAAAAACCGTCCGCGTTCCGGTTCGGCGCATTTCGGCGACAATCGAACGGCTGACGACATCGCGCGGCGCGAGTTCCATTTGCGCGTCGTAGCGCGGCATAAAGCGTTCGCCGTTTCTGTTCCGCAAAATTCCGCCTTCGCCGCGCATCGCTTCTGAAAGTAAAAAACGAGGCGCGTTTTCGACGCTTAAAGCCGTCGGGTGAAACTGCACAAATTCCATATCAGCCATTTCCGCACCTGCAAAATACGCCATCGCCATTCCGTCGCCGGTTGCCACACTCGGATTTGTCGTGTGCAGAAATAATTGTCCCGCGCCGCCCGTGCAAAGAATTACGGCTTTCGCAAAAATCTCGCGCGGTGCTTTCAGAATCGGGTCGAGAAATCTGACGCCGACGCATCTGTTTTCAGAAACAATCAAACTTTCCGTATTGGCAAAAGGCATCAAAAGAATTGATTTTTCCTTTCCGGCTCGCGCGATTAATGCCCGTACAATTTCCTTTCCCGTCGAATCGCCGTGCGCGTGCAAAATTCTTCTGCGGGAGTGCGCGGCTTCTTGCGTGAAAACAAGTTTTCCGCCTTCGCGGTCAAATTCAGTACCCCATTCGATAAGTTCCTGAATGTATTTTGTGCCTTCGGTAACAAGGGTTTCGACGGCTTTTTCATCGCAAAGTCCTGCGCCTGCGAAAAGCGTGTCTTCTTCGTGAAGCTCGGCGTTATCATCGTCAGACAAAACAACGGCAACGCCGCCTTGCGCGTATTCGGTGTTTGATTCGCTCGTTTTGTCTTTGGTTAAAACGGTTACTCTCGCGCCTGTTTTTGCTAATTCGATTGCGGCGCGAAGTCCGGCGACCCCGCTTCCGATGACGATAAAATCCGTTTCTAAAGACATATAGAAAATTTAGCAACACCTTAATCCAAAGCCAAATTGAATTTTTGATTATTTCCGGTTGACAACTACGAACACTTTCGTATATCTTAATTTTTGTTACGAATTTCTTCGTAGAGAAATTATAAAAACACTCTGATGAGAAATCTATTATCAATCGTCTTTATCTTCTTGCTCACGTTTCCGACTTTTTTGCAAACGCAGAAAAATGACGCGGTTGAAAAGCAAATCCTTACTCTCAACCGCGAGTGGGCGGACGCGATGGTGCGCGGCGACACGGCGGCGCTTGAACGCATTTTTTCCGACGATTTGATTGTCACTTCCGGCAGCGGCGCCGTTCGCGGCAAAGCCGGAGAGTTAGAAGATACGAAAACGGCGCCCGAGTTAAAAACTTATTTTTTCAACACCGAAGACGTTCGCGTGCGTGTCTATAGCGATGCGGCACTCGTGACCGGATTAGCGAAATGGCGAATCAATTACAAAGGAAAAGACATTGATAATGAGCGGCGCTTCACGAGCGTTTATGCCAAAGAAAAAGGTCGCTGGCGAATGACGGCTTTGCAGTTGACGCGCATCGCGCCCGCGCCCACACAGCAAACATTGAATAATATTTTCAAAGATACGACGGGAGCGTTTGTGGTTTATGATTTGAAAAACGACAAATATATTCGCTACAACGAAGCGCGCTGCCGCGAAAGATTCAGCCCGAAATCAACCTTTAAAATTCCGAATTCGCTTATCGGCTTGGAAACCGACGTTATAAAAGACGCCAGTTTTGTTATCGAGTGGAATCGCAGAAAATATCCGCCGCAGGCAAATTGGAACGAAGAACCGTTTGTCCATTGGGGCAAAGACCAGACGCTGCGCTCGGCTTTTAAGTTTTCGGTTCTCTGGTATTACCGCGAGCTTGCCGCGAAAGTTGGCGAGCAGAAAATGAAAAAATATGTCAAAGAATTTGGTTACGGTAACGGAAATTTTACCGGCAAAGTTGATAATTTCTGGCTCGATAATACGCTTGTCATATCAGCGGACGAACAAGTCGAATTTTTAAAAGCCTTCTACACCGAAAAACTGCCGGTTTCAAAACGCGCGACGGAAACGGTCAAAGATATTATGGTGATGGAAAAAACTCCGGCTTACACGCTGAGCGCGAAAACCGGCGGCGGTCCGATTGCTGAAGGAAAATATATCGGCTGGCTGGTCGGCTATCTGGAAAAAGGACAAGACGTTTATATTTTCGCCACCAACATTGAAGGCGTGAACTTCGCCGAAATCCGCGATAAGCGAATGAAAATCACCAAACAGGCATTGGCGGAATTAGGGTTTTTGCCAAAGTAGGAATTATGAAAAAAGTTTATAAACCGACGACAGCCGAACTGGAAATTCTCGCTGTAATTTGGGAGCGTGAAACGGCGACGGTGCGCGAAATTTTTGAAGTTATCGGCGCGCGAAAGCCGACGATTTACACAACCGTCCTAAAGACGCTGCAGATTATGGACGAAAAGGGTCTGGTCGAGCGCGATAAGACAAACCGGGCGCACGTTTATCGCGCGCGCATTAAGCAGAGCGATACGGGAAAGCAGATATTAAGAGACGTGATGCAAAAAGTTTTCGGCGGCTCGGCGCTGAAATTAGTGCAGCAGGTTTTGGAAACCGAAGCGACGACAGCGGAAGATTTGCGCGAGATTCGCAAAATGATTCGGGAAGTCGAAAAAAAAGCGTAAGTTCTTGACAAAAGGAAAGCTAATTATCAGGGCGAGAAAAATAAAATGATTTTAGAAAATTTAACAAATTCGCAATTAATTGAAAATCTCGGTTGGACGCTTCTGCATTCGGTCTGGCAAATCGCGTTCGTCGCGTTGTGGCTTTTTCTCGCCTTGCGAATTTCGGGGAAATCTTCAGCAAATTCGCGTTATATTTTTTCGCTTGCGGCGCTCGTTTTTTCAATCGCTTTGCCGCTTGCAACTTTTGTTTGGCTTTCAAACAATTCCGCGAACGCAGCGCAAAATTTTGCCGCTTTCGATGCGAATAATCGGGCGGTTTCCAAACCGGAACGGCAACCGGCGGAGGATTTCTTGCCGAATAAAAACACTAAAACCGCAGACACGAAAAACGAGAATTATTTTGTTTCGATAGAAAATCTGCAAAACAATCTGGCGGCAAATTTTTCTCTGCTTTCGCCGTTTTTAGTCAGTTTCTGGTTTTTGGGAATGATGTTTTTTGCTTTCAGATTGTTAGGCGGCGTCTGGCAGCTTCACATTTACAAAACGCGCGAAACTTTTGCGCCCGATAGTGAATGGCAGGAAAAATTTCCGGCTTTATGCGAGAAAATAAAAATCAAACAAACCGTCAAACTCGTGCAATCAAAAATAGTCAAAACTCCGATGGTCATCGGCTGGCTCAAACCCGTAATTTTAATTCCGGCAAGCGTTTTTCTGCAGGTGAATCCGCAGGAACTTGAAACTATAATCGCGCACGAACTAGTCCACATTCGCCGTTACGATTATTTAGTAAATCTCGCGCAAAGTTTCGTCGAAATTTTGTTTTTCTATCATCCGGCGGTGTGGTGGATTTCCGCGCAAGTCAGGCGCGAGCGCGAATGTGCGTGCGACGACGCGGTTGTAGAAATTTTAGAAAATTCGCAGCTTGTGTATGCCAAAGCATTGGCAAATTTAGAGGAATTTCGTCACTCGGCGAAACAAACCACGCCGCGTGTTTTGGTCGCGGCAAACGGAGGTAATTTAATGAAACGAATAGAGAGAATAATTCATAAAAAAAATGCCAAGACGGGCAAATTCCAAAATTCACTTTGGTCGGCGAGTTTGGCTTCTGCGCTTATCTTGGCACTTATGCTTGGTATATTTTCGACGACAACGAACCTTTCTGTCAATGCTCAAAAGAGCTTAGTTGCCGGAGGCGAGAAAAAAATCGCTGTCGGTTTTGTTTCGATTCCGCCGCTTGACCGGATGGAAAACCCACCGAAAGACGCGGACGCAACGGCGCGTTTGATAATTGCGAAACTCGCGCAATATAAAATTCCCGCCATTGGATTTGTGCAGGGCGGAATGATTTCCGACGGCGAAAATTTGTATCCGGTTCGTGCAAACATCGTGCGTTTGTGGCGCGATGCGGGTTTGGAAGTTGGTATCGGAGGCTTCAAACACATCTGGTTTTATGACACGCCGTTTGACGATTATGTTGCCAACGCCGAGAAAAACGAAAAAATTGTCAGACAGATTTTGGCTGAGAAAAATCTGCCGCTTCGCTATTTCAGTTATCCGTTTTTGAATACCGGAAAAAGCGCCGAGGACAAAACAAAATTTGAAGCGTGGCTGAAAGCGCGCGACTTGCAATCGGTTAAATACACTTTTGACAATCAGGAATGGATGTATTCTCACGCTTACGACGCGGCGCGAAAAGACAATGACGTAAACGCGATGAGAGAGATTCGCGCCGAATTTGTTGATTATATGAGGAAAATGACGGCGCATTACGAAGCGTATTCGCAGGAAGCGTTCGGGCGCGACATTGCTCAGACAATGGTTTTAACGCCGAGCCGTCTTGTCGCCGACAGTTTTGACGAAATTTTTGGAAAGCTCGAAAAACGCGGCTACCGATTTGTCCCGATAGACGAAGCGCAAGCGGACGAAGCATATCAAACGCCCGATGATTTTTCGGGTAAGGCAGGAATTTCATGGTTTGAACGCTGGCAGTTAGCGCAAGGCAAAAAGCTACGCGCCGAACCGGAAGTCAGCAAATCAGTTGCCGACGCCTGGGATAACAGAAAAGGTAAAAATGCGCCGCTTCCACCAAAGCCGCCCGCGCCGCCAAGACCGCCTGCGCCGCCAATGGCGCCTCTACCGCTAAATAAAACGCTGTAAAGCCCTCGTTATTAAACAAAAAAAGTCTGTATGAAAAATCATACAGACTTTTTTGTTTTGTCGAAAACCTTTATTCTTGCGGAATTTTAAGTTCTTGACCGGGACGGATTTTATCGGGGTCGCTTAATTTGTCGCTGTTGGCTTCAAAAATTTTCCGCCAGCTGACGCCGTAATGCGAGCCGATTTTGCTTAAAGTGTCACCGGCTTGAACTGTGTAAGTCGAACCTGAACCTGATGAACCGCTTCCGCTGCTGCCTTCCGGCGCGGAGATGTTCATTACCACATCGCCTGAACGATAATCCGGGTCGAGACGTCCGTATTCGTCCCACAGTTGTTGTTTTGCTTCGGCACTACCGGCAACGCCTTCGACGTTTAAAACGCCATTCTCTTCCTGCACGTTCAGCCCAGAAACTCCGAGTTGATTTGCCATATCAATTAACGATTGATATTTTTCGATTAAAGCCATTTTTGTTTTCCTCCTTTTTATTTATTACTTTGCTTCTACTAATTGATTGTTTACTCTTTTTCCACCGCCCCTTTCATTGGCGATTCGAATAGCTTCGGCTAATTTACCTTTGGCAACCGAACCGCGCAGCGTTATTTCCGTCGTTGTCGCGTCAACCATGACGCCGGTTATTCCGGCTTTATCAAGCGCAGATTTTACGTTCGATTGGGTCGCCGCATCCGCTGCCGGAGCCATTGTTGCCATCGGCGTAGCCATTGTGGTTGTATTGGTGTTAACGGTCGTTGTTGTTACATTGGCATTTGTATTACTTGTGCTGCGACAAGCGCCTAAGCATAAAAACGCCGCTAAACTGAGAACAGTTAAAATTTTAATTTTCATTTTTCCTCCTGAAAAATTTCCGAAATTGTTTCTTTTTTTACTCGCTGAGTCGAAGCCGCTGAAAAATTACTCAAACAAATTTTTGAGAATTTTGCCGGACAGTTTCGATTTAGCAACCTAGTCTAAAACATTTTTATAAAAATTTCAGTTAAATTTTGTCGAAAAAACTTCTTCGGCAATTTTTTTTGCCAGTTCAAACGAGTTTAATTCAGGTTTTATAACAAAATGCCAGTCTGCGAGACAATAAAATTTTTCTCTCTCCTCGAAAAGTTTCCGCGCCATGCTCTTGTTTTTCGCCAGCGGACGAATCCGTTTTGAACAAGAGATGTTGCGCCAGCAGTGTTCAAACGACGATTCGAGCCAAACGACGGTGAAATTGTGCCGCTTAATCAATTTTCGATTTTCCTCAATTGTCCACGCGCCGCCGCCGAGCGCGATAATCTGCGCGTTGCTTTCGGTTAAAATTTTGCGTAAATTTTCAGTTTCGATTTGGCGAAACCCCGCCTCGCCTTCGGTTTTGATAATTTCGGCGATTGTTTTTCCTTCTGTTTTTTCAATAAACGAATCGAGGTCAATTTTTTCGCATTTGAGCAAAGATGCCAGAAAGCGGGCGACGGTTGATTTGCCGACGCCCATAAATCCGGTAAAAGCTATTCGTTTTTCTATACTCATCATCTAATAGTGGTAAGTTGTTAGTCTAAATCGGAAAACCTGCCACTTTTCTTATGTGTTCCAGCGTTTGATAGAATTCAGGAAACGAAACGCCCGCGCATTCCGCGCCGGTGACTTCGGTTCCTCCTTCGGCAAAAAGCGCGGCAATCGAAAACGCCATTGCTATCCGGTGGTCATCGAAAGAATCAACTTTCGCGCCCTTCAAATCGGATTTTTTCACCCGGAAACCATCTGGAAGTTCTTCAACGTCGGCGCTCATTCTTCTCAGATTTTCGACAATCGCTTTTATTCTGTCCGATTCTTTAACGCGCAATTCCGCCGCGCCGCGAATTTCCAGACCGTTTTCAAGCTGTGTTGCGTAAACGGCGAGAATCGGAATTTCGTCAATTAAATTAGCGACGAGTTCACGGTTAATTTTATTTGACGAAACTTTTTGATTAAAATTTCCGCCGCCGACAATTCGCAAATCACCGACTGATTCATTACAAATTTCTCTTTGATTAAAGATTTTTATATCCGCTCTGAATGATTGCAAAATTTCAATCAGCGCCGTGCGCGTCGGATTTAATCCGATGTTTTCCAAAACTATTTCAGAACCTTTCAGACAAGCTGCCCCAACTATGAAAAAAGCGGCGGAAGAAACGTCAGACGGAATTTTAATGTCTTTTGCGACGAGTTTTGAGTTTCCGTCAATCGAAACTTGATGAATAAAACCGTCTTTTGTTTCGAGAAAATTTTCTTTCGTTTCTGCGCCCAAATATTGCAGCATTAATTCCGTGTGATTTCTCGAAGGCGTTACGCGGTCTTTGGTCTTTGGACTTTGGACTTTGGTCGCGCCTTCGGCGTTCAAACCGGCTAGCAAAAGGCACGATTTAACTTGCGCGCTGGCGACTGGTAAATCATACGAAATTGATTGAAGCGGGTTTCTGCCATAAATTCTAAGCGGCGCGCAATCGTTTTTCGATTCAATTTTCACGCCCATTTTTTCGAGTGGTTCAATGATGCGCCGCATCGGGCGTTTTGAAAGCGATTCATCACCAGCTAAAATCGAATCGAAATTCTGTCCTGCCAAAACCCCGGCTAAAAGCCTCATCGTCGTTCCGCTGTTGCCGCAATCAAGTTCTTTTTCGGGTTTGGTAAAACCTGTTTTGCCGATGCCTTTGATAAAAACTGTTGTATCTTCCCTTTTAATTTGAACGCCGAGATTTTTCAAACAATCTAATGTCGAAGCGCAATCGGCGCTCGTCGCAAAATTTTCGATGCGCGTTTCGCCTTCCGCCATTGACGCCAGAATTGCCGCGCGGTGCGAAATTGATTTGTCGCCCGGAAGCCGAATTTTTCCCTTTAAAGAATTTGCCGGTTGAATCTTCATAAATCGAATTGGATTCGCGTTTAACAATCGAATTTTTGCATTATACATTGTTAATCGCCGAGCGATAATTAACGGGTTTAATTTTATTTACAGAAAATCGTAAATTTCTTTTTTATAATTGGAAAAATAAAACGAATTCGGTGTATGCTAATAGGTTGAATGTGTCGTGCGAAAGTCTTTCTATTGGCGAGGCTCAAGCAGTTTTTTAGGAGTTTAACTCTCTTTTCAAACAGAAGCATATTTAAGATAAAATTTTTCGGACGGATATTTATTTAAAATGGCATTTAAGTCTTTGTTTAGTTTATTTTCGAGCGATTTGGCGATTGACCTAGGGACGGCAAACACACTTGTTTACGCCAAGGGTCGCGGAATTGTTGTTTCCGAACCCTCGATTGTGGCAATCAATAAAGTCACCAATCAGGTGGAAGCCGTCGGGCGCGACGCCAAAGAGATGCTCGGGCGAACGCCCGGCAATATTGTGGCGATTCGTCCGATGAAAGACGGCGTTATTGCGAATTTTGAAGTGACGGAAAAAATGCTTCAGCATTTTATACGCAAAGCGCACAACGGAAAATCGTGGGTGCGCCCGCGCGTTGTTATCGGAATACCTTCTGAGATTACGCAAGTCGAGCGCCGCGCCGTTGAAGACTCAGCTTATCGCGCTAAAGCGTCGGAAGTTTATTTAGTTGAAGAAGCGATGGCAGCGGCAATCGGCGCGGGACTTCCGATTACCGAGCCGCACGGAAATATGGTCGTTGACATCGGCGGCGGAACAACCGACATCGCCGTTATTTCTCTTTCCGGTATTGTTTATTCGCGCGCCGTGCGAATCGCCGGAAACGAAATGGACGAAGCGATTACGCAGTTTATTAAACGTAAATACAATCTGCTTATCGGCGAGCGAACGGCGGAAGCTATAAAGATCGCTCTGGGAAGCGCGTTTCCGCTTGAAGAACCGCTTTCGATGGACGTTCGCGGGCGAAATTTGATTGAAGGAATTCCGAAAACAATCACGATTAGCGACGAAGAAATCCGCGAAGCACTGTCGGATTCGGTTGCAACTATTATTAACGCCGTGCGTGTCGCACTTGAAAGAACTCCGCCGGAGCTTTCCGCCGATATTGTCGAGCGCGGAATTGTTTTAACCGGCGGCGGCGCGCTGCTTAAAAATCTCGACAAACGCTTGATAATTGAAACCGGTTTGCCGGTTGTTATCTCCGACGACCCGCTTTCGAGCGTTGTTCTCGGAACAGGAAAAATGCTTTCGGATTTCGAACTCCTCAAGCGCGTCAAATGGGACAATTCGTTAATGACAGGCAGTTAAAACATTTACCATTTATCAATTGTTTTCTGTTCAATGATAAATGGTAAATGTTCAATGATAAATGAAAGATGGTTGAGCGAAGTCAAAAGGAAGTTTGGAGATTGGCGCCGTGGCTGATGATTATCCTGCTTCTTTTTAATTTTGTTTTGATGGCGTTTGATGCCCGCGAAGCACGCACGCAACAGCGAATCATCCGGGTCTGGACGCAGACGTTTGCCGATTTTGTTCAATCGCCGGCGACGACCGTTAGCTCGGCGGTAACGAGCTATTTTCAGTCAATCTCAAATCTCAGAAGCGCTCAAACTGAAAATGATGTTCTCAAACAGCGCGTTCAAGAACTCGAAGTCGAGCTACAGCAAAAGGAAGATTTAACCTCTGAAAACGCGCGCTTAAAGTCGCTTCTCGAATTAAAGGAAGAAGCGAAATATAAAATTCTACCCGCTCAAATTATCGGGCGTGACCCGTCCGTCTGGTTTGACACTTCGATTATCAATCGCGGAAGTCTCGACGGCGTAAAATTAAATATGCCCGTGGTAACTAAAGGCGGTCTGGTTGGCAGAGTAGCGCAGGTCAGTCCGTTAACGGCGCAGATTGATTTAATCACCAATAAAATGGTGAGAGAGGGCGCGGTTATCGGTGAGCTTGGCTCTTCTAACACGCTTGGGGTTGTCAGCGGAGCGGGTAAAAAGGAAATTCTTGAGATGGATTATGTTCCCGGCGGCGTAGAAGTTAAGGCGGGCGAAACAGTCTATACGTCGGGACAAGAAGGCATCTACCCGCCCGGCTTGAAAATCGGCGAAGTTATTGAAGTTCGTTCGGGTTCAGCAACCGTTTCACCTCAAATTTTCATTAAACTAAGCGCTAATCTTTCCGCGATGCAAGAGGTCGCGGTTTTGCTTTACGAGCCGCCGTTGCAACCGGAATTTGATAAATCTCTGCCGAATGCGGGGAAGAAGAAATGAGTCCAAAGTTCAAGGTTCAAAGTTAAAAGACAAAACCTTGAACTTTGAACTTTGAACTTTGAACTTGAAAGATGGAACAGGTAAAAATCACAGTTGCGTTGATAATTGCGATATTGCTTCAATGGACGCTGCGCAACATTGCCGAACCTTTTGCCTACATTGATTTTCCATTAATTATTGTTGTTTATGCCGCGCTCGGACGAAATTCAATTAAAGCATTGTTTTACGGCACGTTTGCCGGCGTTGCGGTTGACGCTCTCAGTGGCGGTCTTCTCGGAGCAAACGGTTTTTCAAAAACGTTGATTGCATATATGGTTTCAGAGCTTGTGCGGCGCGTCTACCTAGACAACCTTCTACTTCGGATACCCGTCATAGCAGGTGCTTGTTTACTGGACGATTTGGTTTATTACGGGATGCAACGCCTTTTAGGACAAGAACTTTATGCGCAGTTTGTTCCGACCGTCGCTTACTCGCTTATCGGAACGACCATTGCCGGAACAATTATTTACTTGCTTTTAGACAGCTTTTTCGCGGAAAATACTGTTAAGCGAAAGCGCGAGGTTTTTACGCCGCGCCGCCAAACTCGCCGCCGTAATCCAATTCGTTTAGGCAACAGGAGATAACTGATAGTGGAGGAAAGATTTTTAACTATCAGTTATCAGTTTTCAACTATCAATTAAAAATATGAAGTTAAACGACCAAGCTCAGAATTTAGGTTTGCGAGTCGGCGTGATTCAAGTAATAGCCTTTGTTTTACTGGCGATTCTCGGCGTGCGCCTTTATTATCTGCAGATTGTAAAAGGCGAGTATTACAGCGAAAAAGCTGAAAACCAGCGAATTCGTTTTATTCCGATTCCGGCGCCGCGCGGAGCGATTTTCGACCGCAACGGAAAACTTCTGGTTGACTCGCGCCCGACTTATAACGTAACGCTTTCCAACGAGCCTATTAAGAAAATTGACGTTAGCGACCGCATCGAGGATTATATGCGCGGACTAAATGTTGACCGCCAATTTTTAATCGAACGCTTGAATTTTATAAAAAAACAGCCCGAGTTTGAAACATTGGTTTTGAAGGAAAACGCGACGATTCAAGATATTGCCTGGGTTAGGTCTCACGAATTGGAATATCCAGAACTGCGCGTCGAACTTCAGCCGCAGCGCTTTTATCCGCACGGCAAAATTTTGGCGCACGTTTTAGGTTACGTCGGAGAAATCAGTCCGAAACAGCTTGAAAAGCCGGAAGTCAAAGAAAAGGGTTTTCGTCCCGGCGATATTATCGGCAAAGGCGGTCTCGAACAATACTATGACCAGTTTCTGCGTGGCAGACCGGGTTACCGAAAAGTTATGGTCGATTCGCGCGGACGAGTTCAAGACGAAGTAGAAGTCGTGAAGCCGCAAGCCGGACAAGATTTAATCTCGACGATTGACCTCGATTTGCAAAAGGCGGCGGAAGAACAACTCGTCAACTCAGCGACAAAACGCGGAACGGTTATTTCGATGGATCCGAATAACGGCGAAATTCTGGCAATGGCTTCCGCACCGAGTTTTGACCCGAACGCTTTTGTCACCAGAAGCGCGACGCCCGAAGGACGCAAAGAAATTTCCGAATACTATACAAACGAACAAAGACCGCTGCTCAATCGCGCCATTCAAGGACGCTATCATCCGGGTTCGACGTGGAAAATCCCTGAATCAATAGCCGCGCTCCAACAAGGCGTGATTACGGTTGCGCATTCAAACGTGGCGTGCGGCGGCGGTATTCAAATCGGCAACAAATTCACGCGCTGTATGGGAAATCACGGCTCGCCGCCGCTCAGCTACGCTATTACCAAATCCTGCGACGGTTATTATTATCGTCTGGCTCTGAAAATGGGCTTGGAAGGTTTAATAAAAATGGTTGAAACTTTTGAATACGATAAACAAACCGGCGTTGACTTGCCGAATGAAAAAATAAGCCGCACGCCGAAGTATTATCGTTCATACGTCGAAAAACGCGACGGAAAATGGAACGATATCGAAACGGTTTTCGCTTCCATCGGACAGGTTACGGTTGACGTAACGCCGATTTCGATGCTTCGCGCGATTTCAACCGTCGGCGTGCAGGGCAAAATGTTTGAGCCGCATCTGCTCAAGGAATTTAAGGAAATCGGCGCGGTCGGCACGGAAGGCGAGCCGACTTTTGTTCCCGCGCGTCCGAGTTTTGGTTTTGCGCACCCGGAGCCGAAAATTATTGAAATGACGCCCGAACAAAACAAAATAATACTCCAAGGAATGTGGGGCGTGGTCAACGCGGGCGGAACAGCGGCGCGTTTGAAAATGGCAAATTTTGAAATCGCCGGAAAAACCGGAACGGCGCAGGTTACCGAACTCGGAAAAGACAAAGGCGCATTAAAAGACCATTCGTGGTTTGTCAGCTTTGCGCCCGCTTATAAACCGGAAATTGCCGTTATCGCTCTGATTGAAAACTCGGGCTTCGGCGCATCGCACGCAGTTCCGGCGGTAAAAGGCGTTTACGATGCTTATCTTTTGAAACATAATCCAAGCGTGCTAGAAGGACAACAAATAGCGAGGAAATAATAATCATTTATCATTTATCATTTATCAGTTGTTAGTTTTTATTGACTGATAAATGGTAAATGATAAATGATAAATGATACGAATGGTTGCGATACTCGAAAAACGTAATTTAAGAGATTTCGACTGGCTGGTGGCTTTTCTCGCTGTGGCTATCGTTTGCTTTGGCATTTGGCAAATTTACAACGCGCAGCCGCAGATGAACTACTGGTCAAAACAAATTATCGGTTTGTTTATCGCGCTCGTCGCGCTCGCCGTTATTTCAACGATGGATTATCGGCGCATCATAGACGCCGCTCCGATTTTTTACGCAATCGGTTTGATTTTGCTCGTTCTGGTTTTGATTCCCGGTATCGGAATGCGCATCAACGGTCAGCAGGCGTGGATAAAAGTTCCGCTTATCGGGCAGTTCCAGCCGTCGGAGTTTGTTAAGATTCCGGTGGTTTTGATGCTGGCAAAGTATTTTGGAGCGCGAAAAATAGGAACTCTTAAATTAAAAGAAGTACTGGTCGGCGTTGCAATTTTAGCCGCACCGTTGGCGTTGATTATGCTTGAGCCGGACGCTGGACAAGCGATGACGTATTTTCCGATTTTAGCCGTTGTGCTGTTCCTTTCGGCAGTAAAAGTTCGATACGTCGTTTTGACGATTGTCGCGGGTTTGATTTTTATGCCCCTTGCTTACTGGGTTGGCGTCGAAACCGGAAAAATAAAAAATTATCAGCAGGAACGCATAAAAGTTATTCTCGACCCGGAAGCGGCAGACCCGCGCGGTTACGGTTATCACACGGTTCAATCAATGATTACGGTTGGCAAAGGTAATCTGACCGGCATCAAAGGCGATACGGACACTTCGCAAAGCGTTTTAAAATTCTTGCCCGAACCGCATACAGATTTTATATTTGCGGTAACGGCGGAAAATACGGGCTTTGTCGGCTGCGTTTCGCTTCTGCTGGCTTACGCGTTGCTCTTGTCCAGACTGATTGCGGGTGCGCGGCAGGCGGGTGACCGCGCCGGAATGCTTGTTATAATGGCGATTGTCGGCTCAATGACGTTTCAAATTTTTATAAATGTCGGAATGGCTCTCGGCTTTCTGCCGGTCATCGGTGTCCCGCTGCCTTTAATGAGCGCGGGTCTTTCGGCAGTTTTGTCAACGTTTATCGCTATTGGATTTGTTATCAGCGTAAAGATGCGGCGGTTTGTAAATTAGATCAAAGTTCAAGGTTCAAAGTTCAAAGTTAAAAACCGTCTTCAACTTTGAACTTTGAACCTTGAACCTTCTTGAGAGGTAGAAAATGGCAAGAGAAAAAAGGATTGTTGAGCAGGAAATAAAATCGATTCGGACGAAGAATCGCGGTTTTTGGAAATTCGTCTGGTTTCCGACCGCGCTTTTATTGGCTTTGTCGGCTGGCGGATTGTCGGGCATTTTGGCTTCATATTATCTTAACAATTCCCGAATTACGACCGAAGTTTCCGCGCTTGCCACTTATCGCCCGCCGCAGGTGACGACGATTTACGCCGACGATGGGGAAACGATTTTAGCCGAGTTTGCGCTGGAAAAACGCATTCCGATTAAAGAACAGGACATTCCGAAAAATGTGGAGAACGCGCTGATCGCCGTCGAAGATTATCGCTTTTACGACCATATCGGAATTGACCCGTATCGCATCGCGGGCGTTGTTTTCAAAAATATCACGACTGGAAGAACCGAAGGCGCGTCAACCATCACGCAGCAGCTCGCCAAAAATCTTTTTCTTTACCGCGACCAAACTTACACGCGCAAGGTTAATGAATGGATGGTTGCGCTGCAAATCGAGCGTTTATATACAAAGCGGCAGATTCTCGAGATGTATATGAACTATGTTTTTCTCGGCGCTGGGTCATACGGTTTTGAAGCCGGTGCGCAAACTTATTTCCAAAAATCTTTGAAGGATTTGAATTTGGAAGAAGCCGCGCTTTTGGCAGCAATACCGAAGTCGCCCGAATACTCACCGACGCGCAATATGGAAAAGGCGAAAGAGCGCCGCAATATCGTGCTTGACCAGATGGCAAAGTATTTTCCCGATGCTTATTCGCAAGGCGAAGTAGACGCGGCGAAAGCCAAACCAATAAAACTTGCCGACACCGCTTTTTATCAATCTTTGCCAAAATCAACCGCTTGGGATTATCCGGTTGAAGAAGTTCGCAAATATCTCGAAGAAAAATATACGACGCGCGTCGCGCAGGGCGGACTAAAAGTTTATACGACAATTAACATTGAAGCCCAAAAAATCGCCACTCAAGCAATCCGTGAAGGTTTGCGCCGTTATGATAGAGGACGCCGCTGGCGCTCGGAGTATCAAGATATTTTGCTCGACGAAAACAATCAACCGCTTACCGAACAAAAGGAAATCGCGCGAAAACTTGAAAGTTTCAAACACGCCGATTGGTACGGAGACGAATACGAAAAAGGCGAGTTTATCAAAGGCTTGGTTATAAAAGTTGACCTGGCAAAAGACGAGGCGACGGTTCGCTTCGGCAGATATACAGCCGTTGTTACCGCCAAAGATATGGGCAGAAGCGGTAAAAGACCGAAAGATGAATTGAAGGTGGGGTTTTTGCCTGAGTTTGAAGTAAAAGAAGCGGATGAAGATAATCAGACTTTGAAAGTAACGCTTCAGCAAGTGCCGGAAGTGCAAGCCTCAATCGTTTCGCTCGACGCGAAAACGGGCGAAATCGCAGCAATGGTCGGCGGATACGATTATCACACCAACAGATTTAACAACGCCACGCAAGGTTTGCGACAAACCGGTTCGGCTTACAAACCTTTTATTTACACGGCGGCGGTCGAGTGGGGAATGACGCCGGATGTAAATGTCAGCGGTGCGCCGATTCGACGCGGCGGCTGGATGCCGCATAATTACGACGGCAGCTTAAGTCACCCGAACGTGCCGATGAAAATCGCTTTGGCAAAATCTTACAATTTAGCGGCGGTTCATCTGCTCGAACAAGTCGGCGTTCAGACGGGCGCGCAAATGGTTCGCCGATTTGGAATTACCAATCCGATGGCGCCGAGTTTGCCGTCCGCACTCGGCGCGAGCGAAGCCTCCTTGCTCGAAATGGTTTCGGCTTATTCAGCGTTTCCAAATAAAGGAATGCGCGTTCAGCCGCATTTGATTAGAAAAGTTTACAGTCGTGACGGAAGTCTTTTGGAAGAATGGAAAGGCACGACTTATAAAGTAACGAGCGAATACGTCGCGTTGACGATGGTCGAAATGATGCGCGGCGTAACCGGCGCGGGCGGGACAGCACCCGGTACAAATGCCGCCGGGCATCCGGTTGCCGGAAAAACCGGAACGGTCAATGACCAAACCGACGTTTGGTTTATCGGTTACACGCCGAGCGTCGTCACCGGCGTTTGGATGGGAAATCCCGAACGAAAAGAATCGCTCGGCGCGGGAATGACCGGCGGTAAAGGCGCGCTTCCCTATTTTAATGCTTTTATGAGCCAATATATGAAAGACAAGAAGCGCGAAAGCTTCTTGAAACCGCCGCCGATGCCTTCGGAAATAAAGGCGCTTGCCGAACAGCGTAAGCGCGAAGAGCTTGAAAAACTTGAAAAAGCCGAGATGGAAGGCAGAAAGCTCGGTATCGCCTTTAACCCCGGACCAAAACCGCGTCGAGCAATTGGCGCTTCTTCATCAATTACCGATGGAGAAACCGTTACCGATTCGACGGGTTCAACCGGATTAACGGATACGATTAAACCGGACGAGAATATAAACCCGGTTATTCCGCCGCCGCCCGGGGTCGAACCGCCAAAGCCAAAACCCGCGACGCCTGCCGCACCGATCAAGAAGGTCGAACAGCCGGCGGAAAAGCCGAAAGCAGAAGGCGAGAAACGAAAAGGTAAAAAAGGGGAAGACGAATAAGTGGTAAACGGTAAGTAGTTAGTGGTTAGTGAAAGCAAAAATACTTACCACTAACCACTTATCACTTAGCACCAACATTAAAGTTTGTCATACGTTGTTTTAGCGATTTCGTAGCAATCGCAGGCGCGTTGGAATATTCTGCCAGCGTAAAAGGTTTATAACTGAACAACGGATTTTTCAATTACTATTTATAAAATTTATTGTGGAAAATTTTGTTGTCGTTCGCTTAACAATTGTTTGACAGTATCAGTAAATTTGTCGATGTCGTTTGGTTTAACCAGATACGAACTCGCGCCGGCTTCAATGGCAACATTACGGTCGTTGTTGCTTGCCATACCGGTAAAAAATAAAATCGGAGTTTGTTGGTCTGTTTTGCGAATGCGGCGGCACAGCTCGACGCCAGTCATTTCCGGCAATTTATAATCAACTACCAAAAGATCAAACGGCTTTTGAGCTATTAAATTCAGCGCTTCGAGCGCTGTCGCTACCGATGTGGTTTTATAATCCGCGCCGGCATAAGACAACATTACGCTCATCAATTCGCAAGAATCCTGATCATCGTCCACAAATAGTATATTAGGAGAAGCGCAATGCATATTTCTGCCTTACAAAACAAAATTTTTATGTTTATGGAACCAAGTTACGAGAGCGTTTCCAGTTAATATATTGTCAAGAAAACAAATCTCAACACAAACACCAGTGTGGTTAATTTAAGAATATATCACGTCAACCTGCTTTTGTTTGTTGTCTATCAAACATTATAAAAGAAAACATCTGCGGCACAACAAAAACCGGAGCAGCTTTTATAAAAAAATCCGATTACATAATTGATATTAAATTTTAAGTTAGAAAAATGTTTAGCTTAAAAATCTGCCTAAATAAAAGGGCAGCATCTTGCGCCACCAATCCCAATCGTGGTTTACGTCGCGTCCCCACAATTCGCACAGATGCGGAATCGCCTTCGAGTGCAGAACTCTCGAAAAATCGCGCGAGCGCTCCGGCGCTTCAAACGCGCCTTGTCCGGTAACAATGACGATTGAATCGGCTTTACGCAGAATCGGCAGAAAATAATCGTCGTTCAAATTTTGCATATATTGAATCGGATTATTGAAATAAACATTATCGTCCGAATAATTTTTTAAATAAGAGCGAATGTCATAGCTTCCGCTCATCGCAATCGTGCCACGAAAATTGTCGGGATGTTTGAAATAGCAATTCGCCGCAAGAAATGCGCCGAGACTTGCGCCCGTCGTCAAAGGTCTAGCGTCTTGTCCGCATTCGTTACGAATCAGCGGCAAAACTTCATCCGTAACGTATCGGTCGTAGCGCGTCAAAAGCTCGGCTTTCCATTGCGGCGAAGCCTGTTCGTTCAAAAGACTGTAACGATTAACGGAATTTATCGAATAGGCACGAAGTTTTCCCGCTTCGATTAAAGGCTTGATGGCGTCAACCAGCAAAAACCGCTCGTATTCGAGATAATCGGCGGCAGCCGTCGGAAACATCAAAAGCGGAAACCCGCCGTGTCCGTAAGCGACGAGTGGCATTTCCATTCCGAGATTATGGCTAAACCAAGATGTCGTATCACGACGCATAGATTTTTTGACTCCAAGTGTTTGCATAAAATTTTTATTACGTGAGGTTAAAAGAAATTGAATGCGAATTCAAGTTTAGCCGCAAATACTAGAAGCCATCTCAAAAATAGTTTGATAAAATTCACGGATGGCTAGACGTGAAGAATTAACCGATGAACAATGGGCTTTGATTGAACCGTTATTTGATAAACCGCCGGTTGTGGCGACTCG
>Ga0136617_10000467_pt1 | contig 33788 bp, 35 predicted proteins | sample AntDrymUQ3222106_2_FD_129672 | JGI IMG/M metagenome (GOLD analysis project Ga0136617, IMG submission 129672) | Polar desert sand microbial communities from Dry Valleys, Antarctica - metaG UQ322 (21.06) | ecosystem: Environmental > Terrestrial > Soil > Desert | place: Antarctica: Dry Valley... | reverse complement strand
CCGCCTCGCAGCGAAGTTCCTCGCGCTGACCGCCGCGATCGCCCTCAATCACCGCCTCGGCCGCCCGCCCCGCAACCTCACCGCCTACTACGCCTAACCGATCCGTGGAACGACTCATCTAGCTCGCCGCAAACGCCGCGTCGGCAGCACGCGCGCGGTCGGCCTCGCGCAGGTATGGCGCGACGAGGTCGCCGTAGGCGGCCTTGCGCTCGGGCGGGCAGGTCCTTGCAGCCCGTGACGGTATCGCGACAGCTCTGCGCGCCGCACAGCGGCGCCCGATCAGTTGCGGGCCACCCGCACGTCGTCGATGCCGGCCTCGACGAGGCTCGCCGTCGACGCGTCGGCCACCTCGACGACGATCCGCACGGTCTGGCCGGCGAACGCGTTGAGGCTGATGTTGCTCGCCGACGCCCAGACGCCGTTGTCGTTGTTCGCCGCGCCGAGCTCCTGCAGGACGGTTGCGGTGGTCTCGCCGACGACCTTCACGCGCAGATAGTCCGCCGTGGAGGAGTTGGTGCCGTGCGCGAGGTAGTACGACAGGCTCAGCGAGTAGCTCGAGCCGCCGGTCAGCTTGATCGGCGGCGACGCCGTCGAGGTCACCCCGTCATCCACGTCCTGCGCGCCCGCCGCCGCGTCCGCGAGACGACCCGTGACGAGGTCGTTGACGCCGCTGACGGTCGTGCCGAGCTGCTTGGTGCCGCTCGAGGTCGTCGGCTCCGGGTCGCCACGCTCGAACCGGCCGAGCGGCGCGGTGTCCGTGCCGTACAGGTTGCGCGTCCACGCCGGCGTGGCGCTCTCGAAGTCGTCGGAGTAGATCGTCGCGCTCGGCAGGCCGCAGTACTGCGCCTCCTTGCCGATCGCGCGGTAGGGGCAGTCGGAGATCTCCAGCAGCGCCAGCACCGCCTCGCGGTTGCGCGACGTCTGCGCTGGGATCGCCTCGTCGGGCGGGTAGAAACCCGGGCTCGACGTCGTCGGGTACATCTCGAACGTGTAGCCGAAGATCCTGTGCTGACCCCACAGCCAGTCGTCGATCGCGCCGTCGGCGATGTACAGGTCGCTGGCCTGCTCGGGCGTGTAGCCGTTCGTCGCCGCCATGTCCTTGCCGAGCGCGGCGAGCGCGTTGCGGTCGTCGGCGCTCATGCCGGTGGCCGTGTCCGCGGTCGTGTAACCGTAGGGCCAGAGGACGAGCTCGGAGTACGTGTGGAAGTCGATCGCGGCCTTGATCTGCTGCACGCCGCCGACGACCCGCGAGTTGACGAAGTCACGCACGCGCTGGGTCTCTGGTGCCGAGAACGGCTGCGGTCCGCGGTAGGTCTCGGAGGAGAACGTTCCGCTCGAGCCGCCGCAGCAGCCCCACTGCCAGTCCCAGTTGCGGTTCAGGTCGGTCCCGACCGCGGTCGAGCCCGCATTGGGCTGGCGGTTCTTTCGCCACATGCGATAGGCGCCGGTCGCGACGTCGTACTCCGCCCCGTCGGGGTTCATGCTCGGGACGATCCAGATCTCGCGCGTGTTGACGGCGCTCGTGATCCGCGAGTCGGTCCCGTACTTGCTCGTCAGCTCGTTGAGCAGGTACATCGCCATCTCGACGGTGAGGTGCTCGCGGGCGTGCTGGTTGTGCGTGAAGAGCACCTCCGGCTCGGCCTCGTCGGTGAGGACGTTGTCGGAGATCTTCAGCGCCCAGATCTGGCGCGAGCCCTCGTGGCTCGTGCCGATGCTCCGGCGCTGCACGATCAACGGGTAGGCGTTGGCGATCGCCAGCGTCTCGTCGGTCATCTCCTGGTAGTCGTGGTACTTGGCGTCGGCGGCGGGGAAGGCGGCGGCGCGTGCCTGCAGGCCCTTCGCGCGGGCGGGCAGGCGCGGCTGCGAGCCCCGCAGGACGCCAAAGCGCAGGCGCCGCAGCTTCACGGCATCCGCTGCGGAGGCGGTCACGATGAGTGCGCCGTGGTCGGTGCCGACGATCGCCGCGCCGGTCCGGGCGACGGCGGCGCGGTCCTTGGCGGTGCGCACGTTCTCGACCCGGTACGTGCGCGCGCCGTCGGCCGCGGCGGCCGCGGCGGCGGTCGGCAGCGCGGCGCACGCCAGCGCAGACGTGGCGATGCAGAGCATCCAACGCGGCCCGATCAGGTGCATGGTCCCTCTTTTCCGTTGACTGCCTGCAGCGCGCATGCGAGCGCAAACGTACTCCTGCGGGAGGGCTGATGGCTAGGCGTGAACGGGCTCCGCGGTGAGCACTTCGAGCAGCGCGGCGGCCGCGTACGGGCAGAACTGCGTGGCGGCCATGCGGTGGATCTCCTCACGCGCGGCGACCGCGGACATCGCGCGGCGGTACGGGCGGTTTGAGGTCATCGCGTGGTAGGCGTCGCAGACGAGCGTGATCCGGCTGGCGATCGGGATCTGCTCGCCGGCCAGGCCGTCGGGGTAGCCGGCGCCGTCCCAGCGCTCGTGCTCGGCGCGAACCGCCGCCGCGAGGTGGGCGAGCTCGGGCATCGACGCGAGGATCTGCGCACCGGCCACGGGATGCTGGCGCATGAGCGTCTGCTCGTGGCGGGTGAGCGGACCGGGCTTGCGCAGGATCGCGTCGGGGATCGCGATCTTGCCGAGGTCGTGCAGCAGCGCGATGTGCTCGACCTCGCTCGTCTGGGCCTCGTCGAGCCCAAGCCGCCGGGCGACGCCGCGGGCCAGCGTGACGACCTCGCGCGAGTGCATCGCCGTATAGCTGTCGCGGGCGTTGACGGCGGCCAGCAGCGCGCGCAGGCTCGCCATCTCGGCGGTGGCGCCGACGTCCGGCGTGGACGCTGCGGACATCGGCGGGGCTGCGCCGCGATCCCGCTTGGCGCCCGACATCGCACGATCGGCCACCTCCAGCGCCGCGCTGACGCCCCCCCTTGCAGTGGTCCAGCTGCGCGGTTCCCACGCTGATCGGCAGGCTCACCCGTTCCTGGGCGACGGCCATCGCGGCGGTCAGCTCGTCCGCGAGCTCGACGGCCACGCGTTGGACGGCGTCGCCCTCCACACCGAGCAGCAGGACGGCGAACTCGTCACCCCCGAGGCGCGCCGCGCGATCGCTGGAGCGCAGCCGCGACGACAGCGCGTCGCCCAGCGCGCACAGCACTTCGTCGCCGGCCAGGTGGCCGAGCACGTCGTTGACCTGCTTGAAGCCGTCGATGTCCATCAGCACGAGCGCGGCGTGCTCGCCGTAGCGCCGGCAACGCTCGAGCTGCTGGGCGAGGTCCTGCTCGAAGCGGCGCCGGTTCCACAATCCCGTCAGCGGATCGCGGTCGGCGAGGTCGAGCAGGTGCGCCTCGAGGTTCTGGCGCATGGTGACGTCCGTGCATGAGCTGACGACGGCGTAGGGCAGCGTCTCGCCGGGCCGGAACAGCGGCCGCGTGCTGATGTCGAGCCAGACACGCTCGCGACCGGGCCGGTCCATGCCGATGACGCGCCGCGCCGCCGTGCCGGTGGAGAAGGAGATCCCGGCCGGCGTATCGGCGTCGCCGATCGGCTCGCCGTCGTCGCTGACCGACACCCAGTCGCCGCGCGGCGCGTGCACGAAGTCCGCATCGGTGTCGGCCATCGCCTTGGCCGAGTCGTTGAGCAGCTCCATGCCGCCGTCGGCATGCAGCAGGAACACGGCCTCCTCCAGCGCACAGACGAGCGCGCGCAGCTTGCCCTCGCTCTCGCGCAGAGCGATGTTGGCGGCGTTCGTGCGCCGCGCTGACGCGATCGCGCGGCCGCAGAGCCACAGGCCGGCGAGGATCGCGAGGCCGAGGCCCACGAGCAGCGCCCAGCTTTGCCACACGCCGTCGCCGGAACCGGCGAGCACGCGCGCGCGGTCTGCCTGCAGGCGCAGGCGCCAGGTCGTGCGCGGAACGGGTGCGGCGACCGTCAGCACGTCGTGCGCGCGCGCTGGGCTGCCCTCGGGGGTGACGCGGGCGAGGATCGTGCCGCGGCCGTCGGCCACGACGAGCGTCGCGCGGTCGGGATTGGGCAGCCCGCGCAGGTAGTCGGCGAGGAACGCGCGCATGAACGCGACCGGGACCCCCTTGACCAGCACGCGGGGCCCCGCCGGGGTGTCGAAGGCCAGCCCGAACTCGACGAGCGACGAGCCGGCGGTGCGGCGCACGTCGGAGAGCACGCCGGCCATGCGCTGGGCGTCGCGCGGCGGCCGTGCGTCACCGGCACGGTCGATGACGGTGCCCTGACCGTCGACCACCGCGGCGTAGCCGCTGTGACCCTGCGGGACGAGCTTCGCCAGGGCCCTGCGGCGGTTGGCCCGCGACCCGCCGAGGTGGCTGGCGAGCTCGGGCGCGGAGATGTTGCCGAGGGCGGCGAACACCGACTGGGTCAGCGCCGCGGGGATCTGCGCGCGCTGCTCGAAACGCCGCTCGGCCGCGCGCCGGCTGTCCACCTGCGCGTCGTAGAGCTGCATGCCGAAGGCGGTCAGGGCGGCGAAGAGCAGAAGCCCGAGAGGGGCGAGGACACGGCCGCGGGTCATCCCGCCTTCATCGGCCGGGCTCACGGGGAACTTGATCTCTGACGCGCCAGCACGGCCATAGTACCGGCAGCCGCCGAGCCGCGCGAACGACCCAGCAGTGATCCGGCAGCGCTCCGCCAACGCTCAGGCAGGCATGAGACACGCAATCCTCGCCGCCGTGCTGGGCGCGACCGTGCTCGCCGGCTGCGGCGGCGACGACACGGCTCAGCAGAACCCGAAGACCACCGCCACGGCGCCGAGCGCGCCGGCGCCGACGAGCACGATCCGCATCACCGACTTCGTGTTCGATCCCTCCCCCGCGGCCGTCCGCGCCGGCCGGCCGATCGCCGTCACCAACGGCGACAGCGCGCCGCACACGCTGACCGACCAGCCGGCGAGCGGCGAGCCGGCCTTTGACACCGGCACCGTGCGCGGCAGGCAGAAGGGCTCGTTCACCGCGCCGCGGCCAGGCACCTACAAGATCGTCTGCGAGCTGCACCCCTTCATGAAGGGCGAGCTCGAGGTCGTCTCCTACTAGTGGCCCGCTAGGCCACGCCGCGCAACGCCTCGACCTCGCGCACGGCGGCGAGACGCTCGAGCGCGCGCTCCTCGAGCCTGCGCGTCTCGGGCTGGGTGATGCCCAGGCGACGGCTGGCCTCGCGGATGCCGACCGGACCGACGTCCGAGCCGCCGTCGACGCCGTAGCGCAGCGCGACCACCTTGCGCTCGTCGTCGGTCAGCTCCTGCAGCGCGCGGTGCAGGGCGTCCTCGCGCAGGGCGATCTCGACCTCCTCCGCCGGCCCCGCGCGCTCGTCGCCGAGCACGTCGCCGAGCGACGCCTCGCCCTCGCCGAGCGGGCGGTCCAGGCTCGTGACGGTGCGCGTCAGGTCGGCCATCGCCTCGACCTGGGCGAGCTCCAGCTCGGCCGCCGCGGCGATCTCCTCGTTGCTCGGCTCACGGCCGAGCTTCGTCGACAGCTCGCGCCGGGTGCGCTGGATCTTGCGCTCGCGCTGGGCGATGTTCGTCGGCACGCGGATCGTGCGGGCCTTGTTCTCGATCCCGCGCTGGATCGCCTGGCGGATCCAGTACGTCGCGTAGGTCGAGAACTTGAAGCCGCGCCGCCAGTCGAACTTCTCCGTCGCGCGGATCAACCCGAAGATCCCCTCCTGGATGAGGTCCAGCAGCGGCAGCTCGTTCTGCGGGTACTTCTTGGCGATCGAGACGACGAGCGCGAGGTTGGAGTTGATCATCCGCTCCTTGGCGGCGGCGTCGCCCTGCTCGATGCGCTTGCTGAGCTCCACCTCCTCGGCGGCCGTCAGCAGCGGCTGGCGGCGGATCTCGTTGAGAAACAGTCCGAGCGCGTCGGTCGTTGCGACCGCGAGGCCGTCGTTGCCGTAGGTCGTCGCGGGGACGTCGGTGCGACCGCAGTCGTCGGTGACGTCGATGCCGCGCACCTCGAAGGCCTCGTGCAGATCGCACAGGTCGTCGTCGGGAACGCCGAGCCGGCGGACGATCGCGTCGAGCTGGGACAGGTTGACGCAGCCGGTGTCCTCCGCCTCTTCGAGCAGGCGGGCGAGCGCTGCAGGTGGGTCGTCGAGATCGAGTTCCATCGTCTGGCGGGACTACCCGGAGTCGGCCGCCCGGGAACGAGGTCCGGGCGCCTAGTGCGACCGGTTGCGCTTGCGCTGCTGGCGGGCAGCCTTGGCCTTGGCGCGCTTGGCACGCTGCTGGCGCTCGCGCTCACGCGCGGCCTTCGCGGACCCCGTGGCGCCGACGCCGGCGCCGCGCGGCCGCTCGTCGGGCGGCGCCGCGCGGCGGGCATCGCGGACGATCACGAACGCGATCGCGCCGAGCACGAGCAACGCCGCGCCGAAGATCAGGACCTTCTGCAGCGTCGTCGTGCCGCCGTCGTCGAAGTCGTTCGGGGGCGGCGGCGGGGCCGGGTCCTGGGTCAGCGGCGTCGGCACGTTGGGACCGATCTGCGCCTGCGCGACCGCGAGCGGCGCGAGGGCGGCGACCAGGATCACGAGCACGGCGGCGAGGCGATGCATGCACGCCGAGGTTACGCGCTGTGGCCGCTGCTCAGCGCCTCGACCCGCATACACTCTGCGCCATGGCCAAGCAGCGGCAGGTACGCGTCGAACAGAAGAGCGCGCTGGCAGCGATGAACCAGCTCGAGACCCGATCCGACGAGGAGCTGCATGCCGAGACGCGCTACCGCGCAGCGGCCCAGGCGATCCTCGGCGCGCGTGCCTCCGAGCGCTACGACGCGCAGACCGCCCGCGAGCACTTTCGCAAGGCGATCGCGGCGGCGCGGCCGCAGGAGCGCATGCAGCTGCGGCGCATGGCGGAGGCATCGCTGGCACTGGCCGAACGGCGCCCCGACGACCTCAAGGCGGCGGTCGAGAAGCTCGGCCAGCAGGCCCCCTCCGGGCGCCAGCTGTTCGCCCTGCGGCTCATGGGGCTGATCGCGCCGGCGCAGGGTGCGAGCATGCTCATGAAGGTCCGCGGCGGCCTGATCATCCTCGCCATGATCGTCGTGCTGCTGGCGATCGGGTTCGCCGTCGCGTCGCTCGTGCTGCTGCCCGTCGGCGGCGGCTCGGCGCTCGGCGCGATCGCGCTCGGCATCGTGATCGTGATCATCGCCATCGCGGTGCTGGCGCTCTTCGGCAAGCGAAAGCAGGCGGCCCAGCGCGAGAAGGCCCGGGCCGCCCGCGCGGGCTGAGCGCGTGGGTCTGCTCGTGCTCCGGCGCGAGGAGCCCGGCTGATGTGCGGGCGCTACACGCTCGCGGGCACCGACCCGTCGCAGCTGCGCGCGCGCTGGCCGATCGGCGAGCGGCTGCAGGTGTGCCGGCGCTTCAACGTGGCGCCGGGTGACGACGTGCTCGCCGTCGTGCAGCGATCGCGCGGCACGGAGGGCCCCACCGGACCCGAGGGAACGCTGCTGCGGTGGGGGCTTGTGCCGTTCTGGGCGTCCGATCCCAAGGAGATCGGCGTCAAGACGATCAACGCGCGCCGAGACGGTGGCCGAGCGACCCGCCTTTCGCGATGCGTTCCAGAGCCGCCGCTGCCTGATCCTGGCGGACGGCTTCTATGAGTGGTCGGGCAGCGTGCCGCACTGGATCACGCGCGAGGACGGCGAGCCGTTCGCGTTCGCGGGGCTGTGGGCGTCGTGGCGCCCGCAGGGCGCCGCGCGTGACGTCGAGCCGCTGCGCTCGTGCTCGATCGTGACGACGGCGGCGGCGGCGGGACCGGTGCGCCGCCTGCACACCGTATGCCGGTCATCCTCGCCGACGCCGGGCAGGAGTCGTGGTGGATCGATGGTGACACTGCGGCCGATGCGCTGCACGCGCTGTGTCGGGGCGAGTCTGCGCCGGCCTTGGAGTATCGGCCCGTCAGCCGGACCGTGAACGACGCGCGGTTCGACGGACCGCAGTGCCTGGACCCGCCGGAGCAGGCGTCGTTGTTCTGAGGTGGCGGCCCTACCGTCGCGCCGACCGCACCCGCACCGAGCTGATCACGACCGGGTCGATCGGCATCTCGGTCGCGGGATCGGTCGGCACGGCGGCGATCCGGCGCACGACCGACTGGCCGCCGACGACCTTGCCGACCAGCGCGTAGTCCGGGTCCAGGGGCGCCTCGGCGGCGGTGACGATGAAGAACTGGCTGCCCGAGGTGCCCGGCTGCTCGGTCTCCGTCTTGGCCATCGCCACCACGTAGCGGCGGTACTTCAGGTTCGCCGGCGGCGCCTCGACGACCGCGTAGCCCGGACCGCCGTTGCCGGTGCCGAGCGGGTCGCCGCCCTGGATGACGTAGTCGTTGCCACCCGGCTTGGCGATGCGGTGAAACGTCAGCCCGTCGTAGAACTTGTTGCGCGCCAGGCCCGCGAACGACGCGGTCGTCTTCGGCGCCCGCCGCACGTCGAGGCGGATCTCGATCGTCCCGCAGTTCGTGCGCACGACGGCGGTGTAGCGGCGCTTGCGGCTCAGGCGCTGCCGCGAGCGGCGGCGTGCGGGATCTGCCGCGGGCGCGGGCGCCGCGACCGGGCGGCAGCCGTCGCGCGTGCTGCGCTGCGGCGCGGCGGTCGTCGCGGTCGTCGCGGTCGCGCCGGCGCCCGCGGTCATCGTCGCCGTCTCGTCTGCCGTCGGTTCCTCGTCCTTGCCGCATGCGACGACGGCCGGCGCGCCGAGCAGGATCACGATGAGGACGAGCGCGTGCCGCACGGTCGCCAGAGCGTAGTCGCTGGCCCCGCCGGCGGACGACGGTTGCGGGCAGGGCATTGTGCGGCCGCGCTACTGGTCAGACTTCTCGCCGTGCCGCTCAGCCCACTCATCGCCCGCTATGACCACATCCTGCTCGACCTCGACGGCTGCGTCTGGGTCGGCGACGAGCCCACGCCCGGCGCCGTTGACGCCGTCGCCGCGCTGCGCAGCGCCGGCAAGGGCGTCGCGTTCGTCACCAACGACACCCAGCTCGGCACGGAGGAATACGTGCGAAAGCTCTGGCGGCTCGGGTTGCAGGCGTCGCTCGAAGAGGTCGTGACCGTCGGCGGCGCGCTGCAGTTCGTGCTCGCCGCGCGCTTCCAGGGACGCGCCGCCGTCGTGATCGGCTCAGACGCGCTGTGCCGCCACGTCGAGGCCGCCGGCCTGCGGATCGTCAACGGCACGACGTTCGCCAGCCGCGCCGACGTCGTCGTCGTGGCGTTTCATCGCCAGTTCAACTACGACGAGCTGCGCGAGGCGACCCAGGCGGCGCTGCGCGGCGCGTTCCTGATCGGCTCAAACCGCGACGCCACCTTCCCCCAGCCCGATGGCCTGTGGCCGGGATCGGGGGCCGTCATCGCCGCGGTCGAGACGGCTTCGGGCCGCACGGTGCAGACCGTCGGCAAGCCGGAGCCGACGCTCGTGCAGACCGCGCTGGACCGGCTTGGCCCGGGCCGCGCGCTGATGATCGGCGATCGCGTCGACGCCGACCTCGGGGCCGCCCACGCGGCGGGGATCGACGGCGCGATCGTGCTGACCGGGGCCTCGGCCCGCGCCACCGCCGAAGCCGCGACGCAGCCCAGCCCGGTGGCGATCTCGGAGCGGCTCGAGACGCTGGTGCTGGGATAGTCCGGCGGGTGGATCGCGATGTCGCACTGCTCTGCAACCCGTCTGCCGGCGGCGGTCGTGCGGCTCGGATCCTGCCGCGCGCCGAGCGCGCCCTGCGCGATCTGGGCGTCCCCTTCCACACCGCGGTCACGCGCGACCTCGATCACGCGCGTGAGCTGGCCCGCCGCGCCGCGCAGGCCGGCGAGGTCACCGTGACCCTGAGCGGCGACGGCCTGATCGGCGGCGTCGTCGGCGTCTTGCGCGAGGTTCCCGGCGCCGTGCTGGGCATCCTGCCGGGCGGTCGCGGCAACGACACCGCGCGGGTGCTGGGCATCTCGCAGGAGATCGAGCCCGCGTGTGCGGTGATCGCGAACGGCAGCGAGCGCGACCTCGACATCGGCGAGGTCGAGGGGCGCTCGTTCATCGGGATCGCCTCGCTGGGCTTCGATTCGGACGCCAACCGGATCGCGAACGCCGCTCCCGCCCGCCTCGGCCGGCTCGTCTACGTCTACGGCGCCCTGCGCGCGCTCGCGGGCTGGACGCCCGCCCGCTTCGACCTGCGCCTCGACGGCGAGCCGCTGTCCTCGATCGGCTACTCCGTCGCGGCCTGCAACTCCGGCTGCTACGGCGGCGGCATGCACCTCGCCCCGGCCGCGTCGCTGAACGACGGACTGCTCGACGTCGTGCTGATCGCCAGCCATTCCAAGCGCTCCTTCCTCGCGACGCTACCCAAGGCCTTCAAGGGGACGCACGTCAGGCACCCCGCGGTACGCGTCCTGCGCGGCTGCGAGCTGTTCGTCGAGGCCGACCGGCCCTTCACCGTCTACGCCGGCGGCGACCCGATCGGCACCACCCCCACCACGATCCGCGTCGTCGCGCACGCGCTGCGCGTCCTGGCGCCCGCATGATCCTCGGCGCGAAGATCGCCGTCGCCCGCGCGGCGGGCGCGCTCTCACGGCGCAGCGGCCGCGGCGCCACGAGCCTGCCCGGCAAGCTGCTCATGCGCATGCAGCCCGACGCGATCGAGCGCCTCGCGCGCCGCCTGCCGCAGGGCAGCGCCGTGATCTCCGCGACGAACGGCAAGACGACGACGGCGGCGATGGTGGCGGCGATCCTCGAGCGCGGCGGCACGCGCCTCGTGCACAACCGCACCGGCGCGAACATGGCCGGCGGGGTCGCAAGCGTGCTGCTCGACGCGGCGCGCGGCGACGGCATCGACGGCGACGCCGGGCTCTTCGAGGTCGACGAGTTCTGGCTGGACCGCGTCGTGCCCCAGCTGCAGCCGCGCGCGCTGCTGCTCGCCAACCTCTTTCGAGACCAGCTCGACCGCTACGGCGAGCTCGAGACGATCGCCGATCGCTGGGCGGCGGCGGTCGCCGCCGCGCCCGATACGAGCCTCGTGCTCAACGCCGACGACCCGCTCGTCGCCGACCTCGGGCGCGACAGCCGCGGCGGGCGGGTCACGTACTTCGGCGTCCAGGACGACAGGATGGCGCTGCGCGGCATGGCCCACGCGTCGGACTCCAAGCATTGCCGGCGTTGCGGCGCGCCCTACGTCTACGACGCGATCTACATGGGCCACCTGGGCCGCTACCACTGCCCCAACGGCGACGCGCACCGACCGCAGCCCGATGTCTACGCGGGCGACATCACGCTCGACGGCACGCGCGGCGCGCGCTTCACGCTGCACCTCGGCGGCGAGCAGGTTGTCGTCGCCCTCCCCCTGCCCGGCCTCTACAACGTCTACAACGCGCTCGGCGCCGCGGCGCTGACGCGCGCGCTGGGGGCGCCGCCGGCGCAGATCGCGGCCGGGCTGGAGGCCACGCGGGCGGCCTTCGGGCGCGCGGAGACCGTCAGCGTCGGCGGCCGCGAGCTGGCGATCCTGCTCGTGAAGAACCCGGCCGGCGCGAACGAGGTCCTGCGCACCCTCGCGCTCGACGCCGGCGAGCACGACGTGCTCGCGGTGCTCAACGACAACACCGCCGACGGGCGCGATGTCTCGTGGGTGTGGGACGCCGACTTCGAGGTCATCGCCGGGCGCGTGCGGAGGGTGACGTGCAGCGGCACGCGCGCCGCCGAGCTCGCGCTGCGGCTGAAGTACGCGGGCGTGCCGCCCGCGCGCCTGAACGTCGTGCCCGCGCTCGAGCGCGGCCTCGACGCCGCGCTGCGCGACGGCGACGGCCGGCTCGTCGCGCTGCCGACGTACACCGCGATGCTCGCGCTGCGCGAGCTGCTCGTCGCGCGCGGCGCCGCCCAGGGGTCGTTCGCGCGATGACGGCGCAGCATCGCCGCACGGTCACCGGTGCGGGCGCCACGAGCGGGGGCTCGCGATGAGCGACGTCATCTGGCACGACGTCGAGTGCGGGCGCTACGACGCCGACTTCGGGCTCTGGCGTGAGCTCGGCGCACAGGCCGGCGGGCCGATCCTCGACGTCGGCGCGGGTACGGGCCGCGTGACGCTCGACCTCGCGCGCCACGGCCACGACGTCGTCGCGCTGGACCTCGACCCGGCGCTGCTCGCCGTCCTGCAGCAGCGCGCGCAGGCCGACAACCTGCAGGTCGATGCGGTCGTCGCCGACGCCGGGAACTTCGACCTGCAGCGCCGCGACTTCGCGCTCGTCATCGCGCCGATGCAGACCGTCCAGCTCCTGCGCCCCGGCGGCCGGCTCGGCTTCCTGCGCAGCGCCCGGGCGCACGTGGTCCGCGGGGGCCTCGTCGCGATCGCGCTCGCCGACGCGCTGGAATGCTTCGACGCCAACCACGTCCTGCTGCCGCTGCCCGACCGGCTGATCGTCGACAGCACGCTGTACTCCAGCCAGCCCGTCGCCCTGCGCGACCACGGCGAGATGGTCGCGATCGAACGCATCCGCGAGATCCTCACCGCCGACGGCCGGCGCAGCGCCAGCGACGACGTCCTGCACCTCGACCGGGTCTCGATCGCCCAGCTCGAGGCCGAGGGGCAGACGGCGGGCCTGACGCCGCTGCCTGCGCGGATCCTGCCGCCGACCGAGGAGCACGTCGGGACGAGCGTGGTGATGCTGCGTGGCTGACAGCGCCGCCGGCTCCCCCACCCTGCGCGTCTGCGCGTTGTATCCCGACCTCATGAACATCTACGCCGACCGCGGCAACCTGCTCATGCTCGAGCGCCGCTGCCAGTGGCGCGGACTGGGCTTCGAGGTCACCACCGCCGGCCTCGGCGAGAGCGTCGACCCCGACGCGCACGACCTCTTCTACCTCGGCGGCGGGCAGGACCGCGACCAGCGCCTGTGCGCGCTGGACCTCGTGCAGACCAAGCGCGACGCGCTACACGCCGCAGCCCAGAGCGGCGCGCTCGTGCTCGGCGTCTGCGGCGGCTACCAGCTACTGGGCCACCGCTACGCGCTGGCCCGCGAGGAGATCCCCGGCCTCGGCCTCGTCGATCTCGAGACGATCCGCTCCGACGCCCCGCGGCTGATCGGCAACGTCGCGATCGAGGTCGACCTCGACGGCGACGGCCGCCGCCGCGTGCTCGCGGGCTTCGAGAACCATGCCGGCCACACCCATCTGGGCGCCGGCGAGCAGCCGCTGGGGCGCGTCCTGAAGGGGCACGGCAACACCGGCTCCTCGGGCCTCGAGGGCGTGCGTCACGAAAGCGTCATCGGCACGTACATGCATGGTCCGCTGCTGCCGAAGAACGCCTGGCTCGCCGACTGGCTGATCGCCGCCGCGCTGGGCCTCGAGGAGCTCGATCCGCTCGACGACGCGTTTGAGGACGCCGCGCACGCCGAGGCATGCCGGGCGGCGGGCATCTGACGCGCGCGTCCGCGGAGGCTGCGCGGGCGGCAGGGGGTGTGAAAACGCCTGCGTCCCGCTAGGATCGCCGCCGTGGAGGCATCGACCGACCGTTCCACGGCTGAGCCGCTGGAGTTCTGCGACGTCACGAAGCGCTACCCGGGCTCATCCACGGCGGCGGTCGACGAGCTGTCGCTGGAGGTTCCCGCCGGCGATATCTGCGTGCTCGTGGGACCGTCGGGCTGCGGCAAGACGACGGCGATGCGGATGGTCAACCGCATGGTCGACATCACCTCGGGCGACATCAAGCTCGGCGGGCGCAGCGTCAAGGACCGCAAGACCGCCGAGCTGCGGCGCGAGATCGGCTACGTCATCCAGCACGTCGGCCTGTTCCCGCACCGGACGATCGCCGAGAACATCGGCACGGTCCCGGGATTGCTCGGTTGGGACAAGCGACGCATCAACGAACGCGTCGAGGAGCTGCTCGAGCTGATCGGACTGCCGCCGGACACGGGCAAGCGCTACCCGACCCAGCTGTCGGGCGGCCAGCGCCAGCGCGTCGGCGTCGCGCGCGCCCTCGCCGCGGACCCGCCGGTCATGCTGATGGACGAGCCGTTCGGCGCGATCGACCCGATCAACCGCGAGCGCCTGCAGAACGAGTTCCTGCGGCTGCAGGCGCAGGTCCGCAAGACGATCGTCTTCGTCACCCACGACATCGACGAGGCGATCAAGATGGGCGACCGCATCGCGATCCTGCAGGAGGGCGGCAAGCTCGCCCAATACGCCCCTCCCGCCGAGCTGCTGACGTATCCGGCCAGCCGATTCGTCGAGGACTTCGTCGGCTCTGACCGCGCGCTGAAGCGCTTGGCGCTGCAGCGCGTGCGTGACATCGACCTGTGGAAGGCGGCCGCGATCAGGACCGGCGCGCCCGTCGCCGAAGCGCGCGCGAGCATCGAGGAGGCCGACGTTCCCTACGCGATGCTCGTCGACGAGCGCGGTCGCCCGCAGGGCTGGCTCAGCGACCGTGCCCTGGCGGGCGAACGGGTGACCGAAGAGCTGCGCTCGCCCGCCCACCCGATCGTGGAGCTCGACGACGTACTGCGCGACGCGCTGGCCGATCTGCTGTCCTCGGAGACGCGCTACGGCGCCGTCGTTGACCACGACGGCGCGCTGGCCGGCGTCCTGTCGCTCGAGGTGATCCAGCAGTTCCTCCATGCGGCGCCGACCGACTCGCCGACAGGCGCCGACCTGCTGCGCGAATGATCGGCGTTCCACTCGCCCAGGGCGGACTGAAGATCCAGGAGCCGGGTGGATCGGACGCCTGCGCCGCGGCGAACGACTTCTGCCCCTCCTGGATCGCGGAGAACATCGACCGCTACTGGACGCCGTTGCTCGAGCACGTCTACCTGACGGTCGTCCCGGTCACGATCGGCTTTGCGATCTCGCTCGCGCTGGCGATCATCGCGCACCGCCGGCGCTGGCTGACCGGCCCGATCATCACCGTCACCGGGATCTTCTTCGCGATCCCCAGCGTGGCGGCGTTCTTCCTGCTGCAGCCGCTCACCGGGCTCGGCTACAACACGGCGATGGTCGCGCTCGTCTCTTACACCCTGCTGATCATCTTCCGCAGCATCACGCTGGGACTGCGCAACGTCCCGGTTGACACCCGCGACGCCGCCCTCGGCCAGGGCCTCACCTCGCGCCAGGTGCTCTGGAGCGTCGAGCTGCCGATGGCCTTTCCGGAGATCATCGCCGGGCTGCGGATCGCGACGTCGACGACCGTCGGCCTGGCCGCCCTCGCCGTCTTCGCGGGAGCGGGCGGCCTGGGCACGGAGATCCTGCTCGACAAGCGCTTCAAGTCCAACGTCGCCACCGCGGGCGGGCTGGCGATCCTGCTCGCGGCGGCGCTGGACCTGCTCCTGCTCGCGGTCCAGCGCCTGGGAACCCCCTGGCAGAGGGCGCGCGCATGAGCGTCGCGCTGGCAGTGCTCGGCGACTTCGGCGAGGCGATCGAGTTCATCTTCAAGGAGCGCGAGTCGGTCTCCGGCGGCGTTCAGATCGGTGGGATCCCCGAGCTGTCGGCGTTCGGCGCCACGCACATGAAGGTCTCGATCATCGCGATCGTGATCGCCGCCGTGGCGGCGATCCCGCTGGCGCTCTGGCTCGGGCACATCGGTCGCGGCGACTTCCTGGCCACCGCCACGTCCAACGTCGGCCGCGCGGTCCCGTCGCTGGCGCTGCTGGCGTTCTTCATCTCCTTCATCGGGTTGGGAGAGACGAACGTCATCGTGGTCCTGGCGCTGCTGGCGGTCCCGCCGCTCATCACGACCACCTACGTCGGCGTGCGCCAGGTCGACCGCGACGCGGTCGACGCCGCTCGCGGGCAGGGCCTGACCGGCATGGAGATCGTGCGCAAGGTCGAGCTTCCGCTGGCCCTGCCGTCGATCTTCGGCGGCCTGCGCACCGCCGCGGTCATCGTCGTCGCCACCGCGACGATCGCGCCGCTGGCCAACGTGCGCACGCTCGGCGAGCCGATCATCACGCCGCAGACCTACGGCTTCGTGGGCCAGCTCGGCGCGGCGATCGTCGTCGCGGTCATCACGCTCGCCGTCGACTTCCTGTTCGCTCGCCTGCAGCGCGCGGTGACCCCAGCGGGCCTGAAGCTCGCTGAACCGGCTGCGCGCAGGCGGTTCTCGTTCCCCACCAAGAGGAGTCTCAAAGCCACATGATCTCGACCAACCGCAGGATCCTTGCCGCGCTCGCGGCCATGTGCTTCGCCGTGGGCCTCGCCGCCTGCGGCGAAGACGAATCCGACAGCGGCGGCGCGGGGAGCGACGCACCGGCCGCCACCGAGAAGACGATCGAGCGCGACGACGCCAACGCCTCCAAGGGGACGATCACCGTCGGCTCCAAGAACTTCACCGAGCAGTTCATCCTCGGCGAGATCTACGCCCAGACGCTCGAGGCACAGGGCTTCAAGGTCCAGCGGCGCCTGAACCTCGGCTCCGAGCAGGTCGCCTACAAGGCCCTGCGCGGCGGCGAGATCAGCATGTACCCCGAGTACACCGGAACCGCCCTGACGTCGTTCTTCGACATCAAGACCACCGACGTCCCCAAGGACGCCGACGAGGCCTACGAGCAGGCCAAGAAGGAATACGCGAAGAACAAGATCACGGCGCTCGAGCGCACACCGTTCCAGAACACGTACGTGATCGCGTCCACGAAGGACACCGCCGAGAACGCCGGCAGCCCGAAGACCGCCTCGGCGCTCTTCGAGAAGAACGCCAACCTCTCGATCTCCGGGTTCCCGGAGTGCCGCCAGCGCCAAGACTGCCTGCTGGGCCTGCGCTCGCTCTACGGATACAAGGGCAAGTTCGTCTCCTCCGACGGCAAGTTCAGCGACCTCGACGACGACGAGGCCGACCTGACGCTCGCGTTCGGCACCGACCCGAAGCTGGCGCTGACCGACAAGTACACGGCGTACGAGGACGACAAGAAGCTGTTCCCGCCCTACCACATCACGCTCGGCGTCCGCGACGACGTCGTCGAGAAGATCGGTCCGAAGGCGATCGAGACGCTCGAGACCGTGCAGAAGGGCATGACGGAGACGGCGATGCGCGAGCTCAACCGCCGCGTCGAGCTCGACAAGCAGCCCGCCAAGGAGGCGGCGGCCGCGTACCTGAAGGAAGAGGGCTTCGTCCAGTAGGACGGGCGGGTCAGGACCCGCTGGAGCCGAAGCCGCCCTCGCCGCGCAGCGTCGCGGCGAGGGCGTCGGCCTCGACGATCTGCGGCGCGGCCACGGCGACGATGACGAGCTGGGCGATGCGGTCGCCGGGCGCGATCGCGAAGGCCGCGCGGCGGTCGGTGTTCAGCAGCAGGACCTTCAGCTCGCCGCGGTAGCCCGCGTCGATCAGGCCGGGCGCGTTGACGATCGCGATGCCGTGGCGCGCGGCCAGGCCGCTGCGCGGCACGACGAGCCCGGCGTGGTTCGGGGGCAGCTCGATCGCGATCCCCGTACGGATGGTCGCCCGCTCGCCGGGCTGCAGCGTCGCCGCCTCCAGCGCGCAGAGGTCATGGCCGGCGTCGTCGTCGTGCGCGCGCACGGGCAGGCGCGCATCCGGATGCAGGCGTCGGACGCGCAGCTCGCCTGCGCCCACCTCGCTACGCCGGCGTGCCGTTGACCGAGTAGCGCGCGTATCGCTCGGCCAGCGTCGCGGGAAGCCGCGCGCGCACCCGCACGCCGTCGGCGGTGTCGGTGCGCTCGAGGTCGCCGGCGAACCCGTGCAGCTCGGCGAGGCGCGCGCCCTCGGCGTAGGGCAGCAGCAGGTCGACAAAGCGCAGTGAGCGACGGAACTCCTCCTCGATGCGCTCGCCGAGCTCCTCGATCCCCTCCCCCGTCACCGCCGAGATGAGCATCCCGTCGGGGTGCGCGAAGCGCAGCTCCTCGCGGCGCTCGTCGTCGATTGCGTCGGCCTTGTTGAGCACGAGCAGGCGCGGCCGATCGCCGGCGCCGACGGCGTCGAGCGTCTCGTCGACGGCGCGCAGCATCTCCGCCATCTCCTCCTCCTCGGCGGAGGCATCGACGACGTGCAGGATGAGGTTGGCCTCGCGCGTCTCGTGCAGCGTCGCCGCGAACGCGTCGACGACCTGGTGGGGCAGCTTGCGGATGAAGCCGACGGTGTCGCTCAGCAGGTACGGGCGGCCGTTGACCCGCAGCTCGCGCGTCGTCGGGTCCAGGGTGTGAAAGAGGCGGTCGCGGACGCCGACCTGGGCCCCCGTGAGGTGGTTGAGCAGCGTCGACTTGCCCGCGTTGGTGTAGCCGGCCAGCGCGATCTGCGGCAGGTGCGCGCGCTCGCGCTCGGCGCGCATCGTCGCGCGCGACGAGGCGACGCCGACCAGCCGGCGCCGCAGCGCCGTGATGCGGTTGCGCGCCAGACGGCGATCGGTCTCGATCTGCGACTCGCCCGGGCCGCGGGCGCCGATGCCGGGTGTCGCGGCGCTCGCGCCGAGGCGCTCGAGATGCGTCCACAGACCCCGCATCCGCGCCATGTTGTACTCCAGCTGGGCGAGCTCGACCTGGAGCTTGCCCTCGGCGCTGTGCGCGTGCCCGGCGAAGATGTCGAGGATGATCGAGGTCCGGTCGACGACCGGCATGCCAATCGCCTCCTCGAGGTTTCGCTCCTGGCGCGGGCTCAGCTCGTCGTCGCAGGCGATGACGTTCGCGTCGGCGGCCTTCGCGGCGACCTTGACCTCCTCGAGCTTGCCCGGCCCGAGGTAGGAGTTCGGATGCGGCTTCTCACGATGCTGGACGACCTGGCCGACGACCGCGACGCCCGCCGTGCGCAGCAGCTCGCGCAGCTCGGCGAGGTCATCTCCCTCCTCGAGCGCAGCGATGCAGAACGCGCGCTGCTTCGCGCGCCCCTCGTCGGCGCTGGCGACGGGGGCATGCTCGCCGACGCGGCCCTGACGAGATCGCTGCATACACGCAGTCTAGTCCCGCGGGCGACGTCGAACGGGCGGATTCGAACCGCGGGCGACGCGGGATCGGGCCGTCACCGCCGTTGCTGCGCGGGTCAGGCCAGCGGTGCCCGGGCGGGCGGCGGCAGCGGGTCGTAGCGCGGCAGCAGCTCGGCGACCGGCAGCACGATCACGCCCTCGCGCGGGTCACCCACCCACGATCCCCAGCCGCCGCTCGCCAGGGCGTAGGCGGCATAGGCCGCCGCGCAGGCGTCGAGCTCGTCGAGCGTGCGGTGCCACAGCCCGCCGTCGGCGTCGACGACCCCGCGCACCCGCAGCGCCGCGATGCGCTGCTGCAGCCCCCACGGGGTGCGCTTCGGCGGCGGGCGGTGGCCGATCATCGAGCAGAAGACGGCATCGGGGTAGGTCTCGCAGAGGCGCCCGAAGCGCAGGGCGCCGTGGTCGACGCGCCCCTGCACGGCGCCGCCGGCCTCCGGCCGGTAGAGCCCCAGCGGCGCGAGCGCGGTGAACAGCGCAAAGCCGACGCCGATCCAGCGCTCCCAGTTGGCCAGCGCCTGGCTGGCCGACGGCACGGGGTACAGCGGCAGCCGGCGGCGAAAGAGCAGCGCGTCGCAGACGCGGTGGCGCTCGAAGCGCCCGTCGGGCAGGCCGAGCTCCGCGCGCAGCGGCGCGCCCGGCGCGAGCAGGTCCAGGCGGTGGCCGGAGGGGGCGTCGACCGCCGCCACCGCCTCGCCGCCGAAGCCGAGCACGGTCCGCGTCACCGCCTCGACGCTGCCGGGGACGTAGAACGTCGCGACGAGCTCGATCCCCTCGCCCTCGCTGCCGCGCCGCTCGTGCAGCGTGCAGAGCTGCTGGTTGTTCGGGTTGGCGGAGACGTCGATGCCGCAATAGCGCATGGATCTGGCCCCGCGCCCCGCGTCAGCCGGCCAGGCGGCCCAGCCGCTGCACGGCCTCCAGCAGCCGGTCGTCGGGCGTCGTCAGCGAGATGCGAAAGAAGCCCTCGCCGTTGGGCCCGTACGCGCCGCCCGGGGAGATCGCGACGCCGGCCTGCTCGAGGACGTGCTCGCAATAGGCCGCCGCGGAGGCAAAGCCGGCGGGCACCGGTGCCCAGATGTAGATCGTGCCCTTGGGCGGCTTGACGTCGACTCCGATCGCCCGCAGCGCGTCGACGACGAGGTCACGGCGGCGCGTGTAGAGCGCGTTCATCTCCTTGACGTCGCCGTCGGCGTCGGGGCTGAGCGCGGCGATGCCGGCCAGCTGGACGGCCTCGAACAGGCCCGAGTCGATGTTCGTCTTGAGCTTCCAGTAGGCGTCGATCGCCGCGGCGTTGCCGACGATCGCCGCGCAGCGCCAGCCGGTCATGTTGTAGCCCTTGGACCACGAGAAGACCTCGACGCCGACCTCCTGGGCGCCGGGCGTGGCGAGAAACGACGGCGCGCGGTAGCCGTCGTACGTCGTCTCGGAGTACGCGTTGTCGTGGACGGCGAGGATGTCCGTGCCGCGGCAGTAGTCCACGACCTCCTCGAAGAACCCCGCACGCACGACCGCGCCCGTCGGGTTGTTGGGATAGTTGAAGAACATCAGCTTCGCGCGCCGGCGGTCCTCGTCGGAGATCGCCATCAGGTCGGGCGTGAAGCCGTGCTCGGGCAGCAGCGGCATGAGCACCGGATCGGCGCCCGCCAGCAGCGGCCCGCCGGTGTAGACGGGGTAGCCGGGGTCGGCGCTGAGCGCCGCGTCGCCCGGATCGAGGAACGCAAGGTTCAGGTTGAAGATGCACTCCTTCGCGCCGATCGCGGGCATGATCTCCGTCGCCGGATCGAGCTCCACGTCGAAGCGGCGCATGTAGAAGTCCGAGACGGCCTCGCGGAAGTCGGGGCGGCCGCGGTTTGACGGGTACTGGTGCGTCTCGCGCTCGCTGACGGCCTCCTGCATCGCCTCGACGATCAGCGCCGGCGTCGGCCGGTCGGGGTCGCCGATGCCCAGCGAGATGACGTCGACGCCGGCCGCGCGCTTGGCGGCGATCTTGCGCTCGAGCTCGGCGAACAGGTAGGGCGGGATCAGGTCGAGGCGCTTGCTGGGCTTCACAGGTTCTCCAGTTCGGTGCGGAAGTCGGCGGCGAGCTCGCCGCGGTAAACGGGGCGAGCCCATCCGGTCAGGTCGTAGTGCAGGTCCTCGTCGACATCGATCGTCAGGTCGCCGCCGTCGAGGCGCACGGTCACCGGCGCGTCGCCGCCGCGCAGCGCGTAGGCGATCGCCGCGCCGCTGGCGCCGGTGCCCGAGGACATCGTCTCCCCCACGCCGCGCTCGAAGATGCGCGCACGGATGACGCCGGGCTCAAGCTCGGCGTACCACGAGACGTTCGTGCGGTTGGGGAAGAGCTCGTGGTGCTCGATCGCCGGACCGAGCGCGGCGAGGTCGAGCCGCTCGAGCTCGTCACGGTCGGTGTGGCGGATCACGCACTGCGGGTTGCCGAGCGCGACGTGCTGGAAGCGCCACGTGCGCCCGCCTGCGACGAGCTGGGCGGCGCCGTCGGCGTCACCGGACGGGAAGTCCGCAGACGAGGTCCGCGCGCGGCCCATGTCCAGCGCGCACGTGTGCGGCCCGGTGATGTGCGGGCGGATCTCGCCGGCGCCGGTCTGGATCGAGAAGCGGTCGCTGTCGGTCCAGCCGTTGCGGCGCAGGTACATGCAGGCCTCTCGGGCGCCGTTGCCCGAGAGCCCCGACTCGGAGCCGTCGGGGTTGAAGATCCGCAGCCGGGCGACGAAGCCGGGCTCGTCGGGCTCGCTGAGCAGCAGGATGCCGTCCGACCCGACGCCGGCATGGACATCGCAGATGCGCTCGATGCGCGCCGGCGTCAGCGCGAACGGCACGCCGAGCTCCTCGAAGATGAGGTAGTCGTTGCCGAGCGCCTGCCACTTCTCGAAGGCGATCGTCGTCATGCGGGCGCGCAGTCTATGAGGGCCGCCGCGCGCTGCGGGTCCTGGCCGGTCATGTCGACGATCTGGACATCGGGCAGCTTGCGCATCCACGTCAGCTGGCGGCGCGCATAGCGGCGCGTGCGGCGCTTCATCGCGTCGATGTCGCCGCTGAGCAGTTCCTCGAAGCCGAGCGCGACGCGCGCCGTCTGCGAGGCGCCGGCGGCCTGCGCGCGGCGCACCTCGTCGATCGCGCCCGCTGCAACCATCGCGTCGACGCGGCGCTCGATGCGCGCGTAGAGCTCGTCGCGGTCGCGGACGAGGCCGACCAGCCGCGTCGGGTGGCGCGTCTCGCGCGTCCACAGCTCGCTGGCGGTCGTGGGCGGCTGCAGCGCGCCCTGGTCGTGCAGTTCGAGCGCCCGCACGATCCGGTGGCGGTCGCGGCGGTCGATCGTCTGCGCCGCCCACGGGGCGGCGCGCGCGAGCTCGGCGTGCAGCGCCTCCGAGCCGCGCGCGCGCAGCTCGTCCTGCCAGTGCTCGCGCAGCCCCTCCGATGGCGGCGGGCGCAACTTGAGCTCGGCGAGCGCGGCGCGCAGGTACAGCCCCGTGCCGCCGACGACCATCGGGCTTGCGCCGTGCGTCAGCAGCACGTCGATCTCGGCGTGGGCGAGCTGCGCGTACTCGGCGACGGAGAAGCGCGCGTCGAGCGGCAGGAAGGAGACCAGGCGGTGCTCGAGGCGCGCGCGCTGCGCCGGGTCAGGCACGCCGGTGAGGATCTCCAGGCCCCGGTAGACCTGCAGCGCGTCAGCCGACACCGCGACCGGCCGGCCGCCGCGGGCGCGGATGCGCTCGGCGACGGCAAGCGCGACGTCCGTCTTGCCGACGCCGGTCGGACCGAAGAGCGCGAGCACGGTTGCCGGCACGAGACGCAGTATGGGGCGCCGCCGGCGGGGAGTATCGTCCGCAGGCGATGAGCGTGCGCATCGCGTGTGGGCTGTCGACCGCATCGGATCCGCGGGCGGGCGCGGTCGAGGCCGCCACGGAGGTCGCTGCGCAGCTCGCGGGCAGCAGCATCGACCTCGCGGTCGTGTTCGCCTGCGGAGGGCATCTCGCGTCTCCCGAGGCGACGCTGGAGGGCGTCCATGACGCGCTCCAGCCCGACGTGCTGATCGGCTGCGGCGCCGGTGGCGTCGTCGGCAACGGACGCGAGATCGAGGGCGGCACGGCCGTGTCGGTGTGGGCCGCGGCGTTCGAGAACGGGATCGTGTCGACCTTTCATGCCGAGGTGACGGAGGTCGAGGACGGCGTCGCGATCGCCGGCGTCCCCGACCTGCAGGGCGCCGGCGGCGCGATCCTGCTGCCCGACCCGTATTCCTTTCCGACCGACGCGGTGCTGGCCGAGCTGGCGGAGCGCGCGCCGGGCGTACCGGTCCTCGGCGGGATCTCGGGCGTGCGCACACTGCGCGGCCAGGCGGCGCTGTTTCTCGGCGAGCGCGTCGTGCCCGGCGGCGCCGTCGGCGTGCGCTTCGACGGCGTCGAGCTGCTGCCGTGCGTGTCGCAGGGCGCGACGCCGATCGGCCCGGAGCTGACGATCACCTCGGGCGAGGGACGGCTGATCAAGGAGCTTGCCGGGCGGCCGGCGCTGGGCGCGCTGCGCGCCGTGCTCGACCGGCTCGACCCCGCCGAGCGGGAGATGCTCACCGAGGGGATGCTGCTGGGGATCGTCGTCGAGCGCGGCCAGGGCGATTACCAGCACGGCGACTTTCTCGTCCGCAGCGTGCTGGGCGGAGATCCCGACACCGGGACGATCGCGGTGGGCGCGACGATCGAGGAGGGCCAGGTCGTGCGGGTGCACGCCCGCGACGCGATGTCCGCCGACCGCGACCTGCACGACGCGCTCGCGCTGCGCCGCCAGGCGCTTGGCTCCGACGCGCCCGCCGGGGCGCTGATGTTCACCTGCAACGGCCGAGGCCGGGGGATGTTCGGGGTGCCCGACCACGACGCGGCGGCGCTCGCCGGCGAGCTCGGCGACGCGCCAACGGCGGGGTTCTTCGCCGCGGGCGAGATCGGTCCCGTCGGTGGCGAGAACTTCCTGCACGGCTTCACTGCGACCGTCGCCGTCTTCGCGTCGTAGGCTTCGCGTCGTAGGCTTCGCGCCATGAACGTCGGCGGAAGGACCGTGCTGCTCACCGGAGCGACGGGTGGCCTCGGCCACGCGATCGCTCGCCGCCTCGCCGCTGCGGGTGCGCGCGTCGTGCTGTCGGGCCGCCGCGGCGACGTGCTCGCCGGGCTGGCGGGCGAGATCGGCGCCGAGGTCGCGCCCGCCGATCTGTCCGATCCCGACGCGGTGCGGGCGCTGGCGGCGGCGCACACCGATGCCGACATCCTCGTGGCGAATGCCGGCGTCCCGGCGTCGGGCCGGCTGGAGACCTACGAGGACGAGCAGATCGAGCGCGCGCTGCTCGTCAACCTGCATGCCCCGATCATCCTCACCCACGCGCTCGCGCCGCACATGGTCAGGCGCGGCTCGGGCCACATCGTCTTCATGTCCTCGCTTGCCGGCAAGACGGCGACCGCGGGCAGCTCGCTCTACAACGCCACGAAGTTCGGCCTGCGCGGCTTCGGCGGCGCGATGCGCGCCGAGCTGCATGGCACAGGCGTCGGCGTCTCGACGATCTTTCCGGGCTTCATCCGCGAGGCCGGGATGTTCGCCGAGGCGAAGGTCACGCTGCCCTTCGGGGTCGGCACGAAGACCGCCGAGCAGGTCGCCGAGGCGACGCTGCGCTCGATCGAGAAGGATCGCGGGGAGGTCGACGTCGCCCCCGTCAGCCTGAAGCTCGGCTCGCTGCTGGGCGGCGTCGCGCCCGAGACGGCGGCACGCGTCACCCGCAAGTCCGGCGGCGACGACATCGCCATGCAGTTCGAGACCGGACAGATGGACAAGCGCTGAAAGCCGCGGATACCGCTCGACGAGCGCCCGTTACGCTCGGTTTACCGTCCGCGAAGCTGGGATCATCACCTCGTGGATCGACGCAGCCCGCCTGATCGGGGCCGGCCGGCGACGCGAGGTCGGCTGCGGGCATGCGGGCTCGCGACCGCGGGTCTTCTCGCACCCCTGCTCGCGCTCGAGCGCAGGATGAAACGCACGGGCGGGCCGGGGATCATTCCCTTCGAGCTCGCGGGTACGCCCGAGCGGGCGGGCCGGATCATGGCCACCTGGGGAACCGAGGGCAGGGATGCGGCGCGCCTCTCCCTGGCGCTCGACTTTCCGTTCCTCGTGGCGTACTCGGGACTGCACGCGAACGTGTGCGCGCTCGCCAGCGAGGTGCTGCGCGAGCGCGGCTGGCAGCGCGCCGCCGACCTCGGGGCGCTCGCGAGGACCTCGCAGATCGCCGCCGGAGCGTGCGATGCGGTCGAGAACGCGGCGCTGCTCGGCGTCCTCGGCGGGCGCGGGAACGCGCTGCCCCGCGTCGCGCAATCCTTCGCCGCAGCGAAGTTCGCGCTGCTCGCGGTCGGCGCGGCGTACGCCGCCGCGGGACTCGCCGCCAACGGTCGATGACGATCGCGAGGCTCGGACAGCTGAGCGTCGCCACCGTCGCGGGCATCTCCCAGGATCGCCCCGGCGCGGCCGCGGCTCAGAAGAGCGTCGCCTGCACCTCCGTCGCCGACGCTTGCGTAGGCCCCCCAGACTCGTCGCGTCCTTCGATCTCCTCCCGGTCGCGCATGCGAAAGCGCGTCGGCGGCGGCACCGAGGGATGGCGCAGCAGCGCCGCCAGGCGCTTGCGTTCCTCCGGTGGGGCGTAGGCGCCGCGCGCGTAGAGCTTCTCGTAGAGCGGGACCAGGTCGGGCCGGTAGGAGCGCAGCCAGTCCAGGTAGAGCTGCTTGACGTCCCCGCGCAGGTGCAACGCGATCCCGCCGATGCCGGTGGCCCCCGCCGCGGCGGCCGCCTCGAGCAGCGGCTCGACCTGCTCGGGCGCGTCGTTGATGCCGGGCATCAGCGGCGCCACGAGCACGCCGGTCGGGATTCCCGCCCGGTTGAGCTCGGCGACGGCCTCCAGGCGCGCCTTGGGGTGCGGCGTGTGCGGCTCGGTCGCCCGCCAAGCCTTCGCGTCGAGCGTGGGGATCGACAGGTTCGCCTGGATGTCGGTCACCGCCGCGATCTCGCGCATGAGGTCGATGTCGCGCAGCAGCAGCGGTGACTTCGTCAGGATCGAGCACGGGTTGCGCGCGTCGCGCATCGCCTCCCAGATCCCGGGCATGAGCTTGTAGCGCGACTCGACCCACTGGTAAGGGTCGGTGTTCGTCCCCATCGCCACGTGCTCGCCCTTCCACGACGGTCGCGCGAGCTCCGCCCGCACGACCTCCGGCGCGTTGACCTTGACGACGATCTCGCGCTCGAAGTCGCGGCCGGCATCGAAGTCCAGGTACGTGTGGGTCGGGCGGGCGAAGCAGTTGTGGCTGACGACGCCGTTGGCGATGAAGTCGCCCGTGCCGGTCGTGATGTCGTAGAGACGAAGTGTCGTGCCGAGCGGCTCGATCGAGGCGACCCGCGTGCGAGCGTCGGACTTCAGCGCCATGCCGTCGATGTCGAGCTTGCGGCGGATCGCCGGATCGACGAGGTGGACAAAGCGCAGCCGCTCGCGCAGCCCGCCCCGCAGCCGTACGACGGACACGCCCCTCGCGTGGGGTCCCTCGCGCACCGTGTGAAACCTGAAGCTCGCCATACAGGACTCGATCCAGCGCAGTATCGCCTCGTCGGCATTGCTGATCCGGATGACGGCGTTGCCCGAGCCCTCCGCGTCGAGGATTCCGGCGAGAAAGCCCTTGCGCCATTCGTCGCTGGGATCCACCGGCCAGCGGATGAGCTCGGCAATGCGCTCGCAATGGGAGCGTGACTGCGTCCGGATCGCCTGGATCGGGCGGCGGCGCTCGGAGCCGCTGGCGAACGCGAAGGCGGTCGTGTAGACCCCGTGCGCGAAGAGGTAACGCTCGGCGCGGGCGAGCGCCGCGGCGTCGGCCAAGGCGAGTCGGAACCGGTGCACGATCGAGGGCGACGCGCGTTGCGGCCGCTCGTAGGCGTACGAGGCGAGGTTGCCGTCGCCGCGCACGATTCCGCAGAGGTAGCCGCGCTCGTAGTCGTCGGAGTGCTGCGGCCCCGCGGCGAAGCCACCCGTACCGAGTAGGCCGACGCCGAGCGTAAGGTGGGGTCGCTGCTCGGGCCCGTGCTGCGCGCCGGTGACGTGTTTCCACCCGCGGCCGGTGAGGAACGTATGGCCGCCGCTGTCGATCAGCTCCGTCCCATCCTCGAGCACCACGCGGAACGCTGGCTTCACCGACGCCCAGTGCGCGAGCACGCGCGTGCGCACGTAGCGCCGGTACCGCCCGTCGGGCTGCGTGCCGTAGATCTCGTCGCCGACACGGAGCTTCGCGATCGGCGTGTGGCTGCCGTCGGTCATGAGCACCGGCGTCTCCGCCCCTACGCAGTAGACGCACGCATGGGTGCAACCCCGGTACGGGTTGATCGTCCAGCGAAACGGCATGGCCGATTTCTCCGGCACGCGGTTGAGCGCGGACCTGGCGTGCACCTCGTAGAAGCGCACGTCGAGCGCCTCCGGTGCGTCGAACCGGCGCACGCGGGCGGGGTCGCGGTAGCCGGGAAGCCGCGTCGCGGCATCTTCGTCGATGGTCAGGTTGGCCCAACGCACGAACGCATGTTCGCACACGGATCGGACGGCGTGCTCCGGTACCGTCCCGGCGATGAAGGTCGTGCTTCCCGGAGGCTCCGGCCAGGTGGGACCGTGCTCGCGCGCGCGTTCGCCGGCGACGGGCACGACGTCGTCGTGCTGAGCCGCAGCGGCGACGCGCCCGCCGGGCCGGCCAGTGCCGTGGCCTGGGGCGGTCGCACGCTCGGCCCCTGGGCCGAGGAGATCGACGGCGCCGACGTCGTGATCAACCTCGCCGGGCGCAGCGTCAACTGCCGCTACACGCCCGCCAACCGCCGCGCGATCGCGGACTCCCGCGTCGACTCCACCCGCGTGGCCGGCGAGGCGATCGCCCAGGCGGCCCGACCGCCGAGCGTCTGGCTGCAGTCGAGCACCGCGACGATCTACGCGCACCGCTTCGACGCGCCCAACGACGAGCGCAGCGGCATCCTCGGCGGCGACGAGGCGCGCGCCCCGGACGCCTGGCGCTTCAGCATCGACCTGGCGCGCGCCTGGGAGCGCGCCCTCGAGGGTACGCATCGGGCTGCCGACGACGAAGCTCATGCTCGAAGCCGGCACCGTCCTCATGCGCACCGAGTCCGAACCGATCCTCAAGAGCCGCCGCGTCGTCCCCGGGCTCCTGCTCGACCGCGGCTTCTCGTTTGAGTTCTCGCACCGGCCCGCAGCGGCGCGCCAGCTCTGCGACGAACGGCTGAGGACCGCGCGATGAGCATCGACCACCTCGACCTCGTCGTCACCTCGCTGCAGCGCAGCCTCGCGTTCTACCGCGGCCTGCTCGAGCCGCTCGGCTACGTCCGCGTGAGCGAGATCGAGGGCGAGCGCGGCGAGCGCGTCGTGTACGTCGGCCGGATCGGCGGGATGGGGTCGGTCAGCCTGCGCGAGGCGCAGTCAAATGCGCACGCCGTGCCCTACGACCGCTACGGGGTCGGCCTGCACCACCTCGCGTTCAGCGCGTCGTCGCGCGGGGCGGTGGACGAGCGCGCGGCCTGGCTGCGCGAGCAGGGGGCCGAGATCGAGAGCGGGCCCGAGGAGTACGAGTACACCCCCGGCTACTACGCGGTCTTCTTCTACGACCCGGACGGGATCAAGCTCGAGATCGTCCACCGCCCGAGTGAGGGCGACCTCGTCGACCAGGTCCGGCGCCTGGCGGCGCGGCTGGAGCGCCTCGAGCAGGAGCGCGGTTGACGATGGCCGGCCGGGTGACGCACGAGCCGCACGCCCACGGACACGGCGACGACGAGCCCGCCCACGGCCACCACGACCACAGCGATGGCCACGCCCACGAGCCGCACGGCCACGGCCACGCGCATGGCCTTTCCCACGGCCACGGCCACAGCCACGGCCTCGTGCACGAGTCGATCAAGCGCTCGCGCGAAGGCCTGCGCGCAGTCGGCCTCGCGCTCGTCGTGCTCGGCACGACCGCGGTCCTGCAGCTGTTCGTCTTCGTCGCCTCGGGCAGTGTCGCCCTGCTGGCCGACCTGATCCACAACTTCGGCGACGCCGCGACCGCGATCCCGCTGGCGATCGCCTTCGCGCTGCGCAGCGCCCGCGCCGAGCGCTGGGCGGGGCTCGCCGTGGTGCTGGCGATCTTCGTCAGCGCCTGCGTCGCCGGCTACGAGGCCGTCGACCGGCTGCTCAACCCGCACGAGCCGGTGTACCTCACGGCGCTCGCGCTCGCCGGCGCCGTCGGCTTTCTCGGCAACTGGTGGGCGGCGCTGATCCGCACCCGGGCCGGCCACCGCCTCGACAGCCCCGCGCTCGTCGCCGACGGCGCCCATGCCCGCGCCGACGCCTACGTCAGCCTCGCCGTCGTGGCGAGCGCGCTCGCGGTCGCCGCCGGCGCGCCGATCGCCGACCCGCTGATCGGGCTGGGCATCACGATCGTGATCCTGAAGATCACGCGCGACTCCTGGGTGACGGTGCGCGCCGGCTAGCGCGCGGCCGCCGCCGATGACGCGCTCGCCGGCAGCGACAGCGCGCCGGTCAGCGTCTGGCTCGTGGCGCCGTCGATCCGCACCGGCACGATCTCGCCGGGCGCCGCCAGGCCGCTGAAGTTCACGGCCTTGTTGTGGCGCGAGCGCCCGCGCAACCGCGACGGGTCGGTGCGCGACGTGCCCTCGACGAGCACGTCGAGCTCGCGGCCGACGAAGCGCTGCGCGCGCTCGGTGGCGCGCCGCTGGACGACCTCGACGAGCCGCTGCATCCGCTCGACCTTGACCTCGTGCGCGACGAGGCCCTCGGTGATGGCGCCCGCCTCGGTGCCGCGCCGTGGCGAGAACACGAACGTGAACGCGCCGTCGTAGCCGACGTCCTCGCAGATCTCGAGCGTCTGGGCGAAGTCCTCCTCCGTCTCGCCGGGGAAGCCGACGATGATGTCCGTCGTGATCGCCGCGTCGGGCACGTGGTCGCGGATGAGGGCGACGCGATCGAGGTAGCGCTCGCGCGTGTACGTGCGGCGCATCGCCTTGAGGATGCGCGACGAGCCCGCCTGCAGCGGCAGGTGGATGTGCTCGCACAGCGAGGCCAGCTCGGCGTGCGCGAGCACGACGTCCTTCTTCATGTCGCAGGGGTGGGGGCTCGTGTAGCGGACGCGGTCGATGCCGTCGAGCGCGTCGACGGCGAAGAGCAGCTCCGCGAACGACCGCGCTCGTCCACCGCCCGCCGCGAGGCTGCGCCCCCACGAGTTGACGTTCTGGCCCAGCAGCGTCACCTCGCGCACCCCCTCGGCCGCGAGGCCGCGGATCTCGTCGACGAGCTCCTCCAGCGGGCGCGACACCTCGCGGCCGCGCGTGGACGGCACGATGCAGTACGAGCACGCCATGTTGCAGCCGGCCGAGATCTGCACCCAGGCCTGAAAGCCGCGCGCGCGCTTGCCCGGCAGGTGGCCGGTGAAGCCCTCGAACTCGAAGAAGCCCTGCGCGGTGAGTGAGTCGGAGGTGAGGAACTCGGCGAGCTTGTGCACCTGGCCGGGCCCGAAGGCGATGTCGACGAACGGAAAGCGCGCGAAGACCTCGTCCTTGACGGACTGCGCCCAGCAGCCGCCGACGCCGATGATCCGCTCGGGGTCCTGGCGCTTGAGGCGCTTGGCGTGCCCGAGGTGCGCGATGAAGCGGCTGTCGGCCTTCTCGCGGATCGAGCAGGTGTTGAAGAGGATCACGTCGGCGTCCTCGGCGGCGGCGGCCTCCCCGTAGCCGAGCGACTCGAGCATGCCCTTCATCCGCTCGGAGTCGTGCTCGTTCATCTGGCAGCCGAAGGTCGTGACGTGGTAGCGCTTCATGGGTGGGTGAAGGGTAGCCTCGCCGCCGTGAGCTTCGTGTGCAGGTCGCTCACCAAAGCCCCGAGCGCGCCTGCGCTGCGGGGCGGGTCCGGTACCCGCCCGAAGGCGTCTCGCACGGCCGGCGAGAAGTGGTCCACCTGCGGCCTACACGGCGAGCACGCGCCGGGTCATCCTCGCTGAGCGTCAGTGCTCCTGGCTGCGCGGTGGATGGCCGAGTCATCGTGGCCAGTCTGATGGCTTGCCTACTTCGCGAACTCGACCGAGCGCGACTCGCGGATCACCGTGACCTTGATCTGGCCCGGGTACTCGAGCTCGCGCTCGATCTCGCGCGCGATCTCGCGCGAGAGCAGCATCGCGCCGTCGTCGTCGATGCTCGTCGGCGCGACGATGACGCGGATCTCGCGGCCGGCCTGCATCGCGTAGGCCTTCTCGACGCCGTCGTGACGGGCGGCGATCTGCTCCAGCGCGCGCAGGCGCTTGACGTGGGACTCCAGCGACTCGCCGCGGGCGCCGGGACGCGCGCCCGAGAGCGCATCGGCGGCCTGCACGATGACGGCCTCGATCGTCTGGGGCTCGACCTCGTTGTGGTGAGCTTCCATCGCGTGCGCGACGGCCTCGGACTCGCCGTGGCGGCGCGCCATATCCCCGCCGACCAGCGCGTGCGGTCCCTCGACCTCGTGCGAAACGGCCTTGCCGATGTCGTGCAGCAGCGCGGCGCGGGCGGCGGTCCGCGGCGACGCGCCGAGCTCGTCGGCCATCATCGCCGCCAGCTGCGCGCACTCGACGGAGTGCGCGAGCACGTTCTGGCTGTAGCTCGTGCGGAACTTCAGGCGCCCGAGCGTGCGGATGAGCTCGGGGTCCAAGCCCTGCACGTTGCACTGGTAGGCGGCGTCCTCGCCGGCGTCGACGAGGTGCGCTTCGAGCTCTGACCGGGCCTGCAGGTAGGCCTCCTCGATGCGCGCCGGGTGAATCCTGCCCTCGGCGAGCAGCTTCTCAAGCGTCATCCGCGCGATCTCGCGGCGGACGCCGTCAAACGCCGACAGGACGACCGCGCTGGGCGTGTCGTCGATGATGAAGTCCACGCCGGTGAGGTTCTCCAGCGCGCGGATGTTGCGGCCCTCGCGACCGATCACGCGACCCTTCATGTCGTCGGAGGGCAGATGGACGACGGACACCGTCATCTCCGCAGCGTGGCGCCCGGCGAGGCGCTGCATCGCGACCGACAGGATCGAGCGCACACGACGCTCCGCGTCGCGCTTTGTCTCCTCTTCGATCTGGCGCACGTGGCGCGCGCACTCATGACGGACCTGGTCGGTGATCTCAGCCATCAGGCGCTCCTTGGCCTGGCCGGCGCTGAGACCCGAGATGTGCTCGAGCGCGGCCTCGTGCTCACGGCGGCGGCGGGTGAGCTGCTCGCGCTCGGCCTCGAGCGCGCGAGTCTGGTCGTCGAGCTCGCGCGCCCGGCGGTCAAGCTCCTCTGCGCGCCGCCTGACGCGCTCCTCCAGCGCAGCAAGCTCGTCGCGCCCGGCGGGGGCCGCAGGGCTGTGGCGCAGATGGCGCTGGCGCAGACCGATCGCACCGACGATCGCCGCGCCGAGGATCGCCGCCGCAACGATCACTTCCATCTGTCGCTCTCCTCCTCCCGTGCTCCGGAAGCGTGCGTCCGGCCGCGTGGTGGCGTCGTGTGTCAGGGGTCAGACCGGGCGCGCGTCAGGCGGCAGCCGGCAGCGGTCGCGGCTGCCGTGCTCTCAAGGAAATGAAGTGGGGTCGAAGGTTTGTGCCAGGCGGGTCGATCGCCCGCCTCTGTGATGCTTTGTCGTCGTCGAAGCTGCCTGGGTTATCGGAACTGCGCGAATGCTGCGTTGCCATCGCCCTCTCGCGGGGGCCCGGTCTGACCGCCGGATCATAGGACCGCTGCAAACGAGCGGCAACCGTGCTCACCGTCAGGGGGCGGCGGCGCTGCGTCAGGCCGCGGCGGCGCGCTCGAACGCGCACACCGCGTCATAGGCCAGGTCGAGCTCATAGCCCTTGCGCACGAGCATCCCGAGCGCCCGTTCGCGCTCACGCTCACCGGCGGGCGCGGCCTCGCGAAAGCGCCGGCGCAGCAGCTCGAGCGCGGCCTCAAGCTCGTCGGCGCCCTCGCGCGCGCCGAGCGCCGCCGCGACGTGCTCGCGGTCGACGCCGAGCGCGAGCAGCCGTCGCTCGATCCGCTCGATGCCCCAGCCGTCGAGGTTGCGGCGGTCCTCGGCGAACGTCCGCGCGTAGCGCGCGTCGTCGAGGTAGCCCATCCGCGCGACCTCGGCGATCGCCGCGTCGGCCTCGGCCTCGCCGACGTCTTTGGCGGCGAGGTGCCGGCGCAGCTCAGCCTCCGTGCGGTCGCGCTTGCCCAGATGGCGAAACGCCAGCTCGATTGCGCGCTCCGAGCTGCCCACGGTGATGCCTACGCGGCCTCGACGGCGGCCGTCATCGGCGGCAGTGACCTGTCCTGGTCGCGCCCGAGCGGTGCGTCCTCACCGCGGTCGATCGGCGCCACGAGATCCTGGCCGATGCCGAGCGCGGCGTAGACCTTGGCCTCGATCTCCTTGGCGATCTCCTGGTGGTCGTCGAGGAAGCCCTTGGCGTTGTTGCGTCCCTGCCCCAGGCGCTCGCCGTCGTAGGAGAAGAACGAGCCCGACTTCGCGACGATGTTGTGCTCGATGCCGAGGTCGAGGATGCAGCCCGAGCTCGAGATGCCCTTGCCGAACTCGATGTCGAACTCGGCCTGGCGGAACGGCGCCGCGACCTTGTTCTTGACGACCTTCACGCGTACACGGTTGCCGACCGCCTCGGTGCCGTCCTTGAGCGTCTCGATGCGCCGGATGTCCAGGCGCTGGGAGGCGTAGAACTTCAGCGCGCGGCCGCCTGGCTGCGTCTCGGGCGAGCCGAACATGACGCCGACCTTCTCGCGGATCTGGTTGGTGAACAGGCACAGCGTCTGCGTGCGGTTGAGGTTGCCGGCGAGCTTGCGCATCGCCTGGCTCATCATCCGCGCCTGCAGGCCGACGGTCTGATCGCCCATCTG
>Ga0136617_10000466_pt1 | contig 33811 bp, 25 predicted proteins | sample AntDrymUQ3222106_2_FD_129672 | JGI IMG/M metagenome (GOLD analysis project Ga0136617, IMG submission 129672) | Polar desert sand microbial communities from Dry Valleys, Antarctica - metaG UQ322 (21.06) | ecosystem: Environmental > Terrestrial > Soil > Desert | place: Antarctica: Dry Valley... | reverse complement strand
TGCGTGACCGGATGATGTTGCGTGGAGTTACGGAATCGGTAGCAACTGGGATTGTGGAGGATCTCAAGAGCTTCGCCAATTATGGATTCCCGGAATCACATGCGTGGAGCTTTGCGCTCATCGCGTACGCAACCGCATGGCTCAAGGCGCATTATCCGGCGGAGTTCTTCGCCGCTCTGTTGAATTCGTGGCCGATGGGATTCTATCCGCCGTCGACGCTGATACATGATGCGCGCCGGCATGGAGTCGTCGTGCGGCCGCCGTGCATGCGGGATGGGGAGTGGGAGTGTACGACCGAATCGCTGGATCGTGAGGGAGTCGATCGTACGAATGAGACGGCCCGCATGGAAAGTGTCATGTCGGACGCGTATCTCGATCCGGGTGGGCCGGCGTTGCGGGTTGGATGGCGGCATATCCGCGGGCTCGGCGAGAAGACGCTCGATGCGTTGCGTCTCGCGCGTGGGGGGAAGGCTGCAGTCGGTGTGGGGCAGAGCATCGGGAAGTCGAGAGGAGGGCGAGCGCGTGCGGCTATCGCTCTCGATGACTTGTCCGCCATGGCTGCGCTTGTTCCCGAGCAGCCCTTTACTTCAATAGAGGACGTTGTGCTGCGCGGAAAGATGAGGCGTGTCGATGCGCTGCAGCTTGCGAGGTCGGGTGCCTTCGCAGCGTGGGAGCCCGATCGTCGACGGGCTGCGTGGGAGGCGTTACGCGCCTGTGGCGATTCGTTGCCTTTAGCGCCGGCGACAAGGGAGATGCATTCGCCGCGCGCGTTGACTCCGACTGAGCTGATCTATCTCGACTATTTCGCCACGGGTGTCAGTATCAATGGGCATCCGATGCAGCACATGCGTGAGCGATTGCGGCGGGCGGGCGTGGTGGACAGCGAGGGGCTGAAGAAGCTGCGAGGTGGCGAGTGGATCGTGGTCTCAGGGCTGGTGACGATCCGTCAGCGGCCGGCTTCGGCGAACGGGACGATCTTTCTCCTGCTCGAGGATGAGTGGGGGTTCATCAACGTCGTGGTGCCGAGCTTTCTGGTGGAGGAGAACAGTGAGGTGGTGAAGTTCGCGACTTTCGTGCTGGTGCAGGGAAGGTTCGAGAAGGACGGGAACGTGCTGAACGTGGTGGGGAAGAGGTTCAAGGAACTCGATGTGACGAGGTTAGAGCACCGGGCGCGGAGTTTCAGGTGATTACAAAGGCACTTAATCGATCCCGAGATCTTCGAGCTCCTCGGCCGATAGCCGTCGGCCGGTCATCGCTTCGGCGAGCGAGGAGGCTTTGCATATTTCCGAGCTGCGGCAGAAGCTGGAAAATCGGCCAGACGATCCGAAGCACATCGTCACGGTGTGGAAGGCCGGATATAGATTCGATCGCTGATCATGTCGGAGGTTGAGCATTGCTGACCTACGAGCGTTTTGCAGCTGAGCTGGCGGACCGATATCGCATAGAGCGCGAGCTCGGACGTGGCGGCATGGCCGTCGTGTTCCTCGCGCATGACCTGAAGCATTCCCGGCAGGTCGCAGTGAAGATTCTGCACCCGGAGCTCGGTGATACCGCTCTCGGCGAGCGATTTTTCCGCGAAATAGGAATTGCCGCGCGCCTCGCTCATCCCAACATCCTGCCCCTCTACGATTCCGGAAGCGCGGCTGGACAGCTGTTCTACGTGACACCCTATCACGAAGGGGAAAGCCTGGGCGCGTGGATCAAACGGGAACGGAGTCTGCCACTTGACGTCGCGGTCACTCTTGTGCGCGAAGTCGCCGATGCGCTCGACTACGCGCACCGCAATGGCGTGATCCACCGCGACATTAAACCAGACAACATTCTCATCTCGGACGGGCACGCCGTTGTCGCCGACTTCGGAATTGCGACCGCGCTTGCTCCAGACCAGCCGCGCCTGACGAGCTCGGGCCTCGCCATCGGAACCCCGAGATACATGAGTCCGGAACAGGCACTCGCTGACAAAGTCGACGGCCGAAGCGACATCTACAGCCTGGCGTGCGTGCTCTACGAATGTCTCGCCGGCGAGCCTCCATTTGTGAGTGCCCTTGCCGGCGCTTACGGGTCCGGTAGCTCCCGGGACATTGGAAAAACATTGCTGACTGCACAGCCACCGGTTCCGCGGCGCATCGTTGCCGCGATTCAACGGGGGCTGGAGCCTCTCCCTGAGAACAGGCACCAACGGGCCGCCGATTTCAAACGGGCTCTGGTCGATGACCCCGATTCCATCACGCGCCGCAGGAGACGGTCCGCGGCCATGCTGTCGGGTGCGGGTTTGGTGATCGCGTCGAGCGCCGTGCTCTTTTTTCTTTTCTTCCGATTGCGTACGCCTTCGGGACCGGTCCATCTCGAGTACGTGCGCCTCACCAATTTCGCCGAGTCCGCCACGTCGCCCGCCATCTCACCGGACGGTCGCATGCTGGCCTTCATTCTGGGGGAAAGCACTTTCTACGGGCCTGGTCAGATCTATGTGAAGCAGCTTCCAGACGGAGAGCCCCTTCAGCTGACGCGCGACGAAACCTTCAAGATGGGGCCGAGATTCTCCCCGGACGGCTCGCGCATTACCTACACGACACTCGGTCCCACGGGATGGGATTCCTGGGTAGTGCCTGTGCTGGGTGGTCAGCCACGACTCTTTCTCACAAACGCCGAGGGACTGACGTGGATCGACAACAAGGCCGGGTCTCCCGAACTCCTGTTCTCGGAGTGGACGGGCCGTGACGTGCAGTTGTCGCTGGTCACGTCGCGGGAAAATCGGGCTCACCAGCGCACAGTGTACATGCCGCCGGAGACGGGCATGGCGCACCGCTCCTATCTTTCGCCCGACCGGAAGAACGTTCTTCTGACCGAGATGGATTACTACTCATGGCTGCCTTGCCGGCTCGTGCCGTTCGACGGCAGGTCTCGCGGAAAGGCAGTCGGCCCTGTCCCCGCGCAATGCACGGATGCCGCATGGACGCCGGATGGAAAGTGGATGTATTTCTCCGCCAATTCCGGCACTGGATTTCATATCTGGCGGCAACGATTTCCCGACGGGACGCCGGAGCAGGTGACCTCCGGGGTTACAGAAGAGGAGGGAGTCGAGATGAGTCCGGACGGCCGCTCTTTCACTACATCGATCGGCACTCGCCAGAGCACCATCTGGGTGCACGACGCTCGCGGCGACCGCCAGATGACCTCGGAAGGCCTCGGTATGCTCCCGTCGATTTCCCCCGATGGCAGGAAGCTCTATTTCCTGGTGCGGGCGGGAGGAAAGGGGAGCTACATCAGCGGCGGTCTGTGGGTTGCAGACCTGGAATCAGGACAGCGTCAACGGGTGTTGCCCGAGTTCCTGATGCAGACGTACGACATTTCCACGGACGGCGGGAGCGTGTTGTTCGTTGCGTCGGACGACAGCACGCGCTCTCCGCTCTGGCTTGCGGCGCTCGACGGACGCTCCCCGCCGCGGCGGCTCGTCCGCAACGACGTATTGCAGGCGTTCTTTGGCTCGAATGGCGACGTGATTTTTTCGGGCCGTGAGCGCGACAGTAATCACATCTTTGGCATCAGGACCGATGGCAGTGATCGTCGGAAGCTCATTCCGGCTTCCTATCTGCTGGGTGTTTCGCCCGATGGCCAGTGGGCAGCAGTATCGCTGATGACGGCAGCGATGCCTAACGCAACCTCGATCTACCCGCTTGGCGGAGGCGATCCGACGCTGCTCTGCAGGGAATGCGGACCGCCGCCGAGCTTCGAGCGTGGCCCATGGCCCCCACCAGTGAGCTGGTCGCCAGACGGCAAGTTTATTTATCTGGACCTGTTCCGGTTTCCGTATGCCGTACCGTTGCGACCAGGCCAGGCAGTTCCGGCGCTACCTGGCGCGGGACTGACAACCGAGGAAGACGTGGCGGTGTTGCCTGGCGCCCGCCGGATTCCGCAGGAAAAGGCATTCACCGGGCCCGATCCTGCTACCTACGCGTTCGTCAGGGTTGCGATACAGCGCAACATTTTTCGAGTTCCTGTGCATTGAGGCGAACCGGAGCATCTGCCTGCACGGCCGTTCAAGCTGCTCGTGTTTCTGCTCGCTCCTCGTAATCGAGATCGCGTCCGAAGGTCTCCTCTACCTGAGTCAACGCCAGAAGAGCGACGCCAAAGCAGATGGTTCCAACGGCAAGTGCCGCCTGCGGAACACTTATTTGATTCTTGAGATAGGCGAAGAAACTCACCGCAAACAAGGCCGACCCTCTGACGAAATTCGGAACCGTCGTGGCCACCGTCGCCCGTATGTTCGTACCGAACTGTTCAGCCGCCATCGTCACCAGCACCGCCCAGTATCCAACCGTCGTGCCGATCAGGAAGCTAAGCACATATATCATCGTGCTCGTGAGACCCGATGCGAAACAGTAGACGAGCACGAGCGAGTAACCGGCGACCAGGCTCAGACCGATCGCCCGCTTTCTGCTGCGCAGCCACTGGCTCATTAGCCCTGCGAGGATATCGCCCAGAGTCAACCCAAATGAACCAAACAGAATTGCATTGCCGGCGGTGACAGTGCCTTTCACACCGAGCCCCGCCGTCAGTTCCGGAGCGAACGTGAAGAGGATCCCTGTAGTGAAGTAGATCGGGATGCCGATCAGAATGCACGACATGTACTTCTTGAATCGCCCGCCAGTGAACACCAGAAACGGATTCGCAGCCGCATGACCGGCTTTCGAGAACATCGCCGACTCCGAAATCTTGAACCGCGCAAGGAGAAGAAGCAGCCCCATCACGCCACCCATGATGTACGCGGTCTTCCAATGCACCAGCTGGCCAATAAGAGCGGCCGCGACGATTCCCAGCATCCCGAGCGCAGCGACGATCGTCGTACCGAGCCCGCGCTTTTCTTTCGGAAGCGATTCCGACACGAGCGTGATCGCTGCGCCCAGCTCACCGGCGAGTCCCACTCCCCCGAGGAAGCGGAAGATCGCGTAGCTGGTGACGTCCCAGGCGAAGGCGCTGGCGATGTTGGCGAACGAATACAGCAGGATAGAGCCGAAGAGCACGGACAACCGTCCTTTGCGGTCGCCGATCACGCCCCACAGGATTCCGCCGATCATCATGCCGGCCATCTGCGAGTTGTAGATCGCCAGCCCGCTGCTCAGAATCGCGGCGGGGTCGGTGATACCCAGATCGCGGAGGGATGCAACTCTCACGACACCAAAGAGCGTGATGTCGAAGAGGTCGACGAAATAGCCGAGTCCGGCGACGATGACGGTGAAGTTGAGTACGGAACGGACGTCGCGGATGAGGTTCATGCCGCGAAATTAGGAAGAAAAGGGCCGTTGTCAAAAGCGGGCCGGCGACCGCTCACGATCTGCCGCCGACCACGGTTTCAACTACTCTGTCGATGCGTTTTCATCCGTGCATCTGCTGAGAGGCTGTCTTCCGGCCTGAACGCCCATAGTACGAGCACGCCCGCGAAGATGATGATCGATGGATAGAAGAGGACGTTGCCACCCTCGACAACCCAGCCCAGCGGATCAACGACCGACCGCCAGACTCCCAGGAGTGTCGTCGTAGTGATGGCGAGCAGCACCGGATAGGTGAACCGCCGAAGCAGGCCAATCACGATGAGGAATCCAAGCAGGACCTGAAAGACGCCGAACCCTTTCAGAAGCCCCGGGGCGCTGAACAGTCCCAGGTAGAACGTGTCCGATACACGAACCCCGTGCGTAACGTTCACCAGCTTGTCGGCGCCCCACACAAGCATTAGCGTCCCGGTGGACACGCGCAACAGAAGCAGCGAACCCTCGCGCAGCGTCATTGTGCTTCTCCCAATTGGAGTGAGTCGAGCTTGTGATTAACGCGCCGAAGGCGCCGCCATCGCGTGGTCTTGCACGGTCAATGAAAATCGCTGTAATCGGTGCCACCGGACACATCGGAACTTACCTAATTCCTCGACTTGTCAGAGCGGGGCATGAGGTCGTCGCCATCAGCCGCGGCGCTCGTGAGCCTTATCACACCGCTGCCGAATGGCGCGACGTACAGCGCGTGCAAATCGATCGCGAGCGAGAAGAGCACGACGGATCATTCGGTTCCTCCATCGCTTCGCTCTCAGCCGACGTCGTCGTCGACCTGATTTGCTTCGAGCCACGTTCGGCCCTGCATCTCATCGGTGCGCTGCGAGACCGTGTGTCGCACTTCCTGCATTGCGGCACTCTGTGGGTACACGGCGTGCCGCGGTCCCGTCCTCACGACGAGACCGCCCCGCGAGAACCGTTCGGTGCTTACGGAATCAAGAAAGCTGAGATCGAGCGTCTGCTTATCGAAGCGGCAGACGATGGATTCCCTGCCTGTGTGTTGCATCCGGGTCATATCACTGGCCGGGGCTGGATCCCAATCAACCCTGCCGGCAACCTCGATGTGTCAGTGTTCGAGAGGTTGGCGCAAGGCGAGAAGGTCAATCTTCCTGACGATGGAGAGGCCACGCTTCAACACGTCCATGCCGACGATGTTGCGCAGGCATTCGAGCTCGCAATCGAGAAGCCCAATGCCGCTACCGGTGAATCCTTTCACATCGCGGCACGCGAGCCGGTGACGATGAAGAGATACGCGGAGGAGGTGGCGTCGTGGCACGACCGCGAGGCGAACCTTGATTTCCTGCCTTGGGAGAAATGGCGCACGACGGTGGGCGAGCGCGACGCAGCGCTCACCTTCGATCACATGAAGCACTCCCCATGCGCCAGCACCGCCAAAGCCGAAGCGCTGCTCGGTTTCGAGCCGCGCTACACCGCCGTCGGGGCAGTCCGCGACGCTATGAGCCGAGCGAGCGCAGCTGGCGCGGAGTGAGGAGCCAGAGCAGGGTGCCGGAATCACGGCGAGGCGCAGCGTCGAACTCCAGCAGGCACGCACCGCCTTTCTTCAATTGGAGTCGTGCGTCGTGAGGGCCCGCCATCAGCCATGTCACGAGTGAGCTCAGATGCGGCTCATGACCAACGATCGCGATCGCTCGCAACGCTTCATGCGTCTTGCACCACGCTTCGAATCCCTCGAACACAGACTCAGGCGATAGCGTCGTCGTCAATTCAGGCTCTGCGAATCCATACGACTTGGCGAGAATCGCGGCTGTCTCGACGGCGCGCGTGAGGGGACTCGACGCCAGATGATTCAGTTTCGGAACCTGGCTCCGCAGCCCGCGCGCAATCGCCCGCATCTTCTTGATCCCGCCTTCGGTAAGCGGCCGCAAGTCATCGGTCTTCCCGGATTGCGCGAAGGCGTCTCTATCCATGGCGATCGCATGCCGAACCACGAGAAGATTCACAATTCAAGTCCCCTGACAAAATTCATCTCACCGCCGCCTCGGCGTGTTGACGTGTTTCGGATAAACCGACCCCGCAAATGCGAAATCAGTCGGGTTGATATCGATGCCGCCGACGATTGGCCTTCCGTCCTTCGTGATGGAGCCGGGAAGCTGGTAACACATGATCGAATGTGGATCAGACTCCGTGGTTCCCATGATCGATGAAGCCTTGAGCGGCGTCAACACCTGCTCCTCGACTTCACGAGGCGTCCAGCCGTTGGTAATGTCGAAGAACGCAACCGCTTTGGCACGGTCGATCTTCTGTACCAGCGCGCCGCGCATGTGCTCGTGATCGAATCCCAGCGTGTGACCGGCTTCGTGACGCACGACACGGCGAAACTCGGCGTCGGACACGCCCATGGTGAAGCCCTCGAGATTGAGCGTGGGCTCGTCCTGCGGAATCTGCAGAATCTCGGTGCCAATATATGACCAGTAACCGGCCATATCGGGCGGGGAATCGAGACGAGATATGCGCACCTTGGCGGTACCGGTGGTCTCGGCGAATAGCACGTTGGCAGTCTTGCCCCATGCGTTCATGTGCCTCAGGATCCGCGCGCGAAGAGCCTTCGAAGGGTCATCGAGGAATTTGACTGTGAGGCGAACGCCGGAAGTCGGCCACCTGCGGCCGATGACGACCGCGAGGCGTCTCGGTCCACCGCGGCGTCCGACCGGAGTGCGAGATACCGACCGACCCTGTGCGGCGTTGGCAGGATTTACCTCGATGGCACGCTTTGCCGCGGCCGCTAGCTTCCTGGCGGGCAAGGACTTCGGAATGCATAAGATCTTATCCGGCACGAATCCTCCTCGATGGTACGCACACCACTATGCGGCAGTGAAATTTCGCTCGCAATATGTGTCGTTGCCGATAGCATTGCAGGCAATCAGATGAAGTCAGGCCACTAACCAGAGTTCTAATGTTTGCGTCTGCCGTCGTCTATTCCGGAATTGTCGTTGCCGTTGCGGGCCTGGTCGGCCTCATCAAACCTGTCCGTCGTCTTGGAATTCCAACACGCCGACGCGCAGCAAAGGTCGGCGCGTCCGGAGTTCTGCTGGCGATTGTCGGGATGATTCTGCCGGCACCGGAGTCGCGCACAACGAGGGCGACTACTCGACTGGATGAGTTCGTCCCCCGATGGCAGTTCAACGAGTTTCATACCATTGAAATCGCCGCGCCCCCGGACAAGGTGTTCGACGCGATCAAGAGGGTGCGTGCCGACGAGATCCTCTTCTTCCGAGCCCTGACGTGGATCCGCCGTGGCGGCCAGCCCCTTCCCGCCGGGATTCTCAATGCGGGAACACGAGAGTCTCTCATCGACGTTGCTCTCAAAGGCGGCTTCGTAACGCTCGCCAACGATGTTCCACGCGAGCTGGTGATTGGAACCGTTGTCGTTGCGCCGAGAGGAACGCGCGGCGACATGACGCGCGATGTCTTCAAAACGCAGATGCCGCCGGGATTCGCGCTGGCAGCAATGAATTTCGTTGTCACGCCGCTGGCGACGGGAGGATCGCTCGTAACCACCGAGACGCGCGTGTTCGCCACGAGCGCATCCGCCCGCCGAGGGTTCGCGAGATACTGGCGCCTCATCTACCCGGGCAGCGCGCTCATCCGGATCAGGTGGCTTCGCGCCGTTCGGGAACGCTCTACAAAAGCATCATGACCGAACCTGCCAGACGGGAGGCGAAGAAGTTCACCCATCGTGCCGCTACTCCCGTTTACGCCTCGAGAGGTTCAGCTGCGGGCGCTACAACAGGACTTGCGAAATTGAGTCTCCTGTTGAACTCGCGACGCAGCAGCAACATGGCGAGCAGGAGCTGCACCAGCACCGATCCAACCGACAGATACCAGATCCAGTTCAACTCGAACGCCGGAGATCGCGAGAGAACCACTGCCGGGATTGCGACGAGAAGAATCCGCACCCCGGAAGTGATCAGAGACGGAACGGTGTTGCCCATCGCCTGGAACATGCTCGAGGCAACGAAGATCAACCCAGACGCAATGAAAGTGTACGCCGCGATGCGCAGATATTCCGCTCCGACTGCGATGACGGCCGGGTCCTTCGAGAAAATCCCGACGAGTGCGGCAGGGGCGAGATTACAGATCAACGCCAGCAGCAACATCATCCCGGCCGCCATCATCGCCGCGTCCTTGAACGTGTCCTTCACTCGCTGCGCGTGCCCGGCGCCGAAATTCTGCCCAGCGACGGGAGCAACCGAGAAGCCAAGTGCGACGACAGGCATGAACCCCGCCTGAATCACGCGCATGCCGATTCCGAACCCGGCCTGCGCAGCGGCCCCGAACGGCCTCGTGAGGGCATACACGATGACGAGATACAACGCGGTGATTCCGAATTCAAATCCCGCCGGAAGCCCGATGGCGAGCATCTTTTTCCAGGAGGCCGGCCGCGGACCCCAATCCGCGATTACGAATCTCAGATACGCATCGCGAGGAAGGAAATAGGTCCCCAGCCACACAATCGCGATCACGATGGCGATCAATGAGGAGATCGCCGCTCCCGCCACACCAAACGCTCGACCCGTTCCCCAGCCGAAGATCAGAAAAGGGGCGAGGATCATGTTGATGATGACCGTCACGGTCGAGACTATCATCCCGGGCTTGAAATTTCCCACGGCACGCAGCGCCGAGCCCATGGACACTAGCAGAAACTGCAAGGCCATCGCGGGGATGAACCACAGGAGATACTCGGCGGATAGCCGAGCGGTGTTGGCGTCGGCGCTAATCGCGTTCGAGTACGGTACCCTTACCAGCAGGCCGACGATCAAAAACAGGACGCCGATCACTATTGCCAGCACCTGCGACTGATTGAACAGCACTAGCGCCTCGTCGTGGTCCTTTCGCCCAACCGCGTGAGACACCACGGTTGTCGTACCAACGCCGAGCATTTGAGTCAAAGCCAGTACGACGAACGTCAGGTTGCCGGCGATCCCGACGCCGGCGACAGCATCGGTACCCAGCCGGCCGACCCAGTAGAGGTCGATGAGGAAGTACAGTGTCTGGAAGACCATCGTCACGAGCATGAAGCCCGTTGTCTTCAGGAGGTGTCGGCTGACCGAGCCGGTGGTGAGATCCTGCATCCGTCGAGATACTTGAAATCGCGGGGAGTTCGCAAGCCCGGCCCGGCCGCGAGCAAACGAATGGCGGAAACTCGACAACCGGCCTGCCGATCAGCATAGTGCTTCCGTCGGAGTTGACCTGTCGTGACAGGAGTGACAGTGATCTACATGATCGTCGAGACATTGCGGAATGGACTAACGTCGGAGGCCGCCGCGGCTGCAATCGGCGATGCGCGATGAGCGTCGGTGTTAAATCCCCGAGTGAGTGAGTTAGCCGGATGATGATCCTTCGGCATCTGCTGTCGGTGCTGCTGCTGCCATTCATGGTGGTGATTGTCGTGCCGCGATGGCTGCGAGGGCTGTCCGATTCTCACACACATTGGCTGAGAGGAACCATCGGTGAGTGGCCGCTGCATGTGGGGGCAGTTGCGCTATTCCTGGCGGGCCTCGCTTTGTTTCTCTGGTGTGTCGCTCTCTTCGCGACGGCGGGCAAGGGAACCCTCGCACCGTGGGACCCGACGAAGCGCCTCGTTGCGGTGGGTCCTTACAGGCATGTGCGGAACCCGATGATCACCGGGGTCGGTGCGATGCTGGGGGGTCAGGCATTGGTGTACAGCTCGTGGATGCTGGTGGCGTGGTTCGCGGGTTTCATCGTCGTCAACCACCTGTATTTCCTCATCTCGGAAGAACCGGGCCTCGAGCGGCGGTTTGGCGCTGACTATGCGCGCTACAAAGCGGCAGTTCCGCGGTGGATTCCGAGCATCAAGCCATGGACGGAAACATGACGACGGCCGGCGAGACGATTCTGTGGCGGCGCCTCGATATCCCCGGCCACGAGGTTGCGGAGCTCCGCGGGATTGCGACGGGTTGGCAGCTTCGCGGTGTTGCGCTGTTCGCGCATGAAAAGCTGCCATGCCAGCTCGAATACGACATTCGCTGCGATCGCGAGTGGTTGACGGAGCAGGCGACAGTGGAGGGAAACGTTGGGGATGTCTCGGTGGACATCGAGGTTCTCCGCAATGCGGCGGGCGAGTGGGCGGTTGGCGGCAGCAAGATCCGCGAGCTCACGGGATGCGACGACATCGACCTCAACTTCAGCCCGTGCACCAACATGCTTCCGATCCGGCGAATCGGGCTGAGTGTCGGTGAGAGCGCAGGAGTGCGCGCGGCGTGGCTGCGGTTTCCGGGGTTCAACCTCGAGGTGCTGGAGCAGAGGTACACGCGCACCGGCGAGGAGACCTATCGATACGAAAGCGCGAATGGAAAATTCCGCCGTGACCTGATGGTGGACGTGGCGGGGTTCGTACTGGACTATCCGGATTTCTGGCGCGCCGAAGCAAGAGGCATTGCAAAGGAATCCGGAGGCGCCTTGTCCAAAGGGATGACATGAACGCGGAGGCGGACATGACCAGCAATCCGGGCGGTGCTGCCTCTTGCCGGAAGCAAGGTGTACAGGGCGACAGGGATCGTGATGCTCGAGTACGCGTTGGAGCCAGGCAAGCAGTAGCGATGACTCGATTCGGGATAATTGTCCTCCTCTCGATCTGCGTACGCTCGACAGGCGCGCAGCCAGCGAACCGCCCTGCTTCCGCCGCCTCTGATTCCGCGCGCATACGCACGGCTATCGAACGGGGAGCGCGCGGGTTCGAGCGTGGGATGCCGGACTCGATCCTGGCTCACTACGCTCCGGATGTGATACTCAGCTATCCCGGCATTCCCGATCAGGACTATCGTACTCTCGCGCAGGGCTATAGCCAGTTGCCGGCCCGGCCCTCATGGCTCAGCGCTACCACGACACCGACCTTCGACGAGATTCTCGTCACCCGCGACCTCGCGGTGGTGCGCCTGCGCTGGACCACGACAATTCGCGAAGCCGCACACGACTCGTTTGTCGCGCGACAAACCACGCGATACCTCCGGGATCTTCAGGTGTGGCGGCGGGAGCCAACGGGAGAATGGCGGTTCGTCCGGGGCATGCACTACCGCGACTCCACAGCTGCTCCACTCCCACCAGCGCGTCGCTGACTGTTCAGGTTTTGTAAGGTTGGACCTGGCTCGACGGTCACCAACCGGCTACGCGCAACGCGTCGCGGTCAACGCGACACGCCTCACTGGCAGCTCAACACTCACGACTATCGAGCACCGTTTGCACGGTTGCCCGTGCCCTTGGGCACCTGAACTGGCGTCTCGCAATCGAACAGAATTGGCATTTTGATATTGACACTCCGCCTTCCAGTAGTCATAGGTATAGCGCCGCAGGCACCCGTGAAGCTCACGCCCGCGCCCCCCGAGTGTGATCGCACGCAGGCCCTGTCGCGCGTCAGTGTACCTATTTCAGGGAAGGCGTATGCGAATGAGAAATGTCCTTGCTCTCCTCGCGCTATTGCTGAGCGCTGCTCCGGCAATGGCGCAAAGCCGTACCGTCACCGGTACGGTCCTCGATGCTCAGAGCGGCGAGCCGCTCGACAACGCGCGGGTCACAGTCCGCGGAACCACGCTCGGTGTGACCACCACATCGTCGGGCACATTCACGCTGGTGAATGTCCCCGCCGGGCCGATCACGGTATCGGTCCGCCGCATCGGCTATCAGCCGAGCGCGCTGAATGTCGCCGCTGATGCGTCGGCCCTTCGCGCGACGCTGACGCGCGATCTCCTCCACCTCTCCGACGTCGTCGTAACTGGTCAGGCAACGGTAGTCGACCGGCGCAACCTCGCGAACGCTGTCGCGACCGTGAGTGCCAGCGAGATCTCCCGCGTTTCGGCGCAAAGCGTCGAGCACGCGATTCAAGGCAAGGTCGCAGGCGCATCGATCACCTCCAATTCCGGAGCGCCGGGTGGCGGCGTACAGATGCGCCTCCGCGGCACGACGTCGATCAACGGCGCGTCGGAGCCCCTGTACGTGGTCGACGGCGTGGTGATGAGCAACGTCGCCATTCCCTCGAATCAGAACGCGGTCACTCGCTCGACGGGCGGATCGAACCCGGACCTCACTCAGGACGGGCAGGTGAACCGCATCGCCGACCTGAATCCCAACGACATCGAGAATGTCGAGATTCTAAAGGGCGCGTCGGCGTCGGCCATTTACGGCTCGAGAGCGTCGAACGGCGTGATCATCATCACCACCCGCAAGGGAGTGCCCGGCGGGCGGCGCATCAACGCCATCCAGCGCGTCGGATTTTCCGCGATATCGAACACGCTTGGCTCGCGCACGTTCACCAGCGCGGACGAGGCCGCGGGAGTGTTCGGCCCGGCAGCGCGCGACGTGTTCCAGCCGGGAGTCGTATACGACCAGGAGAAGGAGCTCGCCGGCCGGCGTCCCATGTCATCCGAGTCGGTGCTCGACATGAGCGGTGGCGACGCGAACACGCGCTACTTCGTGTCGGGCCTGTGGAAAAATGACGGCGGCATAATCGCCAACACCGGCTTCGAGAAGCAATCGGTGCGAGCGAACGTCGATCAGGACCTCGGCAGCCGCCTCAACCTGAGCCTGCAGACCAGCGTCACGCGGTCGCTCGCCCAGCGGGGTCTCACGAACAACGACAACTCCAGCGTCAGCTTCTGGATGGCGCTGCCTTTTACGCCTAGTTTCGTCGATCTGCGCCGAAAGGCGGATGGAACCTTCCCGGTCAATCCGTTCGTCGCCAGCAACCCGCTTCAGACTGCAGCGTTGATGAAGAACGACGAAACCGTCTGGCGCTCGACCGCGTCGAGCCGCCTGATGTACCGGATGCTGGAGGGCGAATCGCACTCGCTCAGATTCACCGGCACGGCCGGCGCCGATTACTTCACACAGGACAACTCGCTGCTCTTCCCCCCTGAGCTCCAGTTCGAGCCGATCGATGACGGCGAGCCCGGCACGGCATTGCTGAGTAACAGCAACAATCTGAATCTGAACGGCGGCGTGAACGCGGTCTATACCCTCACGCCGGGCAACGGTCCATTCAGAGCCACGACATCGTTCGGCGTTGGCGGCTCGACCCGTGATCTACGGATCTCGCGCATCATCAGCCGCAATCTCGTCGGCGGCCTCAGCATCGTCGGCGCAGGTACGAATGTGCAGGTCGTGGAGCAGCGCCAGCGCGTCGTCGACCTCGGCGTCTTCGCGCAGGAAGAGCTGCTGATGCTCGATGAGCGATTGCTCCTGACTGGCGGAATCAACGCCGACCGGAGTAGCGCCAACAGCGATACCGACAAGTACTACACATATCCGAAGGCCTCTGCATCGTTCCGGTTCGCGCAGCCTTTCCGCTACGCGGACGAGGTGAAGGTGCGGGCCGCTGTCGGCCTGTCGGGTAACCAGCCGCTTTTCGGTCAGAAGTTCACGCCGTTGACGGCGACGCAGAACATCAACGGACTGCCTGGGCTGGTCGTTCAGGGTACGGTCGGATCAACCGACCTTCGGCCCGAAAAGCAGCGTGAGATCGAAGGCGGGCTCGACATGTCGTTCGCCGGCGGGCGTTCGTCGCTCGAGCTGACGGGCTTCCGCAAGGACATCTCCGAGCTGCTTCTTGAGCGAACGCTGGCGCCGTCCTCCGGTTTTCTCACCGAGATATTCAACGGCGGCAAGCTTCGCACGACGGGGCTGGAAGCCAGTCTGAATGTCGTGCCGATCCAGTCGGCGCGAACAGAGTGGGTTTTCCGCACGACTTTCTTCTCGAGTCGCAGCAAGATCGTCGAATTGACTGTTCCGTCATTCACCGTTGGCGGATTCGGAACGTCTCTCGGATCGTTCGAGATCGAGGAGGGCGGCTCGCCCACGCAGATCGTCGGCAACGACACTCTGCCCGATGGCTCGCGTGTGGTTCGAAAGATCGGGGATGCCAATCCCGATTTCGTGATGTCATTCGTCAATGACATCAGGTTTGGGCCGTTCCGCGCATATGGTCTGCTGGAGTGGCAGAACGGGGGGCACGTCGTCAACCTGACGAAATTCCTCTATGACTTGGGATCGAACACCGCCGACTACGCAACCCCGATTACAGTGGACGGAACCGCAACAACCGTTGGTGCGAGGCGCCTCGCCATCTGGCCCAGACAGACCGCGACCTACGTGGAGGATGCGTCGTTCGCCAAGCTCCGCGAGGTGACGCTGTCCTATGACGTCCCGCAAAGGCTGGTCTCTCGCTTCGGGCGGGGACTGCAGACCATGCTCATAAGCCTGAGCGGTCGCAATCTGTTGACGTTCACCGATTATACCGGGCTCGATCCGGAAGTCAGTAACTTCGGAAATCAGCCGATAGCCCGAAACATCGACGTCGCGCCTTTCCCGCCGAGCAGAAGTTTCTGGTTCTCGGTCGCACTGGGATTCTGACCATGAAAAACATGAGACTGATTCAGATGAACATGACAAGACTGATCGCTGCCACGGCCGTGCTTGCCATCGCCGGCTGCAGTGAGCTGACCGTACCGGACTACAACAATCCGAGCTTGGAAGACCTGCAGACTAATCCTACGCCGACCAAGATCGCGCAGTCGGCGCAGGGTCTGCTGGTAGGCAGCCGTTTGCAGCAGGGAACACAGAACGGATATGTCTCGCTTCTTGGGATCGTGGGGCGCGAATCGTACAACTTCGATCCCGCCGATCCGCGATTTATCGTCGAGATGCTGATTGGTCCGCTCGACGGCGGTAGTCCCGCGTTCGGCGGCAATCTCTTCGGGGCCCCGTACGCCAACATCAGGAACGCGAACATTCTGCTCGCTGCGCTGGATGTGGTGGCGGGAATGTCGGCTGCGCAGAAGTCTGCCACCAAGGGATATGCCCGCACGATCCAGGCGCTGGACTACCTGTATGTGATCAACACGCGCGACACCTATGGCTCGCCCCTCGAGGTGAGCATCGCACCGACGGGGCCGCCCGCGGCGATCGCGTCGAAGGCTGACATCTTCGCGCACATCGCCAAGCTGCTGGACGATGGACTCGTGGAGCTTCAGGCGGGTGGAACCGCGTTTCCGTTCGAGCTAAGCCCGGGTTTCGCGGCAGCATCAACTCCGGAGGACTTTGCGAAGTTCAACCGCGCCGTGAAGGCGAGAGTAGAGGCGTACAGAGGGAATTACGCTGCTTCGCTGACGGCGGTGAATGCGTCGTTCATCGATACGAGCGCGCCACTTACTCTCGGCGTTTATCACTCCTACAGCACCGGCTCGGGTGACCTGTCGAACCTTCTGTTCGACCCGACGGGCCGCGCGATCGTCGCGCACCCGTCCATCAGGGCCGACGCCGAGAGGAAACCCGACGGGACGCTGGATGCGAGAGCACTGAGAAAGACGGCAATCATTCCGTCGAGAACGGTGCAGGGAGTATCGTCCGATCTGGTGTTCTCCATCTACGAATCGAACACCGCACCGGTCCCGATCATCAGAAACGAAGAGCTCATCCTGCTTCGTGCTGAAGCGCGGTTCTTCACCGGCAACGTCGCCGGCGCTCTTAGCGACATCAACTTCATCAGGACAACGTCGGGCGGACTCGCGGCGCGGGGGGCTTTCGCCAACGCGGCGGATTTCACGACGGAGCTTCTCAAGCAGCGGCGGTACTCGCTGATGTTCGAGGGCGGGCATCGGTGGATAGATGCTCGGCGCTTCAACAGGCTCGATACTCTACCGAAGGCACTGCCGACGCACAACGTGCACAGCCGGTTCCCATTCACGGAAGCGGAGTGCCTTGCCCGGGTGCCAGCGCCGGCACAGGGTTGCGGATGAGCTGACGGGCGCAGTTAAGCACTGAGAAAAGACTACCGCTGGCAGGTAGTCTTTTTTCAGTCTTCCGGTTCGTGACCAGGTTGCGGCTGGAGGCTGAGGATCCGCCTTTTCCATGAACGCTTGTGTGCACTGTCGTCCCACACAAATAAATGACAACTTCTCCTCTCGGACATTGAGGGGGTCGCCGGCATGCGGGGATCGATCGTGAAAAATGGAAGTATTCTTTCGGTAGCTTTCGGAGCGAGCACAATTGCAGGCTTAGCAGGTGAGCTCAGCGCGCAGGACACTGTGCGCTTTGAGCCGAAGATCGCGCAGCCGACTTTTGCCGTCCGCGCGCCGGTTCTCAGAATCAAGCCGAAGACGATTCTAGTATCGAGAACGAACTTCGGCCCTTACTACACCGAAAAGGGTGGAGCATTTCCGGGCGAGGTCGGCCCCTTCTTCATAGAAGGCGCGACGACGAAGGACATCCTCGTTGTGAAGATCCATCGCGTGCATCCGAATCACGACATTGCTGCTGCGCAGATCTACTCCGACTTCGGCGGGCTGGCGACGGAGAGCCGGGTGCGGATGCTGAATGAGCCGATCTCGGCGCGGCGCTACGTGTGGCGGTTGAACGCCGAGCGCACTGCGGCTACTACCGAGCTTCCCGATAGCCGGATGAAGCGCATCGAGATCGACCTTCAGCCGATGCTTGGTCGCGTTGCCGTGGCTCCGCGGGGACAGGAAGCATTCAGCGGGATATGGCCCGGAGACTTTGGCGGGAACATGGATGCGCCGGAGGTGCGCGAAGGCACCACGGTTTATCTGCCGATATTTCACGACGGTGCGTACCTGTATTTCGGAGACGGACACGCGCGGCAGGGTCATGGTGAGGTCGCCGGCACCGGACTCGAGACTTCGATGGACGTGGTGCTCGAGATCGACCTGATCAAGGGGAAGACAATCGACTGGCCGCGACTCGAGGACAAGGACTACATCATGGTCGTCGGCTCCGCCCGTCCCCTGATGGACGCGTTCCGGCTCGCGCATGTCGAGCTAATCGAATGGCTGGTGAGCGACTATGGGTTCGGCAAGCTCGACGCATACGCGCTGCTTGGTCAGGTGGGCGTGAGCACGATCGCCAACGTCGTGGATCCGCTGTACTCGGTGGTTGCGAAGTTCCCGAAGCGGTTTCTACCAAAACAATAGGCTGAGAATGTGCTCATGAGCCCATCACGACTGGATTCCGCGAAGTTCGACAAGCTTCTGCGGGAGCTGATCGAGGATTTGATCGTGGTCGCGGACGGCCGCCGCTTTTCTCCGGACGCGTGGGTCCGGGAGCTGCTGGCCAAACCGCTGACGCTGCCGGGCGTATTTAACGCGCTGCCGCTGGCGCAGCATTTCCGCGACCAGTTCGACGCCATCGCCGCGCTGATACCCGATGACGACGCGTCGCGGCGCGGCACGCTGGCAAGGGGTCGAGCGATCGCCAAGGAGACAATCGAGAGCTCGGCCTATTACCGCGGGGTCGAGGCTGACGTTTCTCGCGCGTCGCGCGGTCAGAAATCGACCAAGAATGGCGGCGAAAGGTCCACCGGTGAACAACCGGCGAGCCCCAGGCCCGCCAGTCAGAAATCGCTCGGACGGAAATCGAGCGGACGGAAAGCGACCCGTGGCGGATTGCTCGGTGCAGAGGAGGACGTACCTCCGCCTCCGATGCCCCCGCCACCACCACCTCCCCCACCAGATGCGATGGTGCCACCGCCTAGATCGGCCCCACCGCCTCATTCGCCCTCACCGCCGTCGATGACACCGGGGCTCGAGTCCCGTGCACCCGACGCCGCCCCCCCGCCGCCGGAGCGAAGGTTCATCGAAGCCGGCATCATGGGACACGACGGCAAGTCTCCACTGGAGCTGGACACAGAGTACATACTCGAGTTCGGTGTTGTCGTCGAGAAAAAGAAGGCGAAGCTGGCGCATGCCTCCCTGCCGTCCTCCGAGCTGCTGTTCAAGGAGCACGAGGAGACAATCGAGCTCACAGTTCAGGTGGACAGCTCCGATTTCGAAATTGCCCAGAAGTCGATGACACTCGTACTGCCACGGCGAGGCCCATCGCTCGGTAAGGCGAGATTCGACGTGCGGGCGCTTCACGGCGGTGACTGCGTGATCGTCGCAACATTCCACAAGCAGGGCAACTTCATCGAGCAAATGGAGCTCACTCTTTCCGTCGGTGCGGCCGAGTCGGCGCATAGCTCGCAAACGAGCGGCAGGAATCTGGATAACGCGACGATGCTCCAGCCGCGCGATGTCGGAATCTCCGTTGCTCCTGCCGCTGGTGGTGGGTACGACTTTGTCATCTGGGGAGCGGTGCAGGCACGTGTCAGGCTACCCATAACCGAATCGAACCTCACGCAGGCAGTCGTCAACGCGCGTACGAAGCTCATGTCCGTGGTGACCCAGAAGGGCTCCGACGGCGAATATGTGTTTCAAACTGGAGTGGACATTCCGCCGGACGACGCGACGAAAGCGCTCGACACCATGCGTGACGCCGGCGCTCGTCTGTTCCAACAGCTTTTCTTTTCGGCGGACGCCGGACCCGACGTTCAGCGAGTCGGCGAATGGCTGCAGCAACAGGCGACCACGAAAAACTCGCGGCTCAAGCTCCAGGTCGTCGCGCGCAACTTTCCCGTTCCGTGGCCGCTCCTGTACGTCGGGCCCGATGATGGACCAGCTGACTGGGAAGGTTTTCTCGGGATGCGTCACATCATCGAGCAGATTCCGCTTCAGCCGGACCTCCTGGTGCCTAATCCCGACATCGCGAGCGATTCGCCTTCGCTGTCGGTGAGCGTCACGGCCAACTCCGGCATCGACGTCCAGATGGGAGGAGACTTCGTTCAGCGACAGCGCGATTACTGGGCGGAAACAGCGGATTCGCTTGGACTCCGCGTCGTGCAGCGCGAACGGGGGGAGGAACTGATTGCCGCACTGTCAGGCGCGGCCGATGACCAGTTGATGTACCTGTACTGTCATGCGATCACGAGCGGGATCGGCGACGTGAATGGCATCGACTCTTCCTGTTTCGTCCTCACGGGCGAGGAGCGGGTAACGCTCGGGCAGCTGAACAAAAGCGCTTCGATGAAGAAGAAGCTGCCCGGGAATCCCCTGGTCATCATCAACGCGTGCGAATCGGCGGAGCTGTCGCCGATGTTCTACGATGGATTCGTGCCGTACTTCATGGCGAAGGGCGCACGCGGTGTTGTTGGAACCGAATGCAAGACGCCCGCGCTTTTCGCCACCGAGTGGGCCCTTCGTTTCTTCCCGATGTTTCTGGGCGGAGCCTCCGTTGGCGATGCGATGCTCGCAACGCGGAGAGACTGCTGGACGGAGTGGAACAATCCCCTCGGCCTTCTCTACGCCGTCCACTGCAATACCGACACACGTGTAACACCCGGACTTGCCACCTGAACTTCAGACTCGCGACTCATCCACTACGAGGAACAAATGCCACTGCGACAAATCCCCGGGACCGAGATCGAGTACTACCTCATATCGTACGATGAAGACGGACGCGAGCGCGGCGAACCAGGCGGCGCCAAGCTGAGCGAGTCCGTGAAAAAAGCAGTCGGCGATCCGGCCGGCGGAATCACCGATGTCTTCTTTGTCAGTCACGGTTGGAAAGGAGACGTCGGCTCCGCGATCGAGCAGTATGACAAATGGGTTGGCGAGATGGGAAGGAGCCGGAGTGACATGGATACTGCTCGCGGTGTGCGCCCGGGATTCAAGTCGCTCGTTGTCGGACTGCACTGGCCAAGCCTTCCGTGGGGCGACGAGAAGATTCCCGATGCGGAAGACGGCGTGCTCGGAGCGGACGGTGATGACACGCCGTCCATCGACGACGAAGTGGAGCAGTTCGCCGCCAGCATCGCCGATACGCCGACTGCCCGCGATGCCCTGCGCACGATCATCGAGGCGTCTCGCAGGGAGGAGCAGGCCGACAATTCGATTCCGCCCGACGTGATGGAGGCGTATGAAACGCTCTACGCCGAGTCGGGGCTCGCGACCGGTGACCTCGGCGCAGCGCCGGGGACCGACCACGAGCCCTGGAATCCTGAAGGCATCTACCAGGAATCCCTGGAGAATGGCGGAGCAGGCACGGTGCGCCAACCCGGGCTGCTCGGTTTCGGAAGCAAGTTGCGTGAAGCAGTCATCGGCCCCGTTCGGCAGCTTTCATTCTGGAAGATGAAGGATCGCGCCCGGAAGTTCGGTGAAAGCGGAGCACACGATCTACTGCGCGAGCTTCAACAGGTCGCAAAGCCCGGAGTCAGGTTTCATCTGATGGGCCACAGCTTCGGATGCATCGTAGCCTCCGCGGCTGTGGCGGGCCCGCCGAACAAACCGGCGCTCAGCCGCCCGGTGCATTCGCTGTATCTCGTGCAGGGTGCGCTGTCGCTCTGGTCGTATTGCGCAAGCATCGACGAAGCCGACGGCAAGCCGGGCTACTTTCGCCGCATCGTCGACGAGCACCTGGTGGAGGGTCCGATCGTCACGACGCGATCTTCAAAGGACACCGCCGTCGGAAAACTGTATCCCAAAGGAGCCCAGGTTGCGCGCCAGGTGGTACTTGGCGACGACGACCTGCCGAAGTACGGAGGAATCGGGTCCTACGGTATTCAGGGACTTGGCGCTGTCGCCGAAGACATACGAATGGAAGGAGCCAACCACCGCTACCAGTTCGAGCGCGGCCGGGTGTACAACGTCGAGGCGAGCGACGTGATCAAGGAGGGAGGCGGCTTCTCCGGTGCGCACAGCGACATCGCGCATCCCGAAGTGGCCCACGTATTCTGGCAGGCGGTTCTCACACCGTAATCGAGAGGGGAGGAGAAGATCATGGCCGAGCGCACAAAGGTCTGCATCGATCGCGTGCTTCCGCAGAAGCAGCGGGAGTACCAGCCCACTCGCACAATACCACGAAGCGGCGGACGACAGCGTGCGATATCACCGATCGGGAAGGCGTGGATGAACGGCTCGACGCTGCGGGTTCGCTTCATGGACGGCAGTTCCTCGAACCAGGCCAAGGCGCGCGAGCAGGCCCAGTGGTGGACTCACGTCGCAAATCTAAAGCTGGATTTCGGGACTGCACCTGATGCGGAAATTCGTATCACGTTCGATTCGAGCGACGGTGCCTGGTCGTACATCGGAACCGATTGCCGCAGCATTCCAGCCAATGAAGCGACGATGAACCTCGGCTTCCTCGACGGAGGGACCGCGGCACACGAGTTCGGACACGCGCTCGGCCTCGCGCACGAACATCAGAGCCCCGCGGGCGGCGTTCAGTGGAACGAAGAGGTCGTGATTCGGGAGATGGTGGGCTCGCCGAACTTCTGGGACGAGCCTACCACACGTCACAACATCCTGCGCAAGTACGAAGCGGATCAGGTGAACGGGACGGAGTTCGATCCGCAATCCATCATGCTGTATTTCTTCCCGGCGAGCTGGACCGTCAACGGAGTCGGCACCGAGGCAAATCACGTTCTTTCCGGCCTGGACAAGCAGTTCATCGCCGGAGCGAAGATGTACCCGAAGACCGGACCAACGGTGGCAGAGGCGGTCGAGCTCAAGGTCAACGCCGAGCGTCGCACCGCTGCATCCATCGGCAAGATGGGAGAAGAAGACCTGTTCCGGTTCACCGCCGCATCAGACGGCCGCTATGTGGTGGACACGCGGGGGCCGACGGATGTCGTGATGAAGTTGTTCGGCCCGGATAGCGAGACGGCGCTGATCGCCGAGGACGACGACTCGGGCTTCGCGACCAATGCGCGTATCAGTGCGGGTCTCGTGGCGGGCGAATATTTCGTGCAGGTGCGCCACTTCAACCGCGCGAGCGGAATGGGCGACTACACTGTCAAGGTGAAGAAGGAGTAGCTCTCGCGGCCCGGTGCCGGTCGTTGCCGCGCATGGCAACGACCGACGCGACAGTTTCAGCTCAGTCGAGCCGCACGAAGTCCTTGCTCTTGTAGCCCCGTATGCGCCGCACTACCTCGAAGCCCTCCCGGCTTCCGCTGTCGTTCGTGTTCCCTTCGATCGTTTCGATTGTTTCGTCATCGAACCGTACCACTATTCCGGTATGTATCCAGTCGGTAGCGGTGCGTCGGTTGAGGAATACGCTACCGCCCCCGACTTCCCCTCGTACGCGATGTATCTCGCGTTCGGGTATGAAGCGCCCGCGATGCCGGCCTTCGACCGCGATCACGTCGCATGACACGGTGTACGGAATCTCCAACGTCGAGTCGAAGGAGGTCGCCGCCTGGCTCACCACGAATGAGACAAATCCCGCGCACCAGGGAAACGACTTGCCTTCGGTTCCTTTCATGTACAACCTGACCCACGGGCCGAGGTTCTGGCCGCCGACTTCACGCGGATGCTCCTTCTCGTGCTGTTCGGCATACGCGACTACCAGCTGATTGAAGGTGCGATTCTGGCGCGGGATCGGCGCGAGCGCGCGGCGGATCGGCGCGGTGAGTGCGCTGAATGTCGCGTCGTCCACCCGTCCTGAGGCCGGGAGCTTCGTCGTCTTCTGAAACCGCAGTACCGCCGCTTCGGTGGCAGCGCCGTAATCTCCATCCGGAACGATCTGGATGTTGTGAAGGATGAGCCACTCCTGGATGAACTTCACTCTCTTGCCGCGTTCTCCCCGTTCCATCGTGGTCGCGAACGTGTAATCGCTGCGCAGCCACTTCGGGAATTCCTGCATCATTCCTCCCTGCGTTCGATTGGACTTGTGATGATTGCGCCAGCCGGTCAGGAGCCATCTTCCGGACGGTACTGGTGCACTCAAACGAAGTAGCACCCGATGGGCGGCGGCGCAACACGCCAGGCGGGAGATAAAGGGGTGCGGTCCTGCCGCTCGTACCCCCCGAACGACGGTTCACCGAAATGTGCTTGTCGGAGCATGCCGTGTGACGGCAACGTGCACCCCATGCAGAAAGGTCATGGATCGCGTTGGTGCGGCACACTGTTGATCATGCTGGCTCTGGTCGGGCCGGGTGCGGGCGCACAGGCAGGCAGCGCGGCTCTCCGTGGAATCGTAGTTACCGCTGAAGGCAAGGCGGTCGAAAGCGCGAACGTCTTTGTTCTCGAGACGCTCGACGGCGTCGTTACGAACGCTGACGGTCGATTCAAACTCGGCTCGGCCGATTCGGTGGTCACACTCGTTGCCCGTCGGCTTGGATTCACTCCGCTGACTTTCAAGGTTCCCAATCCGCGACCCGACAGCATTGTGCTGACACTTGTTCGCGCGTCGCCCGTTCTGTCTCCGATCACGATCCTCGCCGGCCGTTACACCGCCAATGAGGAGCGAACCGCGACGCTCACTCCACTCGAGGTCGTTACGACTCCCGGCACCACCGCCAACGTCAACCGCGCGCTGCAAACGCTGCCTGGAATCCAGCAGGTCGACGAGGGAACCGGCTTGTTCGTCCGCGGTGGCGACTCTCACGAGACAAAGGTGTTCCTCAATGAAGTCGCGATGCTCAACCCGCTCGACATCCAGTCGCCCAACGGAACGTTCATGGGCTCGGTCGATCCGTTTCTGCTCGATGGGATCGTTTTCTCGTCGGGAGGGTTTGGCGCCCGCTTCGGAAATGCATTGTCAGCTGCCGTAAATCTTCGCACCCAGGGACGTCCCGCGAAGCGAGCACTCTCGGCCTCGTTGGGATTGGCGGGGGTGTCCGTCTCGATCGCCGAGCCCGCGTTCCGGCGAGTCGGCTTGCGCGGGGCGACGAATCTTTTCGACCTTCGTCCGCTCATAGCGGTGAATGGCAGCTCGCAGAAATACGACCCCGTCCCTCGTGGCTCAGACCTTAGCGCCAGCGTGATCGCCAGCTCGAAAGAAGCGGGCGAGTTGACACTCTTCGGAATCAGAAAAACGGACCGGCTCGGAGTTGCCTTTGACGATCCCTCATACTCCGGAACGTTCGGATTAAGCAGCAACTCGGACCTGATTGCTGCCACGTGGCGAGCGGAGTTCGGGTCATTGGCAACGACGCTCGCGACATCCGCCGGTACGTTCGACAAGGACGAGCTGTATGGAACGTTCGAGCTGAGCACGCGGCTGTTGCAGAAGCAGGCATTTGGTCAAGCGGACTGGGTCGTGAGCGACCGGCTTACCCTCCGATCGGGGATCGAGGCGGAGAAAGTTCGGGCCGAATTCGAGGGCTCGGTGCCCAACACTGCAACCGACGTCGCGCCAGGTTCGCGCATTCGCAAACTTGGATCCGACATAACCGGCATTCGCACCGGCGTATTCGCCGAGAGCGACGCGCGCATCGGACAGCGGCTGCGTGTGGTGGCGGGAGCGCGCTCGGATGCCTCGGACCTGACGGACGAACGCACCGTCGATCCGCGCGTATCGATTGCGCTCAGGACTCTGAAAAGCGCCACGCTCACGGGAGCATGGGGTGTGTATCACGAGATTCCCGACGCATTGCTGTTCGATCCGGTGCTCGGTGACACGACGCTCAGGGCGATGCGCGCAGAGCATTCGATCGTGGGAATGCAGGCGGGGGATAATGCGCGGATGGTACGCGTGGAGCTGTATCACAAGCGATACAGCAATCTCACGCGACAGACGCAAGACTACACCACGGCGACGAACGGCACCGGCTCGGCGCGAGGCGTTGACTTTTTCGCGAAAGGAAATGCGTGGTTCGATACTCGAGCGCGGCTTACGTATAGTTACGTTCACTCGCGCCGCACCGACGCGAACAGCGGACTGATGGCCGACGCTCCGTTCGACGTCCCGCACACTGTCACTCTGGTGCTCCAGAAGAGCATCTCCAACTGGCAGGCCGGAGCGGCCTATCGGTACTCGAGCGGGCGGCCGTTCACTCCAGTCACCGGAGCGTCATTCGATGATATGGAGCGACGCTGGATACCGGCTTACGGCGCTCCATACAGCGAGAGACTGCCCACACTCACCCGGCTCGACCTGTCCTTGAGCAATCTTCGTCAGATCGCACCGGGGTGGACGGCTATCCTGTACGCATCGGTCAACAATGCGCTGGGAAGGCACAATGTATACAACTACACCTACTCACCCGATTACACCGAACGCAGGCAGGTGGCGAGCCTGTTCGACCGCTCGCTCTACGTCGGCGCAACGATCCTTCACTGATTCGAGAAACCATATGAAACCGAACTACCGCGCGCTCAGTCTTTCGCTGACTGCAATGCTTGCGCTCACAGCTGAACTGCGCGCACAGACTCTCACCGGCCGGGATCGCTGGGCCGATTCGGTCCGCGTCATGATCGAAGGGGGAGTTCGCAGCGGCAGTTCCGCAGCGATCGACTCAGCGCGCGTTCTTCTCGAGAGAGCGATGACCGCGTTTCCCAACGACCCGCTTCTCCTTCATTACGAAGGCTACGCGCTCTATCGGAAAGCCACGCTGGCACTCGGACGAACGGGTGCCGACCCCAAGCCGATGCTGGAGAAGGCGCGCGAAGCGCTCGAGCGGTCAAGCAAGAACCTCGAACTGCCCGAGACTTTCTCACTGCAGGCCGCGGTGTACGGCCAGATCATCGCGGCAAGCAAGAATCCACTCACCGGCATGACGCTGGGAAAGAAATCCTCCGACATGACCAGCCGCGCGGTGGAAGAAGGTCCACGCAATCCGCGCGTGTGGCTGCTGCGCGGAATCGGGGCGATGTTTACCCCGGAAATGTGGGGCGGCGGTCTGGGCAAAGCGGAGGACTATCTGAAAAAGTCGGTGGCGTTCTACGAGACTGATAAGCCCGTCCGGCCGCTACCGGCGTGGGGACGTGCAGAGGCGTTCATCTGGCTTGGCCAGGTGTATTCGAAACAGGGCAAAGCTGATGCGGCGCGCGCGGCATTCGAAGGTGCCCTCGGCATCGAGCCCGACAATGGCTGGGCCCGGGCGCTTCTAACCGGAACGGCAAAACCGGTAGGCAGCCGGTAGCCATCGATGAAGCTTCGGTTCGGTTTCATCTACGGGCTGAGTTGGGCCGTCTTCTACGCGCTGTATGGGTTGATGCTCGTCAGCAATCCAAACACCTCTTTGTTCGATGCGGTGCGAGCCGCGTTCTTCACTGTCATCCCGGCAGCGTTAGCGGGCCTCATCGTGTGGAGACTGACCCGCGCACTTCCGTGGCCCGCTCCGAATCGGCTCAAGTTCTTCAGCGTGCACGCGGTCGCTTCCATCCTCTATGCGGCGTCGTGGGCCGGATTCACTCTTGTTCAAATATCCTTGTTCGCGCCTGGGCCGGTACTGATGATCTTCGTGCAGCGGGCACTCGGGTGGCAGCTGATGATGGGTCTTTTGATTTACGGAGTGATCGCCGGCATAGGATACCTCGTGCAGATGGCCGGACGATTGGCGGAGCAGCGAACCCTAGCGTCGCGCGCGGAGCTTCAGGCACTGCGGGGGCAGCTTGATCCGCATTTCCTTTTCAACACTCTGCACTCGGTGGCGGCGCTCGTTCGGCAGAATCCAGCCGCAGCAGAAGATGCGCTGGTGCGCTTTGGCTCACTGCTCCGATACGTTCTGGATTCGTCACGCCGAGACCACGATGACACGACCGTCGAGGAAGAGCTGACGTTCGTGCGAGGTTACCTGGAGATCGAGAAGCTCAGATTGGGCGCGAGGCTCGAGGTCGCGGAAGAGATCGATCCCGACGCGCTCGACTGCATCGTACCGATGCTCACCCTCCAGCCGCTGGTGGAGAACGCTGTGCGACACGGAATTGCTCCGCGTGCAGACGGAGGCACGGTGCGCATTTCGGCCCGACTGCTGGAGAGCGATCTAGTCATCGCGGTGGGAGACGATGGCGGTGGATCAACCGATGAGGCGTTACACACCGCGACCGGTGTCGGCCTCGCTCTCGTGAAGCGGAGGCTCGAGGCGCGGTTCGCGGAGCAGGCGTCGATGGTCGTGGAGACGGCCCCAGGCAGCGGGTTCACAGTCACGCTGTCTGTCCCAGCGCGGGCGATGACGAGCCGCGCGATTGCGGCGGCCAAACCGTGGCAGGCACGTCGCAACCGCGAGATCGCGAGTGCGGCAACGTGAACTCACGGGTGGTGATAGTCGAAGATGAAGAGCCCGCGAGACTGAAGCTTCGCGATCTCATCGCGGAGGTGGAGTGGCTCGAGCTGGCGGGCGAAGCAGGCAACGGAAGAGACGCGATTCCGCTGATCGATGAGACGCGGCCGGACCTCGTGTTTCTCGACATACAGCTGCCGGAGGTATCAGGACTCGATGTAATCCGTCGCATCGCCCGCCGGCCGCTCATCATCTTCACGACCGCCTATGATCAGTATGCCGTGAGTGCCTTCGAGCTGCAGGCGCTCGACTATCTGCTGAAGCCCTTCGGACGCGATCGTTTTCGAGTCGCGATCGATCGAGCGAGAAAGGCGCTGGCGGAAACTCGTGACGCGTCATCTGCGGTCGAGCGCGCGGGTGAGGCGATCGCTCCCGAACCCGGACCGTTGACCAGGATTTTCGTACGCGATCGAGGCAAGATCACTCCAATCATGGTGAGGGAGATCGAGAGGCTCGAGGCAGAGGATGACTACGTCGCCGTACACGCGCGCGGGCGCCGCCACCTGGTGTATCTGAGGCTGTCCGAGTTCGAGCGCCGTCTCGATCCCGCACAGTTCCTCAGAATACACCGCGCGCACATGGTGAATCTGGATTTCGTCAGTCACCTCGAGCCGTTCGACGCCGGCAGGTTACGCGTTACGATGCGCGACGGTACGTCGCTGATGGCCAGTCGTGTCCGATCGAAAGAGCTTCGTCACATGGCCATCTGACCCAACGTTCAGATCGCGTCGATGTCCGCGGCGGCGCGCTCCAGAATCTCCTTGATTTTTCTGATCTGTTCGGCCGATCGCTGCGAGTTTCTCGACCCGTAGACAGCGCGTCCGACATTCTTCATTCCGCGGTGAACTTCCATCATCGGCTCTCCGAAGATGTTCTGCGCGACTTCGGCGATGCGTGAAAAGATGTCGTCGATCAGCGGCTGATTTTCGGCGAGGTGCGCGCGGCCTTCGTCCGTGATCTCGTAGATCTTCTTTCCCCCTTCTTCAGGGTTGGCGCGGGCGTATCCCAGATCCTCGAGCATGGTGAGCGTCGGATAGACGGTTCCCGGGCTCGGCGAATACATCCCGCTGAACTTCTCCTCGATCTCCTTGATGATCTCGTAGCCGTGCCTTGGTTTTTCAGCGAGCAGCTGGAGAATGACGAACTTCAGATGTCCCTGGTCGAACATCCTCCCGCCACCGAACGGGCCGCCGCGCGATCTGCCGCGTCCGCCCCAGAACGCGCCCGGATCGAATCCGAAGTTTTCCGGTCGTGCCGCGAATGCCCAACCGAAGGCGCTGCTGCTCCCGCAATGTCCTCCTCTCATCTTCCTAGCCTCCTCACAGTTTCCACGTTATTGGCGCCAGTCAGCCATTAACTAGCCGAGATAATACTGGCGATATATCTTTTCATCGGCGGAAGCTATATCGGAAGATATATCTTGGCAAGAGTCTGGGAGCGCCTGGACACAGAGACCACAGAGACCACAGAAAGTTCAGCAGCAGACTTGTGAAACGGGAACGGCAAACCTTGGGAAACGCCAACGCCAAACGTAGGGAAGCGGCAACACTGTCTCACGACCAAGCATTTTTCCATAATTCATTTCTCTGTGGTCGCTGTGGTCTCTGTGTCAAATCAATTCGTTCCTGTAACCTCCCGCTTGATCGGTAGTCTGGAGGGCGTTGTACTCCCGGTTCTGTTGCTACCGCTGATTCGAGGCGGCGTTCGACGGGCGGCGCTGCCCCATCGTTCGCTGGAAGAATTCCGCTGTTGCCGCGTTCACACGCAGCCAGTTGGTGTGCCGCATGAAGTGGTGGTTGTCATCGGGGATGACCAGCTCCTCGAACGGAACGCCATGCGCGGAAAGTCTTCGGGCCAGGTCGACTGTCTGGCTGAATCGCACATTGCGATCGTCGTCGCCGTGAATCAGCAGTACCGGCGATTTCCACGTCTTCATGTGGGACACCGGTGAGGACTTCCAGGCGGCCTCGAGCGCACGGGTCAGGTCGGGCGCTTCTTCGTGGCGCTCGCGGTTCATCAATCCTCGCGTACGCTCAGTGGTCCAGTCGTGCACGCCGTGTATGTCAACTCCCGCGGCGAACAGATCCGAGTTTCGCGCGAGAGCCATCGCCGTCAGGAATCCTCCGTATGACCCGCCGTATATCCCCACCCGCTTCGGATCGACAAACGGTTGCGCGCGCAACCATTCTGCTGCGGCGCGCACGTCCTGATACTCGGACGCCCCCTGCATTCCCGCCCGTGTCGCCTGCTGAAAATCGCGGCCATAGCCGATGCCGAGTCGATAGTTCACCGACAGAACGACAAATCCGCGACTCGCGAGATATTGATTCAGTGCATAAGCGTTGCTGTAGTAATCGGAATAGTGCCATCCCAGCAGCATCTGGCGGGGCGGCCCGCCGTGAACGTAGATGATGGCGGGTTTGCGTTCCGCCGAGCCTGGGGGATTGAACAGTTGAGAGTGAACTCTCACTCCGTCGGGTGAACGGATGACGACCTTTGTGGGAGTGACGAGCCCCGAGGGGAAGTCCGAAGGAATTCGGTCACCGGCGATCCAGATCGGTGGGCCACCGCCGACTGGTATCACTGCCGGGAGAGGCGGACGTTGTGCGGTCGCGCCGATGAACGCGATGGTTTTTCCATCGCCAGTGGCAAATGGAGTCCATTCGAGACCGGTACCCGGGGTCAGCACCTCCGGAGCGGCGCGGTCCACCGGGACCTTCACGATATGCCGGCGATCGATGTCATTGGAGTCGCTGCCCGCATTTCCGGCGAACAACACGAATCGGCGATCGGGGCTGAGGGAGATGTATTCCGCCATGTAATTCCCTGGCGTAAGCAGCATCGGAGTGCCGCCGTTTTCCGCGATCGAATAGATATGTGCCTGTCCAGCCATGTTCGAGAGAAAGACAATTCTCCCGTTCGCCGCCCAGTGAAGGTTCGTTCCTCCGTGTGTCGACGGATACGACTTGTCGGGTGCGTCCCAGATGCGCTTGCCCTGTCCCGTCTTCGCGTCCGCGGCCCACAGAGCCCAGCGGCGGCGAGAGCGAACGAGGATTGAATCGGGAGCTCCGCCGCTGCCCGGGTTCCGGACGAACGCGATGCGTGTTCCGTCGGGCGACCAGCGCGGTGAAGCATCGCGCGATGTGGAGGGAGCCATCCATATGATGGGCGTGGAGTCATTCGTGAAAATGCCGACAAAGGCATGTGTGCCCCGGTTCGACACGAAGGCGAGACGATCGCCACTGGGTGACCACTGCAGATTATCGAGATCGCCGTTGGCGGTGAGCATGCGGGTTGCGGCCGACGAGCCGTCGGCAGGGACCGTCCATACCTGCCGGTCCTTGAGGAATGCCACGCGATGTCCCTGTGGCGAGAGCTCCGGATCGTCCCCCTCTGCGAGCAGCTTTGGCTCGCATGGGTTGCGCGATGCGCACGGCGTGAACGGAACGCTCCAGACCTGAACTTTCGGAGCGAGTGGATTCGACATCGGATTGGGAGGCGAGCCCTGCCAGTTCGCCGAATGCTCTCCGCCCCGTACGTAGATGACGTGCTTTCCGTCTGACGTGATCGATACGCTCGTCAGCTCCTGCCCATCGTCGACGCGGTAATCCGTTAGCCGCCGCGCTTTCCATTCCGGACCTTCAGCGACCCATATGTTGCGCTGACCTCTCTCGTTGAATGCCCACGCGATTCTGCTTCCCGACGAAGCCGCAGTGAGCTCATTGGGAAACGGGTTGCTCCTGATCTGTTCCGCTGTGAATGCTGCGGGACGCTGCGCGGCGACGGTCGACGACGCAAGCAGGAGAGCGAATGGCGCGACCGCGCTGAAGGTGAATTTTGGCATGAGAAAGAATCGTATCTTTAACCGCTTCGGCGCAATGAACCATTTATCCGAGCCAATACACACGTGACTATCTGCTATTCGATCCGCCGGCTTGTGCTTTTCGCTGCTGCGATTGCCGTGGTGGCTGCGCCGAGTGACGCCCAGCGCCCCGATCGCGGCTCTGCCGCTGATTCGATCAAGTACAAGTATGCAGCGACCGGCCGGCTCGATTCATTGAAGGCCGAAGCAGCGAGGCAGATCGACTCGCGTGCGAAGCTCATTCAGCAGATGGTCGATCAGGTCTTCTCGTATGGTGAGCTCGGATTCCAGGAGATCGAGACGTCGAAGTATCTCACGGGATTGCTGGAGCAGAACGGATTCAGGGTCGAGCGCGGCGTCGCGGGAATTCCGACCGCGTTCGTCGCCCGATGGGGCACGGGAAAGCCCGTCATCTCGCTGGGATCCGACATCGACGGAATCCCGAAAGCCGGACAAAAACCGGGCACGGGCTATCGCGATCCAATCCTTGCCGGAGCACCGGGGCATGGCGAGGGCCACAACTCAGGCATGCCGCTCAACATCGCGGCGGCGATCGTCGTCAAGAACATCATGCAGCGCGAGAAAATTCCGGGGACGCTGGTGTTATGGCCGGGTGTTGCTGAAGAGCTGATGGCGGGTAAGGCCTTTCTCGTGCGCGCCGGTGTTTTCAAAGACGTGGACATCACCCTCTTCACGCACGTGGACAACGATCTCACTGTACAGTGGGGTCAATCCGCGAACAACGCGCTCGTCTCGGCGATCTTCAGGTTCGCAGGATCGAGCGCTCATTCGGCCGGACAGCCATGGAATGGAAAGAGCGCGCTCGACGCGGTGATGCTGATGGCGCAGGGATGGGAGATGAAGCGCGAGCACATGCAGCTCGCGCAGAGATCGCACTACGTCATCCCGGATGGGGGCGACCAGCCGAACGTCGTGCCGAGCGCGGCGAGCATCTGGTTTTACTTTCGCGAACGCGACCACCCGCGCACGCTGGCAATGTTCGAGGCGGCGAAAAAAATGGCGCAGGGCGCAGCGCTGATGACCGAGACGAAGGTCGACACCGTGATGATGGTGGGCTCGGGATGGAGCGCACATTTCTCGAGACCGGTAGCGGAGGTCGTGTACCAGAACATGCTGAAGGTGGGCATGCCGGCATGGGACGCAAACGACCAGACACTGGCGAAAGGGATTCAGAAAGAGCTCGCTGTCGCCGACAGCGGACTGTCAGTCAGAGCACCGAGGCTGAACGGTCCGGTGAACGAAGCGACGCGGACCGGCGGAGGGTCGGACGACATCGGCGACGTCAGCTGGAATGTCCCAACGATCAACCTGCGTTTTCCTTCCAACATTCCGGGGCTTCCGGGCCACAACTGGGCGAATGCGATATCGATGGCGACGCCGATAGCGCACAAGGGAGTTGTTGCCGGAGCGAAGGTGCAGGCGATGACGATGCTCGACATCCTGCTCACGCCGCAGATCGTGACAGATGCGTGGGATTACTTCAACAGCGTTCAGACGAAAACGGTGAAGTACGTTCCGTTCTTCGCTCCGACGGACATGCCCGCCACGTGGCTGAACGCCGACATCATGTCGAAGTTCCGGCCCGAAATGAAGAAGTTCTACTACGACCCGAAGAAGTATCCGACGTATCTCGACCAGCTCGGCAAGAAATACCCAGTTGTCCGTTGACGAGATAGTTGGGCCTCTCCGCGAAATGGGCGGGAGTCACTCACTCGCTGGTCGGAGCGGTATGCGCCGTCTTTACAG
>Ga0136617_10000465_pt1 | contig 33816 bp, 34 predicted proteins | sample AntDrymUQ3222106_2_FD_129672 | JGI IMG/M metagenome (GOLD analysis project Ga0136617, IMG submission 129672) | Polar desert sand microbial communities from Dry Valleys, Antarctica - metaG UQ322 (21.06) | ecosystem: Environmental > Terrestrial > Soil > Desert | place: Antarctica: Dry Valley... | reverse complement strand
GGCGTGACGTTGTTCGCGGTGCTGGCGACACCGACGAAAGGCTTCTGGATATCGGCATCGGACAGGCCAAGCCCGCGCAGGAAGGCCCGGTGCGGCGCGCGATCGATGCCTTCGACGGTGATACGTGAAGGCAGCTTGGCGGGGCGGATGGGAACGACGCGTTTGGGCTGGGACATGAAACCTACTTCAACGTTGCGATGTAATCGCCGACGATCTCGTCGATGCCGGCACTGGGCGTGAAGCCGAGTCGCGCGGCGCGCTCGGAGCGGGTTGCGCGCGGCACCCTGTCCATGATCGCCTGCAAATGCGCATCGCGTGCGAAATGCACCACGCCAAGCTTGCGGCCGGCGCTGATGCGCCGCACGGCGTCGATCATCTGCTGCGCCGTGACGGGAATGCCGGTGAGCAGTGTGGTGCGATCGCTGCCGAGTGCATCGGTGGGCAACGCCGCGGCGTGCATGAATGCCTCGACCGTACGCTTGAGCGAGAGGCATGCCATGTGCGTGTGCGGGCCGACCGGACAGTCGTAGTCGCGACCGGCTAGCGGTTCGCGGATGATAGCGCTCGCCCAACCCGAGATGGCGGTGTTCGCGGCGCCCGGTCTCACCAAGATCGTCGGCAGGCGCAGCGAGCGGCCATCGACGAAGCCGCGTCGCGTGTAGTCGTTGATGAGCACCTCGCACACCAGCTTTTGCGTGCCATAGGAGAGACGCGGCAGCGCCGGCGTGTGGTCGGTGATCATCTCGGGCAGGTCGCCGCCGTAAACCGCGATCGACGAGGCGAACACGAAAATTGGCGGGCGCCCGACACTCCGCACGGCTTCGAGTAGCTCGCGCGTTGCATCCAAGTTGATGCGCATGCCCCCCTCGAAGTCGGCCTCCGCGCCGCCGGATACCAGCGAAGCGAGATGGAAGATATGCGTCGTGTCGCCATCGATGAGGCCTGTGGTGACTTCGCGATCGGCGATATCGCCGACGATGAAGTGCGGCGCATCAGGTAGGACGATGTCGAAGGCGACGACGCGGGCTTGCGGGTGGCGCGCCGACAGGGCGCGCACGAGCGCGCTGCCGATGAATCCGGCGGCGCCGGTGACGAGTATTTTCACGGTTGCGCCGCGTTGGCAGGAAATCCGAGTGTAGCCTCTGGCATCAGGATGTCCGACGATTGCCGGGACACGGAGCGAGCGCCAGAGTCATGGCAATGGTACTACTCGTGCTCCTCGCCGGTACCAACAAGAAGCGGGTGCTCCGGTCTCGTCATAAGGTCGCGAAATCGGGAGATTGACCGTCTTCGTATCGAACGTTGCGGTGCTGCCGGATCCCCATCTGCGCTTGTGAGGACCGATCAAGCAATCGGAAATCGGCAGCAACGACGCGAAAACACGGATCAGAAGCGCATCTGCCTTGACCTCCGACGAGATTAGCTCCAGAATGGCGCCACTAGGTTCCATTTTGGAGTCAATTTGGCTGTCAATCTGTCGATCAAGTTAGTACCCGAGCAACTCGCCCGCCGGCTACGCGAGCGTGCCGAGCGCAATCACCGCTCTTTGCAGGGTGAGCTGATGGCAATCATCGAGGCCGCGGCCGCCGCGACCCCCGAGGAACCTTCAACGTCGGCCGTCTCCGCGGTTACGCGCGGCGCGATCGTCGGCTTCGATCCGCGTGGCCGTCCGATCGTGCGCAAGGGGACGAGACGCATCGAGGAAATTGCGGCTGAACTGCGCCGGCTGGCGCCGCAACCCCGGCGTGATCTGCCCCGGTCAGTGGACATCGTCCGCGAGATGCGCGACAGCCGTTAATGGCCGCGCGCAACGCTCCGACGCAGCGCCTGATCGTCGCCGAGCCTCCGGTCGCGTACCGGGTGCAGCCGCCGCTGGTGGTCGATGCCAGCGTCATCGGCGCGCTGCTCTTCGACGAGGCCGAGCGCGATCAGGCGGAGGCGTGGATGCGAGGCAAGCAGCTGTTTGCGCCACAACTACTCGACTACGAGGTCGCGAACGTGGCGGTGAAGAAGCTGCGCAAGGGGCTCGACATCGCGTCAGCCGAGACGGCGCTGCGCAGCTTTGAGCGTGCCGACATTCAGTTGCTCGACGCAGACGCCTCGGCCCTGGTCGGATTGGCCGAGCGTTACCAGCTATCGGCCTACGACGCTGCATACCTGTGGCTCGCCGCCGAACTGAAGGCGCCGTTGGCAACCTTCGATCGCCTGCTCGGCGAGGCGGCACGGACGCATCTCGCGACACTGGTTTGAGGCAGCGCGCGCGGACCGGATCCTGTTGCCGGCGCAGCGCGCGATGCGTTGCCGCTCGTGAGACCGCAGTTCGAGCAATCGCCGTTCCTGGCGCAACCTGCCGTCGGATCGATTCGCGTGACGCACGAGCGGCTGACAGGGGCGGAGTCTCCGGTCGTGTAGCGGGCGCCGTGGTCGTGCCGCTGTCGTAGACATCAAAGCATCAAGAGGTTCATGATTTGATGTATGAGAACCACGCTGACGCTTGAAGACGACGTAGCAGCTGTGCTCGAGCGGCTGCGAAAGTCGCGCAACGTCAGCATGAAGGATCTGATCAACGATGCGTTATGAGAGGGGTTGAAGCACATCGCCGCGCCACCCGCTTCGCGTCGCCCGTTTCGTACCGCAACGGTCGATCTCGGGCGCTGCTTGCAGGGCAATGTCGACAACATTGCCGAGTTGCTCGCGGTGGCGGAAAACGAAGCGTTCGAATGATCCTGCTCGACGCAAACCTCTTGATTTATGCCCGCGTCAGGCCTTCCCCCAAGCATACTTCGGCACGGAGTTGGCTGGACGCTCAGTTGAGCGGCACGCGTCCGGTTGGTATCCCTTGGCCGAGCGCGCTCGCTTTTCTCCGGGTTGTCACCAATCCACGCATTTTCGAGCGGCCGGAGCCATTGGCGCCGCTTGGAAGCAGGTCCAGCTGTGGCTTCGGCGGATGTGGTGTGGATTCCGCAACCGACCGAACGCCATCGCGAGGTGCTGGGGGATCTCTTACCCCAAGTCCAAGGCAATCTTGTGCCGGACGCTCACCTCGCGGCGTTGGCCATCGAGCACGGATTGACGCTGTGCTCGACCGACGGGGACTTTGCCAGATTCAGCGGCGCTCGCTGGGTGAACCCGCTGCACGAACAATGATCTTGGACAAACCCGCGTAAATATTCGGAACCCTTCGGCGACGAGCCGATGGCTGAGGGCTTGAAGCTTGAGAACAGGACGGCGTGGACACGCGCATTCGCAGGCTGCCGAGAGCCTCTCTCGCCCGCAATTGGACGGAGACCGGGCGAAGGAGATACCGCTCGCGTTCATCGCTGCGCGCGAAACGAATCCCTCACGACCTAGTAAAAGGGCCACGTTGAGATCCGGAATTCCAAACATCACACGCCAACATACTGATGCAGGATCTCCGGCGCGCCGATCAGCGCCGCGGAATCCCCGCTCCACGCAATCCGCCCCTTTTCGACGATGTAGTGGCGGTCCGCCAAGCGGGTCAACGGCCCGATGTTCTTATCGATCACGATGAGGGTCAGGCCGTCGCGCTTCAACGTTTCGAGGCAGCTCCAGATCTCGGCGCGCACCAGCGGCGCTAAGCCTTCGGTGGCTTCATCGAGGATCAAGAGGCGCGGGTTGGTCATCAGCGCGCGACCGATGGCGAGCATCTGCTGCTCACCTCCGGACAACTGATTGCCCAAGTGCCGCTCGCGCTCGAAGAGTCGGGGAAAGAGCGCATAGATGCGGTCGAGCGTCCACGGCGAGCCGGTGCGGTCTCGAGGGATGCGAGCGGTCGCCACCAGGTTCTCGCGGACGGTCAGCGTCGGAAAGATCTGGCGCATTTCGGGAACGAGTCCGATGCCCGCCTGCGCGATCCGGTACGACGGCCACGCGCCGATCGGCTGCCCGTCGAAGGTAAGTTCGCCACGGTGCGTCGTCAGCATGCCGACAATGCTCTTTACCGTCGTCGTCTTGCCCATGCCGTTACGCCCGAGCAGCGTCACGCATTGGCCGGCCTCGGCGGCGAAAGACAGTCCGAAGAGCGCCTGGCTCGTGCCGTACGACGCGGTGAGGTTGACGACGTCGAGCAGCGCCATGCCGGCAGATGATCTTATGCGACGAGATCCTGCTCGCCCAGATAAGCAGCGCGCACGTCGGGGTTCGCACGAATGGTGGCGGGGTCGCCGCAGGCAATGACGCGGCCGTAGACCAGCACCGAAATGCGGTCGGCGAGCTTGAATACCGCGTCCATGTCGTGCTCGACTAACAGGATGCCGTAACGGGCTTTGAACGATGCGAGTAGCCGTACCAGGCGTTCCGATTCGGCGAGACTCATTCCCGCCATCGGCTCGTCCAGCAATAAGAGTTGCGGCTGTGTGGCGAGCGTCATTGCGATTTCCAATTGACGCCGTTCGCCATGGGCCAGCGCGGACACTGCGACATTTGCTTTGGCGGAGAGCCCTGCCTGCGCCAGTGCGCTCATCGCGCAATCGGTGAGCGCCACCTCGGCTGCCACCGGCCGCCAGAACGAGAAGCTATGCCCCGCGTGCGCCTGCGCGGCCAGCACGACGTTGGAGAGCACGCTGAACTCCGGAAACACCGACGTGATCTGGTAGCTCCGCCCGAGTCCCATCAAGGCGCGGCGATAAACTGGTTCCGCGGTGATGTCCCGGCCGTTGAAGCGGATGGTTCCGGCATCGGGCACGATCTCGCCTGAGAGCTCGTTAATCAGCGTCGTCTTGCCGGCGCCATTGGGACCGATGACAGCGTGCACTTCGCCGGCCTCGACCGTGAGGTCAACGCCATCGGTCGCCGTCAGGCCCCCGAAGCGTTTGGTGAGACCCGAGACGACGAGCAACGTCATGGGACGGCACTCTCCGCGTTGCCGCGCCGCAGTTCGCGGTCGACGAGGTAGCCGTAGAGCCCCCTCTTCGCGGTCAGCACGATCAACACGATCATCGGACCCAGCACGATCATCCAATGTGTCGTCCAGCCGGCAAGAATTTCTTCGAAGATCAAGAGCGCCACCGCTCCGGCGACCGGGCCGACGATCGTGCCCATGCCGCCGAGGACGACCATGACGATCAGATCGCCGGAAGCCTGCCAGGCCATGTACGAAGGTGCCGCAAACCTGGTGAGATTGGCGAGGAGTGCGCCGGCGATCACACACACCAGCGCCGATACCACGTAAGCCGTCAATTTGTAACGTAACGTCGGGAAGCCAAGCGCGGCCATACGTCGCTCGTTGCTGCGGCACCCGCGCAGCACCATGCCGAAGCGGGAATGGACGAGGCGCTGAAACACGATGAGACAGGCGATGAGCAGGATGAAAGCCACGTAGTAGAGCACGGTGTTACTCGTCAGCGTGAACAAGCCAAAGTCGCTGCGTGCGCTGATCGTCAGGCCATCGTCCCCGCCGTACTGCTTCAAGCTGATGCACAAAAAGTAGAACATCTGCGCGAACGCGAGCGTGATCATGATGAAGGCCATGCCGCTGGTGCGCAGACAGACGAGGCCGATGACGACCGCGACGGCCGCGCCAACTGCAAGCGCGGCGGCCAATTGCACCCAGCCGCTCGCGACGCCATGGTGGGCCAGGATGCCGACGGCGTACGCCCCGATGCCGATATACATCGCGTGGCCGAAGCTGACGAGCGAGCCGTAACCGAGGATGAGATTGAGGCCAACTGCGGCCAAAGCGAAAATCACGACACGCGTGAACAGCGTCACGTAGAAGGGCTCTCCGATCGCCGCTGCAATCACGGGTACCAGCGCCAGCGCAAGCAGCAGTAGGCCCGCGACGACGCGGCTGGGCGTGGCGCGCCAAGCTCGTTGCGGCAAGCGTGGCGTCGCTTCATGCATCACAGGCCGCGTCGCTTGAGTCAAAGTCCCCCCACGCTTGCGGCCTCATTGGACAATTCCGCCGCTGCGCTGCCCCCGGAGGGGGTGCAATTCGCGTCTTGGGACGGCCCGGCGGCGCTTGTATGGTGGTCCCCCCTGCGTCGCTTCGCGCCGCTCCCCTGAGGGGGGTGAGCACCCTTGCGACGGTCCGGCGGCGTTCATCCGTGGCGCACCGGAAACAATCCTTGCGGACGAATCGCGAGGACCACGGCCATCAGCACATAGATCAGCATCGACGCGATCGCAGGACCTGCGGCCTGGGCCAACGAGCGCTCGACGAACTCGCGCAGCAGAGTCGGCAGAAAGGCGCGGCCAAAGGTATCGACCACGCCGACGATCAGCGCGCCGTAGAAGGCTCCGCGAATCGAGCCGATGCCGCCGGTGACAATGACGACCAAGGTCAGGATCAGGATCGGCTCACCCATCCCGGACTGCACCGACACGATCGGGCCCGCCATCAATCCAGCCAACCCGGCCAGCGCAGCGCCTAGCCCGAACACCAGCGTGTTGAGCCGCCGCACATTGACGCCCATAGCCGCCACGATTTCCGGGTGTGTTGCGCCCGCGCGTATCAACATACCGATGCGCGTTCGGTGAATCAGGACGTAGAGTGCCAAGCCGACGGCGAGACCGACACCGATGATTGCGAAGCGATAGGATGGATACCGCAGGCCGAACAGCTCGACCGTGCCCGAGAGCGCGGCGGGCGCGTTCATGTAGACCGACGCCGGGCCCCAGATGATCCGCACGAGCTCGTTGAAGAACAGGATGAGGCCGAACGTGGCCAGAACCTGATCTAAGTGGTCGCGGCGATAGAGCCGGGTCAGTGCAACGCGCTCGACGATCACCCCGAGCAGCATCGTCGCGGGGATGCCGATCAATCCCGCCAGCACGAACGAGCCCGTGCGCTCGAACACCGTGGCCGCGAAGTACGCACCCATCATGTACAGCGAGCCGTGCGCGAGATTCACGAAGTTCATGATCCCGAACACCAGCGTCAGCCCGGCGGCCAGTAGGAACAGCAAGATGCCGAGCTGCAGGCCGTTTAAGACCTGCGTGAGGAACAGTCCGACGGTCATCGGGCCCCTTCGGCGTTTACGACGAGGGCCCGCGACCGCTATTTAAGCGCGCATTGCGCGTGATACGCGTCCTGGTGGCTCTTGAGCGGGGCAGAGACGGTCTTCAAGCTCACTCGACCCTTGCCGTCCTTGGCGACCTCGAACACGTACATGTCCTGGATCGGGAAATTGTTGTTGTTGAACTTGAAGTCGCCGCGCAAGCTCTTGAAGTCGGCCGCTTTGAGCGCCGCCATGAACGCCTTCTTGTCGGCGACGTTCCCTTTGACCTTGCCGATCGCCGAGTCGAGGAGCAATGCTGCGTCATAGGATTGCGCCGCGTATTGCGAAGGGATCCGGTTAAATTTTTTCTCGAAGTCGTCGACAAACTTCCGGTTGACCGGATTATTGAAATCCGGTCCCCAGAACGTGCCGGAGATGACGCCCAGCGCGTCCTCTTTCTGCGCCGGCAATGTCGAGCCGTCGGTCGTGGACGTCGACAAGAGCGGTACCTTCCCGGCTAATCCGGCCTGCTTGTATTGCCGGACGAAATTGACCCCCAGCCCGCCCGGATAAAAGACATAAATGGCATCAGGGTTCTTCGCTGAAACTTGCGCGAGCTCGGCGGAGAAATCCGGCTGGTTGAGCGGCGTGTAAATCTCGTCGATGACCTCACCCTTGAAAAAGCGCTTGAAGCCGGCGATGAAGTCCTTCCCGGCCTGATAATTCGGCGCCATGCCGATGACGCGCTTGTAGCCCTTGTCGGTTGCGTATTTGCCGACGACCTCGGCCTGGTTGTCGTTCTGCCAGGAGGTGATGAATGCGTACGGCGAGCATTGCGCTCCCGCGATCGGCGCCGGTCCTGCGTTCGAGCCAATCAGGAATACTTCCTTGTCCGTGATTTTCTTGTGCACGGCCATCATCACGTTCGAAAAGGTGATGCCGGTGATGATCGGCACGTTCTCTTTTTCGATCAGCTTGTCGACGATCTGCGTTGCGACTTCGGGTTTGAGCTGGCTGTCCTCACGCAGCACCTGCACGGGCACACCGCCGAGCTTGCCGCCGTTCTGCTCGACGACGAGCATGAATGCGTCGTACTGATCCTGCCCCAGCGCGCCTTGCGGGCCGGAGAGCTCGGCGATGAAGCCGATTTTGATGGGTGCCTGCGCCGACGCGCCGATGGCAGCTCCGATGAGCGTCGCGGCGAGCAGAGCTTGAAGACGTTGCATGGATCCTCCTGAGGGCAATTTAGGTTCATGATTCTACGGGTAATTAGGACGTTTGGCGCGCCCATGCAGGCTTAGTCTGACCGGTGGATGCCGTCGTAGAGCCAACCGATGCCTTCGTAGGCTTTGTCCGGCGCGCGTCCCTTGAGCAATGCGTTGCGCAAATCGCGTGTCGCGCCGGCGGCGTGGTAAGCGTCCCCGTAAAAACGCGCTGTTAGCTGAACGCGCGCGGTGCGCAGATAACGCTCCTTCTGATACTTCTGGAATGCCGTCGCGAAGTCACCGGCGCACGTCTTGACCGCGTCGGCCAGAACGACCGCGTCTTCCATTGCCATCGCAGCACCCTGCGCCAGGTATTGCAGCATCGGATGCGCAGCGTCTCCGAGCAGCGTGACACGACCCTTGCTCCATTCCTTGATCGGCTCACGATCGCAAAGCACCCACATCTTCCAAACGTCGATCTTGCCAAGCAGCGTTTTGACCTCCGGCCGCGCAACGCTGAACCGCTCGTGCAATTCGGCCGGATCCGCATGGACGTCCCATCCTTCTGCATACCGGTCGCTGTGAAACACCGCCACGAGGTTGAAGAGCTCGCCTCGGCGCAACGGGTACTGGACCAGGTGCGTCTTGGGACCTGCCCAGAGCACGACGCTGTTCCAGCGCAGGTCTAAAGGAACCTCGGCAATCGGCAGCACTGCGCGATACGCGATGTGGCCCGAGACGCGCGGCTTGCCGTCATTGACCAGTCGGGCCCTTACCGTTGACCACAAGCCGTCAGCGCCGATCGCCGCCGCCCCGCGCACCGCAGCTCCATCCTGAGTGTCGACCGTGACATATTTACCGTCGTCGTGGATTTGCGTGACCTTGCGTTGCGCGCTCAACGTAATCGACGACTCTGCGCGGCACGCGTCTAACAACACGCGGTGCAAATCGGCACGGTAGATGACGGCGTAGGGGTACCGAAACCGTTGCCTAAACAATGCACCCAGCGGCATTCGTGTGACTTCGTCGCCGGAAAGCCCATCGCGCATGATGAGGGCGTCCGGAAACACGGCCCAACGATTGATCGTTTCGGTCAAACCGAGTGCTTCGAACATCTGGAAGGCGTTGGGTCCAAGTTGGATCCCAGCGCCGATCTCGCCGAACGCCGACGACTGCTCGAGCACATGAGAGGCAACGCCATTGCGGGCGAGCGCCAACGCAGTAGCGAGGCCGCCGATGCCCCCACCGATAATAACCACGGGCGCAGCCGGAGAATTGTGCGACGTTGGCGTCATGCGCTAGTCCGCCGATCACGGGCGGTTGATAATGTAGCGAATATACGACCTGACGCGCGAGCGCAAGCAATGACCGAAGGAAGCAATGTACTGGCGCATAAAGCAAAGCCCCGTGGCAAGTACCCGCATTACCGGCGTGCCGGCGATTTCATCTTTGTGTCCGGCACGAGCTCGCGCCGCGCGGACAACACGATCGCTGGCGCGAGCTTGGATGGCTCCGGGACGATGCAGTTCGACATTCGCGCACAGACACGCGCGACGATCGAGAACGTCGCGGATATTTTAGAGGCGGCCGGCGCGTCACTCGCCGACGTCGTCGAGATCTGTGCGTTCCTGGTCAACATGGACGACTTCGATCGGTACAACGAGACGTACGGCGAATACTTCGGCTACGACGGCCCTACCCGCACCACGGTCGCGGTGCGGGCGCTGCCGCATCCGCATCTGCGCATCGAGATCAAGGCCGTGGCGTATAAGCCGTTGCGTGTGAGCGAATGATGCGAACTCCCTTCAATTTGGAACGCTGGATCGACGAGCATCGCGAACTCTTGAAGCCTCCGGTCGGCAATGCCCAGATCTGGGAGGATGCGGATTTCATCGTCACCGTGGTCGGCGGTCCGAACCAGCGCACCGATTACCATGACGATCCGCTCGAAGAATTCTTCTTTCAATGGCAGGGCGATATCGTGCTGCGCCTGATGGAAAACGGGAAACCGCGCGATGTGCACCTTCGTCAAGGCGACATCTTCCTTCTGCCGCCGCATGTCCGCCATTCGCCGCAACGTCCGGAGGGCAGTATCGGCATCGTCATCGAGTATCGCCGTCCAGAGGGCCTGCGCGACGCGTTCGAGTGGTACTGCCTCGCGTGTCACACGCGAATTCACCGCGTCGAAGTCCAGTTGAAGAGCATCGTCCGCGATCTGCCGCCGCTTTTCGCGCGGTTCTACGACGACGTCACGTTGCGCAAATGCCCGGCGTGCGCGACCGTGCATCCGGGCAAGACCGCGATACCGGCGAACTGATGATGCCGCGGCGCATCGACGTTCATGCACATCTGTTTCCGCGCATCGGCCGCGACGAGGCCGCTGCCGTCGATCCGCGGGCGCCGTGGTTGGCGAAAGGGCGTGATGGCACCGGGCACATCATGGTGGGGGAAGCTCCTTTTCGTCCGGTGACGGCGTCGCTATGGGATGCACACGCGCGACTGCGTTTTATGGACGCCGGTGGCATCGATGTGCAACTGGTGTGCGCAACTCCCGTCATGTTCGGCTATGCGTGGGACGCTGCGCGCGCCGCAACCTGGTCATCGCGGATGAATGACCTCGCTTTTGAATTCTGCGCCGCCGATCCGCGGCGCTTGAAGTCGCTCGCGCAAGTGCCGTTGCAGGATATCGACGCGGCGTGCCGTGAAGTATCGCGAGCGCGCGCAAGCGGCCATGTCGGCGTGCAGATCGGCAACCATGTCGGCACGAAGAGCTTGAACGATCCGGGCATCCTCGATTTCCTCCGCCACTGCGCGTCGGAAACCATGCCCGTATTCGTCCATCCGTGGGACATGATGGGCGACGAACGGATGGGGAAGTGGATGTTGCCTTGGCTGGTTGCGATGCCGGCTGAAACGCAGCTCGGCATGCTCTCGCTCATCCTCTCCGGTGCCTTCGAGCGGTTGCCGCGCACGTTAGAGCTTGTGTTCGCGCATGGTGGCGGGAGCTTCGCGTACCTGCTCGGGCGAGTGGACAATGCGTGGCGCAACCGCGACATTGTGCGCGCCGATTGCCCCAACGCGCCGTCCTCCTACTGCAATCGCTTTTGCGTCGATTCCGCGATTTTCGACGGCGCCGCGCTGAATCTTCTCGTCGGCACGATGGGTGTCGAGCGCGTCTTGCTGGGCACCGATACCCCCTTCCCGCTAGGCGAGCTGGAACCGGGCAAGCTGGTGGCAGAGACGTTTGCCGATGATCCTGAAACGCGGGAACAAATTTTCGCCGTCAATGCGCAGCGCGTTTTCGGCTTATCCTGACGCGACGGCGAGAACCCCCGAGGCGTCTCAATGATCTCGGATGCCGAACGCGCATTGACTGATGTCGAGCATGCGCTGACAGACACCGAACCCTCGCCGCCCGTGACAGAACGTGCGCTGTCGGATACCGAGCGTGCACTATCGGACTGCGAATACGCGTTGCCGAATGGAGAACGTGCGCTGCCGGATCGGGAGGACACGCTGCGGAATGCGGAACGTGCGATACCGGTTGCCGTTCGCGCTTCGGCACCGTCCCCAACGTGGCAGGCGCGGCTTTCGCTCGGCTTCGAGCGCAACGGCTCGCGCACCACGCTCACGCGGCGCGTGCATGAGGGTCCGCTGCGGGTTCAGAAGCCGCTCTACCCCGAGGGCGACAGTGTCTGCCAATGCATCATCGTGCATCCTCCGGGCGGCATTGCCGGAGGCGACGAAGTGCATCTCGCCGTCGACGTGGGCCCGGGCGCGCACACGCAGCTCACCACGCCAGGCGCCACCAAATGGTACAGATCGCTCGGCAGCCGCGCTTTGTCGCGCGCATCGTTCCGAATCGCGCCGGGCTCGGTTCTCGAATGGCTGCCGCTGGGAACGATCGTATTTGCCGGTGCGCGCGCCGATTCGGAGTGTCGCGTCGACTGCGCGAACGATGCCGCTTTTTTCGGATGGGACGTCGTTTGTCTGGGCCGAACGGCCGCTGGAGAACGCTTCGCCCAGGGAGAGTGGCGGCAACGCCTCGAGGTCAGGTGCGACGGTGCGTTGATCTGGAACGAGCGCGCGATTCTAAACGCCAACGCGCCTGTCGCTACCTCCCCGGTGGGCTTGAACAATTGCACGGTCTTTGGCACATTCGTGATGACGTCCGCCGCCGTCGATACTGTCGTCGACCGAGCGGCCCTCGACGCCTGTCGCGCGTTGACGCCCGAGCAAGGTGACGGCACCGTGACCCGTCTGCCGTCCATTCTGGTGGCGCGCTACCGCGGCGATTCGAGCGAAGCCGCGCACGCCTATTTCGTGGCGTTGTGGTCGCTCATCCGGCCCCTGATTACGGGTCGCGCGGCGGTTCCTCCGCGAATCTGGCGCACCTGAAAGGCGTCCTGACCATGGTTAAATGTCCTATTGCAGCCGCGCCGCGATGAGCCTTGGACGCAAGTCGGCACTCGGACCTGGGCGTGCGGTGAACTGTCAATCGTGCGGGAAAAGAGTAGCGGTGCATTGGATCGCCATCTTTGCGGCGATCCCGGCGTTCATGGGCGGCTTGGTTCTCATGAGATCGGAATCGTTGCCCCTCGGAATTGCCGCCGTCGTCGGAGGTGTCCTTTTGATGGGAGTCCTTCACACATTCCTGGTTCCGCTCGTCCGTAGTGACGCCTGATTGAGGATCGTTCGTCCTGTCCGAGCGCCGGCGCACAAAAGCTCAATTTCTCTGCCGCTGACCTAAGACGATGGAACTAACGCCACGTGAAAAGGACAAGTTGCTGCTGTTTACCGCGGCGCTGGTGGCCGAGCGCCGATTGGCACGCGGCGTGAAGCTCAACTACCCCGAAGCCGTTGCGTTCATCACCGCTGCCATTATGGAAGGCGCGCGCGATGGACGCACCGTTGCGGAGCTCATGAGTTTTGGCGCAACGGTGCTGACGCGTGCTCAAGTCATGGATGGCGTCCCCGAAATGATCCCCGAGATCCAGGTCGAGGCGACATTCCCCGACGGAACCAAGCTTGTCACAGTGCATCACCCGATCCCATGATTCCCGGCGAAATCTTGGTCGACGATGGCGAGCTGACGCTCAACGCCGATCGACCCGTCGTGACGTTGCAGGTTGCCAACACCGGCGACCGGCCGATTCAAGTCGGCTCGCATTACCACTTCGCGGAGACCAACGGCGCACTCGCGTTTGATCGCGCGGCGGCCCGAGGCTTCCGCTTGAACATCGCAGCCGGCACGGCCGTGCGCTTCGAGCCGGGACAGCGTCGCACAGTCGAGCTCGTTGCATTCTCCGGCGCACGGATCGTTTATGGATTTACGGGCGCGGTCATGGGAGCGCTCGATGCGCCGAACCATGCTGCCCACCGTTCAAGCAAGAAATCGGGCATGCGCAAAAAGAAGCCCGGAGCCAAGCGATGAAGATCGGCCGCCGCGCGTACGCCGAAATGTATGGCCCGACCGTCGGCGATCGTGTGCGCCTGGCCGACACCGACCTTATTGTCGCGGTGGAGCGCGACCTTACGATCTACGGCGAGGAAGTGAAATTCGGCGGCGGCAAAGTGATTCGCGACGGGATGGGGCAGAGCCAGAGGACGTCAAAGGATTCCGCCGATACGGTCATCACCAATGCGCTCGTCATTGACTGGTGGGGTATCGTCAAGTGCGACGTCGCGATCAAAGACGGCAAAATCTCGAAGCTCGGGAAGGCCGGCAATCCCGACATTCAACCGGGTGTTGATATCGTCATCGGAGCGGGGACTGAGATCATTGCCGGAGAAGGCGCAATCGTCACCGCCGGCGGCATTGACTCGCACATCCATTTCATCTGCCCGCAACAAATCGACGACGCGCTCGCCTCGGGCATCACGACGATGATTGGCGGCGGGACGGGACCGGCGACCGGAACGTTCGCGACGACGTGTACGCCGGGGCCGTGGCACCTGCATCGGATGCTCGAAGCGGCGGAAGCGTTCCCAATGAACCTCGGCTTTCTCGGTAAAGGCAACGCTAGCCTTACCCCCGCGCTCGTAGAGCAAGTCGAAGCGGGAGCCATTGGACTCAAGCTGCACGAAGACTGGGGTACGACACCCGCGGCGATCGACGCGGCACTGCGCGTCGCCGATCGGATGGACGTGCAAATCGCCATTCACACCGATACGTTGAACGAATCGGGTTTCGTCGAAACGACCCTCGAAGCCATCGGCGGCCGCACGGTCCACGCATATCACACCGAAGGGGCCGGCGGCGGCCACGCGCCGGACATCATCAAGGTTGCCGGCGAACCTAACGTATTGCCTTCGTCGACCAATCCGACGCGACCGTATACGGTCAACACGCTCGATGAGCATCTCGACATGCTGATGGTGTGCCATCACCTTGATGCTGCGATCGCCGAGGACATCGCCTTCGCGGAATCGCGGATCCGGCGCGAGACGATCGCCGCTGAAGACGTGCTGCATGATCTGGGCGCGCTATCGATGCTGTCGTCCGACTCGCAAGCAATGGGCCGCGCCGGGGAGGTGATCATCCGCACATGGCAGACGGCGCACAAAATGAAAGCTCAGCGTGGCAAGTTGCCGGGCGACCCCGAGCGGCACGACAATTTTCGCGTCAAGCGCTTCATCGCCAAGTACACGATCAACCCGGCGATCGCGCATGGCATTGCACACGTCGTCGGCTCGCTGGAACCCGGCAAGCTTGCCGATCTAGTCTTGTGGAAGCCTGCCTTTTTTGGCGTCAAGCCGTCGTTGATATTGAAAGGTGGCATGATCGCTGCTGCAGCGATGGGCGATCCGAACGCGTCGATCCCAACTCCGCAGCCGGTCCACTACCGGCCGATGTTCGGCGCCTTCGGTCGCGCACGCGCGACGACGGTCACTTTCGTGTCCAAAGCCGGGCTCAAGAATCCTCAAGTCGCAAAGCTCAACCTTGGCAAGCCCCTCATTGCAGTCGAGAACACGCGCAAGATCGGCAAGCGCGATATGAAGCACAACGACGCACTGCCGAAGATCGAGGTCGACCCGGAAACCTACGAAGTGCGTGCCGACGGCGAGCTGTTGACGTGCGAGCCGGCGCAGATCTTGCCTCTGGCTCAACGCTATTTTTTGTTCTAAGCGATGCTCACGTTGCGCCGATGCGTTGCCGCCACCGACGACGTCGCCGCAACGCTCGTCCTGTCGTTCGAGCTGCGTCAGAGGAGCCGGCTAGCGACCCAACTGTCCTCGGGTGAAGCGGTCGCCGTGCTGCTTCCGCGCGGAACGGTCTTGCGCGGCGGGACTTGCTTGGCTGCCGACGACGGTCGGCTCGTCCGCGTGGTCGCCGCAGACGAAGCGCTAATGGAGGCAAGGTGCGCGAATGCCGACGACCTCGCCCGCTGCGCGTATCACCTCGGCAACCGGCACACGCCGGTGCAGGTGGGCTCCGATTTCGTGCGGTTCGGCCGCGACGCCGTGTTGGCCAATATGCTGCGCGGGCTTGGAGCGTCCGTGACCGACGTCAGCGCGCCGTTCGAGCCGGAGGCGGGTGCTTATGGTGGCGGGCACCGCCACGAAGCGGACGGAGGGAAGCATCGCGGCTTGATCCACGACATGATCGACCGCGCCGGAAGATGAGCGAGGCAGCGAAATGAACGGCGAAACGCACGAGCTTGCGCGTCTCTTGCAGCTCGCGAGCCCGACGCTTCCCATCGGGGCGTATAGCTACTCGCAAGGTCTCGAGTGGCTCGCGGCGGCAGGAACCGTGACCGATGCAGCGAGCGCGCACCGCTGGATTGGCGACCTGCTCGAATATTTCGTCGCGCCGGGCGAGGGCGCTGTCGTGTGGCGTCTCTCCACAGCGGCGATGGCGCAAGATCGGCTCGCGTTCGCCGCGTGGAACGCGTGGGTGCGCGCCTCTCGGGAAACTTCCGAATTGCGCGCGGAGACAGAGCAGATGGGAGGCGCGCTCGTGAAGCTTATGTTGGATCTCGGATGCTTCGACGAATTCGCGAATGATGCTGCGCAGGCGGCCGCGCCGATCACCCTACCTGCAGCATTCGCGCTGGCAGCGCGCGGCTTCAGCGTAACGCGGGAGGCTACACTTGCCACCTTCCTTTGGTCCTGGCTCGACAATCAGGTCCTGGCTGCAGTCAAGATCGTGCCGCTCGGCCAAGTTGCTGGCCAACGCATGCTGCTGGCGCTCGGCGCACGCCTAGCCGCCGCCGCGACTCGTGCGAGCCGGATCGCCGACGACGACATATCGACCTTCGCCCCCGGTCTCGCCCTGGCATCGGCGCGACACGAAACGCAGTACACACGCTTGTTTCGGTCGTGAGCATCAGTCGAGTGGTCAATCACGACGTTCGCGTCGCGCCGAACGAATCAGACGGCGTCCACAGCGAAGATTCCGCGGCGGCACGCTTATTCATCGGAAACACTGACCTGTGAACTCGCCGCATCCTCTGCGCATCGGCATTGGCGGACCTGTCGGCTCCGGCAAGACGGCGCTGACGCTTGCTTTGTGCCGGTCGCTGCGCAACAAGTACGAGCTTGCCGTTGTCACTAACGACATTTACACCGAAGAGGACGCGGCGTTCCTTGTTCGGAACGAGGCGCTGGCGCCGGAACGCATCATCGGTGTTGAGACAGGAGGGTGCCCGCATACCGCGATCCGCGAAGACGCGTCGATCAATCTCGAAGCAGTCGACCGTCTGACTGCTCGGTTACCCAATCTCGACATCGTTTTCGTCGAAAGCGGAGGCGACAACCTCGCCGCGACGTTCAGCCCCGAGCTATCGGATCTCACGCTGTACGTAATCGACGTCGCCGCGGGCGACAAGATCCCACGCAAGGGCGGGCCGGGAATCACGCGTTCTGATCTACTCATCATCAACAAGATTGATCTCGCGGCCATGGTCGGCGCGTCGCTCGACGTCATGGCGCGCGATGCGCAGCGCATGCGCGGTGATCGGCCGTTTGTCTTCACCAACCTCAAGACGGGTCACGGACTCGACACGGTCGCCCGCTTTATCGAGGAGCGCGGACTCTTGCCTGCGCGTCACAGCTCGTTCCGCTAGCGGGCGCGCCGTTCGTAGGTGTGCATTCTGCGGCCACTTGAGATCTCCTTCGATGATCTACGCCTCATGCTCGTGCGAAGTGCCGGAGTCGGGCGACGCACGGGCACCGGTTGGGCCGAGCGGGTCGGATCGCGCGGGCTTGCCCGGCGCATCGCACGCCATCGCGCAGAAACGTTTAAGATGCCCCGAGTCGCTTGCGGCACCCGGCAGTCGTCCGCACGGAGAAATCAGGTTAACCGAAGTTCAAAGGAGAACGTCATGAAATCCACGCTTCGCCGTCTCGCCGGTTTTGTTGCGCTGGCAGCAGTGACGACATTACCTGTCTCGGTTGCGTTGGCGCAGACCCAGAAAGTCTTGAAGTTCATTCCGCAGGCTGACTTGCGCATCCTCGATCCGATCAGCACCACCGCGTACATCACCCGCAATCATGGCTACATGGTGTACGACACGCTGTTTGCGATGGACGAAAAATTCCAGGTCAAACCGCAAATGGTCGATAAGTTCGACCTCTCCAAGGATCAGCTCACCTACACCTTCACGTTGCGCGACAGTCTCAAGTTTCATGACGGTCAGCCGGTGCGCTCGGCTGATTGCATCGCCTCGATCGAGCGCTGGGCCAAGCGTGACGCACTCGGCCAGAAGCTCGCCGAGGCGACCGATTCGTGGTCCGCGGTCGACGACAAGACGTTCCGGCTCAAGCTCAAGAAACCCTTCCCGCTCACCTTGGAAGGTCTCGCCAAGCCGTCGTCGAACGTGCCTTTCATCATGCCCGAGCGCATTGCCAAGACTGACCCCTTCAAGAACGTCGACGATCCGATCGGCTCGGGTCCGTTCAAGTTCGTGAAAGCGGAGTGGGTGCCCGGCAACAAGGTGGTCTATGTCAAGAACACCGACTATGTGCCGCGCAAGGAACCGCCGTCCTGGGCCTCCGGCGGCAAGGTCGTCAAGGTCGACCGCGTTGAGTGGATCTACATTCCCGATTCGGCCACCGCGGCCGCCGCGCTCAATGCTGGCGAAGCCGATTGGTGGGAAAACCTGCCGGCGGACCTGATCCCGCTGCTCTCGCGCAACAAGGCCATCACGGTCCAAAACATCGATCCCATGGGTTCGATGGGACTTATCCGCTTCAACTTTCTCTACCCGCCTTTCAACAATCCCAAGATGCGTCAAGCACTTCTGTACGCGATCAACCAGCAGGATTACGTCATCGGCATCGCCGGCGACCCGAAGAACGGGCGCCCTTGCTATTCCTATTTCACTTGCGGCACGCCGCTCGCATCCGAAGTGGCCGCCGACGCGCTTAAAGGCAAGCGCGATCTGGAGAAGGCGAAGCAGCTCATCAAGGAAGCCGGCTACAACGGCGAGCGCATCGTCATCATCGACGCGACCGATCAGCCCATGGTGCATGCGCAATCGCTCTTAACGCTCGATCTCTTGAAGAAGCTCGGCCTCAACGCGGAGGTGCAGGCGGGGGACTGGGGCACGCTGATCACGCGCCGCGCGGTGCGAGAGCCGCTCGATAAAGGCGGCTGGTCGATCTTTCATACCTGGATCGTGGGTCCGGACATGGTGAACCCGGCCGTGAATTTCCCGATTCGCGGCACCGGCGACAAAGCGTGGTTCGGTTGGCCGACCGACGCCAAGCTCGAGGAGCTGCGCGAAGCCTGGTTCAATGCGACCGATGCAGCGAGCTCCAAGAAGGCGGCAGACGCCGTGCAGCAGCGGGCGTTCGAGTTCGTGCCGTTCATTCCCACCGCGCAGTTCATCCTTCCCACAGCGTATCGCTCGAACATCTCCGGGGTCATCATCGCGCCGATCGCGTTCCTCTGGAACGTCGAAAAGAAATAAGGTGCGCGCGTTGGCATAGCGGTGTTCGCATATGTCGTACGGCGCTTGTTCGCGACCATCGTCGTCATGGCGGTGGTCGCGTTCTTCGTCTTCTCGCTGCTCTATCTGACACCCGGCGATCCGGCTGCGGTGATCGCCGGCGACGCCGCCACCAGCGACGACATCCGCCGCATCCGCGCCAATCTCGGCCTCGACGACCCGTTCCTGCTGCGGTTCGGAGGCTGGGCCTGGGGGCTGTTGCACGGCGATCTCGGCACATCGATTTTCACCAACCTACCTGTCACGCGCCTGATCGCTCAGCGCGTCGAGCCTACGGTGGCGCTCACCTTGTGCACGCTGCTCGTTGCCGTGGCGATTGCGATACCGCTCGGCGTCATCGCAGCAGCCAAAGTCGGTACCTGGATCGATCGCAGCGTCATGGCCTTTTCGGTGCTGGGGTTTTCGGTGCCGGTGTTCGTCCTCGCCTATATCCTGATCCTGACGTTTTCCATCGAGCTCGATTGGCTGCCGGTGCAAGGCTATCGAAATTTTACCGATGGAGTCTGGGAATGGCTGCGGCACTTGATTCTCCCGAGCATCGCGTTGGGCACCGTGTACATGGCGCTGATCGCTCGCATTACGCGCGCGACGATGCTCGACGTGCTGGCACAGGACTACGTGCGCACGGCACAAGCCAAGGGTCTCGCTCCGCACTCGGTGCTGGCGGGGCATGCGCTCAAGAATGCCGCAGTACCGATCATGACCATCGTCGGGATCGGCATCGCGCTTCTGATCAGCGGGGCGATCGTCACTGAAACGGTTTTCGCCATACCCGGAATCGGCCGGCTGACGGTCGACGCGATTTTGCGGCGCGACTACCCGATCATTCAGGGCGTGATCTTGATCTTCTCCGCGACATACGTGTTGATCAATCTCGCGGTCGATCTGAGCTATATGCTGTTCGACCCGCGAATTCGGTACTAGCGGCCAACCAAACTCAGCGACAGAAGTCATGGAGCGCTTAAGTGATCCTTCGTAGTCTTTTCCGCCTCGAATCGTCTGGCTTAGTTGCCAAATGAGCAGCGATTCGAGGGAAGCTAACCCGACAAAAGTAGGGGTTCACTTTTGTCGGCACGTATAGGATGGCGACACTCGCGCTTCCAGTACCGCGCTCGGCGTCGCCGACGTGGCGGCGCTTTAAGGAGGCATTGCGGCGGCATCCCACGGCGATCGTCGGCGCGCTGGTGCTGCTGTTCATGATCTTGATCGCCATATTCGCGCCGTGGCTCGGCACGATCGACCCGCAGGCGGTTGCCCCGATCAGACGCTTGAAGCCGCCGTCGGCTGAATTCTGGTTCGGCAGCGACATGCTCGGGCGCGACGTCTACAGTCGCGTCATCTACGGCGCCCGCGTGTCGCTGATCGTCGGACTCGCAGTCGCGCTGTTCAGCACGCTCGTCGGGCTTGCGATCGGCCTCGTAACCGGCTACATCCGCTGGCTCGACGCGATCGTCATGCGGATCATGGACGGCCTCATGTCGATACCCTCGGTCCTGCTCGCGATCGCGCTCATGGCGCTGACCACGGCGAGCGTTGGAAACGTCGTGCTCGCGATCACGCTCGCCGAGGTGCCGCGAGTCGTCCGCCTGGTGCGTAGCCTGGTCTTGAGCCTCCGCGAGCAGCCCTACGTCGAGGCGGCAATCGCGGCCGGCACTGCCTTGCCCCGGATACTGGTGCGCCATATTCTGCCGAATACGGTGGCGCCGCTCCTGGTCCAGGCGACCTACGTTTGCGCGTCCGCGATGATCACCGAGGCGATCTTGTCGTTCATCGGCGCCGGAACACCGCCCAATATCCCAAGCTGGGGCAACATCATGGCGGAGGCGAGAAGTCTTTTTCAGATTGCCGGTTATCTGATCTTGTTTCCGGGTGTGTGCTTGTCGTTGACGGTGCTTGCCGTGAACTTACTGGGCGACGGCATGCGCGACGCCCTCGACCCGCGGCTTGCGCGGCGCATGTGAGCGTGATGGCCGCACCGCTGCTCGAAGTTACCGATCTCAAGACTTACTTTTTCACGCGCGATGGCGTGGTGCGCGCGGTGGATGGTGTGTCGTTTTCGGTGTATCCGGGGGAAACGCTCGCAATCGTCGGCGAATCGGGTTGCGGCAAGAGTGTCACGTCGCTGTCGATTTTGCGTTTGATTGCGTCCCCGCCCGGACGCATCGTGTCCGGCAGGCTCATGTTCGAAGGGCGTGACTTGCTTGCGTTGTCGGAAAGGCAGATGCGCGCCGTCCGCGGCAACGAGATCTCGATGATCTTCCAGGAGCCCATGACTTCGCTCAATCCAGTGTTGACAGTAGGGCGTCAAATCGCCGAGGCGCTCGAGCTGCATCTGGGACTCTCGACTCGTCAGGCGACCGAGCGCGCGATCGCGATGCTGCAACTCGTCAACATGCCGGAGCCGGAACGGCGCATCAAGCAGTACCCGCACGAGCTGTCGGGAGGCATGCGGCAGCGGGTGATGATTGCGATGGCGCTCGCGTGCGACCCGCGCCTGTTGATCGCCGATGAGCCAACGACGGCGCTCGACGTGACGATCCAGGCGCAAATACTCGACCTGATGCGCGCGCTCAAGGACAAGACCGGCGCTGCGATCGTGCTGATCACGCACGATCTGGGCGTCGTCGCCGAGATGGCGCAACGCGTCGTCGTTATGTATGCCGGCCGCAAGGTCGAGGAAGCGCCGGTTGGGGAGCTGTTCGCGCAACCCCGGCATCCCTACACGCAAGGTCTTTTGAATTCAATCCCGCGACTGGAGCAGAGGAACATCGGCGCACGCGTGCGACTCGCCGAGATTCCAGGCACGGTGCCATCGCTGCGGGAAGAGCCTGTGGGATGCATTTTCGAGCCCCGCTGCGCCTACGCGACCGCGCGCTGTCGCGCTGAGTACCCGCCGCTCGAAGCCAAAGCCGCCGGTCACTTCGCCGCGTGCTGGGAGTCGGAGCGGGTTGCCAGTGTCCCGCGCCGAAAATAACTTGCGGAAGTGCGAGCGAAGAATGAGCCGACCGCTATGGTGCAAGGTATCCCCGGAACAGGACACCGGTGGCGCGGGATGAGCGCCAGCCTGTCGCCGACGGCCGCGCTCTTGGAGGTTCGGAATCTCATCAAGCACTTTCCAATCAGGAAAGGTGTGTTCTCCCGCGTGAGCGGCCACGTTCACGCAGTCGACGACATCAGCTTCTCGATCGCCGAAGGCGAAACGCTCGGTCTCGTCGGCGAGTCCGGTTGTGGCAAGTCGACGACCGGTAAGGTGATCTTGAGACTGATCGAGCCGACCTCCGGTGCCGTACTATGGCGCGGACAGCGCATCGATCGCTTGCGCGGCAGCCCAATGCGCGCGCTGCGGCGCGAGTTGCAGGCAGTATTTCAGGACCCCTATTCATCGCTCAATCCTCGGATGCGCGCTGTCGACATCGTGGCCGAGCCAATCCGCAACTTCGAAACTGCGGGGGAAGACGAGCTGCGCGAGCGCGTAGCGGCGCTGCTCGAGCGTGTCGGCTTGCGGCGCGATCAGATGATCAAGTATCCCTACGAATTCTCGGGAGGCCAGCGGCAGCGCCTGGGTATCGCGCGAGCGCTTGCCCCCAAGCCGCGGCTTATCGTTTGCGACGAGCCCGTTTCCGCGCTCGACGTATCGGTGCAGGCACAGGTCATCAACCTGCTGATGGACTTACAGGACGAGCTCAAGATTTCCTATCTTTTCGTCGCACACGATCTCGCGGTCGTCGAGCACATCAGTCATCGAGTTGCGGTCATGTATCTCGGGAAGATCGTGGAGCTCACCGACAAGCGGTCCCTCTTCGCGAATCCTCAGCACCCATACACCGAAGCGTTGCTCGCGGCCGTGCCCGTGCCCGACCCGAAAATTCAGAGAAAGCGCGTGATTCTCTCGGGCGATGTACCAAGCCCGATCAATCCGCCATCAGGTTGCCGCTTTCATACGCGCTGTCCTTACGTCTTCGAGCGCTGCCGCAGCGAAGAGCCGCAGATGAAGCAAGTTCGATCCGGGCATTGGGCCGCGTGTCATTTGCGCGAGGCCGCAGAACAGTAGGCGAAGTTGTCATCGGCTTTCAGGCACGATGCCGTTGTCCGAAACGGTACGACACTTCGAGTGGCGTGCTGCACTCTCTGAAGGCACGTCATGCGAAAACGCCGCCAAAGGTCGTTGCTTTGTATCCAGCACCTACGCCGCGTGCGGCGAACGGCCGATCGGATTCTGTTCGGCGATGAGCTTCGCGCAAGCGAGGATGCTCGGCTCGGCGCAGCGCGGACCGATGATCTGGATACCGACCGGCAAACCTGAGTCTGTGATGCCGGCGGGAACGGAGGCGGCGGGCAGTGAAATGAGCGAGATGAGAAAGGCGGGTGCGTACCAGGCGGTGTAGTTGTCGAGCTTCTTCCCGCCGATCTCGTCGGGATAGTTCTTCTCGACCGGAAACGGCGCGACCGGCACGGTGGGCGTGAGCAGCAGGTCGAATTCGCTGAAGAATCGTCGCAGCCGATGCCAGATCTCGGTGCGGTTGCGCTCAGCGGCAGCGACGTCCCGGATCGTCAACGCCAAACCGGACTCGATATTGCCGGCGAGGTTGGGACCAAGCTCATGCAAGTGATCGAGTCGATCGTGGTAGTGCGCCACCATCCATTCACCGCGCAAGACTTGATACGCATCGCGGCCATCGGCGAGATCAATCGTCACTTCTCTGACGGTTGCATGCGCCTGGCTGAGTCCGAGCGCGGCTGAGCGGCAGACCCGCTCGATCTCGGCATCGACGCCAAGCCCGGCGATATCGGCTGCATAGCCGATCGAGACACGCCGCAAGTCGTGAGTCTCCTCGAGCATGCGCACCATTGCGCCGCGCCAGGGAGCGTCGAAGGAGATGGGCGAGAGGGCGCTCGCACCGGCCATTGCATCGAGCATGAGGCCGACATCCAGTGCGCTACGCGCGATGGGCCCATGCACGAGGGTCGGATCCCATGGCAGCGGCTCGGGGTCGTTCGGCACCAACCCTGCGGTTGGGCGCAAGCCCACGACGCCACAGTACGCCGCGGGCACGCGCAAGCTGCAACCGAGGTCGGTCCCTTCGGCGAGCGGTAGCATCCGCGCGGCCACCGCCGCGGCTCCGCCGCCAGTCGAGCCACCTGCGGTCAAGCGCAAGTCCCACGGGTTGCGCGTAGCGCCGAACACCTTGTTGATCGTGTTCGCCCCGGTCGCGAACTCAGGCGTGTTGGTCTTGCCGACGATGATTGCCCCGGCAGCTTTGAGGCGAGTGACCACCTCCGCGTCTTCTTCGGGGACATGATCGGCGTACAGCGGCGAGCCATAGGTCGTGCGAATGCCAGCCGTTGGCGTGACGTCCTTGATGCCGATCGGCACGCCGTGCAGTGGGCCGAGAGCACGCCCGCGCATCACGCCGTCCTCCGCCGCTTCGGCCGCCGCCATCGCCTGCTCCGCAGCGAGCGTGCAAATCGCGTTGAGCGCGGGATTGGCGCGCGCAATTGCATCGAGATGCACTTTGAGGATTTCGACCGGACTGGCCGCTTTGGTACGCACGAGGCGCGCCAGATTGAAGGCGCTCATGTTATTCATCGAAAGGTCCCCAGAAAAACGAGCGATGTTAAGGATTGCGGCGTGCCTGATTACATTTGGTGCAACCCAGCTCGGAGGCGCACCGATTTGGGGTGCTTGACTGCTGCGCTGACGAACCCCTGCATTGCGCAGCAAACGTTGCAAGTTCTTCGTTCGATTCAGTATTTTTTGAGTGACCGCATGAGCGCTGCACGTGGCACAGGTTGTGCGATGCACCAATGCTGAGGGTTGGAGCATCACGAACGCGCTCATCCTCACGGGCCGCATCACATCTGGTCAATCGAATTGGGAGCACTTATGCAACGCAGAACATTTGTCAAAAGACTGGCCCTTGCCGCGACCCTCGCGGCCGGTGGCTTCGCGATAGCGCCAACCACTTACGCTGCGGACACGATCAAGGTGGGCATTCTGCACTCGCTGTCCGGCACGATGGCGATCAGCGAGACGGTGTTGAAGGACGTCGCTCTGATGGCGATCGAAGAGATCAACGCCACGGGCGGGGTGCTCGGCAAGAAGATCGAGCCCATCGTCGTCGATCCCGCGTCCAACTGGCCGCTCTTCGCCGAGAAAGCGCGGCAGTTGATCACCCAGGACAAGGTCGCCGCAGTGTTCGGGTGCTGGACTTCGGTGTCTCGCAAGTCCGTGCTGCCGGTGTTCGAGGAGACGAATGGTCTCCTTTTCTATCCGGTGCAGTACGAAGGGGAAGAGCTATCGAAGAACGTCTTCTACACGGGAGCGGCGCCGAACCAGCAAGCGATACCTGCCGTGGAATATCTGATGAGCAAGGACGGCGGCGGCGCCAAACGCTGGGTGCTGCTTGGCACTGATTACGTGTATCCGCGCACGACCAACAAGATCCTGCGCGCGTTCCTTAAGTCGAAAGGGGTCGCGGAAAAGGATATCGACGAGAAGTACACGCCGTTTGGCCACTCCGATTACCAGACGATCGTCGCCGATATCAAGAAGTTTTCGGCTGGCGGCAAGACGGCGGTGGTTTCAACGATCAACGGCGACTCGAATGTTCCGTTCTACAAGGAGCTTGGTAACCAAGGGTTGAAAGCCACCGATGTGCCAGTCGTGGCCTTCTCGGTCGGTGAGGAAGAGCTGCGCGGCGTCGATACCAAGCCGCTCGTTGGGCATCTCGCTGCATGGAACTATTTCATGTCGCTCAAGAATCCGGCGAACGATGCATTCAAGAAAAAGTGGGCTGACTACGCCAAGGCGAAGAAGCTGCCCGGCGCTGACAAACCGCTGACCAATGACCCGATGGAGGCTACGTACATTGGCATCCACATGTGGAAGCAGGCGGTCGAGAAAGCGAAGACGACGGACACCGACAAGGTGATCGCGGCGATGGCTGGGCAGAAATTTACCGGCCCGTCCGGATTCGAAGCGAAGATGGACGAAAAGAATCATCACCTGTGGAAGCCTGTTGTGATCGGCGAAGTACAGGGCAATGGGCAATTTAACGTCGTTTGGAAGACCAAAGGGCCGGTGCGCGCGCAGCCGTGGAGTCAATACATCGCCGGCAACGAGACGAAGAAAGACGAGCCTGAAAAGAAGTGACATATCGTCCTGGGACAGGTTTGTACTCGGGTTGGCAGCGTGGGGTATCGCCGCCTGTGCCTTCGCGTTGCCGCCCGAGGCCGTCTCGCACATCGCCTTTGGCGACAATGACGCCAAGCTAAGCGCGATCGACGAGTTGGTTGGCCGAGGCGATTTGTCGGCGCTGCCGTTGCTGCAAGGGCTGTTGGACGGTGAGGTGCAAACAATCGGCGCCGACCGCGTATTGCTCGTCAAGGGCGATACCGCGGTCGACGCCGTTTCCGGCCAAGCAGTCACTCCGGTGCCGGAAGGGCGGGACGATGTCGTCGTCAACAACCGGCTGCGACGGGCATTGGCGACGGGCATTGCCGCGCTCAGGCTGGCGGCGCCCGAGCGCGAAGTGCGGCTGGCGGCGGCCAAAGAGCTCCGCAATAGCGCTGACGACGCGGCGCTCCCCGCCATTGCCGGAGCGCTGACCAAGGAAAGCGACCCGGAAGTCCGCGGCCTGCTTGCCCTGACGCAAGCCTCAATCGAGCTCGCAAGTCCGGATCGCGCGACGCGTATCGGCGCAGTTCGCGCGCTTGCGGCAAGTGACACCGGTGCTACGAAGACGCTGCTCACCGCTTTGCTCGAGCGTCGCGGCAACGTGTACGTTGAACCCGACGCGGAGATTCGCGCCGCGGCCGAGCGGTCGTTGCGGGCGGTGGACCAGCGATTGCTGACCGGAGAAATACTGGCCCGAATATTCAGCGGAATATCGCTCGGCACGATTCTGCTGCTGGCGGCACTCGGCCTCGCCATCACCTACGGTCTCATGGGTGTCATCAATCTCGCGCACGGCGAGCTCATCATGATCGGCGCATACGCAACGTACGTCGTGCAGAATGTGTTTCGCCTCCATGCGCCTGCCGCATTCGATCTTTATCCAATCGTCGCATTGCCTTTCGCCTTCGCCGTCAGCGCCGGCGTCGGCATATTGCTCGAGCGCACGGTGATTTGTCATCTGTACGGACGGCCGCTCGAAACACTGCTCGCAACCTGGGGGTTGAGCCTATTGCTGATCCAAGGCGTGCGCACGATCTTTGGTGCGCAAAACGTGCAGGTTGAGAATCCTAACTGGATGTCCGGCGGGTTCGAGATCATGACCAACGTCGTGTTGCCGTGGAGCCGCGTGGTCATCATCGGATTTACCGCTTGCATCGTCGTCGCGTTATGGCTGTTGCTGACGCGAACACGGCTGGGCTTGTTCATGCGCGCCGTCACCCAGAACCGCCCCATGGCGGGCGCATTGGGCGTGCGCACACCAAGGGTCGACATGCTGGCGTTTGGGTTGGGCTCGGGCATCGCGGGGCTCGCCGGATGCGCGCTTTCGCAAATCGGCAATGTCGGCCCCGACTTAGGACAAAGTTATATCGTCGATTCGTTCATGGTTGTCGTGCTGGGTGGCGTGGGCCAACTCGTCGGAACCGTCTACGCAGCACTCGGCTTGGGGCTCGTCAACAAGTTCATCGAAGCATGGCAGGGCGCCGTGCTCGCCAAGATCGCCGTGCTTGTTTTCATCATCATCTTCATCCAGAAGCGCCCGCAGGGATTGTTTGCGCTCAAAGGTCGCACGGTCGAGGCCTGACGTGGCGTCCGAATTCATTCGCGCCCGCGCTCCCGCGCATGCGATCTCCGCGCTTCCCATCGCGGCGCGCTGGTGGTCGGGCAGCGCCTGGGGTTGGATGGGCGTCGCCGCGCTCACGCTCTTCGTCCTCGTCCCCGCTGGGAATCTGCTCGTCCCCCAGGGTCATATGCTTCACGTTTCTGACTATACGGTAACGCTCGCCGGCAAGATCCTGTGTTATGCAATCGTCGCGCTGGCGATGGATCTGATCTGGGGATACACCGGAATTCTATCGCTCGGCCACGGCCTTTTCTTCGCGTTGGGCGGCTACGCGATGGGCATGTATTTGATGCGCTCGATCGGCCGCGACGGCGTGTCGGGGAGCGACCTGCCGGACTTCATGGTGTTTCTCGACTGGAAAGCATACCCGTGGTACTGGAGCTTCACCGACCAGTTCTGGTACGCGGCGCTGCTGGTCGTGCTGGTGCCGGGCGTCCTGGCTTTCGTCTTCGGGTATTTCGCTTTTCGCTCACGGATCAAGGGTGTCTACTTCTCGATCATCACGCAGGCGCTGACCTATGCCTTCATGCTGCTCTTTTTCCGCAACGACACGGGCTTCGGCGGCAATAACGGCTTTACCGACTTCAAGCGCATTCTTGGATTTCCTATTGCGGCACCGGAGACCCGCGTCGCGTTGTTCATGCTGACCGGCGCAGCGCTCGGCGGCTTCTTGCTGCTCGGCCGCGCGATTGTTTCATCGAAGCTGGGACGCGTGTTGACGGCGATTCGCGATGCGGAAACGCGCGTCATGTTCTCCGGCTACAACCCGGTCTATTTCAAGCTTTTCATTTGGACGTTGTCGGCGATCATCTGCGGGATCGCCGGCGCGCTCTACGTGCCGCAGGTCGGCATCATCAATCCGAGCGAGATGTCTCCGGCGAATTCGATCGAGATCGCGATCTGGACCGCCGTCGGGGGTCGCGGGACGTTGATCGGACCAATCTTCGGCGCGGTCGCGGTCAACCTTGGCAAGAGCTGGTTCACCGTCGCTCTACCGGAATATTGGCTGTACGTGCTCGGCTTGCTGTTCATTGTCGTGACGCTCTATCTCCCCCGGGGGCTCGCGGGGCCCCTGTCGCGCAAGACGTCATGATCGCAACCGCGACGTCTTTCCCGAGCAGCGGAACCGCAATACGCGGTGGCGGAGTTTCGCACGGACACGCGGTGATGCCGGGTGTGGATATTACGCATGGGGGGATTCTTTACCTGGAATCGATCTCGGTGTCGTTCGACGGGTTCAAGGCGTTGAACGACTTGTCGCTCGTGGTGGACGCCGGCGAATTGCGCTGCATCATCGGACCGAACGGTGCGGGCAAGACGACGCTGATGGACGTTGTCACCGGCAAGACTCGGCCCGACTCTGGTCGTGCATTTTTCGGCCAGACAATTGACTTGACGCGACTCTCCGAGCCCGAGATTGCCGATCGCGGCATCGGTCGCAAGTTTCAGAAGCCGACCGTATTCGAGCAGCACACGGTGTTCGAGAATATCGAGCTCGCTAAGAAGACTGACAAGCGAGTCTGGCCGACGTGGCACGCCAAGCTCGATTCCAAGGCCCGCGATCAAATACTCGCGATTCTCGACACGATCCACTTGAGCTCGCAAGCCGGCCGGCTCGCGGGACTTCTCTCGCACGGACAGAAGCAGTGGCTCGAGATCGGCATGCTGCTCGCGCAGGAGCCGCTCTTGCTGCTTCTCGATGAGCCGGTGGCGGGGATGACCGACGAGGAAACCTTGCGCAGCGCCGAGTTGTTCGTGTCGCTCGCCGGTGATTACACGCTGATCGTCGTCGAGCACGACATGGACTTTGTCGCCAAGATCGCGCAGCGAGTGACCGTTTTACACGAAGGGCGAGTCCTCGCTGACGGATCGATGCAACATGTGCAACAAGACGAAGCGGTCATCGAAGTCTTCCTTGGCCGCTAGATGCTCTCCATTGCCCATCTCAATCAGTATTACGGCGGCAGTCACATCCTGCGTGATGTGACTTTCGACGTATCGGCTGGCCGGTGCACTGCGCTGCTCGGGCGCAACGGCGTCGGCAAGACAACGCTTCTCAAATGCATCATAGGTCTGATACCGGTGCGCTCTGGCGAAATCCAGCTCGACTCGCGCAGCATCGCGGCGTTGCCTCCGTACGCTCGCGCGCAATTAGGGCTCGGCTATGTGCCGCAAGGACGCGATATTTTTCCGCGGCTGACGGTGGCCGAAAATCTGCAAATGGGACTGGCGACGCAGAAGCGGAACACCGGCATTCCCGGTTTCATCTTCGAGATGTTTCCGGTGTTGAAGAATATGCAGAACCGGCGCGGCGGCGATCTTTCCGGCGGACAGCAGCAGCAATTGGCCATCGGCCGCGCGTTGGCGCTGCGCCCGAAGATTCTTATCCTGGACGAGCCGACCGAGGGAATACAGCCATCGATCATCAAGGACATCGAGCGAGCCATTCGCAAGCTCACGCAAGGCGGCGAAATGGCGATCTTGCTCGTCGAGCAATACTATGAATTTGCCAAATCACTGGCCGATTCATATGTCGTCATGGCGCGCGGCGAGGTGGTCGCGCGGGGCGCAGGCGCGACGATGGACACCGACAACGTCGCTGCGTTATTGGCCGTTTAGCGGGAAGGTTCCGTACAATCCGGTCGGGAGACTCGTCAAGCGGCGCTTTATTGTAAATTTCGCAACGGGCGTCGGCGCATCGAAGGTGTTGTGCCGGCCTCTTGCAAGCGCAACGTACGTTTGACGGGAATCGGAAACCAACTAAAAAGGAACAACAAATGTCCATAGGAACTATCATCCTGATCGTCGTGGTGTTGATCCTTGTCGGTGCGCTGCCGACCTGGCCACATAGCAGGAGTTGGGGATACGGGCCGAGCGGCATTCTGGGCGTTGTGCTCGTCGTGTTGTTGGTTCTTTTGCTGATGGGACGAATTTAACGTCGATAACTTTCCAACGCTGCCGTAAAGTCGCGGCGATGGGGACCGTCCCGGACTCTTTGCGCCGACAGTCCAAGGGATCTGGCCGGGGCCGTTAGTTGGACCACCCGCCGTGTGTGGGCTTCAACGGGTTTCGATCAAACCTGCCGCGATCGCGTTCAAGCGAGCGTGCGGCTGATCGGCCATCCCAACGTTTGACAGACCGGCTCGCCCACTGCTGCCATTGCAGCAGTGCGTATTGACGTGGATGTTGTACTGGCGCCTTGCGCTCGCGACTCACAGCCGTCAACGCCGAGCTTCCCAAGCAGCTACTTGGGCACACGGCTTGCTTGAATGTGATGCCGTTAGGGCGCCTGTGCGCCCACATCGGCAATCCAAGAGATGCCTGACGACCGAATCGCCGCGCAAGGTTCCCTGACGCGAGCCGAAGAACCCGTTGCGACTCATCCACCTAGCGGAGTCGAGGCCGCTTTCACGAGCTCCCAACTCGGGATTGCGCTCCTCGACGTCGATGGCCGAATCGTGCGGGCGAACCCATCGCTGACGAAATTGTTGGGCATCGACGTCGGCAGCCCGATCGGGCACGCCGCTGTCGTTTGGGTCGAGGATGATGATCGCGGAAAGTTCAATGGCGCGTTGCAAGCGCTGCGCAATGGCGAAATGCAGCGCGCGCAGCTCTCCGTGAGGTGTCGCAAAGCGGATGGCAGGTCGCTGTGCGTCGCTGCCGGCATGACTGCCTACGAAGCCGCCGGAAGCCGGGGCATTGTGCTTGAGTTGCAAGACGTGTCCGAATGGCGCCGGTCCGAGGACGAGCTCGACTGGGTACAGTCGCATCTGCTGCAGCACGAAAAGATGGCGTCGATCGGCCAGCTCGCGGCAGGTGTCGCACACGAAATCAACAACCCCCTTGGGTATGTCTATTCGAACCTCGGGACGCTTAAGAACTATGTCTGCGACCTGTTGCAGATCGCCGGCTCGTTCGAGCAAGCGGCGGGAGCCGGGCGCTCGGACGCCGCGCTGGGCGCAGCCTGGCAGCAGGTCTTGGAAAAAATCGATGTCGAGTACTTGCGCGAGGATGTCCTCGCGCTCGTTTCGGAATCACTGCAAGGCATACAGCGCGTCAAGAAGATCGTGCAAGACTTGAAAGTGTTCTCGCACACCGACGCGCAGGAATTACGCGCTCAGGTCGATTTGCATGCCGGCCTCGACTCGACGTTGAACATCGTGCAGAACGAGATCAAATACAAGGCGCGGATTGAGAAGGACTACGGCGAATTGCCGATGGTCGAGTGCGTTCTGTCCCAGATCAACCAGGTTTTCATGAACATTCTGATCAATGCCGGTCAGGCGATTTCGGACAACGGAGTCATTCGCATCACCTCGGGTGTGGATGGCGATCATGTGTGGATCGACATCAGCGACGACGGAGGCGGGATCGAGCCGGACAACTTGAAACGCATCTTCGATCCGTTTTTTACCACCAAGCCGATTGGCGTCGGGACGGGACTTGGCTTGTCGCTCTCCTATTCCATCATGCAAAAGCACAACGGACGGATCGAAGTCGAAAGCTCCGTCGGCGAGGGCACGCGCTTTCGCGTCCGGCTGCCGATCAAGGCCGACTAGCGCCCGTTAACAGGCCCCTAAACGAACGTCCGCAACTGCGCGAAAGAAGGACGAGCCATGTACCGTCTCTTGCTGGTCGACGATGAGATCAATATTTCAAAAGCGCTACGTCGCGTGCTCCACAACACTGCAATCGCGCCGCAACTGTCCGAGCTCACGGTGATGATGCACGACGCACCGCAGCAGGCACTATGCTGGGCAGCGGAGCACAAGGTCGACGTCGTCATATCGGATTATCGGATGCCCGTGATGGATGGGGTCACCTTTCTCACTCGGATCAAGGAATTGCAGCCTGACGCAGCGCTCATCCTGCTCAGCGCGAATGCTGACATCGAAGGCGTCGCGCGCGCGATCAACGACGTTGGGATCTGCAGGTTCTTGAGCAAGCCATGGATCGACGCTCAACTGAAAGCGGCGGTCGCCGACGCGCTTAAGACCCAGGCGCTGCTACTTGAGAACCGGCGCCTCGCTGATGAGGTGCGCCTGCAGCAAGGGGTCATCTCCAAGCAAGAAATCGAGTTGAAGCGGCTCGAGGCAACTTCACCCGGAATCACTCGCGTTCGCTGGAGCGAAGATGGTGGAGTGTTACTGGAAACCTAACGCCAAATGCCGCGACCTAAGTCATAGGACGCGCGAATCGATGACGAGTGGCCTTTTGCGCGGTAAGGGGATCCGACAAGGGGTTTACTTTGTCGGCAGCTCTAGCTAGGCGGGTTCCAACGCCTTGCGGGAGCGTGTCGCTTGCTCGTGGCGGCGAAAAGCCTGCCGGATATCCTCACGCAGGGCGTCGTCTTCCCAAGGTTTGGTCAGAAACTTGTAGATCGCTCCTTCGTTGATCGCGGTAGTCACTGCGGTGAGATCGGTATATCCGGAAAGCACGATGCGGACCGTCTCGGGATACAAGAGCTTGACGCGACGAAGAAATTCCGTGCCGCTCATTCCTGGCATTCGTTGGTCCGAGACGATGACCGCGATTTGGCGATGCGCCAGCAACTCTAGTCCCGCCAATGCCGAAATCGCCGTCTGGATCTCGTAGCCCTCTCCGCGTAGCGCCCGCTTCAACGCGCGCAAATTGTTTTCCTCATCATCGACGATGAGCAGCGAGCGCGGCGAGCCAACGGGTCCTGCTAGTAGCCGCTGGCCACCGGCGCCAGAAAGCTTCGCTTCGAGCTGGGTCGCGCTCACGGGCGCGCCGAACAGGAAGCCCTGAACGATGTCACAGTGCCCGCGGCGCAGAAATTCTGCCTGTTGCGCCGTCTCGACACCCTCGGCGACGACCTTGAGCTTCAAGTGGTGCGACATGGCGATCACTGCTTGCACGATGGCGGCGTCATCTGGAT